>LXNJ01002150.1_pt1 | contig 10968 bp, 10 predicted proteins | sample 809081 | NCBI WGS metagenome assembly LXNJ01 (sample SAMN04870510, study PRJNA318959) | sponge metagenome | biome: sponge; feature: marine sponge reef; material: water | host: Petrosia ficiformis | place: Greece: Milos, Mediterranean Sea | collected 2013-05-29 | depth 5-7 m
CATGGTCCACGTGCCCTATCGTCCCTACGTTCACGTGCGGCTTCGTGCGCTCAAACTTCGCCTTCGCCATGGCTTGCCTTCTCCTTCTGATGAAAATTCTTAAAAATATCTTTCTGGGGAGAGGAACCATTTCCTCTCTTGCTTGTCATTCCCGAAAAACGCGCCTTTATACCCGCTTGGACGAAACCTTGTCCATCGCCAAAGGGAAACTCTGCGAACCCGAGGGATTCCAAGGCGTTTCTTGCGATTTGCAGGATAATGCACAAAATTCAAAATTTCAATGAATTCCGCCTGCCCTGGAGCCCACGACCGGACTTGAACCGGTGACCTCTTCCTTACCAAGGAAGTGCTCTGCCGGCTGAGCTACGTGGGCCGGCTGCGTCCCGGGCGTGCGAACATCATTTGTTTCAGGCGAAGCAACCTCCGCGAACGATGAACCCCGGCATTCGTTCCGGGCGGATAATACAGCTTATTCCCTCCAGAGCAACCCCGGGAGCCGAAATCCACACGAATGAAATTCATATCAAGAAAAGGCGAGAGCCTCGAATCATCCTGGAGCGGGAAACGGGGCTCGAACCCGCGACCCTCAGCTTGGAAGGCTGATGCTCTACCATCTGAGCTATTCCCGCCTCTGAACCCAAAGCGCGTGTCCTAGTCGTCTCGACAATTCATCTGCTGGTGGGGAGGGGAGGATTCGAACCTCCGAAGGCTGAGCCGTCAGATTTACAGTCTGATCCCTTTGGCCACTCGGGAACCTCCCCTGAAAACCGCCGTTCATCAAATACGGTTATAAAAACTATCAAAAATACCTCGCGGGAACCATCCGCTCCCCGAAGCCGCGATATTCACCAAAGCCCGAAAGGGGAAAACGCGCGCGTTCTCCAGCCGGATTTTCTGTAGCGGGGTCCGGGAGGCGTGTCCCGCCCTGGAGCTGGCGAGAGGACTCGAACCTCCGACCTGCTGATTACAAATCAGCTGCTCTACCAGCTGAGCTACGCCAGCCAACAAAGGCGGGTTAAATTAGGCCCACCGGCTCACCTTGTCAACCCCCTTTATCTTCTTTGAGGGAGTGAAAAGCAAAGAGGGCGCGGCGATAGTTCGGCTCTCAAATATCAAGGTGCTCATGAGAGAGGTCTACGCCTGAGTCGTGTCCTTGTCCTCCGAGGGGTTTACGCGCACGCCGTGGAGCAGGATGGCCGCGGCGACCGAGGCGTTCAGCGAGGACACGGCGCCCGCCTCGATGGGAATCCGCACGCGCGCGTCGCAGTTTTTGAGCACGAGCGGCCGCACGCCCCTTCCCTCCGCCCCGACCACCAGGCAACAGGGCCGGGGCAGTTCATCGACGCCGAGGGTCTTATCCCCATGCGCGTCCGCCGCCAGCGCCCAGTAGCCCGCCTCTTTGAGCGTCGAGACGGCGCGTGCCAGATTCGTCACACGCGCGAGCGGCACGACCTCGAAGGCGCCCGCGGCCGCCTTCGAGGCGACGGGCGTAAAGCCCACGGCGTTATCCTTCGGCCAGACGACGCCGCCCGCACCCAGAGCCGCCGCACTCCTCAAGATCGCGCCGAAATTTCTGGGGTCCTGCACCCCGTCGAGCAACAGAATGGGCGGAGCCGACGCGGGCTGGGCTTCGATTAAGTCATCGAGCGAGAGAAGCGGCGTGGGATGAACCTCCGCCACCAGGTTTTGATGCTGCGCCATGGCGGCTTTTTGCGTGAGTTGTCTGGTGTCGAGGGTTTCGACGGGAACCCCGAGCGATTCGGCGAGCCGCACCGCCTCGGAGACGCTGCGGTTCCGGCGCCCTGCGGTGACGTACAGCCGCCGGACGCGCTCCGGCCCGCGCTCAAGAGCCGCCCGGACGCTGTGCGCGCCGCAGACGTATTCGGGTTTGCGCTTCAAATGCTATGCTCTTCGATGAAGCGTGAAGACGCGGTGCGCGCACCAACGGGCCTCACCCGCGCAAGACTTCACGGCACCCTTCGCTTCCAGAGGGTGCCGCTGGGGCCGTCTTCCAACACGATGCCGGCTTCAGCGAGTTCTTCCCGGATCCGGTCGGCCTCCGGGAAATCCTTGCCGGCCCGCGCCTGCGCGCGTCTTTCGAGCAACGCTTCTATCTCCTCGTCGCGCAAGGCGCCGTTCTGGTCTTCTTCTCCCTCTGCGAGCGAGACGCTCGCGGCGCTTCGGAACCACTCCTCCGGCGGGTGAGTGAACAGGCCCAGCACCTCGCCCACCTCTTCAAAGACCTCGCTCGCGAGTGCGGCGGCGGATTCGGGCAGCGCGCCCGCCTCGTTGATGAAGCCGTTTATCCGGCGCCCAAAGTCGAACAGATACCCCAGGGCGCGCGCGGTGTTGAAGTCATCGTCCATGGCTTCCGTGAACTGCGCGCGGAAGGCGGCGACCGCCTCCTCCACCCGCTCGCGCCAGCCGCCCGAGTCTTCTCCTCCGCTCCGGGCGAGCCTGAGCCGCACGTTGTAGAGTCTGTCCAGCCCTTTCCTCGCGTCGCCGACCACCTGATCCGAGTAATCCACGGGGTGTCTGTAGTGCGTCCCCAGCAGGAAATATCGGATCACCTCGGCCGGGTGGTCCTCGAGGATCGCCTTAATGGTGAAGAAGTTGCCCTTCGACTTGCTCATCTTCTCGTGGTTGATCTGCACGAAGCCGTTGTGCACCCAGTAGCGCACCCACTCGTGCCCGAAGCAGCCCTCGCTCTGCGCGATCTCGTTTTCATGGTGGGGGAACACCAAGTCCTCCCCCCCGCCGTGAATATCGAACCGCTCCCCGAGATACCGGCTCGACATGACGGAGCACTCGATGTGCCAGCCGGGCCGGCCAGCCCCCCAGGGACTCTCCCATTCGGGTTCACCGGGCTTCGCCGCCTTCCAGAGGGCGAAATCGAGCGGGTTGCGCTTGCCCTCGCCCGGCTCGATGCGGTGGCCTGCCTCGAGTTCTTCGGTATTGCGGCCCGAGAGTTTGCCGTAGCCTGCGAATTTATCGATGTCGTAATAGACGTTGCCCGACATCTCGTAGGCGATACCCTTTTCGATGAGCTTCTCGATCATCTCGATCATGCCCTCGATGTTCTCCGTCGCGCGGGGAGCGGCGTCCGCCCGCTGGACACCGAGCGCGTCCATGTCCGCGTAGTATTCATCAATAAATTTTTCGGTCAGCTCGCCGATGGGAATCTTGAGACGCCGGGCGCGGGCGATGATCTTGTCGTCCACGTCCGTGAAGTTGCACACGAAGAGAACATCGTAGCCCCTGTATTCGAAATAGCGGTGAATGACGTCGAAGACGATGGCGGCACGCGCGTGCCCGAGATGGCAGTGGTCGTACACCGTCACCCCGCAGACGTACATCTTCACGCGGCCTTCTTCCAGGGGCTCGAAGGGTTCTTTTTTTCTCGTCAACGTGTTGTATAGCTGAAGTCCCAAATGATTCTCTCCAGAACCCGCATGATCGATGGGGTGAAATGTGTTCCGGGCCGCGTCCGGGCAGAAATTTGTCATGCCCCGCCGATGGGCGTCAAGGAGACTCCACGCTTATCGTGCAAACCGCGTGCGCCGCGACGCCCTCCTCGCGCCCCACGAAGCCGAGCCCCTCGCCCGTCGTCGCCTTGATACCCACCCGATCGGGCGGGATTCCCAGAATGGAGGAGATGACTTCACGCATCGCGGGAATATGGGGAGCGAGTTTCGGTCTTTGCGCCACGACCACGGAGTCCACGTTGTTCGGCCTCATGCCGCGCTCTGCGAGAAGCACCACCACGCGCGCGAGCAGTTCCCGGCTGTCCGCGCCGCGATACGCCTCGTCCGTATCGGGGAAATGCGCGCCGATGTCGCCCAAGGCCGCCGCGCCCAGAAGCGCGTCGATGATCGCGTGGATGAGCGCATCGGCGTCGGAGTGTCCGGAGAGACCTTGCTCAAAGGGAATCTCCACGCCTCCGAGAATGAGCTTGCGATCCGCCTCGAAGCGGTGGACGTCGTAGCCTACGCCTACGCGAATCATGTGGAAGCCTCCGCTTGCGCACCTTGTTCAAGTTCCATCAGGCGCGCCGCGCGCTCCATGTCGCCGGGGGACGTCACCTTGATGTTCTGCGCGCTTCCTTCCACGAGCTTCACCCGCACGCCTATGGCTTCCAGCAGGGCCGCTTCGTCGGTCCCCTCGAAATCATTCGCGTCCGCCCACTCCATCGCGCGGACGAGCAACTCCCGCCGCGCCACCTGGGGCGTCTGTGCGAGCCAGAGACCCTCGCGCGGGCGCGTCGCCTCGATGAAGCCATCGGCGTCGCCCACCTTCACCGTATCCACCACGCGCAGGGCCGCGATGGCGGCGCCCGTCTCCGCCGCGCCGAGCAGGCATCTCTCCATGAGCTCGGGCGTCACCAGGGGCCTCGCCCCGTCGTGTACGACCACCCAGGAAACGCCGTCTCCCAGGGCGTCGAGCCCGTTTCGCACCGAATCCTGGCGGCGCGCGCCGCCTTCGACGAGATGAACCTCCGCGCCCAGCCCATCAGGAAGTGCGGGCGGGTCCGAGCCGGAGGGAACCGCCACGACGATCCGACCCACGAGGCCCATGCGCGCGATTCGTAACAGACAATGATGAAAAAGGGGCTTTCCGGAGAGGTTTCGAAACTGTTTGGCCACTGCGCCGGGCAGGCGCAAGCCCCGGCCTGCGGCGGGAACGATGGCCGCCGTCTCATCGGGACCCGGCAAAGCTGAAGAGGAGAAAGCGCGCTTAAGCGCCGGTTTGCGATAGTTCGGCTTCATCTCGTATTTTCGTAAAAATCATACGCCCGGCTGTCGTCTGCAGGACACTCGTCACGGAGACGGGAATCTGCTCGCCGATACGGCCCTTGGCGTTGTCCACCACCACCATGGTTCCATCGTCAAGATAACCGACGCCCTGGTTATGCTCCTTACCCTCCTTGATGACGAACACGCTCATGTCCTCACCAGGAAGAACGACCGGCTTCACCGCGTTGGCCAACTCGTTGATGTTGAGAACCCGCACCCCCTGAAGCTCGGCCACCTTATTCAAGTTGAAATCGTTGGTCATCACCTTCCCGCATATCTCCTTTCCCAGGAGCACGAGCTTGGTGTCCACCTCCTTCACGCGGGGGAAGTCGGTCTCAATGATGTCGATGTCGAGATCCTGGTTCTGCTGAATCCGCTGGAGCACGTCGAGGCCGCGGCGCCCCCGGTTTCGCTTCAGGGAGTCGGACGAGTCCGCTATCTGCTGCAACTCCTTGAGTACGAACTGGGGCACCACCATCGGACCTTCCACGAAGCCCGCCTCGCAAATATCGGCAATGCGTCCGTCGATGATGACGCTGGTATCGAGAATCATCGCGTGATGGTGCTTCTTGGCGCCCGCGTCTTTTCCCTTAGCAGGAAGAGGCGGTGAATACAGGCTTCCCGCCGCCGAACCGAGAAAAACGCCCATACAGCTGAAAAGCAAGCCGACGAAAGCGCCCGCCAGGGGACGGACGTTCTGCGGAAACGCGTCGCCGATGAGAGCGCACAGCAGCAGGGCAGCCAGCAGGCCGAAGAGCAGACCCGCGGCCCCGCCCGCCAGAACGCCTATCTTGAGCTTGCCGAGCTCCCTTGCGAGCGCCAGCAGCGCAACGCCCGCCAAAGCGCCCGCGGCCATGCCGGCCGCGCGGCTCGCCACGCCCAGAGCTTCGGCGAGCGCTCCTCCCATAACTCCGCAGAGGATGATGAACAGAGCGCCCAGAATCAAGCCCAGGCGGTTTGAATCCGCCTTTTTCTCCTGAGGTATCGTCTCTATCAAGATCTTTTTTGTGGTCTCTTTCATTTATGTTTCCCCCGAAACATCTTATTCATTTGCCATGGTATATTATAGCAGCTTTGTTTCGTCATGAATTCCGGCGGAATCCAATTCACTTTCGACTATGAAGCGCCGGGCTCCAGGCTTGTTGCCCAAAGCGCCGGGTAAAGGGAGAAAGCGGGTCAGGCGCGCTGCCTCCCCGAGAACAAGACACTATAAAATGACTATCCTTCGTCCAGAATGAAATCTCCGCTCTTTCCGCCCGATTTCCTCACCAGCCGAACATCCGCGAGCACCATGCCCTTATCCACCGCCTTGCACATGTCGTAGACTGTCAGGCCGGCCACGCTCACGGCCGTCAGGGCTTCCATCTCCACGCCCGTTCTGTCCTGCGCGCGCACGCACGCCGATATGCGCAACAGGCCGATCGGCTCATCCGCCGAGAAGTCAATTTCCACGCTCGATATTCGCAGCGGATGACACATCGGGATGAGGTTCGCGCACTGCTTGGCCGCCATCACGCCTGCGATGCGCGCCGTGCCCAGCACGTCCCCCTTGGGCAGGTCTCCTTCGAGGATCAAGCGCAAAGTTTCGGGCGCCATCTCCAGGCGGCCGCGCGCCACGGCCTCGCGGCGGGTGACCTCCTTGCCCCCGACGTCCACCATCCGGGCGCGCCCCTGCTCGTCGATATGAGAGAGTTCCTGGGGCATCGAGGACGCCCTCCGTGAATTCCGATAAAGCAGGAGAATCCGCTTCACGGGCGGGTTGTATGGGATCATCATACAACAGGAGCGCGAAACATCAAAACGCGAAACACAAAAGCAAAAAGAAAACAAGGGGTTTTGAGGGGGGGAGCAGGAACAGGTCGCGCTACAAAAGCGACATGGCCTACAGCTTCGCCAGGGTGAGGCCCTGTTGTTTCTGGTACTTGCCCTTCTTGTCGGCGTAGGAGGTCTCGCACTCCTCGTCGCTCTCGAAAAACAGGACCTGCGCGATGCCCTCGTTCGCGTATATCTTGGCGGGCAGGGGCGTGGTGTTCGAAACTTCGAGGGTGACGAAGCCCTCCCACTCGGGTTCGAAGGGCGTAACGTTGACGATGATGCCGCAGCGCGCATAGGTGCTCTTGCCGACGCAGACGGTGAGCACGCTTCTGGGGATGCGAAAATATTCCACCGTCTTGGCCAGGGCGAAGGAATTCGGCGGGATGATGCAAGTGTCGGCCTTCACTTTGACGAGCGAGCGCTCGTCGAAATTCTTTGGATCCACGATGGTCGAGTTCACGTTCGTGAAGATCATGAACTCATCGGCAATGCGGATGTCGTAGCCGTAAGAAGAGACGCCGTAGGAGATGGCCCCCTCGCGCACCTGTTTGTCCTCGAAGGGCTCGATCATCCCGTGCTCGCGCGACATCTTCGATATCCACCTGTCCGATTTGATCGACATCGCGTGCGCCTCGCCTCCCGGGGCACTTCGTGAAATTCCGGATTCCAGCCAAAACCGAAAACGACTGATGCACGAGATTTCGGGGGTGAAATTCCCGGACATATAATATCTGGGGGCGAGAGGAGACCAACTCCCCCCACCCCCAGATGACCGCCCCTGTCCGCCCGAAACGGGGGCGACCCGACAAGCGCTCCTCCGGTCCGAAGAACGAGAGACGCGCTTGAGATTCGCTTTGAACACCATGTTGCGAGGGGAATTATATAAACACAAGATATAGTGCTGCGTCAACGATTTTTTGGTTCAAAAACACAATTTCTTGTGGATACGCCGTGGAAGTCCAGGGGATATCCGGAGGAGAACCTGTGGAAAAAATGTGAATAGAAAACGATGCCGGTCGTGCGAGGGGCTATTTGAACCGATTTGTGTGAACTTTGACCTTCGCTCCTTCGCGCAAGCGCCTGAGCAGCGCCTCGTAGTTCTCGCTTCGCTTGAGTTCGGAATATACGAGCCTTACGTCGTCCTTGACGTCCTCAAACTTCGCGTCGGCGGCTTTGACGCGTTCGAGCACTCGTATCACCTGCCAGCCGACGGAAGTGCGAATCGGTTCGCTCGGCTGGCCGATGGGCAGTTTGAACGCCACGTCCTCAAGCGCCTTGTCCAGCTCGCCCCGCCCGGCCGTGCCCATCACCCCGCCCGAATCCCGCGTGCCCTCAAAGATGGAGCGCCGCCTCGCCACCTGTGCAAAAGGCGTCCCTTTTCTGAGTTCCGCGACGGCGTCCCACGCATCCTCCTCGGTTTTGAGAACGATGTGGGCCAGTGTGACCGACTCCTTGCGACGGAACCGCTCCTTGTTGGCGAGAAAGAAATCGCGCAACTGCCGATCGGTCGTGTCCGTCGTCCCGGTGCCCTGCCTCACGAACTCCTCAATGACGAGCCTTCGCTTCAATCGCGCGATCCTTTTCCGGATCTCGGGAGATTCGTCGATTTTCCGGCGAACCGCTTCCTGGTACAGGAGTTCCCCCTGAACCAGGCCTTCGAGGAACCGCCCCTTGTTCTTGCGGATACGGATTCGTACGGCGGGAGCCAATCGACCGAGCCTCGCTTCAATTTCCCCCAGGGTGATTTTCTGCTCGTTCACCTCGATGACAACCTGTTCCATCTCTTTCATGGAGGGATTGGTTTTCTGGCTCGCCCCCTCCACGTCCGGGCCACCAAAAAACAAAAACGCCGCGAGCAGCGTGAATATCCTCTTCATGTCCATCTCATTCCCTTTCCCAGCGAACTTCGAGAACTATCCAGAAAACCAACCTTTAATATACCGGCAAACGGCGCTGAGAGAAAATTATTTTATCCGCGCCGGAAACCCTCAGACAAAATAGGCGAACATCAGCACCAGATAGCATACATATCCCGCAAGGAACATCAGCCCTGCGCTGCTCCCCAGTCTGCGTCTCCATACGGCAAAAGACACGAACAGAACCATCATCAAGAGCATGAACGGAAAATCCAGGACGAACGACTGGCGCTCAATCCCCAAGGGTGTGATGAGGGACGCGCCGCCCAGGACCCACGCAATGTTCAAGACGTTCGCTCCCAGCACGTTACCGACGGCCATGTCCCCATGTCCGCTCAAGGAGGCGGAAACGGCGGTAATCAATTCGGGAAGCGAGGTGCCGATGGCCACGAGCGTGAGGGCAATGATGAGTTCGGGGACGCCCATGGCGCGGGCCAGATGCACAGCGTTCTGAACGAGCAGAATGCTGCCGAGAACGACCGCGAGCGATCCGGCGATGAACCGCAGCCCGACATGCTGCTTTTCCCGATCCGTCACCGCACTCCCGATATCGAAATCCGTCCACGTCGCCCGCTTCATGGTGAACCACAGATACACAGGCACAAAAACGAACAGGACAACGCCTTCCACCCGGGAGATTTCCCCGTCCCAGCCCAGGGTGAGGACCAAAACGCCAAGCATCAGCATGAAAAACCCTTTCGGCAGAACATCTTCCCGGGCCAGGGACACGGGTTCGAGCAGGAACGCCACCGCCAGGATAAGTCCGATGTTGCAGATGGTGGAACCGACCGCATTGCCCACGGACGTGGCTGGATGTTCCAGCCAGGCAGCGATAACGGAAACGCTGAATTCGGGAGCCGTCGTCGCCAGACTCACCAGGGTGGCGCCGACGATCACTTTGGGAATCCCCGTTATCTCGGCGACTCCCACTGCGCCGTCGGTGAACCAGTCGGCGCCTATCGTGATGATGAAGAGGCCAGCGGCGAAAAAGAGAAAGTTCGCCCAGATGGGAAAACTCGCGAAATATGCTTCCATACCCGAGAAGCTTCCTTTATATGACGATGAGGCGCCGGCTCCGAATCGCCGGGGACGGTCACTTACCCTGGAACCCGGGTTTTCTTTTCTCCAGAAAAGCGGCGATTCCTTCCTGAAAATCGAGGCTGGCGACCGTCTCAGCCTGCGCGCCCGCCTCCGCGCGAAGCGCCGTCGCCACGTCCAGGCCGCCTGAGGAGCGAATCAGCTTTTTCGCTGCGCGCAGCGCAACCGAGGGTCCCTCGGCGAGCCTTCGCCCAAGAGCTATCGCCTCTTCCATGAGCGCGTCGTCATTATGAACCGAGCGGACGAGGCCGATGGCGAGCGCCGCCTCCGCGTCGATGACGTCACCCGTCAAAATCAACTCCAGAGCTTTCGCGCTTCCCACGACGCGGGGCAGGAAAAACGTGCCCCCGCAATCGGGGACGAGTCCGACCCTGGAGTACACCTGCCCGAACGAAGCGCCTGCGCCCGCCAGACGGATGTCGCAGGCCAAAGCGATATCACATCCTGCGCCTACGGCGAAACCATAGACGGCCGCTATCGTCGGACAGCGAACTTCGTAGAGCTTCGCGATCGATTTCTGATAGTCCGGCCAGAGGAACTCCTCCATCCTCTCGCCCGCCCGGATACGCCCCTCGATTTCCTTGAGATCCCCGCCCGCGCAGAAGGCGCGGCCCGCCCCGCTCAGAACCATCGCGCGGATATCGGGTTCGCAGCATCGCTCGCACACCTCGTACAGGTCCTGCGCCATCTGCCGGTCGAGCGCGTTCAGCGCTTCGGGACGATTGAGCCGCACCAGGGCCAAGCCGTTTTCTTCCTCGAAACCGATGGTTTTCCACACCATGTCCTGTTCTCCCGTTAACATCATTGCCGATTGATCTGGAAAAAATTTTCATTTTTTCTTACAATATGGCATATCTTCCGAAGTTGGAAGAAAGGGAATCGCTTCATCCGGGAATTTTGCCGGACGTTTTGACGCATTGTGCGGCTTTCGCCCACCGGATTCCGTGCAGTTGCGTGCGCGGAAACTTGATTGAGGGATGCATAGTGGAATCACCCGACTCTGTCATCAAGATATATGATCGCTGGGGCAAATTCTACGACCTGGTCTTCAAGCACGTTTTCAGTGAAGGCAGAAACGTCGGCGTCGACCTGCTTGACCTGCAGCCGGACGAGAAACTGCTCGAAGTGGGCGTGGGCACAGGGCTCTCCCTGCCACTCTATCCGTCGACGTCGGAGATCATCGCCATCGATCTCTCTTCGAAGATGCTCGAGAAGGCAAAGGAGAAAATCGAGAAGCTCGGCCTTCAAAACGTAGAACTCGACGTGATGGACGCACAGAACATGACGTTTGAGGACAACACCTTCGACTGCGTCACCGCCTGCTACGTGGTGAGCGCCGCCCCCGA
>LXNJ01002151.1_pt1 | contig 10968 bp, 10 predicted proteins | sample 809081 | NCBI WGS metagenome assembly LXNJ01 (sample SAMN04870510, study PRJNA318959) | sponge metagenome | biome: sponge; feature: marine sponge reef; material: water | host: Petrosia ficiformis | place: Greece: Milos, Mediterranean Sea | collected 2013-05-29 | depth 5-7 m
AGTGGTGTTCGGCCGCTTCCATGGCCGCACGCGCCGTGGCTTCCCGGGAGCCGGGTACGCGGATCAGTTTTGCGCCGTAGAGTCGGATTTGTGCCAGTTTTCCCGGTGAAGTGGACTCCGGCACGTAAATTTCACATTCAATGCCTGCTCTTGACGCATACGCGGCAACCGCGGCGCCCGCGTTGCCCGACGAATCCTCCACGACCTTTTCAACCCCTAACTCGAGGGCACGGCTGATCAGGACGGAAGCGCCGCGATCTTTGAAGGAGCCCGTGGGAAAGAGGTTCTCCTGCTTGACCGTGAGAGGTTTACCGTCGATCTGCATTCGAACGATCGGCGTGAACCCTTCATTGAACGAGACGACGCGGGCATCCGCCCCGATCGGCAGCGCTTCCCGATATCGCCACATTCCCGGCGATCGACGCCCGATCATGTCCATGTCGATGGTTCCGCGGAAACCGACGTCCAGAGGCCCGCCGCAGCCGCATCGCCAGAGGCAGGTATCCTGGCGATGTACCATGGTGCAGGCCTGGCAGACGATCTGCAGCGTCATGACATGGTTCTCCCTTTCAGCATGGCCGAGGTGACGGCGATGGCCGCGCGGCGAGGGATGAGCCGTCCCGTGAAATTCAGCACCTTGTTGGCGAGCCCGTGGATCACGGAGGGTCTCTTGCCGAGTTTCCTGAGTGCCAGGGCCACAACGGCACCGGGCGTGGCCTCTCTTAAGCCGCTGGCGTCCTTCATCTGCGCAACGCTTGTGAATTCGGTTTTCGTGAATCCGGGAGAGAGCGCCAGTGAGTCGATGCCTCTTGTCCTGTATTCTTCCCAGAGGGATTCTCCCATCAACAGATTGAAGGCCTTGGAGGCGCCGTAGACGCCGAGGTACGGAGTCGCCTGGTATGCGGCGGTGGACGCCAGAAAGATAAGACCGCCGCGACCCCGATTCAGCATTGGCTGCAGGTATTGGTTGGTGAGCAGAACCGGAACGACGCAGTTCAATACGGTCATGTTTACCATGCGATCGGGGTCCAGGTCCGCGTACGCGCCGGAAAGCCCGAATCCGGCATTGTTTATCAGTAAACCGATTTCCAGGTCGCTCGTTTGATCTCCAACGCGGCGGCAGGCATCGCGACCCGTAAGGTCCACGGGAACAACGCGCGTGGCTACGCCCCGGCTCCGCCGGACATCGTCTGCAAGCGCCGCCATCCGTTGCTCCCGGCGGGCTACGAGGACCACGTTCAGGCCCCTGGCCGCCAGTTGCTTTACGAATTCGGCTCCCAGTCCGGAAGACGCGCCGGTTACCAGGGCCCATGGACCGTATTTTTCGTGCCATTGCATGCGGGCGGCTCCTTGCCGATCGGAAATCTCTAGTCTTTCAGCGCGGATTCGGCCAGTGCCTCGGTATCGGCCACCATCTTTTTCCAGGCGCTGTCGGTATAATCGGGGCCGAAGTCAAAGGGCTGGGTTTCGATGCACATTGTGCGCCTGTACTCTATGCGCGCCGCTTGCCTGAAGAATCTGCGCCAATTCACCCGTCCGTGGCCGGGGGCGAGGTGGGAATCGCGGTCGCCCGCGTTATCAGCCAGATGAAATGCGACCATCCGCGGGCCCATGACGTCAAAGAACCTGTGCGCATCGCCGCGTGAGGCCACCAGGGCGTGGCCCGTATCGAGGCAGAAGCCCAGGTTGGGATGGGCGAAGTCCCGGACGATCCGCTCGAAATGCTCGGGTCTGGAGGTAAACCGTCCGCCGTCGGACGGAAGCATATTTTCAAGAGCGATCTTGAAGTTGAGGACTTCCGCTTCCCTCAGGAGGGTGTCGAGGCTCTTGCCGATCTGGATGAAATAGGTTTCGAGCCCCTCCACGTCGGCGTCCGACCGGTTCGTGGTCGGATGCTGGATGCCAACTTTTGCCCCGACCAGCGATGCTCTTCCCATCCAGAGGCGCATCTTGTCCACGGCCCTCCGGCGCGTGGTTTCATAGAACGAGGCGATGTCATCGTCGGGAGAAAATGGGAGGTGAAACGTCTCGATGCACAGTCCCGCCGATCGATAACTGCCGCCGATTGTCTGAAGTTCGGATTCGGTGTTTCCTTCAAAGAGCGGGGGTGAGCCTTCGATTCCTGCCAGACCGGCAATGCGACAGGTTTCCATGATTTCACGGTGGGACTTTTCGGCAAGCCCGTAACCGGTCGTGGTCCACGTCCAGCTTTTCTGCATGATGGCTTCCTTCCTGGGACAGAACACTGATAAAACCAGCGGAATTGTCGACTGACGTTAATAATTACCGGGTTATCTGTTTTGCCGGTCGGCTTGAACAGGGAAGCGCCCGTTAAGTCTTCGATTCTTCCTTTTTCTGACGGGACCGTTTGCGCTCCCAACGATCGTACCAATCCAGCAACTGGGGAGTTGGCGCGAAATCGTGGATCGTTACCCGTCTGCGTCCGGGCAGATAGTTGCCGAGGTGCCAACCATTCGGATGGTAGAGCGCAAAATCTCCCGCGTCCATAAACAACCGCTCCGCACTCGGCATCGCCCCGGAATACTCCAGGCACGCGCGCTCCCTTTCTTCGCAGGGTTCGTCTTCCGGAGGCAGGGGAGTCCCGGCGGCGTCGATTTCACCCGGCAGATCGTCTCTCAGGTGACTGCCTGGCACATACCATGTACAGTTGTCCTCATATAGAGGGCAGTTGATCTGATTGAACCAGATCGGGTCGCGGTTCAGGCGGCGAAACTCATCCAGGTCGGGTACGTTGGATGTTTCCCGGATGTCCCGGTGCCACGCTGTGCACCAGGGTTTGTCCCGCGGCTCCAGCAGCAGTCCCGTTCGCGCGAGCCCGCTATTGGCAATTCTGTGCTCGGGGGTGAGCACCTTGCTGATTGCATCGACGAGCGGGGGAAGTTCCGCATAGTCCCAAAAGGGTTTGATGTCGATGTTGTAGTTGACGATGGGCTGGAGGCGTTGTGCCTGAGGACCCCGCTTTTCGCGGGCATAGTGATGGACTTGCGCCGTGGCGCGACGAAGGTCGCGAATGAGCGACGGGGGCAGGATCTGGCGGAAAATCGCGCAACCCCGTGTGCGGTAGTCCTGGATCAGCGAATCACAGAATCTGAATCCCATTTGCGTCTCCGGAGGTTTGGACCGCCCGTTCCGGCCCTCACACCTTCCTCACGATATCGCCCACCCGAATGGTGCCCGGCTGCACCACTCGCGCGTTGAGTCCGCGGAGCCGGAGCCGCTTGCTCTGGCGCGAATTGACGAATTTCATCGCATCGACGCCAAAACGGGACACGAACTTCCGACAACCCGTATGGGGCTGTTCGGACACGCTGATCACGGCGGTGCCGAGCGACAGGCGGCTGCCGGGCGGCAGGTTGTCTTCGCTCAGATCCAGGTCCATGTACAGCTGGTCGCCGGCGAATTGCCAGCGGCTGTCGTCCTGAGCGACGAGGGCGGCGCACCGGGCGTTCATGACGGTGAGTTGTGTGAAGGGATCGGCCGATCCGTCCGGGGTTCGGGAACTGCCACGGGACTTCCAGTTGTCGCCCACGAGGCCTTCCAACGGGTGAAGTTCACCTTCGGCGAGCACTTCGCGCTGTTCGACCTCCGGCCGACGCACGATCATCTTCAGAACGCCTTCGTCCGCTGGTGAGTTCCGGACGTCGTCCAGACCCTGTTCGAGTTCCTTCATTGTCAAATGGGTTACGCCATCCATATCCGTCCTCCGTCTTCGCGGTTTTCAGGTGCAGGAATAACAACATGTTGTGGGATTGGAGCCACGCTTGAAAACCGCGTGGCGCGGCATGCGCCGGATGCAAAATCAAGTTGGGACCGGCGGCCAGTCAAACCCGTAACCGACCCCCCTTACCGTGGAAATCGCGCCGTTAAAGCCGGCCAGTTTCGTCCTGAGTCGCGCGACGTGTACGTCGATGGTGCGCATACCGCCGTGATAGTCGTACCCCCAAATGCGGTCGAGCAGATCCGAACGCGTAAAGACGCGACCCCGGTGGACGACCAGATACTTCAGCAGTTCGTACTCCTTCAGCGTGAGGTCCACGAGGACGTCGTTGACGCGGACTTCGTAGCGCACCAGATTGATTACCAGTTCGTCCAGCCGGATTACGTCCCTTCGTTCCGTACTCCCGAGGATCAGCCGCAGGCGGGTCTCCATCTGCTCAAGGGAATAGGGCCGTGTGATGAAGTCTGTGATTCCTGCAGAGAAGTCGACGTTTGCGACGCGGGCCTCGTCTGTGATGAGCAGCACGGGCGTGTTACGGGAAGCGGGGGGCCGCAACAGGCGCTGAACCCGGTTGGGCAGGTGGCCGGGGAACGTGTCGTCGACGACGAGGAGATCAACAGGATTGCCCGGCTCGCCGCCGGTGTCGGACAACGTAACACGTTCGTGGTTCCAGGCCAGGCGTGAAACGGAATGACCAACCGATTCCAGGTCTGACTTCAGGCGGATGCCTTCTGTTTCACTGGCAAGCAGCAGGATGTGGGACATAGAATGGGCGTGACATCTTGCCGCGAAATTGCGGCGGAAATCGCTCCGGAAGGCAATGGGTTCAGTCAACGTCATCCCGGTCGAACGGGGATCTGTAACCTGACGGCGGAAATTACAGCGTGCCTGTCGTTTCTGTCAAGGGCAATTTAACTTCGGGACAGAACCCGCACTGTGGCAGAACACCGGTTTCACCGGCTTTTCGGGACGAATGGCGGACCGATCGGGCATTGTTGTGATTTGCCGGATGCCATAGGCAAACTAAAAAGGCCGAAGCGGCTCGCGGCCCCGGCCCTCTGCTCGGTAATAATATAACAATAATCCCACACGAAGTCAATAAATTTAAATCCTTTAAAAACAGAATATTATATTGACTTTTTTGAAACCGTTTTGTATTTTTTCGTGTAGATGATTCGTCCCTTGTTCTGACCCTTCCTTTCCAGCTGTTGCTGGCGGGACTCTTCTTTACTTTCGGGGAAGGGGTGTCAGTGGACCGGAAACCGAACATTCGCGGCCGGAAGCACTGTGCGGTCTGCGGTGTGGAAATACCTGAGAGTCGCAGGCTGGAGATGCCTGCCGTGTCAACGTGCGTACAATGTCAGAAGGATTGGGAACTCGCGACCGGCAAGGACGATAGTCGGGACGAAGCCGGAGGTGTCGTGGCTGGAGCGGCGGCGCCGGCCTCACGCGATTCGGTGGAGGTCAGGGGAAATCTGGTAGTGGCGGGGGACTGGTCCGGAAATCTGATGGATCTGGTCGGGCGCGAAAGGGAGGTGCGGCGACTGCTTGAGACGGGTGAAGCCGAGCAGGCTCGAACGCTGGTGCAAGCGCTACCCGTGGAGGAGCAGGCCGCGCTGGTGGCGATCAGCGAAGAGTCCGAGGAAGTGCTCTCAATGACAGGCGCCGACAGCGCCGGCGTACCCGGCTACAGCCCGGGGGTTGTGGAACTGCTGCCCGCCGAGACGCTGGGAAATCTGATTTCAATAGACCCCGATGAACGGAAGTTCAACACGGAACTGATCAGGGCGATGTCACCGGGCGTTCTGCAAAGCACGATGGCCGAGACACTGGACCGGGTCGACAATCCCGGCTTGCGCGCGCGGGTATCCTGGGAATGGCTGCAGGCCCTGGCGACGCTCAGGGATTTCGACCGCAGGGCCGAGCTATTGCGCGCCGTGGATCCGTCGCTTCTGGAGGATGCGCTGCTGGACCGCCTCGAACATTTGAATCTCAATGACGTCGTCGGCTTTGGCGGCTTTCCGGTCTACCGTTTCCGGCTTTTTTCCGCGGAGGGACTCGGCGGGACGCGTCCCAGCGCCTTTATCGACGACGCGGAAACCGGCATCGTACTAGACGCGCTGTATGAGGCGGACCCCTACCTGCTCTCCGTGATCATCCGCGGGGCGTGGGAACGGTCCCTCGCCGAAGATGATGAAGAAAACGGAGGCGGACAGCCGAATCTGAAGCGCGAGGAAAACGGAGAACAGGCCGATGAACGTCCTGGCAGGCGTTGATTTTGAGAAACTCAGGATCGGTTCCGAGGGGTTCCTGGGACAGGCTATCGCCCTGGGGGTCAAGTACGGAAGACTGTCCGAACATACTCCGGATATTTTGATTGCCTATTTGCGTACTGTTGGGATAAGATTCGGCCAGCGGTACCGGACCGGGATTGCCGTTTCGCGGGGTGTTTTTGAGCAGGGGGTGAGCAAGACGTTGATCAGCCTCGAACTGGGCCTGACGATTGTTTCGGATCAGGATCTCAACCGGGGCGTGGAACTGCTTGCCGAAGGCGATTTCGAGCGTATTCGCAAACGGGGCTGGGAGGAAGCGTACGCGCGGCTGGCGGAGATGGGTCGCGTGTGCCGCTCGATCCCGGGACGGCCGGAGTCGCGTCTAATGCGGGATTATGCTTCGCAGATCGACCGCTGGTCCCGCGTGGTCCCGGAGACCTGGATGGTTACGGGTGGGGAGGACGAAGACGAAGACCACGTGGACCCGCTGAAGGATTACGCCGGGTTTCGGGGACTGCACGCCCGGTTGAACTTCATCCGGCTTCTTCCGTCGTCAGTCCTGCATCCGTTTGCCGAGGCCGTGGACGAGTGCGGGTTCAGCGATTTCGTTCGACATCTGATTCTGGCGCTGGCGCTGGATCTCGAGACACTGGTTCCCGGCTCACGTGAAGTATCAGCCTTTGAAACCGACTGTCTCGGCGCGGAAGGCGTGTCGGCCTGGGCGCGCGACAAAGTAACGAAAAAAGCGAACGGGATGGCGCGCAAGGCGGTTGATGATTCGCACCTGCGGATGCTGTTGATGCAGGAGGTGGAAGACGAGATGGCTTGTCTGGCAGGGCTCCCGGCTGATTCGATTGCGGACGCGTTCGTGACCGATTCCTGATCCGGCTCGGTCGGGGCGCGGTACCGACGGCAGTACAGAATACCGCTCAGGATACCGATTTTCCGAAATGCCTGGCAAAGGTCAGGAAGTCAGGGAAGTTGATCCGCCCGTCCCGATTCAGGTCGAACATAGGATCGAAGCCGGTGGTGCCCTCCTGCCTTCCGAAATGCCTGGCAAAAAGCAGGAAATCGTTGAAGTCCACCCGCCCGTTGCCGTCGAAATCCACCCGGACGATCGCCTCCCGTTCCCAGGTGCGTATTCTTCCCATGAACGCGAGAATTGCATTGGAATCGACCCATTCGTCGCATTCCAGTATCAGTACGTCTCTCCCGTCCTGCGATACGTCAATCGATCCGGAATCGGACGGATATTTTAACGTAAGCAATTCACGATAAGCATCCGCGAAGTCGTCCGCGTCGTCTTCCGTATCCCAACTCGTGTAGAGTAGCAGCAACAGGTTCCGTCCATCCTTCGACCGGAATACGGCGTACCGGTCGCCGTTCCATCCTTCCGCCGCCGATTCGCCACGAACATCCATGTCAAAATCGGCGAAAATGATCCGCCAGGTCAGTTCTCCGATCGTATCCACGTCCAGCAGATTCCAGTCGTCGAAAAGATCCTCTTCCTGAAATGGCGGCCACGTAAACCGGTCCGGTTCTTCCCGGTCAATCCATTTCCCCGGATGCAGGATCTGCTCGGTTGAAACCGGTGGCTCAGCGTAGAGTCGATTGACGGCGCTCCATCCGTCCCTCTGAATCTCGTGGACGAAATTCATGCCGTAGGCGTAAACGACAGCCTGTTGTAACAACATGAAATCCGGAAGTTTATCGATTGTCTGCAGCGCTTGCGGTGAACTGCCCTGTAACTGCGCAAGCTGCTTCATATTGTTCCGGAGCGTCTCCGCGTCAAATACCAGCTGATCGCGGATCATGCTCCGCAACAGCCCGCGAACCGGCATGCGCCCGGTCCGGCTATACAAATACCAGATGGTCTCGACGTACGTCGCATCGCCTTCCCCGACCGCCTGTCGCGCGAGCTGTTCGTCGGTATTCAACGAATCGGCGCGCGCCGGCAGGTACCTGTTGAGGTCGAAGTGCTGATCCTGCAGACCGTGGCTGAGTTCGTGCGCTAAAACGACGTCAAGCAGACCCGCGGGAAGGTTTTCTTTCAGGATGTAGAATCTGTCTGTATCCGGATCGTAATACGCGAGCGCGCCGGCTTGCAGGAAGGAGAGTACAAGTGAGCGATCGAGGACGGCGTCACCGCTGTAAAGCCCCAGTTTTCGAATCACCGGGTCGTAATTCTCCCACTCGGCAGCGGTAAATTGCCGTTCCATCTGGCGTTCGGCGTACGCCTTGAAGTCGGATGGACTCTGCACCGCCACGTCGATTGGCCACTTGAACGCAAGCTCCCGGATCGCTGAGACCTCGTCCTCGATCTCTCTGGCTCTGCGTCTGAGTTGCGTAAGTTCCTGCGTCCGGGCGGGGACGTCCGTAAGGACGACGACGAAACAGGCGAACGACGCCAGAAAGCGAAAGAAGCGCATTCTGATCCGACCTTCAATTACCGGATTCTTTTTCTGCAGCGCGTCGGCGGGCTTCACGGCCCTTATCGGGGGTGGGATCTTTTACGAGCCCGTAGGATTCCCTGCCTTCATGACCTTCCGGCAGGTATTCTGTGATGGGCAGCCCTTCGGGGGTAACAAAGAGCAGGCAATGGCAGTATTTGTAGATTTTCATTTCGTCGCAGGCGCATATCCATTCCCTGCTGCGTTCGATTTCCGCTTTCTTGTCGGGGTAGAAGTTGCAGGGACACAATGGACGACCGAACTCGTCGACGTGTGCGGCCAGGCCGTTGACGACGGCGTCGGTGATGCCGCTGTCCGGATGGCCGGTGGTTCCGGTTTTCTCACAATATTTCTCGAAGTAGACCCACATACGCTTCAGGCTCTTTTCCGAAGGCTGGTCCATTGGCGATCTCCGGTATGTCGGTGGTTGTCAGTATGATTGGAACAGGAAATCCCTGCTTCGCCGTCGGAGTCGACGGAGATAAAACCATTGGGGAACGTCAACCATTCGTCCGGGTCAGATTGCAGGATGATCACACTGGCTTCGAGATACCTATCCAATTCTCTGACGCCCGTATGCGGCTTGAGTCTCGATGCATTCTCGTATCGGAAGATGCAAATTCAAATGCACGGTTTTACCGGGGACATTTCGGTCCATCGACCTCGAGCTTCCCAGTATTTCCTGAGGTTCCGGCATTCGACGAAATTGGGACAGAACACGCGATCCTAACGGAGATCGTCGAGATAGTCCATGGACTTCCTGAGCTCGGCTTTGGGGTCGCTTCCTGGCGGGATGGCGCATTCGAATCCGCTGAAATATTCGTAACCGATATCGTTCAGCGCCTGCAGAGCGGGCGCAAAGTCGGTATGCCCATAGCCGGGGAGGACCCGGTTGCTGTCGGCCAGATGCACGTTGGTGATCCGCTTGCCGCAGCTACGGATCGCTTCCGCCATATTGGACTCTTCAATGCTCATGTGAAAGAAGTCGGCCATTAGCGTGACCCCGGGGCTGTCAACGGCATTGCAGATCTCGAGCGCGTCCGCGAGGGTGCATGGCCACCACTGTTCGTACCGGTTGAGCGGCTCGATGATGACGCTGCATCCGCATGCCTGGGCGTGCGGACCGATTTCGTGCTTCAGGATCTCGGTGAGCAGCCGAGATTCCAGGTGCGCGGTGGTCGCAAAAGGAGACAGGTCCGGAATACGGCGCCCATGTTGTAGCTTAATGGCGATCAACGGAGGGAATATGACACCGACGCCGCCCAGGTCGCCGCAAAGTGTAAGCGCGTCCTTGAGGTCCTGCGCCGCCCGCTTTCGTTCCTCGAGCCTGGCATCCAGGAGGCCCATCGATCCACGGATTGAAAGGATGTTGGGGGTGACGCCGGTTTCCGCGGATGCCTTTCGGATCTCACCGGCGTGTGCCGCGCAACTGCTGGTTGTGATTTCGATACCTTCCATGCCGATATCCGCGAGGTTGCGGAATTTTTCCAGGATGGAGTTTCCCGGCGCCATATTTTCGCGTATGGAGTATTTCAGCGGCATATCCAGTTTCCCGAATGTCCGAAGGAAGGCCCGCCGATCGACGTTTGTTCACGGGCATCAGATCGATGATGTTATGCGCCGCAAGGCGCACCGCGCAATATAGGTTCTGCCACGCGGCGTGTCAAGTAGAGCACCGTTGGTTTCCGCGGGGACGTACGAACTGCAAACGCGAAGCCCGGGTGGAGGTCCACGCCGCATCACTCTGAAATTGAAAGCGTCAATCTGGCGCTTCGAATCCGGTCCAGACTGAACGGGCGCTCGCCTTTGCGGTGCCTGCAGATGCCATACAGTACGCCGTGATCCACAAGAATCGGCTCAATAGAGCGGGACGTGGTTTTGTCGGTGCGTTCGGCAATGTATTCAATTTCAAGGCCCAGACGATATTCGATGGCGTATTCGACCAGTCGGCCGATGTCGTCCTCGCCGGCAGCAGGGTTGGCGCCCCGGAACCGTGAGAGCGCCTGGATGTCGTCGCGGTACGACCCGCCTCTGAACAGAGATTCAAAGGACCGGCAATAGTCGTTTGAGTCGCCTCCGGACTCGACGTCCGGGATGCTTCGGAGGTTGCTGCGGATCCGTTTCAGTAGACGATCCAGATCCTCCGGCAGCGGAACCGAACGTGCGGCGCAAGACTGAATGGCGGCTTCGAGAAATCCTGCGAGTTGCAGCAGCTCCGACCGCTTCAGCGAAATACTGTGCTGTTCATCGTTCGGCTTTCTGTTGGCCACGTTCGGCATATAGCCGCGCCCTTTCAGGGCATCCTCCAGTTCCTCGATGCGCGTCGACGGGTTGAGTGCGGCCGTTGTCGGCGAGAGTCGAACGCCAAGATGGGAAGCAACCTTTTTCTGAACGAGGAGTTCGTCCAGCAGTTCGGGTCGTTCGCTGACCAGATAGCCCGAAGCCGACGCGATTTCAATTTCGCCGTGTTTGCGTTCGCACTCCTGGATCAGGGCGTCCACCATCT
>LXNJ01002152.1_pt1 | contig 10967 bp, 7 predicted proteins | sample 809081 | NCBI WGS metagenome assembly LXNJ01 (sample SAMN04870510, study PRJNA318959) | sponge metagenome | biome: sponge; feature: marine sponge reef; material: water | host: Petrosia ficiformis | place: Greece: Milos, Mediterranean Sea | collected 2013-05-29 | depth 5-7 m
CCCGCCGCTACTCCGCGATCGAACTGAAGAACCCGAACTTCGCGGAGGTCGCGGCGGCGTTCGGCATGGAAGGGCGGCAGGTGACGGAGAGGGGCGAAATCGACGACGCCATCGACGAGATGCTGGCGTCCGAGACCGCCTTTCTGCTCGAAGTCGTCGTCGAGCGGGAGGAGAACATCTTCCCGATGGTGCCGGCCGGCGCGAGCTGTTCCGAGATCCGCCTCGAATAATGGCTGGGCACACAGCTCGATACCGGCTGTCCGCGCTGACGGATCGGGACAGCGCGCTGCTCCTGCGCGTCATCGCGTGTCTGGGGCGTCACTGCATCGAGATCGAACGTTTCCGCTGCGAGACCCTGCCGGGCGCCGCCGTCTTCGAGCACGAGCTCGTCGTTCGGACGGAGGAGGACCGCATGCGGCGCGCGGCGAAGCAGATTCGCGCCACGGTGGGGGTGGCGCGTGTAGACTATTGCGGCGTCGGCGACGACGACGCGGACCGCTGACGAAAACCCGCTGACAAGCACCGGCGGAGGGAGAGGTCGTGGCCAGAATACGTGTGGGCGATGCCGAAGAAACCGTAATCACGCGGGAAGAGTGGCCGCTGGAGAAGGCGCTGGAGGCGCTGAAGGAGGAGACGATCGCGGTGCTGGGTTACGGGGTCCAGGGTCCGGGGCAGGCGCTCAATCTGAGAGACAACGGATTTCGGGTGATCGTCGGACAACGGAAGGGTTCCGGCTCCTGGCACCGCGCCGTCGCGGATGGATGGGTGGAGGGCGAGACGCTGTTCGAGATCGGGGAAGCGGCCCGACGGGGCACCGTCCTCCAGTATCTCCTCTCCGACGCGGGTCAGATCGCGTGCTGGGAAGAGGTCAAGGCGCGGCTCACTCCCGGGAAATGTCTCTATTTCTCGCACGGTTTCGGCGTGACGTACCGGGAACTGACCGGAATCATCCCCCCCGCGGATGTCGATGTCGTACTCGTGGCTCCCAAGGGATCCGGCCTCTCGCTGCGGCGGCTGTTCGTCCAGGGAAAGGGCGTGAACTCGAGCTACGGCGTCTTCCGGGACGCGACGGGCCGGGCGCGGGAGCGGGCCATCTCGCTCGGCATCGGCGTCGGCTCCGCCTTCCTGTTCGAGACCGATTTCCAGCGTGAGGTGTGGTCCGATCTCACCGGCGAGCGCGGGATCCTCATGGGCGCGATCGCCGGCGTCTTCGAGGCGCAGTTCGCGGTGCTGCGGAAGAACGGCCATTCCCCCTCGGAGGCCTTCAACGAGACGGTGGAGGAACTCACGCAAAGCCTCATGCCGCTCGTGGCCGAGAACGGCATGGACTGGATGTACCGGAACTGCTCGACCACGGCGCAGCGCGGTGCGCTCGACTGGCGCCACAGATTCCGCGAGGCCGTCACGCCGCTGTTCGACGAGCTCTATGAGAGCGTGAAGACGGGCGAGGAAGCCCGGATCGTCATCGAGACGTGCGGCAGAGACGACTATCGGGAGCGGCTCGGGGAGGAACTCGACGAGATGGCAAACTCGGAACTCTGGCGAGCCGGCAAGACGCTGCGCGAACTGAGGCCCTGACTCTCGTCACCGCGGGCGTGGCCGCGTTCCCGCGGGAACGTCCATCCCACCGCGGTCTGCGGGGCGGCCGGCCGTCCCCTATCTTTCGGGCGGTCGCCGGGGGCATCCCGACTTGGCGGAGTCAAGCGGGATTGAGAGCGTACCCCATGAACCTGATCCGGCTCATACCGGCGTAGGGAGCGCGGCCCGCGCGAGGCAGCATCCCGCCCGGGGTCGACCGTCTTCCGTCCGGCGACGACGCGGGTGTGCCGGAGAAACGACGCCGGTCATGATCGAGCCCGACCCTGCCCTCGCCGCTCCCGTTCCGTACGAGGGCGTCTTCCCCAACTCCACGAGGGTCTTCGTGGACGGCCCCCGCGGTCTTCGCGTCCCCATGCGGGAGATCGCCCTCTCCGGCGGCGAGCCGCCGCTGCGCGTCTACGACACCAGCGGTCCGAGCGGATGCGACGTGCGCGAAGGCCTGCCGCTGCTGCGCGAAGCGTGGGTGCGCGGGAGGCGGCGGGAGAACGGTCCCGTCACGCAGATGCACTATGCCCGGCGCGGCCAGATCACGCCGGAGATGGAGTTCATCGCCGTGCGGGAGGGCATGGACCCGTCCTTCGTGCGCGACGAGGTGGCGCGGGGCCGCGCGATCATCCCCGCCAACATCAACCACCCCGAACTGGAGCCCATGATCATCGGCCGGGCCTTCAAGGTGAAGATCAACGCCAACATCGGGAACTCGGCCGTCACCTCTTCGATCGAAGAGGAGGTGGAGAAGCTGCGCTGGGCGGCCCTGTGGGGCGCCGACACGGTCATGGACCTGTCCACGGGGAAGAACATCCACGCCACCCGCGAGTGGATCCTCCGCAACTCTCCCGTCCCCATCGGCACCGTGCCCATCTACCAGGCGCTGGAGAAGGTGGGCGGCGTCCCGGAGGCGCTGACCTGGGAGGTCTACCGCGACACGCTCATCGAACAGTGCGAGCAGGGGGTGGACTACTTCACCGTGCACGCGGGGCTGCTGCTCCGCTACGTGCCGCTCACGGCGGAGCGCGTGACGGGAATCGTGAGCCGGGGCGGATCGATCATCGCCAAGTGGTGCATGGCGCACCACCGCGAGAACTTCCTCTACACGCACTTCCGCGAGCTGTGCGAGATCGTGCGCGAATACGACGTGTCGCTGTCGCTGGGAGACGGACTGCGGCCGGGGTCGATCGCCGATGCCAACGACGAGGCGCAGTTCGCCGAATTGCGCACGCAGGGCGAACTGACGCGGATCGCGTGGGAGTACGACGTGCAGGTCATGAACGAGGGCCCGGGGCACATCCCGCTGCACCTGATCCGGGAGAACATGGACCGGCAGCTCGAGTGGTGCGACGAGGCGCCCTTCTACACGCTGGGGCCGCTGACGACGGACATCGCGCCGGGCTACGACCACATCACGAGCGCGATCGGCGCGGCCACGATCGGCTGGCACGGCACGGCGATGCTGTGCTACGTGACGCCCAAGGAGCACCTTGGGCTTCCCGACCGCGACGACGTGAAAGCCGGCGTCATCGCATACCGGATTGCGGCCCACGCGGCGGACCTCGCGCGCGGGCGCCCCGGCGCGCGGGCGTGGGACGACGCGATCTCGAAGGCGCGCTTCGAGTTCCGCTGGGAGGACCAGTTCAACCTCTCCCTCGACCCGGTGACGGCCCGCGCCTTCCACGACGAGACGCTCCCCGCGGAGGGCGCGAAGGTCGCCCACTTCTGCTCCATGTGCGGCCCGAAGTTCTGCGCCATGAAGATCAGCGAGGACGTGCGCCGCTACGCGCGCGAGCGGGGTCTGGATGCCGCCGAAGCGATCGAACGGGGAATGAGCGAGAAAGCCGATGAGTTTCGTCGCGCGACCGCCGCCCCTCGCGCGCCGGGCGCCGCTTCGTACTCCTGAGCCGCTCGGCGCGGAGGCTTGCCGCCGCGCCGGAGTGGAACCCGAGGTGGCCTGGGCGCATATGTTCTCGGCAGGGTCAAGTGCCGGGCCGGCGGGCGGCCACTGCTGTGCCGCGCAAGCCGGATCCGGCCAGGGAGGAAGGGAGGCAGGGATGTGCGACCGAAGGCATGTGATCGCAGTGGTCCTCGCCGGCACGCTCGCGGTCGGCTGCAGCGAGGGAACGACGGAGCCGCCGACCACGGCGGCGCCGCTTTCAGCGGCCGAGTCCATGGCGCTGTTCGAGGGGATGAGAGCGATTCAGCTGGATTCGACTTCCACGATCATCGGCGGCTCCGAGAGCAGCCTCGTGGTGGCGTGCCCGCTCGGAGGACAGGTTTCCCTCGCCCTCACGTTCGCGGACGAATCCGTGGCGGACACCCTGAGGTTGACGTGGGACTCCACGGCCGTCCCAACAGGATGCCAGCTCTCGCACGGCGGGTTGCAGTTCACCGTCGATGGCACTCCGGGCGTCCGGGACCAGGGCGCCCTCGTCCTCGTCGGTTTCGGCGAGCATTTCGGCCTTGAGGGCTCGGTGACCGGAGCGCTGGACTGGCGGCTCGACGACCGGTCCGGATCGTGCGACATGGATCTGGTCCTGAGCGGGGAGCCGGACCTCTCCGCTACGGAAACGTCCGTGGCCGGGGTACTGTCCGGCACTCTGTGCGGCCACGAGGCCGAAATCGAGGTGCAGGGCATTCCCGGCCCGTCCGGCTGAGCCTACGCCGGACCCGGCGGGGCGCTCTTAGACGACCTCGACCCCGGCGCTCGCCGCGCGGACGGCCGAACGGGGCTCCGTGAACGGTTCGGACGGGGGAGCGTCGGGTCCGCCATCCGATGGCAGATCCGGCGCCTCGCCCTTCCAGGCTTCGAGCGCGGCCTTCTGGAGGCCGACGATGTCGCGCTCCATCCACTCGAAGCTGCCGGCCATGATGTCCTGGGCGATGCGGTAGTCCGCCACGTCGTGGTTCGAGCGGATGCGGCGGAAGAGTTCGCCCACGCGGCGGCGTGACTCGGCCGCGAACGAATCGGCGAGGCGCGCGGCCTCCCGCGCCTCATCGCGGGCTCCCTCACCCTCCCGGCGCCGCAGCATGTCGGCCCGCGTGACCGCGGCCGCGATCGCGAACAGTTCCGCGCCGATGTCGATGCAGCGGAAGAGCAGACCCTGGCGCCGCTCGAGCTTCGGGCCGTGGCGAAGCATGAGGTGGAAGATGGTCCGCGCCAGCTTGCGGCTGTTGCGCTCGACGAAACGCAGGTGCTTCGCCAGGCGCCCGTGGCTCGCGAAGCGCGGCGGCAGACTCCAGCCGATCCACGTCGTCGGATACCAGGTGGCGTAGAACCACGCCGCCCGCGGCAGGGCTTTGAGCTTCGCGCCGAGGCCGAGCCGGGGGTCGACGAGGTCGCCCGCGATCTGGAGGTGCCGGTCCACGGCTTCGCGGGCCATGAACAGGCGCAGGATCTCGCTCGACCCCTCGAAGATCCGGTTGATGCGGAAGTCGCGCAGCCAGCGTTCGACCGCGACGGGTTCTTCGCCCCGCGCCGCCAGCGAGTCGGCCGTCTCGTAGCCTCGTCCGCCCCGCACCTGCAGCGCGTCATCGACCAGTTGCCAGCCCGTCTCCGTGTTCCAGAGCTTCGCCATCGCGGCTTCGAGCCGGATGTCGTAGCCGCCCCGGTCCGCCATCGACTGCGTGAGGTCGGCGATCGCGGACATGGCGTAGGTCCGCGTCGCGATCGAAGTCAGGTAGTGCGCGATCGTCTCGTGCTTGCCGACCGGCACCCCCCACTGGATCCGCTCCGCGCACCAGCGCCGGCATGCCTCGAGCGCGGCCTGCGCCCCGCCCACCGAGGACGCGGGGATCGTGAGCCGCCCCGTGTTCAGCGTGATGAGCGCGAGCTTGAGCCCGCTCCCTTCCTTCCAGAGGAGGTTCTCCGCGGGAACGCGGACGTTCGTGAAGCGGATGATCCCGTTCTCGAGCGCCTTGAGTCCCATGAAATGGCAGCGCCGCACGATCTCGACGCCCGGCCAGTCGCGCTCGACGATGAAGGCGGAGATGCGGCCCGTGTCGGGGTGGCGCGCCATCACGACGTAGAGTTCGGCCAGGGTGCCGTTCGTGCACCACAGCTTCTCGCCGTTGAGGATGAAGGCGGACCCGTCTTCCGTGCGCTCGGCGGAGGTCGTGAGCCGGGCGGGGTCCGAACCCACATCGTTCTCGGTGAGCGCGAACGCGCTGACGGCTCCCTTGGCGAGGCGGGGGAAGTACGCCTCCTTCTGCGCCTCGGTGCCGAACATCTTGAGCGGCTGCCCCACGCCGATCGACTGATGAGCGGAGAGGAGGGCGACGACGTTGCCGTCCACGGAACCCACGACCCGCATCGCGTTGGCGTACTCCGTCTGGTTGAACCCGAGGCCGCCGTACTTCTCCGGCACCTTGATGCCGAACGCGCCGCGCTCGGCGAGCGCCCCCACGACCTCGGGCGGGATCTTGCCGTCCCGGTCGATGGCGTCCGAATCCACCTCGTCCCGCAGGAAGATCCGCAGCTCCTCCGTCCACGCGCGGGCGCGCTCGGAGATGAAGTCATCCGGGTCGGGATAGGGGTGGATCGCGTCGAGCCGGAGCTTCCCGAGAAAGAGGTTCCGGACGAAGGTTCGCCCCGTCCAGTCGGTCTCGCGCGCGGCTTCGGCGACCTTCCGGGCCTCCGCCTCGCTGACGTGGGATTTCGCGCTCGCGCCTGTATGTGTGGACATGTGAATCTTCCGCTTCTTCAGCCTGATATGGGGACGCCGCCCGCAGAGAGGCGGCACTCTCCGAAACTTACCCCGCGCCCTGCGCTCGCGACAAACGGACGGGTCGCGCCGGACCGACTTCCCGCCGTACCCTTGAAGCCCTGATACGGAGTACGGATCCCACCCGTTCCCCTGAGAGGCCGCCCCTCGTGAACGCGAATCCCCGGACCCCGCCCGTCGAGCGGCGGGAGATCGTCTCATGGGCGATGTACGACTTCGCCCACTCGGCGTTCGGGACGATCATCGTGACGTTCATCTTCTCCGCCTACTTCGCGCGCTCGATCGCGCCCGACCCGGTCCTGGGGGGGGGCTGGTGGACGCGCGCGGTCACCGTCTCCGCGGTCACGACGGCGCTCATCATGCCGGTCGTCGGCGCGATGGGAGACTACGGCGGCCTCAAGAAGCGGTTTCTGTTCATCGCCACCACGATCTGCGTCGCCCTGACCGCGGGCCTCTTCCGCATGGGGCCGGGCGATGCGTGGATCGCCGCGTTCGTGTTCATCGGGGCCAGCGTCGCCTACGAGTCGATGCAGTCGCTCGCCAACGCGTTCCTCCCCGAGATCTCCACGAGAGAGAACATGGGACGGATCTCCGGGCTGGGCTGGGGGCTCGGGTACTTCGGCGGCCTCCTCTGCCTGGCTCTGGCGCTGGGAATGGTCAGCGCCTGGCTGCCGGCGGATGGGGGGCTGAACGTGCGGTCCACGAACCTCCTCGCCGCCGGCTGGCTCCTCGTGTTCTCGATACCGACCTTTCTCTTCCTTCGCGAGCGGCAACCCCGCCGCCGCGCGTCGCTCGGCACCTACGTGCGGGTGGGCTTCGGCCGCATCGCGGACACCGCCCGGAACCTGAAGCGCTACCGCCAGGCCGTCCGCCTCCTCATCGCGCGCCTCGTCTACAACGACGGACTCGCGACCGCCTTCGCCATGGCGGCGATCTTCGCCGGGGCCGAGTTCGGCATGGAGACGGCCGACCTCCTCATCCTCGGCATCGTCGTGAACGCGACGGCCGGGGCGAGCGCGATCGGCTTCGGGTTCGTCCAGGACCGGATCGGCGGCAAGCGAACGATCGCGGTCACGCTCGTGCTGCTGATGGTGGCGATCGCCATGGCGTGGTCCGCGCGCGATCTCGCGACGTTCTGGGCCGCGGCCATACTTCTGGGGCTGATGGTCGGGCCGAACCAGGCGGGGAGCCGCGCCCTGCTCGGTTCGTTCGTGCCCGAGAGCAAGCAGGGCGAACTGTTCGGCTTCTACGCCTTTTCCGGCCGGCTCTCCTCCGCGGTGGGCCCGCTCTCCTACGGGCTCATCCTGGGCGCCACGGGCAGCCACCGGTGGGCCATCGCCTCCATCCTCGTGTTTCTCGTCGCGGGGTTGCTGCTCCTGCTGCGGGTGGACGAGGAGGAGGGCGTGAAGCTCGCGGCGGCGGAGGGGGCGCCCGCCGGCCGGAGTTAAGGCTCGCGTTGCGGGCGCGCGGCGGCGGCGAGCGCTCGGCGCAGGAGGGCTCGCTCGATGACGGCGGTGGGGGATGTCGAGTCGGCGAGCGCTTCGGCGCGGGCGCGCAGCGAGGCGACGGTTACGGTCTCGAACGCTCCGGGCGCCAGCCCGCCGTCAGGGCTTTCCGCGGCCACGTCGAACAGGAACCGCACCAGCAGCTCGTCGGGCTCGAAGGGACGCCCCTGACCGAGCGATTCCGGCCACAGCAGCGCCGCCTCCAGGTGACGGCGGGCAGCCTCGCGGTTCCCGGCGTCGAGTTCGTCCAGCGCGGCCCCGACGTGCGCGAACTCGTACAGGCGGTGGGCCTCGCCCGAGTTCTCCGAGGGAAGGACGTGGGTGTTCCCGAGAATCTCGATCGCCTCGCCGTGGTCGCCGGCTTGGAGGAGTCCTCGCACGTGGAGGAGGTCGAGGTTGAAGTCGTCCGGGAAGAGTTCCCGTCCCCGGCCGGACGCCTCGCGTGCCTCCGCCCAGCGTCCGGCTTCCTGCAAGTGCCGGACGAGGGACACGCGGAGGAGACGACTGTCCGGATCCACCTCGACCGCGCGCCGAAAATCGGGCCCCGGGTCGCCGCCCATCGCCTCCGTCAGGTGGGCGCGCGCCGCGTAGGCAGGACCGTAGTCCGGCTCGTCGGCCAGAGCCGCCACCACCTCGGCCGCCTCGGCGTCGCGGTCGAGCGCCCACAGGTTGAGGCCCAGCAGGTAGCGCCAAGCCCAGTGCGGGTCTTCGGCGGCGGCCCAGCGCAGGACCGGCAGGCTCTCGGTGCGATAGGGGAAGGCGAAGTCGGGATCGGCCCCCGCGCTCAGCATTTCCGTGTCGCCACGCAGGAAGGCGAGCCACGCCGCGGCCACGGGGCCGCCGCCCACTTCGTCCGCCAACTCGAGCAGGCGAGCGGCATCGCCGGGCAGCCCCCGGCTCGCGTAGCCCACGGCGAGTTCGAGCAGCGTCTGCTCCGGATACTCGCTCCGCATCGATTCGGTGAGGCGAGCAGCCTCGGGCCCGCCTGCGGCCTCCGCGCCGTCGGATCCTTCGCCCCGCGCCGCGAGATATCGCTCGGCCAGCACGAAATGGTTCAGCGGGTCAAGCTGGAGCAGTTCCGACAGCACCTGAGCGGCGCCGGCTTCGTCCCCTTCCAGGCGCGCCGCGATCGCCAGCACCTCGCGCGCCGGACTGCTCACCCGGTCGTAGTCGAGCGCCAACGCGGCGTGGCGGCGCGCCTCTGCCATGTCGCCGGCTTCGAGCGCCAACTCCGCCAGCCGAACGCGCGCCGCGGCCCGGAAGGCCACGGACCGGGAAGCCCAGCCGAACGAGTCGAGCGCATCCGCACGGCGCCCGAGCGCGACATACAGGTTGCCGGCGAGGAAGTTGGCTTCGGGATCGTACGTGTCGAGTTGAAGCACGCGTCGCGCGTGGGCGAGGCCCTCTTCATAGCGGGCCGACCTCAGCGCCAGCTCGCCCAGGCCCAGCAGCGCCTCACGGTTCCGCGGCTCGGCCGCGACCACGCGTTCGTAGAGCGTCCGCGCCTCGGCGTAGCGGCGGCCGCGCGCGAGTTCCCGCGCCTCGAACACGAGACGATCCGTCTCCGGGAGGGCCTCCCACGCCTCGGCGTTGGTCCCAAAGGGCCGGGACACCGAGGGCTCGCCCCCGAATCCGCACACGCCATCCAGTCCCGGTTCTTCCGCGTTGGAGCAGGCTTCCAGCCCGAGTCCGGGCAGCGCGACCCGCCATGCGCGCTCGGGCGGGATGTCGAACTCGATGGCCACCGGATCAAGCGCTTCGAGCGCCACCGCCTCCGCGGCGACCTGTTCGCCGCCGGACCATACCCTGACCGTGTCGGCCTCGGCCCCGAACGCCTGGACCACTACTCTCAGGCGGTCGCCCTCCCGTTCGACGTGCATGGCCCCGCGGGGGGACGCGTCCGTGAGACCGCCCGTCCCTTCCAGCGGGAACCACCACTCGGTCCAGCGGCTGGCCGAGAGGGGATCGAACCCGGCCTGCGAGATGGGGTTGCGGTGCGCCCCGGGCGAGTACTGCACGTGCAGCCGTCCCGCCTGGAACTCGACGTACTGCCCGTCGGTGTCGGTGAGCAGATCCTCCCAGATGCCGCCGGCCCGGGAGAGCGCCCAGAGCCACATCTTGCGCCCGGGCATCTCTTCGTGGGGAGCCCAGTGCCCCCAGCCGTAGCCCTCGTCGTGATAGTAGCCGCCGAAGAAGTCGTTCAGCGCGCCCACGACGTGGTAGGACTTATGTCCCCCGAACGCGTTGTTGCGGTACAGGGGAAGGAAACGTCCCTCCTCATCCAGCGGCCAGGAACGCACCGCGCCGGAGTGCTCCAGGTAGGCGTCGCCGGGCACGAACAGTTCCAGGTCGTCCTGCGCGAAGGCCGCGGCCGTCATCCAGTTGTAGTACGGCTGCTCGAGCGGCGTCGGGTTGTACCACAGGACGCGCGTCTCGAAGGCGGCCCGGTCGGGGGGAAGGCGGATCTCGACCCGCCACGGCGTCCGCGCCGGGAGGTCCATGGCGCCGACGATCGTGCTCACGCTCCCGTCCGCGTTCTCCCGCACGAGGTAGTCGACGGGGGTGGCGGTGGCCGGCGTGTGCCCGATGACGCCGAAGTTGAACTCGAGGCCGCCCGAGGTCCACGGCCCGCGCAGCGCGATGTCCCGGAACTTCATCACTTCGTTCCGATAGATGAACTCGTGGCCGGTCTCCTTCACCACGGCCCCCCACACCTTGCCGCCCACCTCGGGAAGGACGAAGACTTCGATGAGGTCGTTCTCCATCCTCACGACCTTCCATTCCCGGGGCTCCGACGTCGCGGCGTAGCCTTCGAACGTGTGGTAGGGGTACAGGCGGCGGTCCGTGGCGAGCACCGGCACGGGATTCGGATCTGAGAACGGGTACGTCTCGAGGACGCGTATCTCTTCCGAGATGCGGGCGCGCGGTCCGGGGGCGCATGCCGCAGAAGTCAGAATGGCGCACAGGACGGCCGCCTCCAGCGCGGTTGTCCGCGCGCGGCGGGAGGTCAGTCGGGGCATGTGACACCTCCGTTGCTCATTACCGTGGCTCCGTCGGACGCTGCGGCCACGAATAGCGCGCCGCCAGCCCCTCCTCGGGGCGCGTAGAAGCGTTCGCGTAGCGCGGCCATCACGCGCTCAGCCTGGCT
>LXNJ01002153.1_pt1 | contig 10967 bp, 10 predicted proteins | sample 809081 | NCBI WGS metagenome assembly LXNJ01 (sample SAMN04870510, study PRJNA318959) | sponge metagenome | biome: sponge; feature: marine sponge reef; material: water | host: Petrosia ficiformis | place: Greece: Milos, Mediterranean Sea | collected 2013-05-29 | depth 5-7 m
GTCGCCCCCGGACATGACCCGGCTTCCTCCCGGGTGCGCGTTCGCGCCCCGCTGCCGGTTCGCCGAGCCGCGCTGCGAGTCTCCCCCGCCCGCCGTCGAACTCTCGCCCCGCCACATGGTGCGTTGCGTCCGCGCCGCGTAGCCGCGCCGCTCGAGCCGTCACCCGGCGCGCCTTTCCTCGGCGATTGACGTCTTCTCCTCCGGCGCCACTCGCGCGAAGGGCGTCGGAATTGGCGTTTCAATCCGCACCCCCGCGTGGGGGGCGACGGGCGGGATGAGGGCGATGAGCAGGATTGTGGCGTTTCAATCCGCGCCCCCGCGTGGGGGGCGACCAGACTGAGGATAGCCTCTACAACCGTCTGGAGGTTTCAATCCGCGCCCCCGCGTGGGGGGCGACGTGGACCCGGTCCTCGGCGATGGTCCTTGTGAGGTTTCAATCCGCGCCCCCGCGTGGGGGGCGACCCCATGACCCGTGCTCCGGCAACAAGGAAGGAAAGTTTCAATCCGCGCCCCCGCGTGGGGGCGACTAGCCGGCGGAAACCCCTGGGGAGCCTCTCCATTGGTTTCAATCCGCGCCCCCGCGTGGGGGGCGACGCTCGAGCGCCGCGGAGCTGCTCGGGCTCGCGCAGTTTCAATCCGCGCCCCCGCGTGGGGGGCGACAGGTGATGTCCGTAGTCGTGAGCACCCGCACCGTGTTTCAATCCGCGCCCCCGCGTGGGGGGCGACGTGAGCGCGGCCTGAACCGTCGTGTCTTCCGGCGAGTTTCAATCCGCGCCCCCGCGTGGGGGGCGACGGGCCTGGACTGGCTGGCGGACCTCCCCGACGAAGTTTCAATCCGCGCCCCCGCGTGGGGGGCGACCCGGGGCGCACGGCAACTGGTACACCTTGGCATCGGTTTCAATCCGCGCCCCCGCGTGGGGGGCGACCCGCGCCGCCTGGGACCCGCGCACGGCACTCTATGTTTCAATCCGCGCCCCCGCGTGGGGGGCGACGTTCGCCACGTAGCCGTAGCCCTGGATGCTGTGTGTTTCAATCCGCGCCCCCGCGTGGGGGGCGACGCGCGAGCTCGTGAAAGCCGGGCTCTCCGTAGAGGTTTCAATCCGCGCCCCCGCGTGGGGGGCGACGTAGGTCACTGCGCCCTCGGGCACGTCCATCACGTTTCAATCCGCGCCCCCGCGTGGGGGGCGACCGGCGCGCTGCGGGCCTCGTGGTACACGTTGAGCGCGTTTCAATCCGCGCCCCCGCGTGGGGGGCGACTTTGTCGCTACGCCGGACTGAAGCCCGAAGGGCCGTTTCAATCCGCGCCCCCGCGTGGGGGGCGACGCTTCTGTTGCGGTTCGCGTCGGTGAGTGGTCAGGTTTCAATCCGCGCCCCCGCGTGGGGGGCGACAAGCGCTCAAAGTCGACGCTGATGCTTGACCGCGGTTTCAATCCGCGCCCCCGCGTGGGGGGCGACCACATCATCGTATCTGATTGTGAAAGAACTCGAATTCGGGCGATTTGCGCGAACCCGACTGCATGAGTACGGTAGCTTGAATTCGATCGAGTGAATTCTCAATGTTCATCGAGTAAAATCATGAAGTTACATCGTGTGCGAAGCTACCTGCGAAAACACGGTCGCTTGGCGTTCGCGCACTCAGAACACCAATGGTTCGTCGGGATCGTAGGATGGCTTGGTCCCCACGTGTTCAACACGCGAACGCCAGTTGGCGCCCAATCGATAGAACCGCAGGCTGTCAGCCTGTTCATCGATTTCATTGACGAGCCGTGAGCGAAGTCCCGTCCACTGCGCGGCGTCGACCTGACACTCGAACACCGAGTACTGAACCCGCTGTCCGAAGTCCCGGCAGAGGCGGGCCACGCGGCGCAGGCGTCGCCGCCCGGCGGCATCGCCGGTGGCGACATCGTACGTTACCAGCATCAGCACGCCGCCTACTACCGCCAGACGAACGGCGGGTATCCATCCAGATCGTCGCGCAGATGGCGCGCCATCAGATTGGCCTGAAGGAAAGGAACCAAGCCAACTGTCGTCTTTTCGTTGAGAAACGGGTGAACAAGCTCGTCCTTCTTTCTCTCCTGATACGCCACCAACACCGCTTTCCGGGCATCCTCACGTAGCTTCACCGCGCCGCTCACTGCCGTTTCGAAGTCGCGGGCGACGACTTGGCGGCGGTTGATCAATGACAGCGCCAGTCGATCGGCGAGCACGGGACGCAGCTCTTCCATCAGGTCGAGAGCCAGACTCGGGCGCCCTGGGCGGTCTCGGTGCAGAAACCCCACCGCGGGGTCGAGACCGACCGTCTCCAGCGCCGAGCGGCAATCGTGAACCAGCAGCGTATAGGCGAACGACAACAGCGCGTTTACGGGATCAAGCGGCGGACGACGTGATCGGCCGGCGAAGACGAAGGCGGGATCCTTGCTGCGCACCAAGTCGCCGAACACCCCGTAGTACGCACGTGCGGCTTCGCCCTCGATGCCCCGCAACGCAGCCGCCTCCAATGGCCTGCGGCTGCGTCGCGCCGTGTCAGTCAGGCGGCGCTCGCAGGCAGTCAATCGGGCGCACGCTTCCGCCGACAAGTTTGCGCCGTGGTCGCGCAAGGCGCGGCGGACAACCGCACGCTGGTTGAGCACCTTTCCGGTGACGATCTGGCCGACCAACGCCGCGGTCATCGCTTGATCGTCAGCCGCACGGTACTGTGTCCGGCGCAAGAGCACGTTGCCCGAGACCGGGCCCTCCACGCGCGCCAGAAAGCGACCGGCTCGGCTCATCAGGGAGAGACATACGCCTCGTCCGGCGCAATGACCCATGAGTGCGGGGGTCACGCCGACAGAACCGAAGCATACGATGCCTCCAAGGAGGTGCACCGGTACTCGGCCACGCTCCGATCCATCGACCTTGACCACGGCATTCTCGCCGTCCTTGTGGAGCCATGCGTTCTCGGTGGTCACGTAGAGCGTGTTCAGGTGTCGGCGCATGGACGAAGGGTCAGTCTTCTACGGCCTGGGCGAGCCACCGATCGACGGCGTGGCGCGGTCTTTGAGGCTGACACGCCTCGTTCAGCGAGCAGGCATCGCACTTGCGGGCCTCGAACTCGGGGAGTGGGGTGTCGCCAGCGCCGAGCAGGGCCCGGGTATCGGCGGCAACCCGCTCGGTAAGCGCTCGCAGTTCGTCATCGAACGCGACCACCTTGCGGCGGCGGTTCCGACCATAGAACAAGGCGCCCTCCGGGACCGCCGTGCCGAGCATTTCTTCAAGGCACATCGCCTGCGCGCAAAGTTGTACCTCGTCAGCGCGGTGCTGGTTCGGGCGCCCGCGCTTGTACTCGACGGGGTAGGGGCGGTTGCCCTCGTGAATCTCCACTACATCAGCGACGCCGGAGACTCCGAGCCGCAACGACCGCAATGGCACGCTACGCTCGATGGTCACCTCGCCCCGTTGCTCTCGGCCGCCGGCGTCTACGCGCTCGTGCAGGATGCGCCCTTCAGCCGTGAAGCGGTTCTCCGACCATTGCCGCTCGATGTGGATGAGCGCACATCGGCGGGGGCAGTACAGCATGTGCATGAGCGCCGAGATCGGCGTCAGCTCTTCCTCATCGACCGTCGCCGGAGGCGCCTTCGTCATCGGACGACGCTCAGATCCTGTCAACGATTTCTATGCCGTTCGGAATCTCGTTCCTGTCCACAGCGACCGCATAGTCCGAATATGCGCGCGCCGGAGGCAGGTTGTGGACGCGGCGATCGCCCGTTTCGTACGTATCCCCGTCAAACACACGCTTGACCGTGACCCGTTCGAACAGGCGGTGCGCCGGAGAATTGCCGAGGGCGCTGTCGTGCCTGAACAGAATCAGCCGTCGCGCGGTCATCTCCCCGCGTGCCGCCGAACGATCATGATCGAACATCTGTTCGAGCGCGGTCCAAAGCAATTCGACATCATCTTCGGAGAAACCGGTGCCATTGTCACCACTGCCGGCGAGGCTGGCGGATACGTAGCCATGCGCGCGGTAGAGACCATAGGGGACGATGTGCTTGCGGCCCATGGTCCGGATGTCGCCCTTCGACTCTGCGTCGGATTCCGTAGTCGCTGCCATCCGGGTGATCGACACTTCCAACGGAAGAATCGGCTCGATCGAGCGCGCGAATGCGAATTGCACCGGACCGCGCACCTGCCCGCAGTTGGCCCCCTTGGTCGACATGACGGCACCGAATGTCCGGACATCGAAGAAATTCCCGCACATCCATCGGGTAAGTTCCCGGGCCTTCTGATCGTCTCTAGGGAGCTTGGCGCGATCTTTGGCTGTTGCATCCGGAGCGATCGCGTCCCACGCGCGTTTCTGCTGGAGTTCGAGGATCGCCCGCTCGGACACGTAGATCTCGTAGCCAGGCTTATCGCCCCTGGTCATGGCAACGAAGTTACGCACCTTGCGTTTCAGACACACGTCTGAGACCAACCCCTGATTCGTTTCCGGATCGAGCCTGGGCAGGTTGCCTGCGTCCGGGTCGCCATTGGGGTTGCCGTTCGTGACATCGAACAGGTACACGAATTCGTAACGATTCTGAATGGATGGCATCTGGTCATTCCTCGGCATGTTGATCGTGCTCGGCGTGAGACTCGGTTTTCATATAGAAGTCTCTCTCCTGGTGGTAGTAGCCGATGAAGAATCGGCCTTGGTCCTCAAGTGGGAAGGTTGTCGGCAGGTCGTCCCAGCCTGGGATCCGAGCAATGATGGACACTACAGCTTGGTCAACTCGTATACCGGCACCGTGTTTCTGGCCATAGCCCTTGGAGAGCCCGGAGCGGTTGTGCTCGTAGCCACGCATCAAGATCGGAAAGACACGACGTGGCGTGGTCGACGCCGCGCTCATGTACTTGTCGCGGATTGTGGCGTTGCGATCGGCCAAGCTCTTCTCGGCGTAGGCAAAGGCAGCAAACAAACGCCCCAGATTGTAGGCGATGCTGTCGCTATCTCTATCGAGACTCACGAGGTATTCCTCCTTTGGCAATCGTTTCTGAACTCGCAACTCACGGACAATGCAAGCCCTGAGAATGGCTCCACGAAGGCCGGAAACACGGCCATCGGCCCGCAGCCGCGTGACGACCGCCGCCATCAAGTTTCGGGGATATGGTTGGCCGGTGAGAATCGACCGCATCAAGGCACCGCCCAGGGTCGGTGGAATGTTCTCGGCCTTGCTCTGCACGGCCGTTTCGTAGAGGAGACGCCGCGCGGCCGGGGCGGTACGCCACGGGGTCGGTTCGATGCGCATGTCGCGGAAGTGCTCTCCGATCCGGCGCGCGATGGCGCCGATACTGTCCTGGTGCCAGAACCGGATGGACAAGCGCGCAGCGTTCGGCGCGAGACCGAGCACGTAGAACGGAGCGTTCTCATCCACCTCAGGGTTGACTTCGGCGAGCGGCCTCCCTTGCGCGACCGAGGCGAGCTTGACCGCCACCTCGGCAGCCCTTTCTTCGTCGGTTGGCGGGTCCATGAGGATCGAGAAGAGTTCTTCCACTTGTTCGGCGACCGATGGGTCACCAGCCGCTTCGGCCCAGAACACTGTCGTCGTGTCCCCGATGCGGATGCGCTGCCGGCTGTTACGCTCGAGCAGCGTGTTGAGGGCTGCGGTGTAGGCGAACGCGGCGCGTTCCGACACCGGGGCATTCGCACCCCGGTCCTTGCCGAACGACTGGAACGCCGCTTGGTTGAACGAAGCGATTTTGGCTCCGCCCACCCGAGCTCCGTCGACGCCCTTCACATCCAGGTGCAGCCGCGCGATCGGCCCAGTCTCGCCTGTCACGAGACACAGGGCCTCCTGTCTGCTGCCCCTACGCTTGTGTTGGAGCCAAGTCCGCCGCACCGCGTCTCGGTCATGGAGATACTCCCTGTCTCCGTCGACCCGAAACACGATGTTCGTGTCGAGCATCTCCTCCGCGTGGTTAAGAGCCGCGTACTCGCTGCGGTTCCAACGCTCAAGGAAGCGCAGCATGGCCCGGGCCTTTTGGTCGTCCACGCCGGAGAGGAGCGTCGCGTGGAGCTCGCGGAACCGCGCGTGTTGGGCCGCCGCTGCCACCGCCTCGCTCGTCTCGGGGTCGCGTGTGACACCCAACGAGTACGCGGTCTTGTCCCAAACGAAGTTTGCCGGTCCAACCGCCGTGGGGCGAATCACCGACTCCGGCACCATCATCCGTCGCGCCCTCGGGATGTTCCCGGACGTATCGCGCAGATCTTGGACGTCCACCAAGTCTCCGTGGGCCGACAGCACGACTGCGAACGATATGTTCTCCCGCGAGAAGCCGTAGGACGGCGCCCTTCCGTTCGATTCGAGTCGGCCGTGAAGACGCTCCAGTGACTGGAGAACGGTCATTCCTTGACCTCGGCGGCGTCCAATCGGGGCACGTCGATCACGCCATTATGCAGCTCGGCGCGGAAGAAGCGCGGAGTCATGTCGCGGGTGTAGTCGATGTCGTGCAGCATCCAGCCGAGGTCGCGGTTGCGCTGATCGGAGGGCAGGCAGCTCGTTGGCATCGAATCCTCTACCAGGTCGAAGTCGGCGGCGAATTCCCGAGTTCCCAGATAGGGCCGATGGAAGCACTGGCCTCTGGCCGCACGGCGGTTGAACATGGCCAGGTGCTTTGCCTCGGTGTCGTCGATCTTGGCGGCGCCAGTGAGGACGAAGTGACCCTCGATGACGTAGCCCACATCCCGCAGAACGGTGGCGGCACGCTGCTGCCGATCGTCCTCGATGAGGGTGTGCAGACCTTCGGTGGACCCCGCGCGCATCGCCTTCCGGACATTTCCCGCCGGAATCTTTCCCCCCAGCTCGTTGCGGCGCAGATTCTCGAAACGGATTGGTTTCAGGACGTGGATACGGTCGATCACCCAGCAGATGGCGGGCTTCCAATGGATCGCCTCCAGGATGCCGCGGGCGGCGGAAGGCGTCATCACGTCGTAGGACACGCGCTCGACCTTCATCTCCGGGCGGGTGAAGCAGGCGTACTCGCCCCGGACGTGCAGCCTCACGCCGTACGACATCGCTCCATCCTCCGATTCGAAACGGCGCTGACAGGAGAATCGGCCCGGCGTACACTGGTAGTCCCTGCTCGGTGTACGGATCCAGGGGAGACACGGTGACCCACGAGCTGCGCTGCTACGCCTACCGCGACGGCGACACTTGGGAGGCGATCTGCGTTGACTACGACATCGCGACCTTTGCCCCCAGCCTCGATGAAGTGAAGGCCTCTCTCGTCACCTGCATCGAACTGTTCCTCGAAGGCGTGGCCGAGGCGCCGCCCGAAGACCAGCAACGCCTGCTCCGCCGCCGATCCCCCTTGTCGCTCAGGATCAAGCTCATGGCGCTCACCTGGCTGTCCAAGCTGCGCAACGATGCGCATCGAGCTCTTCAATTCACCCTCCAACCCGGTGTTCCCGCCCATCCCTAACGGAAGTGATGCCTCGGCAGGCCCGATTGGCGCCTGATCGAACCCAAGGTCCCTTTCGGCACCTCATCTCCGTCCACCCCAGGGACTGTGACCATCCGGCTTTGGCCATTGACGGTGCCCTGGAAACGGCGATGGGTGCCGGTCTGCCGGACGCGCTGAAAGCCGTGCCGCTCCAAGATGCGTATGACCTCTCGTACCCTCAACCTCGGCTCCGGCCCTCACTGGCCATCCACCACGCTGGTCACTGCCTTCTTACGAGACCCGCGTCCCCGGTGAGACCGGGGACGGCAATTGAATATGAGATCCAGGGGCACGACGTGCATGTTTCAACCCGCGCGGCGGATAGCGCCAGCGACGTGCCGGACTGTAGACGTCTGTCATCCCTCATGCAAGTCGTACCCCAACCTGAAGACCGGCGGATAGCGTACCCGAACGTCGGGTTCAAAACAACAAGCCCTCCGCCTTCATGAAGGAGGGATCGTCCCAGGTCAGGCCAATTTCGGATGAGTACAGGTCGGGGTTGGTGACGACGACGAATTGGTGATCGAAGTCCTCCTTGCGGACCGGCTCCGCCGCTCCTGCGCTGATCAGGGACGCTCTCGCACGAGGGGGGATCTGGACGACGTAGGGCTGCAGCTTCCGGGCAATCCCGCCCGGGCGCTCTACCCATCTCAGCTCCTCGCGCAGGCGTTCCGCCGTGTCGTCGTCGTCGTCCGCACCGCGCCAGGGGACGATGACGGGCACCATGGGTGTCTCGATGAGCCGAAACTCTGTGGCGATGGTCTCGAAGGGAAAGTCGAGGTGCCGCCGGCGCTCGCGGAGTTGTCTCAGAATCTGTTTCGCGTCAAGCGCCTCGTCCCCCTTGAGCCAGTAGAGTTCGCTGAAGTAGTCATTGATTGCATTCAGGGACATCGGATCATCCGGATGGAGTCGCATCACGCTTCGCGCCGCGTCCGCCGATTGCCCGACTTCCGGTGGTGGCTTGCGGCCCTCGGCCTCCGCCGGCTCGAACACGAATACGTCTCCCCTCGCCATGCGGCCTTCGCGGTTGCAGCGCCCGGCGGCCTGGATGATCGATTCGAGCCCGGCCTCGGCTCGCCAGACGACCGGAAAGTCCACATCGACGCCGGCCTCCACCAATGACGTGGCAACCAGCCGCACGGGCACTCCTTCGGCCAAGCCCTCGCGTACGGCACTGAGCTTCTCCCGGCGGTGGAGAGGGCACATCAACGTCGTCAGGTGGGCCGCCCCCTCCAGGTTCGCAATGAACTCGGAGTACAGCTCCCGGGCGTGGCGGCGGGTATTGACGATGCACAGGGCTTGCGGCGACGTGCCCAGCCGTTCCGCCAATTCGGCGTCGTCCATCTGCCCGGCATGTCGCATCCGGGTGCGTTCGAGTGTCCGGTACAGGCGCGGCGGCTCGGGAGCCAGCTCGCGCACGTTGTCGAAGCCGCCGGCAAACCCGTCCGACCCCGCCAGTGCTGGCTGCGTGGCGGTGCAGAGCACGACGCTCGTTCGCCAGTTCCGGGCCAGCTCGTCCAGGGCAGTCACGCAAGGGCGCAGGAATTTCAGGGGCAGGGTCTGCGCTTCGTCCAGGATGACCACGCTGTTCGCGATGTTGTGCAGCTTGCGGCACCGCGACGGACGGTTGGCGAACAGGCTCTCGAAGAACTGAACGGCGGTGGTGACGATGATCGGCGCGTCCCAGTTCTCCATTGCGAGCCGCAGCTTGTCCCTGGACTCCCGGCATCCGATCCGGTTCTCGTCGAATGTGCTGTGATGCTCAATCACGAAGTCCAGGGCATCCGCGCCGTCGCCGCGTAGCGCCTCCCGGAACACGGCTGCGGTCTGCTCGATGATGCTCATGTAGGGAATGACGTAGATCACCCGAGAGAGGTCGTGGCGCAGTGCGTGATCGAGCGCGAAGGCGAGCGAGGTCAACGTCTTGCCGCCGCCCGTGGGTACGGTCAGAGAGAACAGGCCCCTTGATTCCCCCGCCTTGCCGCGCACATGGGCAAGGACCTCCCGCCGGAGGTCGTTCACCGCACTGGCGGCGGCATCCTCAGCGAGATCGTCGAGACGTGCGTCCACGCGCTCTCGCAGCTCGCTGAGCGCCGGGTGCCGGCCGCGGAGCTTGGGCGCGCCATCCTGTCGGGCGTAGTACGCCTCGGTGTCCAGATAGTCCGCGTCCACGAGCGCGGAGAACAGCATCCGGATGAAGAAGGCGGCGCAGAATCCGGCGGCTTCCCGGTCGCGCGGTCTGACGCGTGGGACAGGCAGATCAGCCGGAAGCACGATCTCCTGCTCCCAAATGGGATCCAACTCCGGAACCGGCTCGTTCAGGCGGTCTACGAGTGCGGTGATCGCCCCACCGTTCACACCGTTGGCGAGCCCCGCGTGATGTCCGGCGATGCAGAACCCCAGCATCTTGCCGACTCTGCCGCCGTACCGGTCAATTGCTACCTTGGCACCGGCGGTGGAGTGATTGACCCGTGCGCCACCCGCAAGCCGTCTCTGGAACTCTTGGGTGTACTTGCCGAGGTCATGCAGCAAGCCGGCCACCCTGCCGAATTCGGCACCGCCCACCGGGTCGAGGAACGCGGCAGCACGTGCGCCCGTCGCTTCAAGGTGCTCCGACAACCGGTGCCAATGCTCCCGGTCGCTCGAATCGTCGCTGTGCGCATAATGAGTCGAGTCGGACATTTCGTCCTCGCATTTACACGAACTGCCTCAGCCGCTATCCATTGCCTGGACAAGGTGCTGGGAGAGGTGGACCTAGACAGGTCAAGTCAGCCGGCGGGCACCCGTTCGAAGCGGAGCAAGGGTCCGTTGGGGGTGGGGGCGTTAGTGAGAAGGTGGCGCAAACACTGCCTTTGCCGCTTGGCTCCGGTTGAGGGTATCGCCGTGGACGACGCAGACCGGCTGCCGGAATCCCGGTCCCGATCCGGTGGGTGCGGGCAATTCGGACCAACACACGTCACCTTGGGCGTTCACCATTCGGCCCGATCGAGTACGCGCCGCCCGGCGGCGGCCAGAAAGGCATCCTGGCCGTCGCCAACCGCGTCGCATACGCGGTTCATCGTGTCGGTTACTTCGTCGTGGGCATGGCGCGCAACGTACTCGTCGAGCGCGGCTGCATACACGTCGCTGCGGGTGCGCTGCTCTCGCTCGGCCAAGCGCTCTGCGCGCTCGAAGATGTCGTCCGGAATGGACACGGCGGTCTTCATGCCCGGAGCATAACCGGCATGGGCGGCGCCCGCGCGAAGGAGAGACAGGAGAGTGTCGGCGCGCCCGCGGGACGTTCCCGACCCGCGATGGGCGCGGCCGGCGGCGCGCCGGACGCTGCGATCCGTGACTACGCGACGAGGCGGGACGGCGGGACGATGTGGCGGTCCGCGGGGAGGTACAGGGTGGTGCGCTTGAGCCAGCGCAACGCGTCGGGGTCGAACTCGTCGCGGCGGTGCATGAGGAAGCCGTTGTCCCACATGACGACGTCGCCGATCTGCCACTCGTGGGCGTAGACGAAAGGGGCC
>LXNJ01002154.1_pt1 | contig 10965 bp, 7 predicted proteins | sample 809081 | NCBI WGS metagenome assembly LXNJ01 (sample SAMN04870510, study PRJNA318959) | sponge metagenome | biome: sponge; feature: marine sponge reef; material: water | host: Petrosia ficiformis | place: Greece: Milos, Mediterranean Sea | collected 2013-05-29 | depth 5-7 m
CACCGCGGTGAGCGCGGTCAGCAACAGCGGGCCGCCGATCCGGGCCGCCGGTCCGAGCGGGCCGGACACCTGCGCCATGGCCATCGTCGCCAGCGGCACCCCGCCGAAGGGCCAGGTCCATCTCAGCAGTTCGGCGAGCGCGAACGCAGCCGGGAAGGCGGCCCAGCGCCGGTGGTCGGGCGGCACGAGCGCGCCGGCCACGGCGTGCATCGCCGCGAATCCGATCAGCGCCAGCGGCCAGCCGACCAGCGTCAGGTCCGCCATCCAGACCGTCGCCGGACCCAGCCAGCTGACACTCACCAGCGCCGAGAGCCCCGCCCGGCGCCAGTAGCCGCCCTCGTTCAGCAGCTCGACCCAGAGAGCCATCCCACCGATTGCCAGGGGCCAGAAGCCCCAGGGCGGCAGCGAGGCGGCCAGCAGCAGCCCGGCCACGATGGAGCGGATCCAGGGCCTTCCCAGGCCAAGGGGCCGAGCGGGTTGGGTCACTCAGCCGTCACTAATGGCTCGAGCCACCCGACCCGAACTCGTCGAGTTCCGGGCTGAGTTCGTTGAGGTTGCTGCCGAGTTCGTCGCTGAGCTGGCTGAGTTCGTTGCTGAGCTGGTCGAGTTCGTCGTTGAGCCTGTCCGCGTCGCTCCCGCGCTCATCGGCGAGCCCGAGGGGCAGGAGCCGGTGCACGCCCTCCACCGGCCCGACGCCCCGGATCTGCACCGTGACATCGCCGATGCAGGCCACCCAGTCGGGCAGCTCCAGCTGGTCGGTGACGGTGTACATCTCGCCCGGCGGGGCGGCGGCGCATAGTTTGGCGGCCAGGTTCACGGGCTCGCCCACGTAGTCGTCGCCCTCGAAGAGCAGGGCCTGGCCGGTGGCCGCGCCCACCCGGATCTGCACGCCCCTGCTGGCGAAATAGTGGATGAGGTGGGCGCCGAGGGACAGCGCGGCCGCGGCGCTCGTGGACACCAGCATGGCGCCGTCGCCCAGCCATTTCGCCACCCGCACCCCACGTTTGGCGGCCACGCTCCGGGTGACCCTGCGAAACTCTCCGAGCATCGCCACCGCCTCGTGGGGCCCGTGGGAACGGGTGTACCCGGTGAAGCCGCAGAGGTCGGCGAAACAGAAGGTGCGCGTCACGCTGAGATGGCTGTCGCCCTCGGGCAGGTCGTCGGGATGGACGGTGACGAGGGGCGGGCTGGCCTCGGCCCACTCCCGGGCCGGGCCGGTGTCGGGGGCGACGAGCGGCGCCATTACGGGCTCGGACCGACCGGAGTCGCTGGGGGTGTTCGGATCCACGAACGGTTCGTCTAGCACAGCACAGCCCTCGCCACTGCGGTTGCCGCCTCTCGCGCGCCGCGGATGCAAGCCGGCAGGCCCACGCCCCGGAAGGCCGCACCGGCGCCGGCGAGTCCCGGCGCCTTGCTGGCCAGGCAGGCGTCCACCGCGGCGACACGCTGGAGATGGCCGGGCCGGTACTGCGGCAGGGATCGGAGCCAGGGCGTGATCCGGGCGTCGAAGCGGCCCTGGGTTGCGTCGCTGGGTGAGAGCATCCCGGTCTCGGCGAGCTCGGCCGCGAGGGCGGCTACCAGCTCGTCTCCGCTGAGGTCCAGCCAGCGCCGGTCGTCGGTACGCCCGGCCGAGACCCGCAGCACAGCCAGACCCTCATGGTCGTAGTGCCGCCACTTGGCGGAGGCCCAGGAGCATGCGGTGGTGAGCAGCCCCTGGCCGCGGGGAACCAGGAAGCCGCTGCCGTCGAGGGGGCGGGCCAGACGGTCGTGGGGCAGCACGAACGCGGCCAGCACGACGTCGGAGTACTCGATCTCGGCGAGGATCCCGGCCGCGTCGGGCACGAGGGGCTCGAGCAGGCGAGCCGACTCCCAGGCGGGGCAGGCCAGGATCACCCCGTCGGCGTCGAGGGAACCGTTCGATGTCGCCACCCTCCATCGGCGTTCGCCGCGGGATGTCGCCGTACTCACCGACTGCACGGGGGTGGACGACCTCACCGCGTCGCCCAGTTCGGCGGCGAGGGCGTCGACTATGCGGGTCACGCCGCCGTGCACGCTCCGGAACACCGGCCCCGGCGCCTCTGGATCGCGGTCCCGGCCCTGCCGGGCGGCGACCTGTCGGAGGGCCGGGCCGAGCGGGCCTCCCCGGCGGGCAGCCTCGTACAGGGGCGGCGCACAGGCCTCGATGCTCATCTCGTCGGCCGATCCGGCGTTGATACCGCCCAGCAGGGGATCAATGAGGCGCTCGAACACTTCGTCGCCGACGCGTGGACGCAGTGCCTCGCCCACCGAAGCGTCGCCGGGCAGCGGGTCGGCGTCCTGGGCCAGGCCGCGGGCGAGCGCGTCTGCGCCGCCCTCGGAAACGATGCCGGTGCCCCTCACCGCGTCGGCCGTCCACGGGAGTCCGAGCACGGAGCGGGCCGGAAGCGGCCGCAGGCACCCGTCCACCCACACGAAGGCTCCGCTCGAGGCAGGCTCGACCAGGTCAGGGCCGAGCCCGAGCCGGCGGCACAGCTCGGCGGCGGCAGGGTCGCGGGCCACGAAGCCGTCGGGTCCCACGTCGACCGTCAGGCAGCCGACCTGCGCACTGTCGATCTTCCCTCCGGGCCGGTCGCCGGCCTCCAGCACGACCACCTCGATTCCGGCGTGCCGGAGTTCGTACGCCGCGGCCAGCCCGGAGATGCCCGCGCCGACGACGGCCACCCGGCCGGTCACTCGCACCGCACTCGGCCCTCGTCGTGCACCACCTGCACCACGCGGGCCAGCACATCGGGATCGCTGCCGGGCAGGACTCCATGGCCCAGGTTGAAGATGAAGCCGGGATGCCCGCCGTTGGAGGCCAGCACGGCGCGGGCCGCGTCACAGGCCGCCGACTCGGAGGCCAGCACCACCGCGGGGTCCAGGTTTCCCTGCAGCGCCCGGCCCGGGCCGACCCGTTGCCGGGCCGCGTCGATGGGCACGCGGAAGTCCACACCCACCACCTCGGCGCCGCAGTCGGCCATCTGGTCGAGAATCTCGCCGGTGCCGACCCCGAAATGGATCCGCGGGACCCCGGTCTCGCCCGCTGCTTCCAGCACCCGGGCGGAGTGCGGGGCGACACCCCGCCGGTACTGATCGGGCGACAATGCTCCCGCCCAACTGTCGAAGAGCTGCACCGCGGCCGCTCCCGCCTCCACCTGAGCCAGCAGCGAGGCGATGGCAAGGTCGGCAAGGCGGTCCATGAGCTCATGCCACAGCGCCTCGTCGCCGACCATGAGGGACTTGGTCCGCTCATGGTGGCGCGACGGGCCTCCCTCCACCAGGTACGACGCCACCGTGAACGGGGCCCCCGCGAACCCGATGAGAGGCACATCCAGCATCTCGACGGCGCGGCGGACGGTCTCGATGACATACGGCGTGTCGGAGCCGGGATCGAGGGGGCGCAGGCGGTCGAGGTCGCCGCGGGCCGCGAAGGGACGCTCAACGACCGGCCCTGTGCCCGGCACGACATCGACACCGAAGCCGACGGCATGGGCCGGCACGACGATGTCGCTGAACAGGATGGCCGCGTCCACTCCGTAGCGGCGCACCGGCTGCAGGGTGATCTCTGCGGCCCGGTCGGGGTCGGCGATGGCGTCGAGTATCGAACCGGTGCCCCGCACGGCCCGGTACTCGGGAAGGGACCGGCCGGCCTGGCGCATGAACCACACCGGGACCCGCTCATGGGGCTGGCGACGGCAGGCCCGCACGAAGTCGCTGTCGTCGAAACGGCTGCTGCTCACTGCGTCAAGTCGGCGCCGAGGGGCCGGTCAGCTCGCGGCCCGGCGCAGCAGTCCGGCCGGCCGCCGGTTGTCGCGGTCCGTGAGGATGCGACGGGCAGCCTGGTCTGCGGCCGCGGCCATCTCTGCTCGCCAGACCCACATGGGATCGCTGCGGTCAGGCTTCTCGGAGCCGTGGCCGGTGCGGTCGACGTCCTCGCCGCTTCCCGTGTCCACCAGTTCCACGCCGTCGGCATCGGGTTCCACCACCAGCACGGCGATGCCTCGGCGGCGCAGCCCTTCCAGCTCCTCGCGCAGCTTGTCATCGACCCACTGCCGGCGTGCCGCCCGCATGGACCGCCCGTCGTCCCACGCCAGTTCCAGTGCCTCCGACCACCAGGCCCGATCAGCGTCCTGGGGCCGGGAATCGCCCAGGCCGACACCGGTTCGGGCGCTGGTCCAGGCCTCCGACAGGGAGCCGCGGACCGCCGACCAACCCGCTGTGCCGCTCATCGGTGACGACACGACGACCAGGTCGAAGGAGGGCGGCCCCATCAGGTCGGCGTTGGTGTACGAGTGCAGGCCGCCGTCGATGTATCGCTGCCCGTCCACGGTGACCGGCTCGAACAGCACCGGCACTGCACAACTGGCCCGCACCGCCTCCGCTGCGGTGGCCTGAAGGTCGTCGCGGCCGAAGACCACACGCTCGCCGTCCGACAGCCGCACGGCCGGGACCCAGAAGCGGGCCTCGGGCCACGGCTCCGGATGCAGTTCCGCCATGCGTTGCTGGAGGGCCTCGGTGGTTCGGGTGCCTCTTGGCAGCATTCCCACGGCAGCATGCAGGGGCCGGGCCTGCCACGGGGGCCACAGGGATCTCGCCACCAGCGTCGGCGACTGCGGTCCCTGCTCGCTCCAGTCGCGATCGCTTCGGCCCTCGCTGTAGGGGGTCACTACCCGATCGATGATGGCTTGCCCCTCGTCGCTGACGGGCTCGCCGCGCCGGTGGGCGTAGAGGTCCGCCGGCGGGATGCCGGCCCGCAGGCAGAGTCCGGTGATGGCTCCGGCCGAGGTACCCAGGATCAGGTCCGCGCTGCGGGCGTCCCAGCCCGTGACCTCATGCAGTGCACGAACCACGCCCGCGTGCCAGGCCTCGGCCGCGGCGCCCCCGGCGCTGAACACCAGCCCCACCGAGAGCTGATCGCCGGATCCTCCTCCGGAGGGACCGGGGGCGTCGGCCTCGTTCGCGGCTTCGGCGCCGGTGACCCCGCCGGGTTGCGCCGGTTCGCTCGAGTCCATGCAGCCCACGATAAGGGGCTCCGCCGCTAGGTGGCACCGTCCTCCGCTCGGCTTCTCCCGGCGATAGAATCAACAGTTCCCCCGAATGCCGGATCCGTCTCGGAGCGGCCCGCCGTTCTTTGGCGGACCCGGCATCCAAACCCCGCCGGGTTCAGCCTTGACCAGCCGCCATCCTGATCTAGAAGCCGAGCAGGCCTACTTCGATCTGGCCCATGCTTGCCTGGACACGGCCCGGGAGCGGGCCGCCATGGCCACGTCGGTGTTCCGCACCGGCCGGGGCGGCACCACGCAGGCCCGATTCGAGCGCGAGGCCATGCTGGAGGCCACCCTCGCCCGCCTGACCAAGCTCAACATCGGGGACCGGTCGCTCGTGTTCGGTCGCATCGACCCGGCGGGAACGGGTGAGCGGTTCTACATCGGTCGGGTGGGTCTGTGGGACGCCGATCACGACCCGATCCTCGTGGACTGGCGAGCGCCGGTGGCCGAGCCCTTCTACCGCGCCACCGGCCGCGAGCCGCTCGGCCTGGAGCGTCGCCGGCACTTCGCCTCCCGGGGCAGCACCCTTCTGGGAATCGAGGACGAGTTCTTCGGCGACAAGGCCGCAATCGGCCTCGACCTCGCCGACCGGGACTTCGACGGCGTTGCCGGACCGCCGGGTGACGGCCGTCTCGACGGGCGGACGGTCTCGAGCGCTCTGATCGCCTCGCTGGACGCGGCCCGCACCGGCCGCCTCGGCGACATCGTGGCCACCATCCAGGGTGAGCAGGACAGGGTGATCCGCGCCGACATGCCGGGCGTTCTGGTGGTGCAGGGAGGTCCCGGCACCGGCAAGACCGTGGTGGCTCTGCACCGCGCCGCCTACCTGCTGTACACGCATCGGTTCCCGCTGGAGAGCCAGGGAGTGCTGGTGGTCGGGCCGAACCCCCTCTTCCTCGCCTACATCGAGCAGGTGCTGCCGTCGCTGGGGGAGGCCGGCGTCGAGCAGGCCGTGCTGGCTGACCTGCTCAGCCCCGCGGTGCGGGTCGCGGGTCTCGACAACGAAGCCGTCGGCCGGATCAAGGGCGATCCTCGCATGGCCGGAGTGGTGCGCCGGGCCGTGCGCGACCGCCGCCGCCGGTTGCGAGACGACCTGACCGTCGGCTACGAGCTGCAACGGCTGAAGATCACTGTGGAGCAGTCGGCCGCGATCGTCGCCGACGCGGCCCGGAGGATCCGCAAGCACAACGCCGGGCGCAGGCTGGTGGAGGAGGCGTTCTTCACCACTCTGGCTGCCAGTGCGCGCCAGAGTGTCGATCCGGCCCAGGTTCGCGACAGCCTCTCGGATCAGATCGAGGTGCGTGAGGCGCTGGAGTGGATGTGGCCGGTGCTCACGCCGGCCCATCTGGTGAACGACCTGTACGGGTCGAAGGCGCTGTTGCGCTCCGCGGCCGGCGGCCGGCTCGGCGACGACGAGACAGGTCTGCTGCACCGGCCCCGGGCCCGGCACGCCTCCGAGGTGACATGGTCGTTCCAGGACGTGCCGGTGCTGGACGAGGCCCGGGCGCTGCTGGGATACCGGCCCGGGCACCGGGAGGAGGACGCGGTCTTGACCTACGGCCACATCGTGGTGGACGAGGCTCAGGATCTGTCGCCCATGGAGCTTCGAATGATCGCCCGCCGCAGCCTCAACGGCTCGATGACGGTGGTGGGAGACATCGCGCAGGCCACTGGATCCTGGGCCCACGACGGCTGGGAGTCGGTCCTGGAGGGCCTGCCCGACCGCCGCCCCGCCCGGCGGGTGGAGCTCACTCTCGGCTACCGGATCCCCGCGCCGGCCATGGCGCTGGCCAACCGGGTGCTTCCCTACGCTGCGCCCGGAGCGATGCCCCCCTCCACGGTGCGGACCGTTGGAGACGAGCCCCGCACAGTGGCGTGCGGCGCCGCGGCTGCGAGGAGCGAACCGGCGATGGTCCGTCCCTCCAGCCATGACTTGGCTGCCCTGGGCGAGGCTCTGGCCCAGGTGGTCGCCGAGGAGCAGGCCGTGGTCGGTGAGGGCAACGTGGCCGTGATCGTGCCCGACTCGCTCCATGAGCCCCTCCGGGTCGGGTTGAAGGACCGCTCCGTCGTCTTCGGCGGTCCCGGCCGGTCCGGCCTCGAGCAGCAGGTGACGCTGGTGCCGGTGCGACTGGTCAAGGGCCTGGAGGTCGATGCTGCAGTGGTGGTGGAGCCGGCTCGGATAGTGGCCGAGGAGTGCCAGGGCATCCGTTCGCTCTATGTGGCCCTCACCCGGGCCACACGGAGGGTGACCGTGGTGCACACCGAGCCACTGCCCGACGTGCTGGTCCAGCCCTACGCCGCGGCCTGAGCACACCGCGCTATCCCATAGTGAGGCTCCCTGAAGCCTGAGGTGTCAGGACTACTGGGGTTGACGCGGTGAGGGATACCGGCATTAGGGTATGAGGCATGCTTGATAGCGCTCCGGCGCCGGTCGCTTTGGCGGCCCCCTCCGCCCCGGCGGAGCCGGTGGGTTCGGCGGCTCCGAGAGGCCGCGGCATCCTTGTGGACGCGGCCTGCGTCGCCTTGGGCGGGTCGCCGGTTCTGCGCAGCGCCTCGATCTCGGCAGAGCCGGGCCGGACGCTGGCCATTCTCGGTCCGAGCGGATGCGGTAAGACCACCCTGCTGAGGGTGCTGGCCGGGCTGCAGCGGCTGGACTCGGGCCAGGTCGTGCTGGGCGGCACGCTGATGGCCGGGCCCGCGGAGCGCAGCGGCGCAGCGGGCCCGGGAGCGTACCGGAACGGGACCTCTGCTCAGACGGTTCATGTGGCTGCCGACAAGCGCGGCGTGGGCATGGTGTTCCAGGACTGGTCGCTGTTCCCCCACCTGACCGTGGCCGCCAACGTGGCCTTCGGCCTGCCCCGCTCGGAGCGGCCCCGCAGCCGGGTCCTGCCCCGGCCGGCGTCGGGCCGAGTGCGCGACCTCCTGCACATGGTGGGGATCGCGGAACTGGCCGACCGGCTGCCCGGCTCCCTGTCGGGAGGCCAGCAGCAGCGGGTGGCCCTGGCCCGGGCCCTGGCCCCCCAGCCGTCGGTGCTGCTGCTCGACGAACCCTTCTCGAGCCTCGACACCACCCTGAGGGTGGAGGTCCGCGCCGAGGTGGCCGCCCTGCTGCGGGAGCTCGAGGTCACCTGCGTGTTCGTCACCCACGACCAGGACGAGGCCTTCGTGCTCGGCGACGAGGTGGCCGTGATGCGCGACGGCGCCGTCATCCAGCAGGCCTCGCCCGCGGTCCTCTACGAGCGGCCCACCGATCGTTGGCTGGCCGGCTTCGTGGGCGAGGCCAACACCGTTGCCGGCCGGGCCGAGGGCGACATCGCCTACACGCCGATGGGGCCCATGAAGCTCCAGTCGCCGCTCCACGGCGAAGTAGACGTGCTGTTGCGGCCCGAGGAGCTCGCGCTGACCGAGGGCAGATCAGGCACCGTCGACCACATCGAGTTCTTCGGCCACGACACCCTTTACTACATCCGCGAGGCTGGTGGCGGCCTGTTGCGCTGCCGGGCGACCGGCGCTCCCCGGTTCGCTATCGGGTCGAGTGTCGACATCTGCCACAGCGGGGAACGCACCGTGGCCTTCCCCCGTCCCTCCTAGCCGGAGACCTCGGCGCCGGCCTCGGCCACCAGGTCGGCCAGCATGCGGCGCATCTCCAGGGTGATGCGGTCGGCCTTGGAGTGGTACTCGAGCGCCGGGACCAGGGGCACCGCCTTGGTGCCGATGCGCTGCAGCAAGGCACTGTCCTCGGCCGCCACCGCCTGCTGGAAGGCCACCGTGTCGGCGATGGCGCCGGGCTCGTCGGGTATGTCGTTGCGGTAGTCGGTGCAGTAGAGCCGGGTGGTGGCCGCGTCCACGGGCTGGTGGCAGAAGCTGATGGTCAGCACCATGCCCTCTTCCGGGTAGCCGATGCGCAGGTACACGTGGTGCGGGGCGGTGAACACGAACAGCAGCTCCCGCTCGACCACCTTGTATTCGCCGTCGGCGCCCATCGAGTCGTCCAGGGCCTTGGTGAAGTGGCGGTGGTGGGCGGTGAAGCGCCAGCCGTCGCGTTCCATCTTGTAGTCCCGCACCAGCTTGTCGTCCGGGTCGCCGAACGTGCCCAGATGCACGAAGGGCAGATGGCCCAGGTCCAGGAAGTTGTCGGCCATCTGGGCCGCCCCCGCGTTCCAGTCCGACGGGGGCAGCGGGCAGGTGACGAAGCTGGGGTCGTGGTGCTCGGGGACCTCCGGCAGCGGCGCGATGGGATCCTCGGGCGCCAGCCACACCAGGTCCAGCGACTCCGACACCCCCGCCGCCGCAGTGGCGCAGGCCCGGGCCGGGATGGGCAGGCTGGGATCGACCGCCGGTATCTCGACGCAGGTCCCGTCGGCCGCGAACCGGAGGCCGTGGTAGGCGCACCGCAGCGTGTCGCCGACGATGGTTCCCGCGCTCAGCGGCGAGTAACGGTGGGGGCAGGGATCCTGCAGCGCGGCCAACTCGTCGCCCAGGCGCACCAGGCACCAGCGCTCGCCCAGCAGGTCCACCGCCACGGGCCGGTCGTCAGCGATGTCCGCGCTGCGGGCCACCGGATGCCAGCAGCGCCGCAGCGCCGGGTGCTCGTTGTCGATCCAGGTGGTGTCCCAGGATGAGTCGGCGGAAGCGCCCATTGTCGTGTCCCCCTCTCTGCGCCCGGTCTAGTCGGTGGCCCCGAACGCCGGCGTGATCCGGGCCAGGCGCTCCACGGGGGCCGGTCGGGCCATCTCGTAGTCGTGGATCTCCGTCAGCACGTCGACGTAGCGGTCGTAGAAGGCCTGGCGCTCGGGCAGGTTCTCGTGGAGACGCCGCTGCAGGTCGCGGGACCTTGCGGCCATGGCATCGGTGTCGACGCGGGTTGATCGGCCCTCGGACACCACCATTTCGCCGTCGACGATCACGGTGTGCACCGACTCTCCGTGCTCGGCCAGGACAAGACTCGTCACCAAGCCCTCGGCGTGCACCGGCACATGGCGCTGGGTGTCCAGAAGCACGATGTCGGCTGCGCTTCCCGGTTGCAGCGAGCCCAGCGGCTGGCCCAGCGCGGCGGCCCCGCCCTGAAGGCACATCTTCCAGATCGCGGGGGCTTGCGGCCAGCGCAGGTGGGATCCGTGCAGGGTCTGCAGGAGCGTGGCGAACTTCATGGCCTCGAACATGTTCTGGTTGTCGTTGGAGGCCGCGCCGTCGGCGCCCAGCGCCACACTGGTTCCGCCCTCGAGCAGGTCGGCCACCGGCAGGATCCCGGACCCGCATCGCAGGTTCGACACCGGGTTGTGCACGATCGTCGCGCCGCAGCGGCGAACCGTGGAGTACTCGTCGGGGTCCATCCACACGCAATGGGCCAGGCTCGCCCCCGCCTGGAGCACCCCCAGGTCCTCCAGGTACGACACGCTGGACCGCCCGTAGCGCTCTAGGTTGGCGGCGATCTGGGTCCTGGTCTCGAGCACGTGGGTGTGGAACCCCGCGCCGCGCTCGCGGGCCAGGCGGGCCAGACCGTCCATCAGCTCGTGGCTGCAGCGCTGAGGGGCCGAGGGCCCCACCATCGGGGTGAGCCGGGAGTGGGCGTCCTGCCAGCGGTCGAAGAACCCGGTCATGGACTCGACCAGCCCCTGCGGGTCGAACGGGTCGCCGAGCGGCTCCGGCTTCGGCTGGGAGGCGCCTGCGAACGACATCGTGTCGAAGATGTCGAGATCACCGATCATGGGGGCCAGCCCGGCCCGCATTCCGGCGTCGGCGTAGGCGCTCATGACGGCCTCGGAGTAGTCCTCGAAGTCCCACGGCGGAACCCAGCCGTGGTCGAGCACTGCGGTGCAGCCCGATTCGAGCATCTCCAGTGCACCGGCCATGGTCAGCGTGTAGCGGTCGTCCGCGGTGATGGGGCACTTCCCGAGCA
>LXNJ01002155.1_pt1 | contig 10962 bp, 5 predicted proteins | sample 809081 | NCBI WGS metagenome assembly LXNJ01 (sample SAMN04870510, study PRJNA318959) | sponge metagenome | biome: sponge; feature: marine sponge reef; material: water | host: Petrosia ficiformis | place: Greece: Milos, Mediterranean Sea | collected 2013-05-29 | depth 5-7 m
ATCTCGTGGTCCTTCCACTCAAGAGGCAGCCAGCGATCTGCGTTGGTGAAATCAGAGGCGGCTACCACTTCGAGCCGCAGGGCCCGGATCCTTACTTCCATTGGCGGCACGTAGAGTGGATTGCCGACGCCATCCCGCGAGACAGCTTTGGAAAGGATCTGCTCTTCTCATTTGGCGCGTTCATGACGATATGTCGTATCAAGCGCAACAACGCGGAAGATCGCTTGGCGGCCATGCGACAGACCGGATGGAAGGCCGATCCGGGCTTCAGTGGTCAGTCCGGTACCGGCGGGGACCCGGGTGAGCCCGATGCTGATGGCGTCGACCTCGAACAACTGGGCCGGGATCAGATCGCCCAGCTGATCGCCGCCAGGTTTGCAGGCCACGGGTTAGCGCGACTCGTTGAAGCCATCCTCCAAGCTCAAGGCTACACGACCTATCGTAGTTCCGCTGGTTCCGATGGCGGCGCGGATATCCTCGCGGGCTCGGGCCCGCTTGGATTCGGCACGCCACGCCTTTGTGTGGAAGTAAAGTCCGAGAAGACACCGATTGACAGGCCAACCGTGGACAAGCTACTTGGCGCAGTGTCAAAATTCGGTGCGCACGAGGGGCTGTTCGTCGCATGGGGCGGATTCAAAAGCAACGTGCAGAAGGAGCTGGCAAGCAGTTTCTTCAAGGTTCGACTGTGGACCCAGAAGGAGCTTCTAGAGCAGCTTTTCAAGCACTATGACCGGCTAGATGAGGACCTAAGAGCCGAGCTTCCGCTGAAGCGCATCTGGACCGTGGCAGCGCAGGATGACGATGCGTAGAACGGCTCACTGAAGTTTCTCCGCGGGTGAGGGGTTGCAGGCGGGGTTGATCGCAGGCAGCCTGGCGGGTTCACCCGCGATGGTCTAGACCTACTCCGAGTTTTCCGTCGACAGCTCCGCCTGTCGCAAGACCAATTGCGTCGCGTCTTCGGCCAGATCCGGAGGATACCCGTACTTTGCCAGCAACCGGCGAACATTGCGCCGCAGGTTCGCCCGAACGGACTCGCGTTGGGTCCAGTCAAGCTTGGGCATGTTCTTGACCATTTCTGTCAGCTTCCGGGCCATGAGACGTAGCGTATCGCTCTGCATCGCTTCCCTAGCTGACCTGTTCTCTGCAAGGGCATCATAGAAGGCAGTTTCCTCGCCGCTCAGACCGAGTTGTTCGCCGTGCTGCTGCGCCTCTCGCAGGCTCCTCGCCAAGTCGATCAACCGCGAGATCATCTCGGCGGTGGTGATCGCCCTGTTCGTATAACGCAGCATCGCATCTTCGAGCGCTTCGCGAAACTTGCGGCTCTGGACAATGTTCGTGCGCTCAGTGATTCGGATCTGGTCATTGAGCAGCTTGCGCAACGTCGCTAAGGCCAGGTTCTTCTGCTCCAGCGCCGCCACCCGACCGAGGAACTCATCGCTAAGGATGTCGAGGCGCGCTTCCGACAGTCCCGCGACGGCGAACAAGTCGATCACTTCGTCGGCATCGATCACGCCGCCGATCACCTGTCGCACGGCGTCGTCGATGTCGTGTTGCCGAGTGTGACCCGCGCTACTGCCAGTATCGTCGGCCAGTCGTTTCCGAATCATCGCCGTCACACGCTGAAAGAAGGCGAGGTGTGGTGTGATGGCCTCGGTCTCTGGGCGTGGGACCGCCAGCGCGAAGGCTGTTGACAGTTCCTTGACCAGCGTGCGCAGGCGCTTCCAGCCGTCGTTCTGCCCAAAGACGTGATCGATCGCACGTAGATACACCAGCAATACGGCTTGCGGTTTGGCGTCGAGCGCCTGCTCGTAGTCGCAACCGTGGAAGAACCCCCGTAGTTTCTCGAAGGCCGCCTGCATGGCAGGCACCGCCTCGTTCTGCACCTTGCTGACCGCCTCGCCCGTGCCGCCGGCATGCGTGTAAGTCGCGAGTGCATCTGCCAACTGGTCGGCCAGGCCCAAGAGGTCCACAATCAATCCGCCGGGCTTTTCGCCGTAGACGCGATTCACACGCGCAATTGCCTGCATCAGGTTGTGCCCGGCGAGCGGCTTGTCCAGATACATAGTGTGCGCCGGCGGGCAGTCGAAGCCGGTCAGCCACATGTCACAGACGATCACCAAGCGCAGCTCGTCGTGGGGGGCCTTGAAGCGGTCCGCCAGACGCCTGCGGGCCGCCTTGGCTCGTACATGGCTCCTGAGTGGCTCTGAATCTTCGTTGGTCCCGCTCACGACCACCTTCATCGCCCCTCGTGCGTCGTCAACGTCGTGCCAGTTTGGGCGCAGCGTGCGGATCGCCTCGTAGAGCCGCGCGGCGATGGCGCGGCTCATGGTCACAACCATTGCCTTGCCTTCCATCGCGGCGCGGCGCTTTTCCCAGTGCTCGACGATGAACGCTGCTAAGCGTTCGATACGCTCTTGGGCGCCGACGAGCGCCTCCAGCGGTACATGGATGCTGTCCTCGGCACCTTCCCCGCTGCGCTCGGCGCTGGCGACGCACTCAACCTTTTCCTCCGCGACGCGCACGCCCTCCTCGTCCACCTTTAGCCCAATGATGCAGGATTCGTAGTAGAGCGGCCGGGTGGCGCCGTCCTCGACGGCTTGGCGGATGTCGTAGACGTCCACGTATTCCCCGAACACGTGGATCGTGTTCTTGTCGTCGCGCTCCAGCGGCGTGCCCGTGAAGCCGACGAAGGTGGCGTTCGGCAGCGCCGCGCGCATCCAGCGCGCGCCGCCCTCAACGAGGCCGTACTGGCTACGATGCGCCTCGTCGGTCATAACAACCACGTTCGAACGCTCTGAGACCACGCCATGCGCCTCAGCGAACTTCTGGATCGTCGTGAACACTACCCCGCCCGCCGCACGATCGAGCAGCGCTTTGAGATGCTCCTGGTTCACGGCCTGGATCGGGTCCTGTCGAAGCAGCGCACGCCCGGCGGCGAAGGTGTCAAAGAGTTGATCGTCTAGATCGTTGCGGTCGGTGATCATGACGATCGTCGGATTGGTCATCTGCGACTCTCGGATCAGTCCCCCGGCCAACATCAACATGGTCAGCGACTTGCCCGAGCCCTGGGTGTGCCAGATTACGCCCCCGCGACCATCGCCCTTGCCGGATGGCGGCCTGAGACGCGCAAGCACGCTGGCCCGCGCTTTTCGCACCGCCCGGAACTGGTGGTAGCCCGCAATCTTCTTGGTGATCTCGCCACGCTCATCCTCCTCGAATGTGACGCAGTTCCGAACGTAGTCGACCAGCATCCGCGGTTCCAACAGTCCTCGTATCAGCGCCTCGATAGTCGGCGCACCGCCGCCGCCGTCAAGCAAGGGCCTCCAGGGCATGAAGCGGCTGCGCCCGCTGGTAACCGAGCCGACGCGTGTCAGCACACCGTCCGAGACCACCAGCATCAGATTCGGCATGAACAGATCGGGTGCGGTCTTCATGTAGCGGTCGAGCTGGTCGATGCCGACGCCCAGATCCGCCTGGGTGTCGGTCGGGTTCTTCAACTCGACCACCCCAATCGGTAGCCCGTTGAGGAACAGGATCAGGTCTGGGCGGATGATCTTGCCTGAAGGCCCGGCGACGCAGAGCTGGCGCACCACAAGTAGGTCGTTCGCGGTCGGGTTGTCGAAATCGATCGGACGGGCGCGGCCACCGCGCGTCTCGCCGCTCTTCGGGTCGCAGTATTCGATCTCGACACCATCGGTGAGCAGCGCGTGGAACCAGCGGTTGTTCTGGATCAGCGTCGGGTGGCACGGCCGCGACAGGATGCGTACGACCTCCTCAACTGTGTCGCGTGGGAGATCGGGATTCAGCCGACGCAGTGCCCTTCCGAGTCGGCCAAGCAGGAAGGCCTGCGCCAAATCGCCCCGCTCGCCGGCGTCGTCAATCTCGACCCCCCGCGCTACGGCCACGCCTGTTTCGCGGAAGTAATAAGATGTCAGATCCTCTACGAACTGCTCGCTACCTCTCGCCATCATGCACCCTTCCCAACCTGCCCCAGAAGGTTCTCGACGCGCGTAAGGAGGACTTCGTGCAGCGCCTCTGGCGAGGTCCTGATGGTCGAATCGGCTACGCACTCAAAGTGCCATTTGCGGGCCTTCCTGAATTTGAAACCTAATAGGCGCGTCCGATGCCCAGTCTCGTCGTCGGCCGCATATAGAAACGGACTGAGGTCCAGGGTTAGTGAGCCCACGCGAGCCAAGACTCTGTCCATTCCGTCAACCGAGGCTGCGGACACGGCAACCGACGCTGCTTCTTCGTCAAACACACACTCAGCTATCCGGCGGCTCTGCGCGTGGCCATTCAATCGCTCGATCTCTGCATTGCCACCTGCTCGAAAACTCTGGAGCCGTATGAGCTCAACGCTCTGCATGTCGCGCAGATCGACCAGAACCTCGATGAACAGAGGATACGCCTCTTTGATAAGCTCCTTCGCTTGCACGTCCGATTTGGTTGATTGATGCGAGAACCCGTTACGCACCACGTTTAGACGTCGAACTTCTCCAAGAACGTCCATGGGGAGCAACGAGGCGACTTGCAGATGGACCCCCGATTCGCGTGACCGATGTAACACACCCTCGATGAGACCGATGCGCACCGACAGCCTGTCAGAGAACAAGTCTTGCCGTTTGCACTTTCGCCACCCTTGATCCCTCCCATCACGCAGAACCAGCGGTGCCAGAGATGCAGCGTTTCCAGCGGCTTCGGAGAGTGCAATGGCCGCGAGAAGATGAACCAGAGATTCCCAGGTATCCCGGAGCCGGTGGAGGCGCGTGAGCGGCTTGCGAGGCCCTTTCAGGAATCCGTGAAACGGTACCGCGATTGGTGCTGGAAACTGCTCGCACACAGTTTGCTCCAAGTCCGTCCGGACATAACCTGACGCGTCGTCGCGACCGCGCCGAGCTACATCTGGCGCCAGCTTGTCGAATACGTCCGCGGGATGAAACACCTCCTGCCCGAGACTGACCATCCCATACGAGTCCTCACACCAACCGCGATAGTCTTCCTCGTCTCTGATTCGTCGTCGCCTAATGAGATTCTGAGCGGGATCGAGCCGTTCGACTTCCTGCTGGTCGCGGGAGGGTGAGTCAATCACCGCCGGACCCTTACAGTTCCCGACAGGAGTTGGGGCAGAAGGTAATCACGCGTCTGCCCTAACTGAGCGCTTTCCCTCACACAGGTCGTGAGCAGATCAAATATCAAATCAGCGGACTTCCTATACGCGGCGATGACATCGGAAGTGGGTAAGACCACAGGCAGCGGGCGGAAGTTCTTCTTGCTGATCTCGGGGAACGTCGTCCCGCTCGCGTGGGCCTTGATCGCGTCCATTGACGCGTACGCCCAGTTGAGAACGTACGAGGGCGGCAATGGGCCGTCGCACTCCATTGCGATGAACCCTTGGTTGATCGCGGTGGGCACCCTGGCGATCGCCAAGTACCCAACCGGGGCCCGCGAAGACATTAGAACTGTCCCGATGGGTAGGATGCCGGAACTGATGTTGTTGACGCCAGCGTCCGTGATACGGCGCTCCGTATCGAGCAACACCGGATGCGAGAGGCGCGACATGTCCTTCGGGGTTGCCCAGCAATGAGCACCGTCGTCCCAGTACTGGGCATCCTTCGTGCTCGGCGTACCGCCGCCCTTCGTCAAGACGACATCGCCAATCGCCTTGACCTCCCACCCCTCCGGCACGGCGCCGATGTCGGAATCGACGAACCGGGTGGGCAGGGCATCGAAGACCGCTTTGGGCATGGAGGGGAAGGACCTCGCGCCGGCGGCCTTAGCCTTGACGGGCGCGAAGTCTACGAACCACGCCCGGAAGATCGCTCGGGCTAGACGCTCCAGCGCGCGAGCCGTCCGCCGGTTCTGCTCGATCTTGTCGTCGAGCGAGCCGAGAACGCTCGCGATGGCGCGCTGCTCAGCTAGGGCCGGGACGCAGACGTGGAACGCTTTTGCCTCGGGGAAGTAGATGGTCTGGTGAGTAGTGCCATAAGCAAAGCGGGACAGGCTGTCGACTTCGGAGAGCAGGAGATAGAGCAGCAGCCGTGAGTCTAAGTTCGGACCGCATACCCAATTCACGAAATCTTGACTGGTCGCCATCGGCACACCCATTCGTGTGATGTAGCCGATAGAAGCAGTGCGAGACAGACACACGGTCCCGGTAGGCAACACACGGGCTGCGGAGTTGTCAATGCCCTCCTGAGTAACATGCTGAACCGTGTCGAAGAGATCGCGCCCGTGATGCTCCGCAGCGTCCTTGATACCGATCCACGGGATGTCGCCGTCCCAATACTCGGGGTGCCTTCGGCTCGGAGTGTGACCTGTTTCCAGGCGTGCGAGATCGGTCAGCAGTTCCCACCGCCACCCATGCGGCGATGACAGATCAGGATTGCCGACTGATAGCGCGAAGCGTCCAGGGATCACTCCCGTTGTCGCGGCACGTCCCCCGCTGCGAGACGTTTGGGCTTTCGTTTTAGCGCTCAACCCACGGGGTGTCATTTGGCACCATTCAAGCCGTCCAACTGTTCCATGACTGCGTCACCAAGTCGCGCCGACTCTTGGATGTTCATGCGGACCTCTTCAAGCAGCCGCGGGTATTTGTCGGCGAACGGCTCGCCGTCGTCCTCCTGCTCCTCGGCGCCCACATAGCGACCGGGGGTGAGCACGAACCCGTGTTTCTTGATCCCATCGATCGTCTTCGCCTTGCAGAAGCCGGGGATGTCGCGGTAGACCCAGGCACCGTGCTGCACTTCATCCCACCAATCCGGCGCAGGCTCGTCCCGCCACTGGCGGAAGGCGTAGACGATGCGGCCAAGGTCGGAATCAAATTTGGGGTCGCCCATCCCGTCGGCCAGCATGCTTTCGCCGTCGTCACCGCCGCTGAGCACGCGGAGGGTGCGGGTCCGCATCGTGCCGAGCTTGCGGGCGTCGACGAAGAGTGTCTGCCCCGTGCGGTCTCGCCCGCCGTGCTTCAGATTCTTGCCGCTCTTGTCGCGAGTCAAGAACCAGAGACAGGCGGGGATGCCAGTGGTCAGGAAGAGTTGGGCCGGCAGCGCGACAATGCAATCCACCTGATCGGCCTCGACGATCCGCTGGCGGATTTCGCCCTCGCCGCCGGAGCCGGTGGAAAGCGAACCGTTGGCCATGACGAAGCCAGCAACTCCGCCGCCGTGGCCGTTGGGCGGCGCCAAGTGGTGGATAAAGTGCTGGATCCAAGCGTAGTTAGCGTTCCTGACCGGCGGTGTACCGTAGAGCCAGCGTACGTCGTCGGCTAAGAGCCTGCCCGACCAGTCGGAGATGTTGAACGGCGGATTAGCAAGGATGTAGTCCGCCTTGAGATCCGGGTGAAGGTCGCGCAGGAAGCTATCGGCGGGTTGCGAGCCGAGATTGGCCTCCATGCCCCGGATGGCGAGGTTCATGTGCGCCAGCCGCCAAGTGGTGGGGTTGGATTCTTGTCCGAAGATCGAAATATCGGTCTTCTGTCCACCATGGGCCTCGACGAAGCGCTCGGACTGCACGAACATGCCCGCCGAGCCGCAGCAGGGATCGTAGACTCGGCCCTGGTAGGGTTGGAGCATCTCGACCAGCAGCCGCACGACACAGCGCGGCGTGAAGAACTCGCCCCCGAGCTTGCCCTCGGCCTGCGCGAACTTGCCTAGAAAGTACTCGTAGACGCGTCCGAGCGTGTCGCGGGATCTGGCGCGATCGCCCTTGAAACCGATGTCGGCAATCAGTTCGATCAGCCTCTTCATCTTTTCCGGCGCGATGCCGCGACGGGCGTAGTCGCGCGGCAGTTTGCCCTTGAGGTTCGGGTTGTCGCGCTCGACAGCGAGGATCGCGTCATCGATCAGCGTGGCGATGCCGGGCCGCGTTGCCTCGTTCTGGAGATTCTGCCAACGTGCCTCGGGCGGCACCCAGAAGACCCGCTCCGCGGTGTACTCGTCGCGGCTCTCCAGCAGGCTGGCGACCTGAGGCCCGCTGATGCCGTCGGCTTTCAGTTCTCCCTTGAGCTCGTCGCGTCGCGCCTCAAAAGCGTCGGAAATATACTTCAGGAAGAGCAGGCCGAGGACGACGTGCTTGTATTCGGCGGCGTCGATCTGACCGCGCAGCGTATCGGCCGCCTTCCAGAGGATTTCGGCGTAGTCCACGTCGGTGGTGGTAGCGTCACTGTTCGTCATGCCGGTCTCAGCCTTCTCCGGTTGGGATGGCGGACGCCAAACTACAGCGGTCTGTGATTGTACCAAGGAAGCTGCTGCACAACAACCGTTGAACCCCGTCATCCACCGCATTCCTGGTATTCCCGTTGTGACGCGAGCCTTCCGAGAACCTGTCCGTCAGCCGCTCGCCCTTCGGGGCTGCGGCGCTCCAATTACAACAAAGCTCGACTGAAACCGAGCGTGACTCTCTGAGCTTCCATCCAAGCCAGGACGGCCTTCCGAGCTCGCCAGCTAGCCCCACGGTCCTTACTCTCCGCTCACGTTCGCCGACACGTAGTCCTCCCATTTCGTCGATACGTACGCCAAGAATCCGTCGACAGGCTCACCCCCACAGATGGGCGCGAGCTCTTTGCCTATTCTGGTCAAGAACACCTCGCCGATATTGAGTTCATTGCTGGAATCCCTTGGCATCGTAAGATGTAACGGCTTGTCGTAGTAGTACACGGTATGGTCTTTCGGAAGCTCCGTCGCTTGGAAGCCACCCATTCGGATTAGCCCAATACTCGCGAGATCACTTATTATCTCGAACGTAACGCCGCGAACATCGTACACGTCGTCTTCAGTGTCGAAGACTAACGGGACCTTCATGCCATCAACAACTGCGACATAACCACATAATGCCGTGAACCACCTTGCCTCCACTGCGTCAAGTCCTGCGAGGGCGGTAACAGTTCGCTTCGAAAAACTCCCAGGGCCATTTGCTTCACTAGCCAAAGCATGTGACCAAAGATCCTGCATCTGCTCGCTACTGACCTTCCTGCATCGGTCGAAGAAGTGTATTATCCAGTCGTCGTCAACCGAGCTCGGATCCGCAGTCTGCTCTATCAGGGGCAACGCCTTTGCAGCTATGCCTTCCATATTCTGCTGATGCCGCGCTTCCTCCTCTATCCAACGGCGAGCCGCTCTTTTGTGAAGATCTGTAATCTCAATCTCAGCTTTCGCTTTTGTCACTGCCGCGTTGGCTTTTGCTTGGGCCACGCGCCGGATTTGAGACGGTTCGAACAATCCTCCAACGAGGTCCGATACCCTGGATATGAAGGTGTTCGCAGGCTCTGCAAGAGCTCCGACGTTCACCAGTGAGAATCCGCGTTCCTGGTCTGATGACATCGACCTAGTCTTTGTATTCCCTGTTTCTGAATAGCTTTCTGTAATGACTTGGTGGACTGGACGTTGGCCTTAAGTTCCCGGTCAAACGGTTTCTGCCCTGTTGGCACAGTGTAGCTGCACCGTACTTGTTATTTCCATCCCCACACCCCCTCACGACACCATCCCCCCACCCTCCCCCACCACAATCTCCTCCACCCCCATCTCCCTTAACCGCCCATTCACCTCCTCCAACTCCCCCTCCCAAACCCCCTCCAGCTCCCCCATCAACCCCCCCAACCTCTCCACCATGATCTCGAACACCGCGTACATCCCACTCCCCGGCCGCCCATCCCCCCGCTCCGACATCGACAGCAGGTTGGCCAAGCGATTGTTCACCTTGATCGGGAAGTTCAGCGGGTCCTGGTTCGACCGGTTCCGCACCTGGTAGATCTCCCCCTCCACCGCCGACGCCGCCTCCCGCAACCTCTTCCCCACCTCGGCCAGCCGCGCATCGTCCACCCCCTCCAACCGCTCCTCCAGCTGCGCCTTCACCCCCCGGATCGCGATCACCGCCCGGTTGGCCTCGTCCACCTTGTCCCGGATCCGCACCCCGAACTCGTACTGCGCGACCAGGTCCTCGACCGTCACGTCGGTGATCCAGGGGTGCGGCGCCACCTCCACCTGGGCGCTCTCCACCACGCCCCCCACAGTCAGCCGCGCCGTGTACGTCCCCGGCGGCACCGCGGGCGCCATCGTGCGCACGCCCCACAGGATCATGCCGGGGAAACTCGCCGCCGGGTCCGTGCGCAGATCCCACCGCAACCGCTGCAGCCCGGATCCCGTGGGGAGCGCCGGCCCACTCCACCGGTCCCGCTCCTCGCCCTCTACCGCAGGCTCGAAGGTGCGCACCACGTCGCCGGTCGCGTCCATGATTTCCAGCTTCGCATCGGCCGAGCTCCCGCCCCCATCCCCCACCCACCACGACAGCACCACGCCATTTGCGGAGCGGTACGCCGTGGCCGGGGTGAACAGGACCAGGTCGCGGTCGGTCGTGCCCGCCTGGAGCTGGCGCAGCGGGGCGATGTTGTCGAGCGACCAGAAGCCGCGGCCGTGGCTGGCCATGGCCAGTTCGTCGTGCTCGGGGATCACGTCGGTGATGGGGATGTCGGGAAGGCCGGGGTTGAGCTCTTGCCAGGAATTGCCATCGTCGAACGAGATGTAGACGCCGTGGTTGGTGCCGGCGTAGAGCAGCCCCTCGCGGGCGGGGTCCTCGCGGATCGAGTTGACGTAGGCGTCGTCGCGGATGCCGTTCGTGATCCGGGTCCACGTCCGGCCGAAGTCGTCGGTCTTCCAGATGTGCGGGCGGAAGTCGTCGAGCAGGGCGAGGCGGGCGGACACGTAGGCCCTGGCGTCGTCGAAGGACGAGGCGTCGATCAGGCTGACGCGGCCGAAGTCGGGCATGTCGGGGGGCGTCACGTTCGTCCAGTTGGCGCCGCCGTCGGTGGTGACGTGCACGAGCCCGTCGTCCGATCCGGTCCAGATGATGTCGGTGTCGCGCTTGCCCGGCCCGACCGAGAAGATGGTCGCGTAGACCTCGGGGCCGTTCATGTCGCCGGTGATGGGGCCGCCGGAGTGGCCGAGCGTCATGGGGTCGGCGCGGGTCAGG
>LXNJ01002156.1_pt1 | contig 10962 bp, 8 predicted proteins | sample 809081 | NCBI WGS metagenome assembly LXNJ01 (sample SAMN04870510, study PRJNA318959) | sponge metagenome | biome: sponge; feature: marine sponge reef; material: water | host: Petrosia ficiformis | place: Greece: Milos, Mediterranean Sea | collected 2013-05-29 | depth 5-7 m
GTCGCGCGCCTCGTAGCGCAGATCCAGGACCACTCCGTCGTCGACCGCCTCGTCGTACTTGTAGGTGTGGATGTACGGGCCGAAGATCTCGATGCTGCGTTGCTTGTCGGCTCTGAGCAGCGGCGTTCCGGTGAACCCGATCAGGGTGGCGCCGGGGAGGATCGCCTTCATGGCTTTGTGAAGCTTGCCGGACTGGGTCCGGTGGCACTCGTCCACGAAAACGAAGATCTCGCCCGGCGGCGGTGAGGCATGTGAGATGTGGCTCTGGAGGTCGCTCACGTATTGGTCGATGTTGCCTTCCTCGGCGCTGCCGAACTTGTGGACGAGCGAGCAGATTAGCGACTTGGCGGGGTCGTGAAGCGCTCTCGCGAGATCGGCCCCGCTCTTGGTGCGGTAGATGTTCTCGTTCACACCCTTGAAGACCATCTCGATCTGCTCGTCGAGCTCGGTGCGGTCGGTGACGATGAGCACCCGGCCGTCCACGTTCTTGAGTTCACGGATCCACTTCGCCAGCCACACCATGGTGAGGCTCTTGCCGCTGCCCTGGGTGTGCCAGATGATCCCGCCTTCGCGACGGCCGACGTGCTGCCGGGCCTCCTTCACGCCGAAGTACTGGTTGTGTCGGCAGATCTTCTTGACGCCGGCGTCGAAGACCACGAAGTCGTGGATGAGTTCGAGCAGGCGGCTGGGGGCGCAGAGGTGGCCGAGTTCGGCGAGGAGAGGAGATGTGGAGGCGTCGTCGGGGGAATCGACTTCCTTCCAGCGGAGCCAGTACTTCTCCGGGGTCTCGATCACGCCGTAGCGCAGCCCCTCGGTGTCGTTGCCCGCCATGACGAGTTGCACGGTGCTGAAGAACGGCTGGATGAACTCCTTCTTCTGGCTGTCCAGGTTCTGGCGGATCCCCTGCGCAACCGAGACCGTGGAGCGCTTGAGTTCCAGTACGCCGATGGCGATCCCGTTGACGTAGAGCACGATGTCGGGGCGCTTGGTGTTCTTGCCGGTGACCGTGACTTCTTCGGCGATGGCGAAGTGGTTGGCGGCGGGGTTCTCCCAGTCGACCAGGTGAACGGTGACGGTGTGTTCGCCGACACCGGGGCTGACGCGGGCGCCGTAGCGAAGGAGTCTGTAGACCTCGCGGTTGGCGTCGTAGAGGGTCTTGCTACCGCCGAGGGCGGCGGCCTTGTCGAGCTTGTGGAGCGCTTTGGTGATGAGGGTGGGGGTGTGGCCTTGGTGCGCGAGGAACTTCGTGAGGAGCTTGGGCTCGATGTTCCGGTTGTTGTTGCGTTCGTGCCAGTTGCCGAGGAAGGTGTAGCCGAGGTGGTCCCGGAAATGCTCGATCACGTGGCCTTGGGTCTCTCTCTCGAGTGGACCGACGGTCGTCATTGGGGGCGCCTGGGGTTGGAGGCGGGGCTGGGATGGGGCTCGGTGGTGGAGTCGTCCAGCACCTTCCAGCGACCCCCTTTGTCGGGACCCATTCGTGCGATCCGCCCCGCCGCGCGCAGCCTGTCGAGCCGGTAGCCGACGGTGGACTCGGTGGTGCCCAGCGTGGCGGCGATTTCGCGGCGGCTCGCGGACGGGTTTTGTTGGAAGAGAGCGAGGATGCGGTTCGTGAGGGGCAGGGGTCCAGGCGGTTGGTCGCCGTTTCTGGCTATTTTCTGGTGGTTTTCTGGCTGTCTTCTGGTTGTATGCCGGCTGCGGTCCCACTGTGTCTCGCTAGGCCATCGGTGGTCTCCAGCGCCGGCATCGGGCCCTTCGGTTCCCTCCGCGTCGTGACCGTATACAACCATCCAGTGCCCACCCTTGTCTGGTCCGATGCGACGTAACCTGCCGGATTCCTTGAGCTTGTCCAGCTGATACCGGACGCTACTCTCGGTGGTGTTTCCGAATGCCGCAACAACGTCGCGCCGGCTGGCCTCGGGGTTCTCTCGCAGGAAAGCGACGATGCGGTCCGAGGTTTTCTGGCGGTTTTCTGGCTGATCTTGGTTTTCTGAATGAATCATCTGGTGTGTCCGACCTTTTGTGGGCATGTCGGCAGCGCGGTAAGGAGACTCACTCCCTTGGCTGATCTAAGCCGGATGGGGAGGCACGACGATGCGGAGATAGTCATGTCCGCAATCGCTCTTCACGTCCACGTTGACGACGATTCCGAGGAGCGAATGAACCCTGGCGGGGATCTCGTCGAGCAGACCGCGGATTATCCGCGATTCCGACAACTTCGCCACGGGTGTTCCTGCCAATCTCGAGGACGCCGCCTTGGCCGTTTGCGAATCCGCAGATGCGGTCTAGGTGGTCGTCGAGCCACGACGGCTTGCGCTCGACGGTCGGCGCTTCAGGCTTCATGGGTATGGCCTTCCTTGTCGTCGTCGGGGATGGGCAGACGGATAGAACCGGTGAGAAGCTGCTGCATCATACCCTGCTTGATCGCGCGGGTCTTGTCGAGGCGGTGCTCGAGCGCTACGATCTCGCCGTCCATGTCGCAGAGGACGGCGGCGATGGCTTGCTGTTCCGGGAGGGGAGGGAGGGGGAGCTCGACTTCCGCCAGATGGTGGCCCCGTATGTGAACGACTGCGTCACCCTGAGCCGTTCGCGCCTTCTGACGGATTGCTGGCGGGGAGTTCAGAACGTGCGCGAGGTAGACAGCGTCCTGTCCTGACGACCTCAAGACGATGATGTCTCCGCCGGCGTAAGCGGGCTCCTCGCCAATGTACGCAACGCAGATGCCGATTTCCTCGGCCGTCTCTCCTGATCCGGCGAATAGCAGGTCACCTTGCATGATCGGCAATGCTGCGTCCGCCACGTGTTGGGGAATGCGCGACACAGGCTTGACCACATAGTGTTCGTATCGGGTGTAGAGCTCTCCGTACCTCACGCAGCGTGCCCCAGTCTCACCCAATTCGTCTCGTCTTATGCCCCTTCCCTTGCTGAGCGTGCCCAAGTCTCCCAGCCGCCCTGTCCGCCACTCCCCCCCGAACCCCGGCAACCGCGTCCTACCCGTCAGCAGTTGCTGCATCGCAGCCTGCTTGATGTCCCGCTTCTTGGCGACCAGCGCTTCGAGCGATCCGATCAGCTCGTCCACGTCGGAGAGGACGGCGGCGATGGCGCGCTGTTCGGCGACGGGAGGGACGGGCACAGGTAGCGAACCATACTCATTGGAATTGATACCGGGTTGTCCGCTTCGCGCGGAGTTGTTTGCGATCCAATCCCAATAGCGCCGGGTTTGCACGTAGTAGGCGATGAATGCCGGTTGAAGCCGAGTAGGGTCCGGGTTCACGCGGATCAAAAAGCCGGCAAAGACAAGTGGGCCATCCCGCCGATCGTATAGGTACGACTTACCGACGCTTGCTCCCGTACGGGCAAACACCAAGTCTCCCGGTCTGAGGAAATGGCGGGTTGCATCCGCACCGTTCACGGAGACACGCGGTATCGGCCTGAACCGACCATTTTTGCCGATATCGGTTATCCGGATATACGTGGGTAGAGAGCCATCAAAGGGTACGGCTGGTGCGTTTATCCCATAGCTTGGCGGTTCGGCCAAGTTCGACCTCAGTGACCGCACCTCCCAATCCTCTGGAATCACCCCCACCCCCGTGTGCCGGTATCCCGCAGTTTCGTTCGGCGCGTATGCCGTTCCGTCCGGATGGCGGCCCTCACCGGCCAACCGCGGCTCACTCATTACGCCCCCTTTGCTCTCCGCAACCTGCCGGCGAACCATCGCTCCTGCCGACTCGCCTCATGTGCACGTCGGCACACCTCGACGAGGCGCTCGAAAATGGACTCCCGGCTCATACCGACAGGCCCATCTGCTTCAGGTGACCTTCGACCCTCGCGCCGTATTCCTCAACTTGGTGGGAGAGTTCCGGCAGCGGCTTCACGTACCGCTCTTCTAGCACCCTGACCCGATCCACCAACCCACCCGTCAAGTGCTGCACCTCTCGTCCGATCGCGCGCTCTACACTCGCAATCCATTTGTCGTCCACTACGAGCGTCTGGATCTCACTCTCGGTGAGTCTCTGATATCGCACCTCGACCTGCTCATACAGACGGTCCGTTCTCAACTTGAGTTCGTTACGAAGACCTGATTCCGCCACAGTGTACTGAAGCCACTCGTGGAGGACATCGAGTTCCGCGAACAGTCCTTCTTCGTCCAACAGTCCAGGCTCCCAAGGGCGCGTGCCGAACTTCGTCTTGGCGATTGCCTTGGCACGGTTGAATTCAGGAGTTCCCGGAGAATAAGCTTGGAGCACTGCACTCTTGAGGTCCCCAACGCGCCTTTCGACGTTGCCCTTGGTGACGCCATTCCTCCCTTCCAGCCCATTCAACGCACCGTCGTCAGCGACATGGATCTCCTCGAAATCGGCCGTATCCTGCGCTGCCACGGAGAGCATGCTTTCGACACGATCGACTTCGGCCTGTTGCTCGGAGAAGAATCGTCTGATCACCAACGACGTAGGAATCAACACCCCGACATACTTGTGAGTCTTTCGCCCTTTCTTTCGGGAATATTCCGGCTCTTCGCCCTTTTCTGCAGAACGGATCTGCCGTCCGCAGCCCCACCCCTCCGTCACCACCAGGTACACATCGTCCTGCATGACCTCGTCCCAGTAGTCCATCAGACACTGGTAGACATCGTAGCGGTCGAGCAGCGGGAGTCCGGCGAAGCGGTGCAGCAAGTCTTCCGACAGGTCCCGAATCAGATCCTTGGGCGAATCCGCCACGGCAAGCTCGCGGAGGCGCGGCGCATGCTCCCGCCGCCAACCGTCAAACACCCGGCGGACCCGGTCCCCGTACGCCTTGAACTCCCCGTGTTCGAGCACGACCCTCCGTACCTCGTCCGCCTCGACCCGTGCATCTCTGTACCCTTCCCTACCATTGGGGGAGAAAAGCAGCTCCCGCAAGCCCGGGAACACCTCCCAAAAGGAGCCGAGAGCGTCGATGTCGCGGTTCGGGATGCCACCATGCAGGTGCGCGGCCAGGTCGTGCAGGTCCTCGGGCTCGTTGGAGTCAATGTAGCGGGGGATGTTGAGATTGTAGTCGTTCGCCTCGCTGGCGATTTCGGCCAACGGCACCATGCGCGAATAGCCGGGAACCTCTCTCTGCTTCGTGAAGATGTCCACGATCCGGTGGATGTCGCGCTCTCGCAGCCGGTTTTTCGCGCCGTCCTTCTGGAAACCCTTGCTGGCGTCGATCATGAAGATGCCGCGGCGGCCCACCGCCTTCTCCTTGTCGATCACCACGATGCACGCCGGGATTCCGGTGCCGTAGAAGAGGTTGGCGGGGAGCCCGATGATGCCCTTGATGAGGCCGCGCTTGACGAGATTGCGGCGGATGTCGGCCTCGCGATTGCCACGGAAGAGCACGCCGTGGGGCATGATGATCGCGCCCGTGCCGGTGCTGTTGAGCGATGCGATCAGATGCAGCAGAAAGGCGAAGTCACCGTTCTTGGCCGGGGGCTGGCCGTATTCGAAGCGGCGGAATTCGTCGTTGGTTGGGTCGAGACCGTTCGACCACGCCTTGGTAGAGAAGGGGGGATTGGCGACGGCGAAGTCGAACCGCTTGAGACGTCCTGGTCCCTCCATGAACTGAGGGGCGGCGAGGGCGTTGCCGCGCTTGATGACGGGGGTGGTACGTCCATGCAGGATCATGTTCATCTGCGCCATCGTACACGTCGCGACATCCATCTCCTGCCCGTAAATGGTCAGCCCGTTCGGCGCCTCGTCGGCGGCCTTGATCAGGAGCGAACCGGAACCGCAAGTCGGATCGTACACCGTGCGGTCCTGCCTCGTGTCCGGGGCGATCCCGATCACCTGGGCCATGATGCGGGACACTTCCGCCGGGGTGTAGAACTGTCCCTTGCTCTTGCCCGACTGGGTCGCGAAGTGGCGCATGAGGTACTCGTACGCGTCGCCCAGGAGGTCGTCGCCATGGGCGCGGTTGGCACGGAAGTCGAGCCCCTCGAAGATCCCGACGAGCTCCGTGAGACGGTCCTGCATCTCCTGGCCCTTGCCGAGCTTGCTCTCGTCGAGGAAATCGGCCTGCCGAATCACATCGCGTAGCAGGTACTCGTTCGCTTTGGTGAGCTTCCCGATGACCTGGTTGATCCCGTCGCCGATCTCCTTGGTTCCCTTGAGCGCGACCATGTCGGTGAAGCTGCCCCCGGGAGGCACCGTGATGTCGGCGAAGTCGTCGCTCCCGGCGTACTTGTCCGAGACGTACTTCATGAAGAGTAGCGTGAGGACGTAGTCCTTGTACTGGGACGCGTCCATGCCGCCGCGCAACTGGTCGCAGCTCTGCCAGAGCGAGGAGTAGAGGTGGGATTTTCGGAGGGGCATGGGGGGTGGGGTGGGCTCCATGGGGGGGCGCTACCTGCGGGGGCAATGACCATTACGGGTCATTAGAGTGGGCGTCAAGGAGGGTCGTAGCGACCGGAGGCTGGCCAAGACATCTGGCCAGGATGGAAGTGCGTACGCGTTCGCCCCTTCGGACCAGTAGCAAGCGGTCTTCCCAGTCCGATGCGGGCGACCCGCTCCGTCACCCCTCAAGGGTCCTCCAACTAACGGAACGAGCGCGCCCTTGGTAGTCCCTAAGTCACCTTGGAAGCAATTGACAGGAGCCTGGCTTCCAACTAGCCCTACAGCGCTCGCCCTGTCGGAACCCATCTCCAGTTGGAGAAACGCATGTACCAGACCGGTAACACCATCGAACGTATCCTTGACCAAATCGCTCATCATGATCTGGTGCTCCCTGCCATCCAACGCGAGTTCGTTTGGGACCGGGACCAGATCTGTCGTCTATTCGACAGCCTGATGCAGGGCTACCCGTTCGGGACATTCCTGTTTTGGCGGGTCGCGCCGTGGAACAGCGACAAGTTCAGGTTCTTCGACTTTGTACGTGAGTATCATCAGCGTGATAATCCCCATTGCCCGCGGTTGGGCCGGTTTCACGACGAGAAGGTAACAGCCGTCCTTGATGGCCAGCAGAGGCTTACTGCACTCAACATTGGCTTAAAAGGGAGTGGTGCTTGGAAGGAACCGCGAAAGTGGTGGAGTAGTCCGGACGCTTTTCCGGAGAGGCATTTGCATCTCGACCTACTCTGGGGTGCTGGCGAGGCACCGGACGACGTGGAGACCAAGTATCGCTTCATGTTTCGACGTGAGTCCGATCCTTGTCATGGTGCAGGAGAGTGCTGGTTTCGAGTACACGAGATACTGGGGATGGACAAAGCCAGGGAGATGAGCAAGTGGGTGGAGAAGCACATCGACGACGATTCGGCTCAAGATGCTGCGTTTGACACGCTCTACCGCTTGTACGAGGTCGTTCGCAAAGACCACGTAATTGCTTTCTACGAGGAAGGGCGTCAAGAACTCGACGAAGTCGTACAGATCTTCATTCGGATGAACGATGGTGGAACTCCATTGTCGCATTCCGACTTGCTCCTCTCGATAGCTGTCGCACAGTGGACCAGATACGATGCGCGCAAAGAGATTCATGACCTAGTCGACAACCTCAACGAACTGGGCCAGTTTTGGTTCTCTAAGGATCTGATCCTCAAGGCCGGGCTCATGCTGAGCGACATCGGGAGCGTGGGGTTCAAAGTGGACAACTTCAATCGCGAGAACATGAAGACTCTGGAGGATCAGTGGCCCGCTGTGAAAGCCACCATGAAGCTCACGATCCGTCTCTTGGCCCAGTTCGGATTCACCCGCGCCACTCTGACTGCCCACAACGCACTCCTTCCGATCGCATACTACCTCCATCACAGCAAGCGGAATAGCTCATTCCTGGATGCTCAACAGTTCGAGGAGGACCGGAAACTCATTCGCGAATGGCTCGTTCGGAGCCTACTCAAGCGTGGTGTTTGGGGAAGCGGGCTGGATTCGTTGCTCACTGCACTCCGACGTATCATCGGAGAGGGCGACTGCTCGCAGTTCCCGGTTGAGGAGCTCCGGGAAGAGATGGCCCGCCGCGGCCGGCCTCTCGTCTTCGAGGACGAGGAAATAGAGGAACTGGCAGACACGGGCTACGGTCACGCTGGTGCCTTTGCACTTCTCTCGCTTTTATTCCCGTTCATCGACCCGCGAGACCAATTCCATATCGATCACATCTTCCCGTCCTCGCGCTTCACGACCAGCAAGCTCCGCGCCGCGAGTGTGCCCGCTGAACACCGAGACGATTTCAAGCTGAGGGCCAATCGTCTGGCGAACCTCCAGTTGCTACGTGGTCGCGAGAACCTTGAGAAGCGCGCCATCATGCCGGCTGAGTGGCTGAGGCAACGATACTCGAAGGAAACAGAGCGACATGCGCACTTGGAAGCCCATCTCATGGGTCCCGTGCCCGAGACCATGAGCGAGTTCGGCGGCTTCTATGATGATCGGCGTCAGCGCTTGCGAAAGCGGATCGCTGAGTTGCTAGGAAACTGATTCTAGCTCGCCAGCAGATTGCCGCGCGCTAATGCGCCGCTCTACGCGACACGACCCTGCGACCGAATGAAGAAATGGATCTGGGGAACGACCCTGACCTCCACGACCGAATCCTCACGCCACCGAGAATGGGGCATCTTGCTGATCAACTGGAAGATGCGATCAAGACCATGGGAGGGTGGAGAATCCGGATCCCGCCCGACAGTCGTTTGCCCGAGGTTGTTCGACTCTTGCGGCGACTGGTTTCGGAGGCATCGTATCCGAGCTCCCGCAGCCAGCGTGCCTTGGTCGCTCAAGCGGCTCGTGACGCGCAGGAGTTTGCGGAGATCAGCTGGGTGCTGCCGTCCAGAGAACTCAAGCCGCTTCGTGAGAGTCTCCGGAAAGCGGTTTTCGGTACGTTGGGCCAGACCGGTCGCTCCGCCTACCGATACCAGAGCGAGCTCTGGGCTGGCGCGATGTTGGCGCGTTCCGGCGCGCTCACCGGAGTTCGTGTCGCGTCCGAAGGGAAGAGCCCGGACTTCATCCTGAAGAACGCAACGATGGAGTATGCCGTCGAGGTGAAGCGTCCGTCTAACCTGTCACGGGCTCTTGACCGGGTGTCCGAGGCGGCCAGACAGCTACGCGATGACAGATACCACGGGGGAGCGATCATCCTCGATTTGACCGATTGCCTCGGCCCTGAGCACCGCGATGTATCGGGCAGAGGCCAACCCAACATGGATGACGTTGAGGCCAAGGTCGTGGAATTGACGGACAGCCTCCGTAAGAAGGTGTTCGACGACTCAATCCGCCGGATACGGCCGCGTCGCCGCCATATTTTCGCGCTGGTAACGTTCATCCGAACAATGTGGTGGAACCTGGACGACCTGTCGCAGATGCATCCTCTACGTTACGTACTGCCGATCTCGTTCTTGGGCAGGGGCAAGACTCTGAGGTACTGGCGCGCCGAATGGCTGGCGGAACTCATCCATAAGGGTATCGGCGAGACTGGCCACCAGGAGTTGGGTGGGCGAGAGATTAAGTTCGATATATGAGTTCGCTGCAGGATGGCTTTTCGTCACCGACTCGCTTCTCCAGTCTGCCGCGCAACCCATCCTCCGGATGATGACGGCAATCGCCGAAACGGGTGTGTCTGAATGGGTGGCCGTCTGATCAATGCTTACGACTTGGGTTGCTGCACGGCGGGCCTTCCGAAGCATTCGAATGGCTACTGCGCCGACACACCCATACTCGCAAGTCAGACGCGGTCCGTTGTCGCTTTCCCTCTGGCCCGCGGCGGTCCACAGTTCCAGTGCCGCTGCCTCGTCCGCGCCGACCAACTCGCGACCCACCCCTCACAAGTTACGACCGACCTCGCGGACTACACCGCCCACCCTCTTGACGATTCTCTTAGCCTCGGCTGGTGTGAGTTCCTGCTGCGATACCGTGTAGACACCATGATGAGAGCGGAAGGGGTAAAGGAGCTTGTTGCGCCAACTCTCAAGTAAGACGGCCAACTGGGCGATTGCCACACCCGCCTTCAATCGTTTTGATCGAATCGAGAACTCGCGCAGTTTGCTCCGATGCTTCCGCGGAACCTTTCGCCCAAGGTTTCGAAGCCACGCTGCTCCGATGGACTCGAACGCGTGATACGCTGCGAAGGCGCCAACTTCATGTATCGTGTCGGCAAGTGCGTTGGCTGAGTCTCCGTAGCGATCGGCGATGTCCTGGTAGTGTTTGGGATCAGGCATTGGCACTCCAAGAGAATGCGAGGGACTCCGTCATCAGCCACCAAGGATTCTGCGCTTCGCGAACAATCGCCCTGAGATCGTCCGTTACGAAGAAGATCGATGGGAAGATGCCGGTTTCTAAGAAGACGGGACCGAGAGCATCCGCAAGGCGCTCCAGTTCGGGAAAAACGCGCACCTCCGGAATCGTAGCGATGACCGGTACGAAGGAGCGCCGCCGAGATCGTGGTAGGCCTCTACCCGAGTCGAGGAACATGATTTCGTGCCAGTTCTCTGACCACGCTGTCGTCGTTGCGTCCATTGCGTGAAACAAGAACGCCCTTTCGCTACGAGGAAGCAGCTCGATTCGCGGATCACGCTCCACGTAGTCGTGCCGGTGGCCCTTCACTGCGTATTCCTGGACGAGCTTGATATCGGGAAGGAACCGAGCCCATGGCAGCCTCAGGGCTTGGTAGCGACTAAGCCAATCGTCTGGGAGAGATTGCCAGTTGATCATTACGTGTCTGCCTTGCTAGTGCAGTATGAGCGTTCCGCCTCCCGCGTCGTGGCCACGGCCCGCGCCACGATCTCCCACATTTCCCTCCACGGCACCGGGTCGAAGCAGAGCGTCTTGCTGAAGGTGACCAGCTCGCGGACGGCGTCTCTCGATTTCCTCGGTGGAAGCTGTCTCGAAGAAAAGGGCCACGGCTTCTTCGAGGTTCGACCGCGCTTCGGCCACGGAATCTCCCTGGCTGGCGACATCCACCTCCGGGCACAGAGCCACATACCCGTTTCCGTCGCGTTCCACAATCGCGGTTAGCTGTCTTGTCATCCCGTGT
>LXNJ01002157.1_pt1 | contig 10957 bp, 9 predicted proteins | sample 809081 | NCBI WGS metagenome assembly LXNJ01 (sample SAMN04870510, study PRJNA318959) | sponge metagenome | biome: sponge; feature: marine sponge reef; material: water | host: Petrosia ficiformis | place: Greece: Milos, Mediterranean Sea | collected 2013-05-29 | depth 5-7 m
GCCCGTAGTACGCCGAAGCGTACTTGGCGGAATAGGCCATGATCGGGATATGTTTGAGGTGTTCGCCGTCGAGGCCCTCCCGTATCGCACCCACGCGGCCGTCCATCATGTCCGATGGCGCGACCATGTCGGCGCCGGCGGTAGCCTGCGAGACCGCGGTCCTGGCGAGTAGCCGAAGCGTGGCGTCGTTCTCCACGTCGCCCTCCCGGATCACGCCGCAGTGTCCATGGTCGGTGTACTCGCAGAGGCACACGTCGCCGATCACGGTGAGTTCCGGCGTCGCCTGCTTGATCGCGCGTATAGCCCGTTGGACGATGCCGTCGTCCGCGTAGGCGCCGGATCCGTAGGCATCCTTGGTCTCCGGGATGCCGAAGAGCATGACGGCCGGGATGCCCAGGTCTGTAACTTCACGACAGATCTCGACACCCTGATCCACCGACAGTCGGTCCACGCCGGGCATCGAATCCACCGGGGAACGAACGCCTTCTCCCGGGCAGATGAACATGGGATAGATCAGGTCGTCCACGGATAGCCGGGTCTCGCCGACCATGCTGCGCAGACGCTCGGTCCGGCGCAGGCGCCGCAGCCTGTGTACGGGAAATGCCATGAAACGCCCCCGCCTGCTATCGGGATATCAATGCCCGCCGCAGTTGGCGCATCCGCCGGTGTCGAATCCATTCACGGCGCTGCAGCGCTCGCACTGGAACAAAACGTGACCGTCTTCGATGGACCGCGACGCCATCCACTTCCGCGCCGGCTCCATGTGCTTTGCAGGCACGATGATCCTGGCTGTTTCGATCGGAACCTTTCCGATAAGCAGGCCGGTGTCCTGATCGGCCGAGAATACCCGGCACTCCACGCCCTGCTGCGCAAGGTAGCGCCGGTAGTTCAGTGCTTCCCGGTCTTCGGCCCGATAGAGAATCTCCTCCTCCGCCGGTTCCTCTTCCAATCCGTGTCTTTCGCAGAAATACCGTCCCTGTCGCCGGTCACCGCAGTCCGCGCACAGGTGCTTTCCGCAGGCTACGCACCGGCCGTGCGCGGGTTCTTCCGGATGGATCAGACAGCGAAGATCATCGACGAATGCCGTCCCGCAGACCGGACAGAACCGCGCGTCGCCCGGAATCTCCGCCTTGCATTCGTCGCAGACCCAGGTCGAGTCCTCAGTCAGCGCGTCCACCAGAGATGTGGCGCAGATAGGGCATTTTTCCACAGCAGGGGCGTATTTACATTCGCATTCCGGACAGAAAGGCATAGTAATCGCTCTCAATAACAGCACGCCGCCATGCCGGCACGGCTCGCCTCCTGCCGAATAGTGAACCGACCCTGCACCCGCCGGGTATCGTATTCCACGACGGGAAGTCAGTGGAACGCAAGCCCGGGAAATATACACCGGGGCATCTCGCTATGGCAATCGTTATTCCGAATGCCGCGCTGCCGCGGCCAGCCGGTCACATACGATCGCGTCCACGAGCGCGGGGACCGTTGCCTGATCGGGCAGGATGTCCACGGACAGGCCCGCCTCCGCGGCAGTCTCCGCCGTGGCGGGACCTATGCAGGCTATGCGGACTTCCCCGGTAAGCTGCGGCACGCCGTCCGCCCCCACGGCCTTCGTAAAAGCCTGCACGGCCGAAGAACTCGCGAATACGGCTACGTGAATCTTCCGGTCTTCCAGCATGGACGCGATGTCGTCCGGGAGGGCCTCTTCCATGACCGTGCGGTAGACCGTCACCCTGGTCACGTGCGCGCCGGCGGCGGTCAGTCCCTCGGCAACGGTGGGACCCGCGATGTCCGCAGCGGGGAAGAGGATTCGGGCATCCCGCAGATCGCAGCTTTCAACCAGGGTCTCCACCAGTTTTTCAGCCTGGAAAACACCGGGTTGATAGTCTGCTTCGATGCCGTGTCTTCGCAGCGCAGCGGCCGTGGTACGCCCTACTGCGGCGACGCGTACTCCGCCCAGCGCCCGAGCGTCCAAGCCGTTTTCGATCAACCGCGAGAAGAATGCCTCCACGGCGTTCCCGCTGGTGAACACCACGTGATCGAAACCGGAGAGATCAGCAAGCGCGGCATCCACGCTCGTCCAGTCATCCGGCGCTTCGATCCGTATCAGGGGGGCTTCGACCGGTTCCGCGCCCATCCGGACGAGGGATTCCGATAGTTCGCCGGCCTGGTCCCGGGGACGCGTGACCAGGACCCGCAGGCCGAAAAGCGGTTTCGATTCGAACCAGTTGAGCTGCGGCCGCAGCGCCACCACTTCGCCCACGATGATCAGAACGGGAGGGGAGAAGGAAGCCGACCGGGCCCTGGACACGATATCGTCCAGCGTGCCGACCAGGGTCCTTTGCTCCGGCGTGGTGCCCCACTGGATCAGCGCGACGGGCGTATCCTTCGGGCGTCCGTGATCGACCAATCTTTCCACGATGACGGACAGGTTGCGCGCCCCCATGTAGAAGATCAGCGTGCCGATCCGTTTGGCGAAAGCTTCCCAGTCGAGATCCGGCCGGGCCTTGTCCGGCGATTCGTGGCCGGTGACGACGGTCATGGTCGAGGTGATCTCTCTATGGGTCACCGGTATGCCCGCGTAGGCCGGTACCGCCACGGCCGCCGTGATGCCGGGAACGACCTCGAAAGGAATTCCATGGCGTTGCAGATGAAGCCCTTCTTCGCCTCCCCGGCCGAACACGAAGGGATCGCCGCCCTTCAACCGGACCACGGTCCTGCCGGCCTCGCTGTGACGCACCAGCAGGTCGTTGATCTCCTCCTGCCGCCCCGGACGCCACGGCACGTGGATGCGCTCTGCGTGGGCGGGCGCTTCCGCCAGCAGCCGCTCATCGGCCAGGTAGTCCGCGATCACGACATCGGCCTTGCGCACGCAGGCCAGGCCTTTCACGGTAATCAGTCCGGGATCGCCGGGACCCGCGCCCACCAGGTAGACCATACCCGAAGACCGCGGCGCTGTTGCGTTCATACTTCGGTTTCCATCACTCACGGCGATTCGCCGGTTCGTCTGGCCTGCCTGGTCCGCTTGATCCGCTTAACCCGCCTGGCCGCGCTTTCGTCATTCACTGAGATTCGCCGGTCCGTGTGGCCCGGACCAACACGGCCTCGGCCAGCCTGCGGCCCAAATCGGGACCGTCTTCAGGGTCTCCATCGAGGGTATGGCGCACGACCCAGTTGCCGTCGTCGTCGGCAAGCGCTCCGTCCAGTCTGAGGACGCCACGATCGATTCTTCCCCAGGCGCCGACCGGGGTATGGCAACCGCCTCCGATACCGTGGAGAAAGGCCCGTTCAGCCATCACCGCCTGCCTCGAGGGAAGATGCTCTATGTTTTGCGCGGCCGTCAGGGTCCGCCTATCGTCCACCCGGATTTCAATCGCGAGCGCCGCCTGGCCGACGGCCGGCATGCAAAGATCGGGGGACAGCGGTTCGGAGATGCGGTCCGCCCAACCCAGCCGCTGCAGGCCCGCCACGGCCAGTACGATCGCGTCCGGTCCGTCCGGCCCATGCTGTCCGCCCGCTTCTTCCAGCTTCTTCAGTCTGGTATCGATGTTGCCGCGGATACCCGTGAAGCGCAGGTCAGGCCGATAGCGTTGCAGAAACGCCCGTCGCCTCGGACTACCCGTGGCGATCAGCGCGCCCCTGGGCAGGCTGTCCAGACCGGTCCCGGACCGGCTGATCAGGGCGTCCCGCACGTCCACACGTTCCGGCACCGCGGCGATGACAAGGCCATCGGGCAGGATCGTCGGGAGGTCCTTCAGACTGTGCACTGCAGCGTCGATCTCTCCCGAGACCAGCGCCCGTTCCAGTTCCTTGACGAAGACACCCTCGCCTCCGAAAGTGTCCAGCGAGGCGTTCCGGTCCGCATCCCCCCGGGTCTTGAGGACGCGCACGTGGACGGTCAGGTCCCTGTTGGCCGCCTCCAGGTCCTTTGCCACGGACCGGGCCTGGACAAGGGCCAGCCGGCTTCCACGGGTGCCTATGGTGATTGAGGAAGGCATGGATTTGGGGGATCGATGCGGCGTCGGCCCGGCACAGTGCGGGCTTGCCGGACTATTCGTTCCCGGCGCCGTTCCTGTCGTTCCTTTGCTCATCGAGACCGAAGAGATGGCGCAGGCTGTAGAGGTGGTAGTCCTTGTGCTCGGGATCGGAAGTGCTTCTGAGCTGGACCGTCGGTTGATGCAGCAACTTATTCACGATGGCGCGGCTCATCTTGTCCACGGTTTCCCGGTCCTTCTCGGAAAGATGGCCTAGCTGGGCGAGAGCCCGGTCGACTTCCTGGTGCCGCACACCGTCGGCGAAATGGCGAAGCTGCGTAATGGTGGGCGTAATGGCCAGGTTCTGGTACCAGGCCAGGAACCGGTCCACTTCCCTTTCCACGATCCCTTCCACTTTCCGGGCTTCCACCTTCCGCGCCTCGGCATTGTCGTCCAACACCGACTGCAGGTCGTCCATGTCGTACAGGATGACGTTATAAAGGTCGCGCACACGCGGGTCGATGTCCCGCGGAGCCGCGATGTCGATCAGGAAGATAGGCCGGTTCCGCCGGTCGTGCATGACATCCACCATCCGGTCCCTGCCCAGTACCGGTTCGGTGGCGCCGGTGGAACTGATGACGATATCGACGTCGGAGATCATCTGCAGCCCGTCATGTAGAGATACGGCGATGCCGTCGAAACGATGGGCCAGGTCGGCGGCCCGCTCGTAGGTCCTGTTGGCCACGATAAGCCGTTTCACGCCCTGGTCGACCAGGTATTCGGCGGTCCGTTCGCCGGTCTCTCCCGCGCCGATCAGCATGGCGGTATGCTGCCGCAGATCTTTGAAGATCTTCCTGGCCAGTTCGACCGCCACGGAACTGACCGACACCGCGCCTGCCCCGATCTCCGTCGTCTCCCGTACCTGCTTGCCCACGGCCAGCGCCTTTTCAAACAGCCTGTTGAGTACCAGGCCCGTGGTCTTCGTGTTCAGCGAATGCATGTAGGCCTCCCGGACCTGGCCCAGGATCTGCTGTTCGCCCACGACGAGGGAATCCAGGCTGGAGACGACCCGGAACAGGTGCCGGATGGCTTCGTCGTCCTTCCGGTGATAGAGATAGGGGGACAGTACGCCTTCGTCCAGGCCGTGTATCTCATGAAACCACGCCTCGATGGGCCTGGGATCGGTATGTTCCTCATCGGTGGTCGCGTACATCTCGCTGCGATTGCACGTGGACAGCAGCACCGCTTCGAGGATGCCGCTCGAAGACTTCACGAAGGAGAGGGCTTTCTCCTGGAGCGTCTTGGTCAGCACCGCCTGGTCGCGCACATCGACAGGCGCCGTATGGTGGCTCAGTCCGACGAGTGTAAGATGCATGACTCCACCCGGTCGCGCGCTTCGTCCGCGCGCCCTTCGCGTATGAGATCGAGGATATCGGAATCGACCAGGGAGGTCCACAGCCTCGCCCGGGTTTCGATTTCATCGGGATGCGTGGCCTTCATCCGGGGACGGTACTGTCCCAGCAGATCGAGGAGGACGGCGTACTCGGTCCCGAAAGCCCCTTCCAGCTGGCCGCGGATCTTCTTCGCCAGCGCGGGACTCTTGCCTCCCGTGGATATGGCGATGCACAGATCGCCCCGGCGAACGACGGAAGGTACGATAAACCGGCACAGCGCGGGCACGTCCACCACGTTGACCATGACGCCCTCCGCCTCGGCGTCGCGGTAGACCCGCTCGTTGACCACTGTCGAGTCGGTTGCGGAGATGACCAGCCTGTGACCCCGCACGTCGCCAGGTTCGTACTGTCTCGCGATCCAGTTGATTTCGCCGCGGTCCGCCCGGTCACGCAACGCTGCCGTTGCATCGGGGCTGATGACGGTAACATCGGCCCCGCAGTCGAGGAGCGCGGCCGTCTTCTCCTCCGCGATTCCGCCGCCGCCGACCACCAGGCACGGCTGATCTTCAATGTCTACGAAAGCGGGATAGTACTTTTTCATGGTCGGTTTTCTGCCATTCGCCATAGTTAATCGAAGATGTGCAGGTTGGTCCACAGACCGGCGCCGAGATAGGCCAGCAACACGGAGGCGAATCCGGCCATCGAGATGATCGCCGCGCGCTTGCCCTGCCACCCCGCGGTAAAGCGGGTTACGAGCTGGGAGGTGTAGATGACCCAGGTCAGCATCACGCACAGAACTTTCGGGTCCATCAGCCAAGGCGTGATCGAGTCCCACGCGGCCGTTGCCCACCAGATGCCCGTGGCGATGCCCGCGGACAGGAACACCCAGCCGATGAGCGTCGCCTTCAGGTTCATTTCGTCCAGCATGCCCAGCGCGGGCAGTCGCGAGAACACCAGGCCCACGCGGCGGTGGTGGATATAGTACATCTGCATCACGTACAGCAGTCCCGTTATGAAGGAGAAGAAAAACGCCGCGTAGGCCAGGAAACTGGCCGTCACGTGGAAATTGAACCAGGGACTCTGCAGGAGCGGCGGCAGGGGGTCGACCGGACTCATAAGCGCCGTGGATGCCGCCTGCGCCGCCAGGACGAGGGGCAGTACGAACACCCCAAGCGACCGGTCGTGGAAACGGCGCTCCAGGAACAGGTAGACCACGGCGATGAGCCAGGCGAAGAAGCTCATCGATTCGTGCAGGCCCACGAAAGGCGCGTGGCTGGATTCGACGGCACGGGCGATCAGAAAGGCGCTGTGGCAGGCCAGTGCCAGCACCAGGCACAGGCTCGCATAGAACCCGCTCCGGGGCTGTCGCGTCCAGAAATGGCGGAAGTAGATTGCCGCGCCGACCGCGTAACCCGCCAGAATCAACCCGTGTAGAATGTATATACCCATACGATCCGGCCTCGACCCGATACCGTTACAGGATTCACGCCCGACAAGATACCCTAAAATACCGTCAGATCATGTATTTATCAAGTTTAAAGGGGGTGTGAAGCAGCCACGGCGGCGCGGTCCGGGCATGGGAGCGGTTCGCGGTTCTCAGATATAATCGAACCCGTGCGGCCGCCTAGTCCACGTTGTTCAACTGCTCCAGGATATCCATGCCCACCCGGCGGCTCCACGCCTCCATGACCCGTCCGAACAGCGGACCGGGCCTGCCGTCGCCGACAGGCGTATTGTTGATGCGGGTACAGGGCGCCAGGCAATAGGGCGTACTGGTCAGCCACGCTTCGTCGGCATTGACGGCGTCGTAGGGCTGCAGATCCTTTTCCACCCAGTCCAGTCCCAGACCGGGGGCCAGTTCCCGCAGCGTGACCAGACTCACCCCTTCCAGTATATTGCGGCTCGTTGGCGTAAAGATCGTGTCGTTTTCCACCACGACGAAGTTGGCTCCCGAGCACTCGGTGAGGTTGCCGTCCAGATCGAGCAGCAGCGAAGTGGCCGCGGGATCGACGGCCTGGGTCTGCCTGTCCGCCATCCAGTAGTGCAGGCGCGAGCGGTTCTTGGTCTTGGGGTCGACGCACTGGGGCGGCACGTGACGGATGGAGGGCGTGACCACGTGGGCGCCCTGCTCGAACCAGGGCCGCCACACGGAAAAGGGCAGGGGGAAGGAGTGGATACACAGCGTGGGCGTCAGGCGCACCGGCTTGCCCGCGCTGCCGGCGTAGATCTGGTTTTCCCCCGGCGTAACGAAGTGAACGACGCCCAGGTCCTGTTCGGGACCGATCAGCCGGCTGTTGGTCTCGATCAGGGCCCGCGTGCGCTCGACCAGTCCGGCCTGGTCCTGGTCCAGTTCGATACCGGCGTATTTGCACGACCGCAGAAGCCGCTTCGCGTGCTCCTCCAGGCGGAAAGGCTCGTGCCTGAACGTGCGGGTCATTTCGGTCAGGGTGGCCCCCAGGACGATCCCCAGGTCATAGATGTTGAGATGAGCCTGGGAAGCGGGGACGAAGCCATCATTGAGATAGACGACCGGTTCATTCATAGCGCGTTATTCTCCTGTGAGTAAAGGCCGCGCGGTGCGCGTACGCCGTATTCATGCCCCCAATATACACCCATTGGCCGCAAAGCCGGCAGAGGAAATGCAGTCTGTCGCGTTCCGCGTCGCACGCATCGCGGAAACAGGCGCCGATGGGGGGATGCCGTCATGGATTCGGACGAGGAAATGAAACAGTCCTTTTCTTTTCTGAACGAAGCGTTAGGTATAAGGTGTACTGAAACTTGGGTGAACAAGCGGTACCATAAAGGATGGCATCCCATGGAACCAACTGAGACAGCAGGCGCTGCAGGCGACGGAACGCATCGCGCGGGGTTCGTGGCCCTGGTCGGGAAACCGAACGTGGGCAAATCCACCCTGATGAACGCGTTGCTGCAGCATCGGCTGTCCATCGTGACGCCAAGGCCCCAGACCACCCGACAACGGGTTCTGGGCATTCTGACGAAAGAGGCCTGCCAGATCCTGTTCCTGGACACACCCGGCCTGCTCGAACCCGGCTACCGGCTCCAGGAATACATGCTGCAGTCCGCGGTCCACACGTTGCACGATTCCGACGCGGCCGTGGCCATCGTGGACGCCACCCGGTTCAGCCGCGACCTCGACGACCGGGTCATCGGCTTCCTCGAACAAAGCCGCGGTCCCGTGATCCTGGCGATAAACAAGATAGACCGGACGTCCAGGACTTCCCTGCTGCCCCTGATCGACCAGGCCGCCAACCGCTTCCCCTTCACCGAAATCGTACCCGTGTCCGCTCTCGAAGGCGACGGCCTCGAACCGCTCCTGTCCGTCGTCATCCGTGCGCTCCCTACGGGTCCGGCGCTCTACCCCGAAGACATGCTCACCGACCAGCCGGAGCGGTTCTTCGTGGGAGAAATCATCCGGGAGCACGTGTTCCTCGCCCTGCGCGAAGAACTGCCCTACGCGTCGGCCGTGATCGTGGAAGATTTTACGGACCGGGCCAATGGCACGGCCTTCATCCAGGCGAGTATCATTATCGAACGAACATCCCAGAAGGGCATCATCATCGGCAAGAACGGGCGTATGCTGAAAAACATCGGTACGTCCGCGAGGAAGGCCGTCGTCGATTTCCTGGACCGCCCCGTCTATCTCGACCTGCGGGTCAAGGTTCGGCCCGCCTGGCGAAAAAACGAGCAGGAGTTGAGGCGACTGGGGTACACCAGAAGGTGACCGGCGCGTCAGGCCGAGCCCCGCGGCGTTGCCCCTGATCTTTCTGCAGCCAGTCCGGCCAGACCAATGTACAGGTCCAGGTCGTCCCACAGCCTTTCCAGCGGCCGGCGTTCGCTCCAGGGCTGGACAGCCTGCCGGTCGTATCCTTCGATCAGGGACAGGAGCCGCACGCACCACTGCACAGGAAGTATGGACCGGTACACCGCCATCTTCTCGAAGGCGTGGGGATGTGCGCTCCGCTCGCAGTAATCTCCGATGGCCGCTTCCCGCAGGCTCGGTTCCATGCCTACGCTTTCCGGATGCCAGAAAAAACCGGCGATCTCGAAGAGCGGGTCCATGGTCCCCGCGTGTTCCCAGTCGACCAGGCCGATGCGGTCCGCACCTGCCCGGATCACGTTGGCCGGACGGAAGTCTCCATGACACAGGCACGGCGGGCAATCGGCCCATAACCCAGGCCGCAGATCCATCAAGTCCAGGCATCGTCTCAGGTCGCGCAGCCGGTCCATGGCCTCGCGGAACGACGGATCCTTTATGGCGACGCTCGCGGCCATGGCATGCATGGATTTGTCGATAAGATCCAGGCAGTCCCGGGGACGGACAGGTCCTGCCGGCCTGGCTAGGGCGGAATCGCCGGGATCGGAAATGCCATGCACCGCGTTCATGATCTCCAGGAGCGGGTACAGATCTTCCCGGCTAAGGTCTGCGGGTTTTACTGGCGACCCGGGAAGCTTCTCGTAGACCAGCGCGGGCGCATTCAGTTCCGCGGCCCACGGATCGCCCGTAACGGCTTTCGGCACAGCTTCCAGGAAGGAGAGGCGTTTCATTGCGGCGTATTCCCGTTCCAGGCGCTGGCCACGATCGGCCGGGTATACCTTGATTAAATGGATGCCTCCGCCGGTATCTACCTCGTATATACGGTTGTTGAATCCGCCTCCCAGCGTCCGGATATGAGTTCGCCCGGCGGCAAAGGCGTGTCCGTCTCCAGCCAGCCGGGCCAGGTAACGTGTCACGGCCGCCAGGTCCGGGGATTCGCCGTCCCGCCGCGACGATGCTCCCCAATCTCGGTACGGCGCCGCGCCCCGACCGGTCTGCATATCCATCGCCTTTGAAAAGTACGCCCGTCGATCCATGGCCGGCTGTTTCCTTACGCTCTTTTCCGATTGCCCGCGGGTCCGTGGATTCGTATCTTCAGTGCGCGGACCCCGTCCGTCTCTGCACCCTTTAACCCGTGGCCAGTCCGTATTCCGTCCTGTTACCGGCTCGCCCCGGATTCCGGTGTGATTCGCGATGAAACTCCATGCGCTGATTCGACACGCACTTAAGGGCCTGGTCCGGTCCCTGTCGCTCAAACCGGCCGCCTGGTCGCTCTCCTTCTTGCTGCTGACGACCCTGGGCTGCGGGAGCGCCTTCCAGAACGTCAATATCCTCTCCGACGCGGATGAAATCGCCCTCGGACGCGAGTTTTCGAGAGAAATCGAAAGAGAGGTCAAGCTATACACGGACCCGGAGGTGGTCCGCTACATCGACGAACTGGGCCAGACCCTCGTCCGGCATTCCACGCGATCGAATATTCGATACTACATAAAAGTCGTGGATACCGATGAAGTCAACGCCTTTGCCCTGCCCGGCGGCTTTCTCTACGTCAACCGCGGCCTCATTTCCATTGCCGGCACCGAATCGGAACTGGCGGGCGTGATCGGGCACGAGATCGGCCACGTGGCGGGGCGTCACGGCGCCAAAGCCCTGACCCGGCAACTCGGACTGGAAATCATCATTGGCATGATATCGGGACGCAACCCCACGGGAGTCCAGCGTGTCGCGTCGCAACTGGCGGGTGTCGGCGGCATCCT
>LXNJ01002158.1_pt1 | contig 10953 bp, 8 predicted proteins | sample 809081 | NCBI WGS metagenome assembly LXNJ01 (sample SAMN04870510, study PRJNA318959) | sponge metagenome | biome: sponge; feature: marine sponge reef; material: water | host: Petrosia ficiformis | place: Greece: Milos, Mediterranean Sea | collected 2013-05-29 | depth 5-7 m
ATGCCGGCTTTCCATCGGCAAATGGTACCCGCCAATAAACACATGGCGGATCTGCGTTCGTGTTTCGAACGGGTCGCCATCGGACACGAAGAGTGTAGCCTCCTTGCCTACTTCCAGCGAGCCCCGCTCATCCGCCACGCCCAGGATTTCCGCGGGAATGATCGTGACCGCGCGGAGCGCTTCGTCTTTCCCCAGGCCATATGCGGCGGCAAAGCCTGCATTGTACGGCAAGTTGCGCGCGTTCTCAGTCTCACCCGAGCGGATGGCCACCTTGACGCCTGCAGCATGCATCAGCGCCACATTGCGGTAGGCCTTATCGTACCGGTCGCTGTTGCGAGTCGGCACCGCCAGTACGGGACCCACCAGGCACGGTATCCCGGCCTCTGCAATCTTGTCCGCGACGCGCCAGCCTTCGGCCAATCCCGTGAAGATTACATTGTCAAACCCTCTCTTCTCCACCCACGCCAATGCGGCCAAAATGTCTTTCGCAGTGTTCACTTGGATGATCAGATCCTGTTCGCCCCGCAGCACCGGGAGCAGCGCGTCAATGGAGGGCACATACTCCGGCCGGCGTCCAACCTCCGGACTGGCATGGTACGAAGAGTCAATGCGGTGATAAAGAGCGGCGCTGTCAAAGGTGTCGTCGAGCTTCTTCATCGCTGCCTTGGCAGCCTTTTCTATATCTTCTTCCGAACGCGAATCAAAGCGCCCACGCCGGCCGGTATTGGGAAAGGACAAAATCATGCCCTCAAATCCCGCATACATCTGCGCGGGCGTATAGCCGTGCAGATTTATGAGCGCCGCCTGGCCAGGCAGCATGCCGCCGGAAGGCTCCGTAAGCACCGTGGTAACGCCGCTTACCCGTGTCACAGGGATCGCAACGCCGTTCGGATTTACGGCAGTCAACGCCTTCATCTGCGGCGAAAAATCGCCCAGTTCACGAGCATCACGGGTCTCTGGAAGCGATCCAACTTCGACCAGGCCCAGCTGCGTGCCGGTGTCGATGAACCCGGGGTAGATGATCAGGCCGGTGCAGTCAATCACCGTGGCATTTTCCGGGATCTCTACATCAGTGCCGATTGCTATGATGCGGTCGCCTTGCATCATGAGCGTTCCGTGCTCAATAGTGTCACCCGTCACGGTTACAATGCGCGCATTGGTCAGCGCAATGGGTCCTTCCGGCTCCGGGGTGTAATCGCCCAGACCAATGGCCAATAGCAGCGCAAGTAGGAAATTCATATCGTCAAACGGTTAGGTGCAGTGCATCACTCGTTGGCAAGGAAACCATACAAGTCTATGCTTCCCTCGTGCAGGCACTGGTGGTGGTCGTCGTGCGTATGCAGAATCGCCGTATCAATGGCGGCCTCAGGGTCCACGCGGAGCCGCATATCGTCGGCGTCGCGATCAATGTCGAAATACACGATCCCATCTACGATGGTTTTCTGCGGCACGGCATAGATGGACAACGGGTGCGCATCAAAGATGGCCAGATCGCCATCCTTGCCCACCTCGATGGAGCCCACACGGTCGCCGATGCCGAGCTGTTTGGCGGGGTTGATGGTTATCAGGGCCAAGGCTTCGTTGTCAGTCAAGCCACCGTACTTCTGCGACTTGCCCGCCTCATGGTACAGATGCCGGTTCAGCTCTGCTGAATCAGAATTGATCGAAGTCAGCACGCCGTTACGCGTAAGAATCGCCGCGTTGTAGGCGGTCGAGTAGTACACCTCGAACTTGTAGGCCCACCAGTCTGCAAAGATGGACGCCGCGGCTCCTTCAGCTCCAAAGGCCGCCAGCTCTGGCGCAATCTTGAAGCCCTCATTGACATGCTGGAACGTCACCCGATCCACGCCGAAGTCTTCCAGAACGCGCATCAGCATCAGGATTTCATCGGCCCGGTAGGAATGGCAGTTGACAATGATATCGCCGCTGAGGATGTCCGCCATAACTTCCAGTTGTCCATTGTAGGCCGGGGGAACAGCGCGGCGGTTGCTTCGCACCTGTGCCTCATACCGGTCCCACGCCTCCTGGTATCGTATGGCCTTGTTGAAGGTCTCCCGCAGCACGTATTCTACCCCCATGCGCGAGGCCGGGCGCAGGTTATTGCCGCGACCGTGGACGCGGGTCGGGTTTTCACCGAGGGCAAACTTGATCGTTCGAGGCGCACCCGCCATGCGAAGGCCCTCCGGATCGACAGCGCCCCAGCGGTGCTTGATGGTTTCATTTTGGCCCCCGATCACATTGGCTGACCCGTGCATTACATGCGAGGTGGTGACGCCTCCCGCCAGCGCCCGGTAGAGCGCGATGCTGTACGGATTGAGCACATCCCCGACCGTTACCTGCGCCGTGACCGGTGCAGATGACTCGTTTACGTTGCTGATTGCAATATGAGAGTGCGCATCGATGATGCCGGGCATCACGTACATGCCGCCAGCCTCGATGATTTCAGCGCCGGCGGGTGTGTCAAGGTCGGATCCGATGGCCGTGATCCGGCCATCGACCACGAGGACATCCGTGTTCTCCAGCGTGCCATCGGTTACCGTCAGCACGGTGCCGTCACGCACGAGCACACTGCCCGTAGGGGCCTGTGCTGCGGCTGACGCCAAGAGCGCGAGGCCGCAAGTCAGTAGGAATAGCTGTTTCATGGGTCTGAAGACTGCAGTTAGGGGTCATTGACACGCTGGCCGGAGAAGGGTATCGAGCCGGCGACTTCGGAGCTGGCTACACCTTCAAATTCGTCGCCCGTGATGGTCACAGTCACAGAAATCGTGCCGATTTCGGCCGTTGCAGCGGAAAAGGACAACACGTCATCTTCAAAGGTCGCATCTGTGAATGTGATCTCCATCACATCCATTGAGATGGTGCCACTGAGGTCGTTGTTGACCACCATGGTGCCGACTACATCACCGTCCGGTGTCGATGCGGTAAACGACCAGGTTCCTACGGCGGAGTCGGCTTCTGCGTCGGAGGTGCGCGCGCCGCGCTGCGCGGCCTCCATCTCAAACTTGCGTCCGTCCACAAAGACATACCGGATTTCCGTGTCCTTGTCGAAGATGTTGCCTGTGGCCACCACCAGATTGCCCACTTTGCCCACATCGATCGTGCCCATCGTTGCTGCAACGCCAAGGATGCGGGCTGGGCTGGTGGTCAGCGCCGCCAATGCTACGTCCTCTGACAGCCCATTCTCCACATACGTACGTACATTCGGCAGCACATCACTGGCTTTGGTGTCCAGGGTGGTGAATCCAAACGCCATCCCCGCGCTGGCCAAGGCGCCAGCGCTTTCCAGGTACGCCTTGCGCTCCGCATCGCGCCGCGCTTCTAGGTTCCGCTTCTCCTCTTCCAGGTCGTTCAGGTCTTGTACGCGAAGCAGCGGGTCGTAGGCAGGCGTAGCAACCTCTGGAAGCCCACCCGCGATGTCCGTCGGCTGCGCCTCGGTGGAGTCGATGTCAGCGCTCTGGCTGTCATTCTGCTTGCGTTTGTCCTCGGGAAGATCCAACGTCAAGAGCAGCGGGATTTGTGCGTCTTTGAGCTTATCTACGGCGTCGAAGCTCCCGCTGAAGCCCGTCAGAACCATGCTGAAGCCCAGCTCCTCCTGCAGTGCCAACGCACGGTGCACATCCAGCACATCTTCTGTATGAAAGTAAACCGTACGGTTCCCGTCGATGACCGGAAAAAGTGCATAGTGCGTCGGGTCGTACTCGGGTCGCGAGATGCCTGTAGGGTCCTCGGCGTAGAGTTGCTCAATGCGTTGCCTGCGCCGGGCTTCCTGGAAGAGCTGCCGCATCTTGGCGATTACCGCCATGTCCGTGCCTGGGTACATACGCCGGGCGGAGGCAAGCTGCGCAAAGAGCGAAGTCTCCCCTGAATACACCAGCTCATGGATGTCATCGCCGGCCAGCAGGATGATGGCTCCGCTCCCGGGGAGCATACGCCCACGCGGCACCACATGTGCAGCAGTAAAGCCGGCCTTGCGCAGATCTGCAAGGCTTTTGTCGTCCGCCTTCAGCAGTGTGCGCACATCCAGGCCGGGCAGTATGCCGGCTTCGATATCCGACGGGAAGCCCGGATCGTCCGGCCGCTCCGCGCGTGGCTGTTCCTTGGGCACTGGAATACCGGCATGCGACAGGCCGTCAATGAACCCGGAGTATACGGTGAACGAATCGGCAGCGACCTGTTCCGCATCGAAGGGGATTGGTATGTCGCGGCCTACGGCGGTGATGAGTCCATCACGAATGATCACCGTAGCACGCTCCAAGACACGGCCAGGTGCCTGCACTACCGTCGCGCCCACGAGCGCGTAGGTTCGCGTGACTTCGGGGATTTCGTTGCCGCTGTCAACCTGCGCCCAGCCCACCTGGGCACAGGCCATCAGGGCACAAAGCAACAGTACGGGGCGGTATCGCAGCATCATCGGCATGGCATGGAAAGAGTAAAAAGCGAGTGTTTACCGGCAGCTATTCCTTGACATCCCAGTCATCTACGACCGCGACAATCACGACGTTGGCAGGGACATGCTTCTTGCCCATCACATCGGCCACCGCGCGGCCTTCGCGCGCGACAAGAACGTAGTCCCCTATACCAGCGCTCAGCTTGAAGTCAAGAGCCAGCATTTCAGCAGTTTCGGACCGTAAGTTACCTCTTGTATCTGTTTCGCGAACGATCAGCAGCTTGCATGGCCGAAATACTTCCCGCTGGCGTGTGGCCACTACGGACCCGATTACTTTGCAGAGGTACATGCGCGGCTAGTCGACAAGGTGCTTGAGTTCAGCCATGCGTTGGATCACTTCCTGGCGGCTCATACTACTGTAGGGCTCAGGCAACAGGTCCCGGCTTGTGCTTTCCATGACTGCAGCCAGCGTTTGCAGCTCAACCTGCAACGGGTACGTTGGAGGGATGAAATCGCTCACCACATGGGCCAGGATGTCCGCGGTGACGACAGCGTCCTTGCCTCCCAGCGCAGCTGCACGAAACTTTGCGCGTGTCAGCACGGCTTCCATATCCGCGCCGCTATAGGTGCGCTCGCCGCTGAGCAGTGCTTCGGGCACGGCTTCGACGGGAATGTCCAGACCCGTTCGGCGCATCATCACCTGAAGCAGCTCCAAGCGCAGCGCGCGCGTCGAAGGATAGAACAGCGCAAGGTGTTCTTCAGCCCGCCCTTGTCGCTTCAGGTCCACGGGCATCAGGTCCGGGCGGGCGGTAATGAGAAAAAAGATGATGCGTCCTCGATGCTTGGCGTTGCTCATAAACGCCGCGATCTGTCCGAATACGCGCTGCGAAACGCCTGAGTCCCCCTGCGCGCTGCGGTTGCCCAGTGCCGCGTCGGCTTCGTCGATCATCACGGCCACGGGGGGCATCGCCTCCAAGAGGTTCAGGATCTTTTCCAGATTGCCTTCGGTCTGCCCTTGCCATTGCGAACGGAAGTTCTTGAGCTTGACCATTGGAATCCCGATCTCGCCCGCGAAGCACGTCACGAGGAAGGTCTTGCCGGTTCCAACGGGTCCGCTGACCAAGTAGCCCATCGGGATCACATCTTCGCGGCCCCTCTTGAGGGCGATGGCGGCGTGGCGCAGGTGCTCCTTCGCTTCATTATGACCTGCTACCATGTCCAAGTTATAATCCGTCTCTACAAACTCCAGCATGCCGAAGGCCGCTTCTTCGATCATCTCCTTCTTCATCTCGGAGAGCTGCTCGAAGGTCAGGCGCACGCGGTTCTTGAGGGTATCAGCCAGGATTGAGCGCAGCTGGATGAAGCTCAACCCAGCCGTGTTGTTGGCCAGCGATGCCAGCGTCACATCCGAGTGGGCCGTGAAGATATCCAGATGATCCGCGCAATGCCGCTCGGCGAACGCTAGGCGCGCGGGCTTGCCCGGCATCGGCAGGTGGATCTCCGCCGTCCAAGGGCTCTGGACGTACTGCTGGTTGAGGTTCGAAAGGTTTTCGGCAATGAGGCAGACCGTGAAGTCATGCTCCAGAAAGAACTGATCGTGTGCCCAGCGCTGCAAGATCACGATGGCGCTGCGGTCCTCAGCCGAATACATTGCGGCCTCCGCCATGGGGATGACGGTTTCGGCGAAGTCTAGGACGCACGCGATGCCCTTGCCTTGCCGCAGCCGCAGGCGGAAGTACATGTCCAGAAGCAGCAGCGCGCGCACCGGATCTCTCGGCAGCTGCAGGGCATGCGCCGTGCCTTTGCGCGTATCGTATGCTCTCAGGAATTGGTCAAAGTCCTGCCTGGTTTCCTGATCCTTAAATCGGATCCCCGCGGCCCGATCATACAGCACGACGATGTCGCGCGGATGAAAAAGCTCCTCGGTCAGGAACGCGATGAGCTCCTTGTATTCGCATTCTCCGGAGCTCCGCAGCGCCGGCACCAGGTCCCGAACGTTTCCATTCAGGATAAACTGGTTAACCGTGCCCCCCAGGTACTTACGCGCGATTTCCGTGGCCCAGGATGGCGCGTGCGCGGTCGTTTTCTTGTAGAGTGGCGGCTCGCTTACGAATTCACCGCCTTCCTCCGGCCTGGATGCCGCAGCAGCCGCTACCGTCGGTTGCGGCTTGCGATTTTCTTCTACGCCTCGCGCATGTTCGGCATCCATGGTGTACGGGAGGTCTTCACAGTCCGAGGACAAGGTACGCTGCAAGCGCCGTAACTGCCTGCGTCATCCCCGTGCAGGCTATGCCACGGTCACGGACTGGTCCAGGTAGACGTTCTGTATTGCATGAAGGATGCCGATGCCATCGCGCATAGGCCGCTGAAATGCTTTGCGCCCGGAGATCAGCCCCATACCACCTGCGCGCTTGTTGACCACGGCTGTGGTCACCGCTTGCAGCAGGTCGTTGGCCCCCGAGGCACCGCCCGAGTTGATCAGGCCGCAGCGACCCATATAGCAGTTAGCAATCTGATAACGTGTAAGATCGATCGGATGATCGCTTGCCAGCCGCGTATAGATGCGTTCATCAAACTTGCCGTAGCTGGATGCGCCGTAGTTGAGCGCGGCATATCCGCCGTTCGAAGTCGGCAGCTTCTGCTTGATGATGTCCGCTTCGATGGTGACGCCAAGATGGTTGGCCTGGCCGGTCAGATCGGCCGAGGCTTCATGGTTTACGCCATCAACCTTGAAAGCTTTGTTGCGCACATAGCACCACAGGATGGTCAGCATGCCCAGCGCATGGGCTTCGGCGAAGGCTTCGGACACCTCCTGCAGCTGCCGGTTGGATTCAGCCGAGCCGAAGTACACCGTGGCGCCGACCCCCACACATCCCATATTCCAGGCATTCTGCACGCTCGCAAACGGGATCTGGTCGTACGTATTGGGATAGGATAAGAGCTCGTTGTGGTTGAGCTTGAGTATAAAGGGAATCTTGTGCGCGTACTTGCGGGCCACCGCGCCCAGCACGCCGTAGGTGGACGCGACCGCATTGCAACCGCCTTCAATGGCCAGACGGACAATGTTTTCCGGGTCGAAATAGGCGGGGTTCTTTGCAAACGAGGCACCCGCAGCGTGCTCAATGCCCTGATCGACCGGCAGGATGGATACGTAGCCGGTGCCAGCGAGTCGCCCGCTGTCGAACAGCGACTGCAGGGCGCGCAGCACGCGCGGGTTGCGGTCGGAGCCGCCCCACACCTCGTCAACAAAGCGGGGTCCTGGCAAATACAGGTTCTCCCGAGGAATGGTCGTGCACTTATGCGTCAAGAGCCTCTGGGCATCGTCCCCCAGGATGGCAGCGGTGTCAGCGGTAAGTACTTGTGTCATTGAGATCTGCTGGAACTGATGCACAGATTGGTAAGCAATTACCGAAGTTACCCAATCGCGATGGGTTTGAGGCGACGCTAACGACTAAGATGCTTTGAATTCGCATACGTGACCCGGATCTCCGGCGGGATGCTGTGCGGTTCCGCCAGCAGCAACGGTACCATTTGCGCAAGGAGCGAAGCAAAGAGCAGCCCCTTGGAACCCAGTCCGGTGAAGACCCAGACGCGATCATCGAGTGAACCCACCATGGGCAGCCGTGTGCCAGGTACACCGACCCTGATGCCAGCCATGGCCGAGAGCGGATTCAGTCGATCCAGGCCGGGCACCATGGCGGACGCAGCCCGCAGAATCCTGGCGCTGGCTTCCGGTGTCGGCGCTTCGGTCGTAAAGTCGCGATCATAGGTCGTGCCTACCAAAAGATCATCCTGTATGGGAACCACATACCCATGTGCTGACAGCGGCATGGTCAGGTCGTAATGCACGGGTCGCCGAACGCGCACAATCTGACCCTTTGTTCGGTGCAGGTTGAGGGTGCGGAGCGTCTCAAAGGCTACATAACCGCTTCCCAGGCAGAGCAGCACACGCGATGCTGTGTAGCGCTGACCATCGTGGGTCGTCACATGTACAGCCTCTGCCGCGGATTTCCAGGACACCACCCGTGCGCCGGCCTTGATCGCGGCACCTTGGCGCATGGCGCTGGCCAAGGCGGCATCGATCAGGCCTGGCGTATCCACAAGGCCGCCGCCATAGAGGCGCAGCGCGCCGTAGGGGGCGCTTACACCGGCGTAACGCGCGCACACGGCTTCTGCCGCCATCCAGGTGGCATGGTCAGGGTACGCTTCGGCTACCGCGCGGAAGCTTGCCACTTGGACGCGGCTTACGGCGGGCCGTAGCACGCCGCACTGATTGTAGTGCTGCTGCGCATCTGCTTCGGCTACCAGCGTGTCCAGGCTGGCGAGTGCCTGCAGCCCGCGCCACATGGGTTTGCCCCGCAGCCCTGCGAAAGGATTCACGATGCCTGCGGCAATCTGCGACGCGCCCGACCGCTCAGCCTGCGCTTCCAAAAGAAGTACCTGCTGCGTTTTGCTGAGCCAGAATGTGCTCAGCGCGCCTGCAAGGCCAGCGCCAACCACGATGGTGTCAACGCGTGTGTGCACTTACCTTTTGCGTGGAACCAATGGGCTGCGTTTCCGTACCAGTTTGGCGCGTGTGCCCGTAGCTCAGCTGGACAGAGCGTCTGACTACGGATCAGAAGGTCGGGGGTTCGAATCCTCCCGGGCACGCATCTCCGCCTCCGCACCGTTCGTCGTGATTTTTCCCTTGTGCTTGCATCGGAAATCGCTCCGCACCAGAAGCATGCTCCTGCTGCCTCCCTGCGAAGCGGTGCGGCTTCCGCCCACATTATGCTGCGCAAATTGCGTTGCGCTGCGCAGCGGATTCGATACTCGGTATAACGTGAAACTTAGCCTACGCTAAAGTGTATCATTTCTATTGGCATATACCGCTGTCGTATCCTTGGCCTCGGCCTCAGCACTAAGGTCAGAGCTTTGGTCGTACTCCTTAACCCAAATTAAACGGAGAATGTCATTAAGTCACTCAAGTCTCTCATTATGGTGGCCGTGTTGGTCGTTGCGGCAGTGGTGGTACCCTACTTCGCACTAGGTAAGTCCACAGACGAGCCGTGGACGTTTATCTGCGACACCGATAACTGTGACACCTATTTCAGACAAACTGAGGACGGTTGGTTATTGGTCATCATATGCGAAGATGGAGATATATGCGAAGATGGAGATTACGGGGAGTGGTCTGGTAGCGGGATATATGGTGGAACGATCACATGCGACCAGTAAGGCGCTGTTGCGTCAGGGTACTGTTAGCCCTGTTGCTCCCTGTATTTGCGGCAGGATGTCGTCAGCAAGCGCGCGTCCAACAGGCAGACGCTCCTGACAGGCACGCTCGGATTTTTGATTCGGGCGTGCTTGACGCGCTGCTTACGGCAGCGCCGCAGACGCTGGTCAACCTAGGCGCGCTACCGGAGGAGGTTTGGCACACTGACATGGAGTTGGGGCAGCCTAAGGACTCTATGGTGCTTACCCATCCATTTATGTTTGTCATCGCTCGCGACAGCCTGTACTTTGCAAATTTCCGTAATGCCATCTATGCGGCCGGGTTTGACGGCGTACTGCGCAGGCAGATTGGACGTAGGGGAAGAGCACCTGGCGAATTCAACCAGCTAAGTGATTTTGGCTTTAGCGGTTCACACTTTTTTGTTGGAGACGCATCGCGGATCCAGGTTTTATCCAGTAGCTTTGAGTACGTCGCTGCCATAGCGCCCCAAAAGGGCGCTATAGTACCAGGGAAGGGAATGGTTGTGGCCGCCAATCGGTTGTACACTCAGTGTGCAAGAGGCCTGGACTTCCGTGTATGTCCATTCAGTACTGAGCCCCCCTTTGAAAAAGCCCCCCCGTTCTTGCCGGCTTTGGGCATTACAAACCCCTCATTGGATGGCATTGAGTTCGGAGTCACGTCTGACGGACAACGCGTGTTTGTAGGCTACACAGGACTTCCTTACGTGTTTGTGTTCGACGAAAACCACGAGCATCTCCATACCATCAGGCTTGTGGGCGAACCCGTTAATGCCCATGCTGACAATTACACGATGAGCCGGCCAGGCGTGCCTGGTACTGGCTTGCGCATATTCTTGTCAAACATCCATGTACTAAATGATGAATATCTGGCCATACCCATCAAGGACCTTTGGCACTTCATCAAGATCCACGGCGAAGACGATTTTGAACATGTAGGCACCGCGCGCCTGATCGTACCCAGTGAAAATGGCGACAACAGTAATGCTATTGTTGGGCCGGGTCAGGCATTGGTACACGATGGACATCTTTACGTGTACGCCTTTCGAGCGCCGCACCTTCTACGCTATCCGTTTCCCTACTAGCTCTCTATTTCGAACTTACGACTGGCGCAGCGCGCGCCTATGGGAAGAATACTTGGTGGGTACGCCGCAGGTGCTGGTGTTGGCACGCACTACGCAAGAGCAGCTATTCCCTACATCCGAGCAAACTGTGGTTGTTCGCAAAATCCCTAAGTGCCACAAAAAGGTGGGACACGCTTGCACCCTAAATTAGGGTGCAATGGCGGTCTTCTGGTCGTTATTGTTGTGGGCGGTCTTTTAGTCACGTAGATC
>LXNJ01002159.1_pt1 | contig 10951 bp, 10 predicted proteins | sample 809081 | NCBI WGS metagenome assembly LXNJ01 (sample SAMN04870510, study PRJNA318959) | sponge metagenome | biome: sponge; feature: marine sponge reef; material: water | host: Petrosia ficiformis | place: Greece: Milos, Mediterranean Sea | collected 2013-05-29 | depth 5-7 m
CGCCGGCCTCTGGCCGGCATCGCTCCGCGCCAGCGGAGCGAAACCGCACATCGCTGCTCCCCCCGCATGGCGCCTGCACTCGGCACGCCCTTCTTCCTGGTGGCAACGTGCGCTTCGAAGCTAGAAACGCAGGCTGAGTCCCAACTGGCCGCGCCGGGTGTCGCCGAGGCCGCTGCGGTTGATGTTCAGCTCGTCGCCGTCCGGCCCCTGGGAAACGGAGGCTCCCGGCGTCAGGAGGGTCAGGTCCACAAAATTGCGGCAATTGCTGGGCACCGCGTCCACCACCTCTTCCCGTAGACGCTGGGAGCGGGTGAAATCGGTCGCTTCGACGGGCGACGGCAACTCGCCGAAGACGGTCACCGTTTCGGTGGCGACGATGCGGAGATCCAGGTGGAAATGGAGCACCGTGCCCACCCTCAGGATGGCCCCTCGATACGCTCGGTCCCGAACCCGCCGGCGGCGGTGACGGTCAGGTCGTAGGTGCCCGGAGGCAGCAGGCTGCGGACGAACCCCCCGGAATCCGAGGTCTCGACGGTGGTCACCAGGTCCGTGCCGCGGTGCTGGATGAGGATGACGGCGCCCGGCACCGGGTTGCCGAGCGGATCGCTCACCTCCCCGCGGACGACGCCGGTGGTGGCGCCGGCCTGCGCGGCGGCCTCCGGCGCGTGGAGGCAGGCCAGCGCCAGCACCAGAAGCCACCCGACCCGCGGCCGGCGACCCGGCGGCGCCGGTTTCTCTCCAGCCACAGGACCCACAGCGGAATCCTACGGCGCGGGCGGTATAGCCTGTTCAGCGCAATCCGGCGGGGCGAGAGCCCGGGAGGCATGCAGATGACAGGAATTCGTTCGACTTCGGCGTTACTGCTGGCGGTCGCCTTGACGGCCTGCGGCGAGGGTCCCAGCGCCCCTCCTCCGGCGCCGGACCTGCTGATCCGGAACGCGCGGATCGTGGACGGAACCGGAGGACCGTGGTTTTCGGGGAACGTCGCGGTAGCCGGCGACACGATCGTGGGCGTCGGTCCGGAGGAGCCCGAGGCGGCCCGGATCCTCGAAGCCGGCGGCATGGTGCTGGCCCCCGGGTTCATCGACATGCACGCCCACTCGGAGTACGGGCTGGTGGTCGATCCCCGCGCCCTGAGCAAGACCGCGCAGGGGGTCACCACCGAGGTCCTCGGGGAGCACCTTTCGGCCGGGCCGGTGATGGGCCCGGCGGTGGACGACCCGATGATGGTCGCCCCGCCCATCGAGCGGGACTGGACCACCCTGGGCGGGTATCTCGACCGGCTCGAGTTCGCCGGGGTGGGGCCGAACGTCGTGTCCTACGTGGGCTCGGGACAGGTGCGCGCCTCCGTCGTCGGCTACGAGGATCGCGAGCCCACCGAAGAGGAGCTGCAGGCCATGGAGGGGCTCGTCGCCCAGGCGATGGAAGAGGGGGCGTTCGCGCTGGCGAGCGGCATGGCCTACATTCCGAACACCTTCATGAGCACCGAGGAGCTCATCCGGCTGACCCGGGTCGCGGCCGGCTACGGCGGCATCTACGTGAGCCACCTGCGCGGCGGGCTCGAGGGGCTGGCCGAGGGCATCACCATCGCCCGCGAGGCGGGAACCGCGCTGGAGATCCACCACCTGAACTCCACCTCGGGAGCCCGCATCCCGGAATACGCGGCGATGATCGCGGAGGCGCGCGCCTCGGGAGTGGACGTGACCGGGAACACCTACCCGTACATCGCGGGGTGGACCTACCTGCGGTCGCTGTTGCCCGGCTGGGCCCAGGAAGGGGGCGTGGACCGGATGCTCCAGCGGCTCACCGATCCCGCCGACCGGGAACGGCTCCTCGCCGAACTCCGGGAATCGGAGGCCGCGCGCCCGCGGTGGGGGCGGACGTTCGTGAGTTCGTTCCGGGACGAGGTGGACGGACTCTCGATCGTGGATCTTGGGGAAGCCCGGGGGACGACGCCCGAAGAGGGACTGCTGGACCTGCTGATCGAGCAGGAGGGAGAGGGGTTCCAGATCTCCTTCGGGAACGAGGAGCCGAACCTGGTCCAGGCGCTCGCGCTGCCCTTCACCCACATCGGCTCCGACGGCAGCGCGCTGACGGTGGGCATGCGCACCCCGATGGGAAAGCCGCACCCGCGGTCCTTCGGCACCTATCCCCGGGTGCTCGCCAAGTACGTGCGCGAGGAGGGGTTGTTTACGCTCGAAGAGGCCATCCGCAAGATGAGCTCCGCGCCGGCAAACCGCCTCGGCCTCTCGGACCGCGGCGTCCTCCGGCCCGGAATGAAGGCGGACATGGTCCTCTTCGATCCGGACACCGTCCAGGACGAGGCCACCTTCGAGGAGCCCGAGCGCTATCCCACGGGCATTCCGTGGGTCTTCGTGAACGGCGTCGCGATCATCGCCGAGGGCGAACCGACCGGCGAACTGCCGGGCCAGGTGCTCCGGGGCCCGGGGTACGCGGGGCGATGAGGGGACGGCTCGTGAGGGGGACGCTATTCATCGCCGAGCGGAGCCACGACGATTGGCGGAGGTGGACGCCCCTGGGGCGTCTCGATCTGGACCTCGCGAGGCCCTGGTACCGCTTTCGACACGTGAAGGGCGCGGAGCGGGCCGAGGAACTCGGGATCCTGTTACCGGTACCCGGATTCGGAAAGCTGTTTCGGGACTATCAGTCCGAACACCTCTTTCCCGTCTTCCAGAACCGCATAATGAATCGTCGCCGGCCCGATCTACCGGACTACCTGAAGGGTATGGACTTATCTCCGTCCGTAGACCCGATCCACGCGCTCTGGGTGGACGGTGGTTATCGGGTTACGGACCGGCTCAATGTGTTTCCGAAGCTGACGCGCGGGGAAGACGGATGGTTTCGGTGCCGTTTCTTTCTCCATCGTTCGCGCCACGCGAACGCGGCGGCGCGGCACCGGCTCGAAGTGCTGAAGCCGGGGGAAACCTTGCATTTGTCGCCCGAGCTCCCGGAGAATCCGGCGGTCGCGATCTACACTCGAGATCGGCAGCTCGTCGGTTGGACCCCAATGTTCCTGGCGCGCGAAATCGCGCTCGCAAGCCCAGCGGCGCACTACGAAGCGCGGGTCGTCCGAGTCAATCCCGCCCCCCGCCCTTCATCCCACCGGGTGCTCGTTGAGGCCCGGTGCATGTGGGAGAACCATGAACCTATGAGCAGCGAGGACTTCGAGCCGCTCGTCCAAGCGATGCCGACCAATGAGCCGCGCGCCGGCAGGCTGGCGTCACCCACCGCAGGCGCACCAAGTGTGCGCAGACGTGACACCGAGCGGTCAAGCGCCAGGGACAGCTTGGACAACGCCGTGGCGGAGGTACGGGCCCTTGCCCGCCGCCACAGCGATACCGATGGAAAGGAGGTGGACACCTTCATCGCCGAGCGGCGGGCTGAAGCTGCCAGGGAGTGAACCGTGCCGGGGACCCGTTTTGGGTCCGGGGTACGCAGGGCGGTGAAGGGAACCCGCTCGCGACGGTTGCGACGAGGTGCCGGAAACCGAAAACCGGACCCGGTCAACCGCCAGGCTGGTGCGGTCCCGCAGGGCCCTTGGCAACGTCCTCCGGATAGAACTGGCGATACCACCGGCGCATCTGGCTCAGGGGTCCGTCAGCCGCGGCCCAGAGTGGACGCTGCCGGTAGACCTTGTGCTTCCAAATCTCCGCGTCCTGTCGCCATTGCGAGACCCAGCTCCCGATCACCAGGGACACCAGGAGCCGCGGCGCCCGTCGGGCGGCGAACCACCGGAAGGTCACGCGTTGTTTCAGTGGCTCGATCGGCGTGTGCGTCTGGAACAACGTGATTTCCCCGACTCCCGGGATCTGGAAGTCGAACTTCACGATGCTCCCCGGACCGAAAAAGGTGATCCGCGCCCGGGACCGGAACCCCCCGGAAACCCGGCGCCCGAGCGTGACCGTCGCCTCGTCGCCGAAATGGGAAACGTGTTCGAGTTCGTCGTCGACGGACCACGACGGCTCGTGCCGCACCCGTATCAAGGGCAGCTTGATGTTCGTCCAGGGGATCCGCACGGCGCCGTGAAGCTCCGCAAAGTGCCGAAAGTCCGCGATGTTCTCGGCGAATTCGACAATGTGCATGTCGATTTCGCCGGCGTCGTAGTGACCGCGCCAGACGAACTGCCGGCTGTCTATCTTCGGCTGGGGCGGTAGCCGGTACGGCGCCCGCGCATCGTGTTGCGCCGACCGGTACAACATGACCATGCCGTAGTAGTCCACGGCTTCCCAGTGGGGGTGGACGAAAGGCCGATCGTCGCCGTCGGGACAGTCGCGAGCCCGGCCGTCCCCGTCTATTTGCCAGCCGTGGAAGGGACATTGCAGCCGGTCCCCCTCGACCCGGCCATGGGTGAGGTTCGCACCCTGGTGCGGACAGAACGCGTCCACGGCCGCGATCCGGCGGGACGTGCGGCTGCGAAAGAGCGCTATCTGCGACCCCGCGTATTGAACGTGTTTCACGCCGCCGGGCTTGATTTCGCGAGACGCCGCCACCCGGTACCAGCCGTCCGGAAAGGGCGGCGGATAGGTGAGCTCCCGGAAGCGTGTCAGTTCGCTGGACATGCAGCCTTCGGAACTCTCAGCGGTCCAGTGTACCGGCCCGTCACGACATGCCCGGAGCACGCCGTCGCGGTGGACCGCACGGCCGCGCGGCGGACGGAGCGCCGGTCGCGGAAGAACGCCATTGACAGCGGGACGCGGCTGGAGCAAAGTGCCGGGGCCGCCCGTTGAAGATCGGTGCGTCCGATCAGGGTGCGGGACGCTGAGCTCCGAGAGTTGACCAACGAACACCATGGGTAGTCGCACGAGCCGCCTCGCCGGGGAGGGTGCGCCCGAACCCGACCTCCATCGCCGCCACGCGCGGCGAATGCGCAGATCGGGGACAGCGTTCTGGCTGGCCGCGTTTGCGATTGGCGGCCTTGCCGGTCCCGCCGCCGCGCAGAACGGGAACGGGCGGCCCAACGTGTTCTTCGACTGCTCCGGGCCCCGGTGCGACTCCCGCTACTACCGCACCGAGATCACCTGGGTGAACTGGGTCAACGACAAGGAGGACGCGAACGTCCACCTGATCATGACCAGCCAGACGACCGGCGCCGGGGGACGGGAGTACCTCCTCCATTTCATCGGCACCGGCGAACAAGCGAGCTACGACGACGAGCACGGCTACCGGTCGCTGCCGACCGACACCGACCGGGAGACGCTGGACGGGATCGTCCACACCATGGGGCTCGGGCTCGCCATGTTCGCGGACGAGGCCGGATACCGGGGGCTGGTCGTCATGAGCCCGATCGACCGGGAGGCGGCGGCGGTGGCCCGCGGGGTGGTGGCCCGGGACGAGGTGGAGGATCCCTGGAACCTCTGGGTGTTCCGCATCGACGGCGAAGTGGGAATCGAGGGCGAGACCAGCGAGCGGCGCACCAGCCTGGAGGGGGGCTTTTCCGCTTCGCGGGTGACTCCCGACTGGCGCGTCCGGTTCTCGGGGGACATCGAGAACGACCGCCTCTCGATCGAACTTTCCGACGGCACCTTCGAGGACACCCGTACCAACTGGAGCTTCGACACCCAGGTCGTGTACGCCCTGCTTGACCACTGGTCCGTCGGGATGGACACGAACACCAGCCGCAACCTGACCTACAACCAGGACCTCAGGGTCGAGCTGTCGCCGGCGCTCGAGTACAGCGTCTTTCCCTACGACGAGGCGACCCGCCGCAGCCTCACGTTCTACTACACGATCGGCCCCGCCTATCGCGATTACGCGGAGCCCACGATCTACGGAGAGACCGAGGAGACGCGCTGGGAACAGGCGATGAACGTCCGCTTCGGCCAGCGCCAGCCCTGGGGGAACGCCTCGATCAACCTGCGGGGTTCCCACTTCCTGCACGACTTCGAGCAGCGCCTGGTGTCCCTGGGCGGAAATCTCTCCTTCCGGGTCTTCCGGGGCCTCGAACTCGAGTTCCGGGGCAACGTCTCCCAGGTAAACGACCAGATCTACCTCGCCGCCGAAGAGGCCACCGACGAGGAGGCCCTGCTGCAGCTCCAGCAGCGGGCGACCGATTTCGACTACCGGATGGAGGTCGGGTTCCAGTTCCGGTTCGGGTCCATCTTCAACAACGTGGTGAACAACCGGTTCCGGCGCCGCCGGTTCTGAGGCTCGTGGCGAGCGTCTGGCGCACCCGGCGCGCGACGGCGCCTTCCTCACCCGTCGCGTGGTAGCTGTCGCCGTAGTACTTGCTCGTGATGCGGGTGTGGAAGTCCTCGGCGCGAACCGGCGGATACAGCGGTTCGCCCTGGTTCGGGAGGACCTCGAGAACCTCGTCCTCCCAGACATAGATCGCCATCGGGAAGGAGGTCCGGGGCCGGGTCCGGGCTGCCGGATCCCGCGGGGCGCTCACCCGGTGGGTGGTGGAGGGGAGCCGGTTGTTCGTGATCCGCTGCATGTAGTCGCCGGTGTTGAGCACGATGGCGCCCGGCGGCGCCACGACGCGCACCCACTTCATGGTCTTCCGGTGCAGGAGCTGCAGTCCCTCGGTCTCCGCGGCGGGGAGGATGGTGAAGAGGTCCACGTCCTCGTGGCCGAGCATGCGCCCCGTCGTGTCTTCGGAAACGCCGGTCATCGCGGGGTAGTAGTTGAGCCGGAAGCCGAAGTTGGTCGCGGTCAGCCGCTCGTCGAAGAGCCCGGGGTCCTCGTCCAGATAGGCAAGGATCGACCGCATGATCGGGTGGATCAGCCGCTCGTGGGCGAGCACCACCTGCCGGAAGAAGGCCTCCCAGCCCGGTGAGGGCCAGAAGTCGGCTTCATTCCACGCCCGGTCCTTTCCGAGGTCGAACGCCCGCCGGCAGAAGACCCAGCCCTCCACGAGATCGGGGTGGATCACCGTGGTCTCCCGCATCGGGAAGTAGCCCTGGTTCACCGACCCCTGCCGCCGGGCGCGGTAGCGCTGCTTCACCTCGAGCGGGTGACTCTCGAAGAACTCCCGCGTGCGGCGGTGGGCCTCGGCGTAGAGCTCCGGGTCCACCCCGTGACCGGTGAGGATGGCGAACCCGGTGTCCTCGAGCGACTCGCCGAGGTCGGCGATGAACCGTTCACGGTCAGCCGCGTCCGCCGAGTCCAGCAGCGCGAGGTCGCAGGGCTTCAGGACGAAGTCCTCGTCGAACTCCTCCTCGGCGCCCTCCGCGAGCCGGTAGCGCTGGAGCTTGGCGACCTGCTCGTAGGCGCGGAGTTCCTGGTTGAACTCCGCGGGGGTGGTGGAACGAAAGTCGCTCACGAACCCTCGGCCTGCATCTCCGCGGCGATCCGCTCGGCCTCCCGCAGGATCCGCAGGGTGTTCCCGCTCCAGAGCTGGGCGATCTGGTCCTCGGTGTAACCCCGCTTCACGAGTTCCAGGGTCACGTTGAAGGTCTCCGAAGCGTCGTCCCAGCCGTCCACGCCGCCGCCGCCGTCGAAGTCCGACGAGATGGCGACGTGATCGATGCCCATGACCTCGACCGCGTAGTCGATGTGGTCCACGAAGTCACCCACCGTCACCGGGAACTCGGCCCCGATGTCCGTCAGCCGAGCCCGGAGCGCCGTCTGATCTTCCTCGCTCAGCGTGCGGATTTCGCCGAAGGAGGAGACCCCGAACTCCGCCATGGCGTCTTCTGTGGCCGCGGTCTTTTCCGGCGGATCCGTCTTGACGAAGCTGCGGAGCGCGACCGTCTGCATCACCCCGCCGTTCGCGGCGAGTGCGCGGAGTTGCTCGTCGTCCATGTTCCGCGAGACGTCGGCGAGCGCCGTGGTGCTCGAGTGCGAGGCGATGATCGGGGCAGCCGACGCCTCCGCGGCCTGCAGCATCGCGTCCTTCGAGGCGTGCGAGACGTCCACCAGAATGCCGAGCCGGTTCAGCTCGGCGATCACTTCCCGGCCGAATTCGCTGATCCCGCCGTGCTCCGTCTCGGCGTCCCCGAGGTCCTCCCGCGGGTTGCAGGAATCGGAGATGTCGTTGTGCCCGTTGTGGACCAGGCCGAGGTAGCGGGCGCCGCGCTCGTGGTACGTCTCCAGCAGGGACAGGTCCTGGCCGGTCACGAAGCCGTTCTCGATGCCGATCATGGCGACCAGCTTCCCCTCGGCGTGGATGCGCTCCGCGTCGTCCGCGCTGTACGCGAGTTCGATGACGTCCGAGTGCATCGAGGTGGCGTGGTGGATGGCGTCGAACTTGGTCATCGCCCCTTCCCTGGCCGCCTCGTAGTTCTCGGGCGTCCGCTCGGCCTGGCCGTAGTAAACGACGAAGAACCCGACGTTGAGGCCGCCTTCCTGCATCCGGGGGTAGTCCACCTGGAAGTCCGCGTTCACGTTCCCGGGGTCCACTTCCTCGGTCGCGTAGTTGAAGGGGATGTCGATGTGGGTGTCGAGGGTCATGACGGCGTCGTGGATGCGCCGGGCCTCGGCCTCGGTCATTTCCTCTTCGGTCATCGGCGCGGGCTCTTCCGCGCCGCCGCCGCAGCCGGCGATGCAGGCAGCCATCAGCACCGCCAGCGCTCCGCCGGCAAACAGAAAGGGACGATGGATCAAGGACATGAGGCCTCCTGGGTTCCGCCCGCGGAGCGCTCCGGGCGCGATGGGCCGGGGCCGGGACAGCAGGCGATGGTACCGCCACCGGGCCGTCCGGGCGGAATGGGCGGTGGGACAATGGCTTCGGGCTTGCATGCCAATTCCCCCGGAACGGATGCGACGGTTGTTCGCAAGGAAGTCAGCCACAGCGCTGGTCGTAGTTTTCGCTTGCCTGCTTGCCGCTGGAGCCAGCCCGCAGCAGCGAAACCTCGACGCCTACGCGTCCCGGCTCGCGGTGTATCGAAGCGGGGAGTTCGCGGCCGCGCTCCGGGCGAGCATGCCGTTCCCGGCCGACCGGCTGCGCGATCAGGCCGAGGAGTTCTTCGACTCGCTGCCCGGGCGTGACGGTGGAGTCGACCTCGAGCTGCTCGCCGGCGCCATGCTCCACTTCGACCTCGCCTGGGCTGCCGAACTGGAGCCCGCGAAGAACGAAGACCACGGGCGAGACCTGCTGGCCCGCGTCAGCGACGCGCGGCGCGACGCGTGGATCCGTAACGCCCATCTGGGGCTGCTTGGCATCTACGTGGACCAGGGGCGGCTCGCCGACGCCGTCCGGGTAGCGGAGTTCCTCGGCGAGCAGTACCCGCGGCAGGTCACGGTGCGCCTCGCGCGGGCGCGTCTGGCGGAATTCATCGGCTGGGGAATCCACGACGAGCGGTTCCTGGACCAGGCCCAGGAGGACTACGAGAACCTCGTGGAGGAAGGACAGGGCGACCTCGCGGAACTCCGCCTCCGGATCGCCCATCTGACGCTGCGGGAAGGGAACCCGGAGGGGGCCCTGCGGCGTCTCGATGAGGCGGGAGACGACCTGAGCGCCCGGCATCGCTTCGTGTCGCTGCTGCTGCGCGGCGAGACGTTGCTCTGGCTCGACGAGGGGGCGGCGGCGGAAGCCGCATTCGCCCAGGCCCAAGCCATCCACATCGGCTCGATGTCGGCCGCCGCTGGACTCGCGGCTGCCCGCCAGGCCCTCGGGGACGGCCGGCGCGCCGCCGCCGCTGCCCGCAGCTTCCTCTCCGGGAATACCGGGCAAGACACCTGGTGGCACTTCCTGGTGCAGGCGCTCGCCGACGAGACCGGACGCCTCGACCAGCTTCGCGGGCTGATCCTGTTGCCGCAGGGTTGATCCATGCTCCGCACCGCTCGATTTCTGCTCGTTGCCGCCGGGCTGCTCCTGCTGCCAGGCGTGGCCGACGACGCAACGGGGCAGGTCCGCTTCCGGGTCACCGTGGAGGAAGTCCTGGTGGACGTGGTGGTCACGGAGCGGAACCGTCCCGTCGCGGGCCTGACGGCTGCGGATTTCGGCCTTCTCGACGGGGGCGTCCGGCGGGATATCCGCCTCGTGCCGCTCGAGTCCCTGCCGGTCTCGGTGCTCTTCGTGATGGACATGAGCCAGAGCGTGACCCGCGAGCGGCGGCAACTCCTCGCAGCGGCCGCGCGGCAGTTCTCGCGCCAACTGTCGGACAGCGACCGCTGCGCGGTGCTGGTCTTTTCCTCGCAACCCGGGCTGACCCACGACTTCGCCGGCTGCTCGGAGCTGCCCGCAAATCCGTTTCCCGAAGAGGGAGTCATCGGCGGCACGGCGCTCTGGGACTCCCTGATCCTCTCGACCGCGCTCGTGGAAGACCAGCCGGGACGGAAGGTGGTCATCATCTTCACCGACGGGGACGACACCATGAGCTGGACGCCCGAGGGATTCGTGGAGCCCGCTCTCCAGGGGAGCGAGGCACTGCTCTACACCGTGATCCCGCCGGACGCCCGGGGCACCACCCGCCGGCAATACCGCTACCGGAACAACGACTTCGTGCCGCCGTCGGTGGCGCGCCGGCGGCGCATCGGCATCCGGCGGATGAACGGCGGAGTCGCGCCGGACGAACTCGCGCTTCTGCTCGAGGGTCCCCGCCGCACCATCCGGCCGCGCGCCGGAATGCGGGCGCCGTCGGAACTCCAGCTCCTCCGGCACGTCACCGAGCTCAGCGGCGGCCGGATGGTCCAGAGCCGCGACGAAGAGCGGCTGCTCGCCGCCTATGGGGAGATCCTGGAGGAGATGCGGGCGCGCTACGTGCTCGCCTTCGTGCCCGATCCGGGCGAACCCGCGGGATGGCGGAGCCTGGAAGTGACGGTGAACCGGAACGGAGCCAGCGTCCGGGCGCGCGCCGGCTACCTGCACCAGCCGGGCGGCGGTTAACAGCCTGTGGCAAAACCCACGCGGCGTTCGACGGGCGATCCATCCCGCCTGAACCGCGCCGCCTTGCGGCGCTCATCGTTGCGTTTCGGCCGAAATACACCCGGTATTCCGGCCTCACGCGCCTTGTCAGCCGGGCGCCTCGCCCGTCTCGGCGCTCACGCG
>LXNJ01002160.1_pt1 | contig 10945 bp, 8 predicted proteins | sample 809081 | NCBI WGS metagenome assembly LXNJ01 (sample SAMN04870510, study PRJNA318959) | sponge metagenome | biome: sponge; feature: marine sponge reef; material: water | host: Petrosia ficiformis | place: Greece: Milos, Mediterranean Sea | collected 2013-05-29 | depth 5-7 m
AGGATCGGCATGACCATAAGGATGATCGCGACCGGCGGCAGGAAACAACCCAGCAACAGCAGGAACCCGTTGACCACCACCAGGAAAAGCCAGGGCGCCAACCCGGTGCCGATGATCCATTCGGCCAGGCTCTGGGTCACATACAGCTTTGACATGGTGTAGGAGAAAAACCCGGCGGCGCCGACGATCAGCAGGATCATGCAGGATTCCCGGGTTGCCGCGGCAACGGTGCTGCGCCACGCCTGGAAGGAAAACTGCCGGTACATGACGATGACCAGAAGGGCCGAAAGCAAAGCGACGATGGCGGCGATTTCCGACGGTGTTGCGATGCCCCCGTACAGCGCGTACAGGACGAACAGGATCAGGCCCAGAAACGGCAGGACGCGGGGCAGGATGACGATCTTTTCCGCCAGGCTGTAGGTTTCGGGTTCCACGCTGTCCTGGCGGCGCTGACGGCTCGCGGAAAATACCGCATAAACCGAGAAAATCGCGACAATCATCGCGCCGGGAACCACGCCCGCCAGGAACAGGCGCCCGATCGATTGCTCCGTGGCTATCCCGTAGACGATCAGGATGATCGACGGCGGGATCAGAATGCCGAGAGTGCCGCCCGCTGCGATCGCCCCGGACGCCAGCCCTTCCGACACGCCGCGCCGCCGCATCTCGGGGATGCCGACCTTGCCGATGGCCGCTGCAGTCGCCGGACTCGATCCGCACAGGGCCGAAAATATCCCGCAGGCCAGAATGCTGGCGACGACCATTCCTCCCGGTATTCTGGCCAGCCAGCGGTGGAGGGCTTCGTAGATATCCCGGCTTGCACCCGACGATCCGATCACCGCCCCGAACAGGATGAACATCGGAATCGTCAGGAGCGCAAAATGATTGATCTCGTCGAAGAAATGAACGGCGACCGTGCCGAGCCCGGACGGCCCTTCGAAGATCAGGAGAAACAGGACGGCCACCGCGGTCAGGCCGAAGGCGATGGGCACGCCCGTCAGAAGCACCACCGTGGTGACGACTAGGACCCAGAAGCCGATCTCGAGTTCGCTCATCGGGCCGGGGCTCGACGGCCGGTGATGTCCGATTCGCTGCCTCTAGCCTTCAATGACCGGCCTCCGCAGACACGATCGGCGCGCGCTCCCAAATCAACACGATGTACTGTATGGCCGTCAGGAAGAGGCCGAAGGCCATGGTCGATTTGATCGGCCACAGCAGCGGCGCCCAGATCGATTCCGCCACCTCGCCGATCGTGTAGGCCTCGAAGGCAAAATCGGCGCCCTGCCAGGCCAGGAATGTGCAGACGACCAACCCCAGCAACGCTGCGGCGGAACGGAGGATTCTGGACCAGCGCCCGCGCAGGACCGTCGGCAGAAAGTCGATGCCGATGTGCCCGGCATGCTTCAAGGTGAATGGGGAGCCGAGAAATGTCGCCGCGACAAGGAGATAGACGCTGAACTCGATTTCCCAGTACGACGAATACCCCAATACCCGCACGACGATCATGTAGTTGAGCACAAGCACCGCAAGGACCAGCATGACGCCCGCAGCAATACCGACGATTTCGGAGAGCCGGTTGACGATTTTGGCGAGCTGGTCCACGAACTCTATTCTGTTATCGGGGAATCGGAAGGGATCGCCCGGCCCGATCCCGCAAAGATGTAAGGCAATCGTCGGCGCGAAGGGCGCCGCCGGCGAATCCTTTTGCCGACGGCGCCTGCGCCTCAATCAGGTTATTTGACGGCGAGAATGGAATCGAGCAGTTCCTGACCGCGTTTCGCTTTCTTGGCAAAGGCCACCCAGGAGGATTTTTTCCCGAGTTGCGCCCAGGCGTTGAATTCGGACTGCGATAGTATGTGGACCTTGCTTCCCGCCTTCTTGAACCTGGCGACCATCCGGTCACAGGCCTTGTTCTGCGACTCGTGGAAAAACTTGTTGCTGGCTTCCGCGACCTCGGTGAAGATTTTCCGTTGAGCGTCGGTCAACCCATCCCAGTGTTGCTTGGAAATGACCAGCGGCACAATGGTGATGAACAGCGCGAACTTGCCCGGAGCGGTAACGTGCTTCGTCTGTTCGTAGAGACGGAAGCTGAGGAGCGATTCGCAGGTCGTCAACAGGCCGTCCAGAACACCGGTCTGAAGCGCGGAATAGACCTCACTGGACGGCATTGAGTGGATCGAAGCGCCGGCTGCTTTGAGCAGCATTTCGAAATACGGTCCGGCGCCGCGCATTTTCAGATCTTTCACGTCACCCGGAGAGCCGATCGCCCTGTCCTTGGTCGCGAAGCCGCCCGGCATCCACCACCACGTCAGAATATGGACGCCGTTGGCGTGGGCGACTTCCTGCAGGATTTCATGAAACCGGGTATTCTTCAGCCGCCAAGCGTGTTCCAGGCCCGACACCGCCGCCGGCATGAGGGTCACGCCGTATTCGGGAATTTTCCCCGATGCGTAGACCAGCGGATACACCGACATTTCCAGAGAGCCCTTCTGCATTTCGACGATCTGGCTCTTCGGATTCTTGACCAGCGACTTGCCCGGATAGATGCGGAACTTGAGGCTCGGGTCGCGCTTCGAGACTTCCTTGGCGAACCACCGCGTCGCCAGATCGCGACCGTCCTTATGCGCTTTGAACTGGTGTGAGATGTTGAGGTTCTTCGCGTTGGCCTGAAAACTCCAGACCAATGCCGCAGCAACCGCAAAGATACCCAGCGTACGTGCCTTCATGATTTTCCTCCTCTGATTTTACGGTCCGGACCGGCGCCCGCGCCGGCGACATGACAGACGCCAATGCCGGCGCCCGGCCTATGGTTGGGGTCGGACGGGCGAGACAGGCCGGGCAATGAGCGCCCGACGGAGAGCACCGGGGTTTTGGAACCGCCGCAGGCGGAGGCCCGACGCAGCAGGCCGGCCCCCTTCCCGAAGATCGCGGCGCTTGCCGCCGGCTTGTCGACGACGAGTGCGACATAAGCGAGATCGGGCGCAATCATGCGTCCTCCAATGCTCGGCCTCGGCCAACATGGGCCACTAGCTTTGCGAACAATTCTTATGTCTCTTTCCGATAATATTCATAAGAACAGGGGCTCACAAGCAATTTGAATTGCCGCAATTATAAGGTCATCTTATACTTCGGATATGGCCGATCGTCGCCCGTCGCTGACATCCATTCGCGCCTTCGAGGCGGTCGCCCGCCACAAGAGCATCAGCAGCGCAGCGGAAGAGCTGTGCGTCAGTCAGCCCGCCGTCAGTCAGCAGTTGCGCCATTTGGAAGACAATCTGGGCTGCTCGCTGACCATACGGCGATCCCGGGGCATTGAATTGACCCGCGAAGGGGAAGTGCTCGCTGCCAGGCTGACCCGCGCCTTTGCCGAACTCTGGGCCGGAATCGAAATTGCCCGCCGCTTCGACGGACGCGAGCGAAGCGTCAGCGTGTGTCTGCTGGCCGCTTTCGCACAGCGTTGGCTCATTCGCCGGCTGGTTCAATTTCACGAACGGTTTCCGGACATCGGCGTCCGGCTGATTTCCGCGGCGTCGACCGAAGAGCTCGAACGGACCGATGTCGATGTCGTCATCCGGTGCGGCCGCCCGCACGCCGGCGGCGTCCGGGCCGACCGGCTTATGGCCAATCGTTTCTTTCCCGTGGCAAGCCCGGAACTGGTTGCGCAGCGGCCGATCGATGCACCCGCGGACCTGAGCAATCACACCCTGATCCGCGTCGAAGCGGAGCCCCGTCACCTCGATTGGCCCAGGTGGTACCAGGAAGCCGGATCTGCCGACATCCTGCCCCGCCACAGGATGACGGTATCCAGTTCCAACCACGCCATCGAGGCGGCAATCGCCGGCCTCGGCATCACGATCGCGCACCTGCCTTTCGTGATCGATGCGCTGGCGTCCGGAGCGCTGGTCGCCCCTCTTCGGCCCCATGTCGAGAGCGACGAGGGCGACTATTTCGTGGTGACGGACATCCAGGCGGCCCCGCACGTCGACGATTTTCGGCAGTGGCTGATCGCGCAGGCCGATGGCACGGGCTCGGCGCTACCGGAAGGCTCTCACGTCTCCGCCAATGCTTCGCCGGCGATGGCGCCGGCGGATTCCAGTTCGGCGATATCGTCGGCGGAAAATCCGTAGTCCTTCAAGACGTCGCGGTTGTGTTCGCCGAGCCGCGGCGGCGGCGTGCGCACGGTACTGCCCTCGAAAGCGTCCATGCGCATCGGGTTCGAAAGGAGCTTCAGCACGCCGATGACGGGGTGCTCGATCTCCTCGACCATGCCCTGCTGCCGGACCTGGGGATCGGCGAAGACTCTGTCGAGCGTATAGACCGGACCCGCCGGTATGCCGCCCTCCGTCAGATCCCTGGTCCACGCGATGGCGTCGCGGGTGCGGAACCGGGCGTTCAGCAGGTCGCGGAGTTCGTCCCGGTGCGCCCTGCGAAGATCGTTCGTCCCGAACCTCTCTTCCGTCAACAGGTCCTCGCACCCCAGGATCCTGCACATCCGTTGCCAGTGTTCCTCGCTGAGCGCAGCCGCGTTGAGCGGCCCGTCCTTCGCCTCGAAAAGGCCGTAGGGATAGATCGTCGGATGGTCGTTGCCGACCTGGCCCGGCACCTCGCCGTTGGAAAGATAGCGCTGGCCCTGCACGCTGAGGAGGCCCACCAGAGCCGCCAGCAGCGACGTCTCGACCCGCTGCCCTTCGCCCGTGACGTGCCGCTGGGCGATCGCCGCCGTGACGGCGATCGCGCACCACATGCCGGCGGTGAAGTCGCCGATGGGCACGCCGTAGCGGGTCGGCTCGCCGCCCGTATGGCCGGTGACGCTCATCATGCCGGACATGCCCTGCGCGATCTGGTCGAGGCCGGGCCAGTTGCCATAGGGACCGGTCCGGCCCATGCCCGAAATGCTGCCGTAGATCACCTTCGGGTTCGCCGCCCTGATGTCGTCGTAGCCGAGGCCCATCGCCTCGGCTGTTCCCGGCTTGAAATTCTCGACCACCACATCGGCCTGTGCCGCGATCCGGCGCACCGTCTCAAGGCCCGCTTCGTTGCGAAAATCGACGCCGAGTCCGCGCTTGTTGCGATTGATGCTGAGGAAATAGACCGAGATATCGTGGTCGTAGGGACCCGAGGACCGCAGGAAATCGCCCTTCGGCCAGGCTTCCGCCTTGACCACGTCGGCGCCGAGATCGCCCAGGATCATGGTGCAGAAAGGGCCGGCAGCGGCGCGCGTCAGATCGAGCACCCGAATGTTTTCCAGCGGCAAGGGCATGTGAAGCCTCCAAAGCATTCGTACGAACGATGCACAGGCGGGGCGCGTTCGAGCGTACGCGGACCGAAGAGGGCGGCGCCGGTTACATGAAGCGGCATCGATATCCGGACATTTCAATTCCGACTGAACCGGGCCCGATCGTCGAAACCGCGCCTCAACGCACTCCATGTCCGGCGACAGGCGTCCTCCGGCCCATTGGACCGGCGAGCATTTCCCGCGCCATTAACGACGAATTCTTATATCCCTTCACATGCTATTTCTTACACAGGAACACATACAACCCATTTAATTTGCATAAAATATAAGGCTTGCTTATGTGAGCAAAGTCGTCGACCGGGGACGGCAGCCTTGAGCCTCTTACCGGCATTCCCCGATGTGCGGCCAGGGGACTCGACCGGGACAGCAAAGCTTCCCTCCGGTTCCCTTGTTTCCGTATCCCTGCCGGCTAGTATGCCGGCGGCATGCCGGGGAGGGGAAATGTCATCGCAGAACGACAGCACGCTCGTCTGGGACGGACGGCCGCCGCGCGCCTTCGAGATCGCCGTCGCGGACACGGCGCTCGACGACCTGCGCAGCCGGCTCCGCGCCACCCGCTGGCCTGACCAGGCGCCCGGCGACCCCTGGCAGTTCGGAACCGACGTCGCCTATCTCGAAGCGCTGTGCACCTACTGGGCCGAGGACTATGACTGGCGGACCCAGGAGGCGGCGCTCAACGGCCTGCACAACCGCAAGGTCACCATCGCGGGCTACGACCTGCACTATGCCCATGTGCCGGGCGAGGCGCCGGATGCGCCGCCTTTGCTCCTCACCCACGGCTGGCCCGGTTCTTTCTACGAGTACCACCGGCTGATCCCGCGCCTGACCCGGCCGTCGGATTTTGGCGGCCGCGCGGAAGACTCGTTCACCGTCGTGGTGCCGTCGCTGCCCGGCTACGGATTTTCCTTCACGCCGGGCCAGCGCCGGTTCGGTCTCAGGGACGCCACGGACATCCTCGCGGTGCTGATGACCGATGTGCTCGGCTATGACCGGTTCTTCGCCCACGGCCAGGATTTCGGCTCCTATGTTGCAGCCCATCTCGGCAACGCCCACACCGACAGGACGCGGGGCATCCACGTCACGCTGTTGGCGCTGCCGCGGGTCCTGCCCGAACTGGCCGAGCCGACCGAGGACGAGGCGCGCTATCGGGCGCAGCTCGCGCACTGGCTGACCGAAGAGACCGGGTATGTCCAGATCATGGGGACAAAGCCGCAAACCGTCTCATTCGGGCTCACCGATTCGCCGGCCGGGCTGGCGTCGTGGATCGTCGAGAAATGGCGCTCGTGGAGCGATTGCGGAGGCGATGTCGACGCGCATTTCGGCCGCGACACGCTCCTGACGAACATCATGATCTATTGGATTACCGGCGCGATCGGCTCCTCGGCCTGGCCCTACTACCAACGGACGCGGGAGCCCTGGATCATATCGGAAGACGAACCGGTGACGGTGCCCACCGCCTATGTCGAGCATCCGTTCGAGATCCTCACGCCGCCGCGCTCGCTTGCCGAGACCATGTACACCAACATCCAGCGCTGGACAGTCAGGGAAAGCGGCGGCCATTTCGCGGCCCTGGAAGATCCGGACTGGCTCGCCGCCGACATTTCGTCCTTCTTCGGCAGCCTGCGCTGATCGACCTATCCGCCGGCCCGCGAGGCGACAGGACCGGAGCGGCACGGGCGAACCGGTTCGACATCGAAATCGATCTCGGGACGGCGCGGCGGGACGCGGAAGCGGCGCGCGCCATCGCGCGGCTGCGCGCCGCCCGACAGGCGTCCCGCCGAATCGGTCTGTGATTTCAGTGGCCGGCGGGGGCGCCCTCCTAGCCGCCGGCCGCGCCGGCTTCCTCGGCCTCCATCGCGGCGAACAGCTTGCGGATGCCCATGACCGCCTTGTCGGCCTTGAGCGGGACTTCCGAATAACCGTCGTCGTCGTAGGCGAACATCGCCTGCTGCTTTTCGAGCGCCCAGCGGTCCTCTTCCACGACCGAGGGGAAGGTCTCCGAGAAGCGTTCGGCGACCGGTCTCGACCCGCCTTCATGCTTGTAGTGGCCCGGCGTGTTGACGATCCAGTGCCACTCGACATGCTCGCGGTCGATCGGCATATGGGTATGGTAGAGGACGTAGCCGCGGTCCGCCCCGGCGCCCAGTTCGCCCGGCGGCGCCACCCGGATTTCGACCCGGGTCAGGCCCGGGTTCATCATGTGGTGGGTGTGGTCGCGGTCGACGGTCTCCAGGCCGAACCAGTCGACCATCATCGGCGGTTGCGTGTAGTTCTCCGCGTGCCGGATCGATCTGATCGTATGGTTGCCGTCGATGATCTTCTCTTCGAACTCGACGGGGAGCCGGCTGTTCGCCTCGTCGCCGATATTGCCGTCGTGCAACGGATAGAAGTGCGTGATGTCCAGGAGATTTTCGATCACGAGGCGGTAATTCGCCTTCACCCGGAGGGTGTCGGAACTGACCGTATCCCATTCGGCGCTGACGATTTCCGGCGTCCGCGGCGGCTGGCAGTTGCCGATCTTCTCCGGGTTGCCCGGCCAGATCCAGACCAGCCCGTCCTGCTCGACGACCGGATAGGGCCGCAGTTTCGCCCGCGCCGGGATCGGCCCTTCCGGCTGGGACGGAATTTTCACGCACGCCCCTGCGGAATCGTAGCACAGGCCGTGATACGCGCATTCGAGCGTGCCGTTCTCCAGCAGCCGGCCGGCGGACAGCGGCATGCGCTTGTGCACGCAGCGGTCGTCGAAGGCGACGACCCTGCCGTTTGCATCGCGCCACATGACGACCGGCTTGCCGCCGATCCTGCGGCCCTGCAATTCGCCGGCCGGAAACCGCGCGGCCAGCCCGGCCGCATACCAGGCGTTCAGTATCAGGCTGTTTGCAATCATCCCGGCCCTCCCTGTCGCCGGCGCGAACGGACGCATGAACGGCGCGCCCCGCGATAGAAGCCCAATCGGCCGCGCCGGGCAACACCCGCGCGCGGCACCCGGAACGGGAACCGCGCTGCGGGACCGCCGGGCGAACCGGCGCAGGATTTGATGTTGACGTAAACGTAAAATATACCCACGCTCTGCGCCGGATCGAACGGAACCGGTCCGTAAGGAACCGGAATTGGCCGGTCTGCCGGAGCGCCGCGATGCTGGGTTCGCCGATTGCCGACAAAGCCCCGATCGGGAACGTCGTCGACTATCTCTTCGAGACGTCCGGCACGCCGGACCACGCCGGCCGGCCGGCCCTGCTGCTCGACGATGCGGACCGCACCGTCGTGACCTACGGCGCCTTGCAGGCCCGGGTCTGCCAGGCCGGCCACTATCTGCGCTCGCTCGGTATCGGCGACGGCGACCGGGTGATGTTCAGCGTGATGGACGGACTGGATTTCGAGGCGCTGTTCCTCGGCGGCATCAAGATCGGCGCGGTGACGATTCCGATCAACGCCTGGCTGAAGCCGCAGGACTACGCCTACTACGTCAACGACAGCGGCTGCCGCGCCGTCGCGATCGACCATTCCCTGGTGCCGGTCTTCGAGCAGATCCGCGATCGCCTGGACAGCGTCGAGCATATCGTGGTCTGCGGCGAACGGGTCGAAGGCTACCCGTATCTCGGAGAGGAACTCGACCGGTTCCCCGAAACGCTCGAAACCCTGCCGCAGGAACCGGACGACACCGCCTTCTGGCTCTACAGCTCCGGTTCGACGGGCGATCCCAAGGGCGTCGTCCACACTCACGCGCATATCTACTGGGCGACCGAGCTGTTCGGCATCGCCGCCCAGAAAATCTCGGCCGACGACGTCGTCTTCTGCCCGCCGAAAATGTTCTTCGCCTACGGGCTGGGCAACCAGGTCTATTTCCCGATTCGCGCCGGGGCGGCGAATGTCGTCGGCCGCGGCCCGATCCTGCCGGACAAATGCTGGGAGTTGTGGCTGGAGCACAAACCGACCATCGTGATGAGCGTGCCGACGCTCTACGCCGCCATGCTCCAGACGGCCGAAAACGAGATCGGCCAGGCGGCGGTGCGCGACGCCTGCGCCCGGATGCGGTTCTGCGTCAGCGGCGGCGAACTGCTGCCGCCCTCGCTGTTCGAGCGGTGGAAGGACTTCACCGGCGTCGAGATTCTCGACGGCGTCGGCACGACCGAGATGACCCACATGTTCCTGCTCAACCGGCCCGGCGCCGCCGTGCCCTACAGCTGCGGCCGGCTGGTCGACGGCTTCGGGGCGGAGATCGTCGACGACGACGGCAATCCCGTGCCGCAGGGCGAGGTCGGCAACCTGCGCGCCTTCGGGCCGTCTGCTGCCGCCGAGTACTGGAACAAGCCGGAGCGGACGGTGCAGGTCTTCGGCGGTGGCGGCGTGCTGACCGGCGACAAGTTCCGCGTCGACGGGGACGGCAACTTCTTCATCGTCGGCCGGTCCGACGACATGCTGCGCGTCGGCGGCATCTGGGTTTCGCCGACCGAGATCGAGGCGGCGATCGCCGAGCATGACGGCGTGCTCGAATCCGCGGTGATCGGCCGGCCGGACGACGAACAGTTGATCAAGCCGCACGCCTATGTCGTCCTCAAGGACGGCGTTGCGGCGGACGATATGGCGGACGCGCTGCGCGACCATGTCCGCGACCGGCTGGCCCACTACAAGTGCCCGCGCTGGATCGACTTCGTCGACGAACTGCCGAAGACCACGACCGGCAAGATCCAGCGCTACAAGCTGCGCGCGGAGGCCTGAACCCGCCATGACGCGTACCCCTCTCGACGCCGCCGAAGTCAAGCAGATGGCCCTCGACCTGGGCGCCGACCTGGTCGGCATCGCCGACGCCGACACGCTCAACGCCTTCCCGCCGGACCCGCGCTGGCCGCAAACGCCGGAGCGCATCACCCCCTACTGCCGCAGCGTCATCGTCATCGCGCTGGCGATTCCCGTCGCCGTGTTCCGGACCAAGCTGTCGATCACCGTCCAGTATATGGACCAGGCGGTGCTGCGCCGGCTCGACAAGGTCTGCCACCGCCTCGCCCGCAAGCTGGAGCAGAACGGCTGGCCGAGCTTCATCACCATGGGGCAGGAGACCGACCTCAGCATGAAGAACGGCAGCTACGGCCGGCTCTCGACCCGCCATCTCGGCGTCGAGGCCGGCATGGGCACGCTCGGGCTGGACGTCAACATCCTGACGCCGGAATACGGCCCGCGGGTTTATCTCACCGGTATCCTGACCGAGCTGGAACTGGAGGCCGATGCGCCGATGACCGAGCAGGTCTGCATCGGCGAATCTTGCTCGCGCTGCCTCCATTCCTGCCCGACCGACGCCGTGCTGCATTACGGCCTGGACAAGCGGGATTGCGCCCAGGCGGCGCAGGAGTTCGGCTACGGCGTCTCGACCGCCTTCATGCGGGATTATTTCGAAGCCGCCGCCGAGGGCCGCAAGCGGATGATCCGCGACCGCAACATCTTCGGCCTGTGGCAGGGCCTGCTGCGGGTCGCCGGCTCGTTCGGCGACTGCCCGCGCTGCATGGCGGTCTGTCCGACCGGCAACGACTATCACGCCTTTCTGGCCGATCCGCAGAAGCGGATCCCGGAGAGGACCGACGAGAAGGTCGAACGCGGCCGGGAATACCGCCGCATCCGGCGCGAGGGCGGCGACGCGCCGGGCCTCGACGACTGGAA
>LXNJ01002161.1_pt1 | contig 10945 bp, 9 predicted proteins | sample 809081 | NCBI WGS metagenome assembly LXNJ01 (sample SAMN04870510, study PRJNA318959) | sponge metagenome | biome: sponge; feature: marine sponge reef; material: water | host: Petrosia ficiformis | place: Greece: Milos, Mediterranean Sea | collected 2013-05-29 | depth 5-7 m
GGACTTGCCAATCCGGAGCGGAAGGCGAACCGGCATTGGCCACGGTCCATATGCGGCCGCTGCAGAAGTCGCCCACCACATAGAGTCCGATCATCGCGGGCCAGTCCGAGCCCCGATAGACGTAGCCCCCCGTCACGGAACAGTCCCCGGTCCCGTGGGGAAACTCGGCGACCACCTGCTCCAGCCCCGTCGGATCGCATGTCCGGCCGGGGGGAAAGCAGTGCGCGCCCTCCATCAGTGGCCAGCCGAAGTTCAGGCCTCCGGCCGAACCGGCCGGCACAAAGTGGACATCCTCATACAGGTTCTGGCCCACATCCGCGATCCACAGATCGCCCGTGGCCGGATCGAAGGCGTAGCGCCACGGATTGCGCAGGCCCACCGCCCACACCTCGTCGCGGACCGGTTGCCCCTCCCAGTTTCGATCCACCCATGGATTGTCATCCGGGATGTCGTATCCCCGGCCTCGTTGTCCCAGGACGTCGATGCGCAGCATCTTGCCCAGCAGCGAGTCGGGGTTCTGTCCGTTGCGGAAGCGGTCGTCGGCCGCGCCACCGTCGCCCGTGCCGATCCAGAGCATGTTGTCGGGGCCGAACAGCAGCATGCCGCCGTTGTGGTTGGTGGCCGGCTGGGGAATGGTCAGCAGCTTCTCCTCCGAACCTTCCAGGGCCAGCAGGGAATTGGCCGGAGAGGCGTTGAACCGGGAGACCACGGTCTGATTGCCCTGTGCCGTGTAATTGACATAAAACTCAAGGGTGCGGCTGTAGTCGGGCGGAAAGGCCAGTCCCAGCAGCCCTTGCTCGTTGCCGGTGTCCTTGACCCGTGCCCGAATGTCCAGGAAGGGATCCGGCAGCAGGATCCCGTCTTCCAAGATCAGGATTCGTCCGGCCTGCTCGACGATGTAGAGCCGATCCGAGCTGTCTCCGGCATGGGTCAGGAACACCGGCCGGACCAGCGTGGCCACCGGTTCCAGTTCCAGGCGGGGTTCAACCATGACGGCAGGGACTGCCGCGGCCGGGGTGTCGGGAGCTTCGACAGCCGAGGTGTTGGAGACCGGTGTTGGTGTCGTCTGGGGCACCGCCTCCACGGCCGTCCGGTCCGGCAGATTCAACGTTTCGGGCGTTGGCGTGTTCGCGGGAACATCGGTGTCGGAGGCACAGGCTGCGACTGCGGTCGCCAGCAGGATGCCCAGCCAGACGGCAATCAGGCGGTTGGGGAGGTCCCGGGAGGGTTGCGTGGATTTCATGCGCATTGGGGTTGGTCTGTGTACGTGTCGTGCGAGCGTAGCAGGCTGGCCGACTGCCGTATGTACCGGCTTGGGGCATGATAGTGGCATGGCCGGCGCGGGCCCCGTTGCGGAGTGGTCCGGAGTCCGGCAATGCCTGCGGTTGGTGCCTGATTCCGGCTCTCGTTTCGGGAGGTTGTCCATCCGCGGCGCAGGTGGCCGAATGTCCCTTGATGGCGTCCGCTGAAGTAAAATGCCACTGCCTTGCCATGAATGCGACGGGATTTGGTCGCGGTCGGCTCTGGAGAACCGTGGATTGACTACCCATTTCATAACCGGCGTCACCGGATTTGTCGGCTCCCACTTGACCCATCGCCTGTTGTTGGAGGGCGATCGGGTCGTAACCATGGTCCGCGCCTCGAACAACGAGGCGGCGCGGGGCCGTTTGCTGCCCGTGCTGGAGGCGATTGGCTCCGACCGGGAGTTGCCGCTGGACAACCTGCTGGTGTTTGCCGGCGACGTGACCCAGACCACGGACCAACTGGTGGCGGGCCTCAGGGCGGCCACCGACGAACACATCGACATAACGTGGCACTCGGCGGTCACCTTCAAGTTCCGCAAGCGCGATCTGGCCGAGATCGAGGCCATCAACATCCAGGGATCGCGCAACATGATCCTGACCACCCTCGGCCTCAACGGCGAACGGGAACGGCCCAGGTACATGCATGTCAGCACCGCGTACTCCTCCGGACGCCTTGAGGGCACCGTGCCCGAGCGGGTGGTGGAGTCCACTCCGGACTACCGCGGCCTTTATGAGTGGTCCAAGCACAAGGTTGAGCTGGACATGGCCCGAATCCAGAAGCAGGAGGACTTGGATGTAACCGTGTTGCGGCCGGCCATCATCGTCGGCTGCGAGGACACGCGGTCTGTGAATCACTCCGGGTACTACCAAGTCATCGGCACGATGTACAAGCTCTTCCTGATGCGCCGTCAAAAGCTGGGTGATGCCTGGGACCACAGAGTTCCACTGCGTTTCGAGGCCGACCCGGCCATGCGTCTCAACCTGGTACCCATCGACTACGTCATCGACAGCATGGTGGCCTTGGCAGCCCGCCCCGTGCTCTGCAACCGGGAACTCAAGGTGTTCAATCTGGTCAACGAGGATGCTCCGGTGATGCAGGACATTGTGGACGTGATGGAGGCGTCGCTCGGCATCAGCGGTTTGGAAATGGTCGACGAGGCCGTTTTCGCCAAGAGGCGGATGAATGCAATCGAGAAGGTTTTCTCCCGCGCCATCTCCTTCCAGGCACCGTACATCAAGGAAGACATCCGGTTCGAGACCAAGCGTTTCCGTACCTTGGTCGACAAGGACGAGGTTCCGGTCCCGGTTCTGGATGCGCCGGCCATCAAGCGCTTGAACTACGCCTACTTCGAGTTGATTCGGCCCGAGATCGAGGCTTCGCTGTCCCCCGTCGTCTGATTAACCGCCGACGCCGCGCTTGGCGGCCTCGATGGCAACCAGCCGGCTGCGGCCGGCCTTGATCATGCCTTCCGCGGTCTCCGCGAGCCCGTAGCGTTCCAGGTTGTGGGCGCTGACCCACGCGGCCGCGCGCGCGTCGTCTCCCGGGGTCAGTTCGCCGGCCTGCCAGCGGCACAGGTAGTCGATTACCACGTAGTGGTACAGGACGGTTTGGTCCCGGTCGCGGATGATCGGTTCGTAGACCCCGATCTGGTCCAGGATCCGGACCTCGATGGCGGTTTCCTCGCGCAGTTCGCGGCGCAGTGCGTCGTGCAGGTTCTCGCCCAGTTCCACCAATCCGCCGGGCAGCCCCCACTGCTCCTCGTGGGGCGGGTTGCCGCGCTGGACCAGGAGCACCCGATCCAACAGGTCGAACACCACCGCACCTACGCCCACCATCGGGAACTGCGGATGTCGCCGGTCGGCCGGCGTTGCCGGCTCGGGCGCGTCGGAAGCGCGAGGCTTCAGTACAGCCACGGCTGTACCAGGTCCATGAATTGCCGCCAGTCCGTCAGTGTCGCGTCGGGGCGGACCCGGCGGGCCAATTGCTTGTTGTCGTATGCCGTCTGACGATCGGTTGTGCCCAGGTCACAGTGCATCGTCATCGTTCCCAAGTCTGCTCCACCGCCGATGTCCTGGCGCAGGCTGTCGCCCACCACGGCCACTTCATAGGGTTGCAGCTGCCATCGGTCCAGTACTGGTGTGAAGATCTCCGGCGAGGGTTTGCGCCACTCCACGCTGGCGCTGCACAGGACCACATCGAACCACGGGCGGAGTTCCAGGTAGTCCACGATCCGCTGAAACACGCGCTCGCACGGATGGTTGGCCACAATCGCCAGGTTCACGTCCAGTTGTTGCAGGCGGTCCAGGGCGGCCCTAACGCCGTCGTACAGGCACCAGCTTTGCATCTCGGGTGCATAGAAGAGGTCAACGGACATGGCCAGGACCTGATCGTCCATCTTGCTGGCCGGGTAGCCGCAAAACTGGAGCAGGAAACTCATGGTGTCGTTGGCGATGTGCTCCTCGGCCTCCTCCTCCGACTTCTCCTCGGCAAACCGGCGGGCGCTGATGATCTGCTCCCAGAAATCCGGAAACAGCTCCATCCCGCTCTGTTCCATATAGGCCTGGGCCATGCGCGCGCCCTCGGCCATCAGGTCCTCGTGCGGGCGGTTCAGAAACGCCAGTGTATCGTCGAAGTCGAAGATGATGCCGGCCAGCAGCCGCGGGCCTTGCCCTTCGCGGGCGGCCATCAACTCCTGGAGGGTCGCAATTCCGTCTGCGTCGCCGCGTGCGGATGGGAGCGGGGTCTGAGGCATCGGTGGTGGAAAACAGTTCCCGAGTCTTGAACATGTTCGGAACCACCGGGATTATATCGCCGGACCGAGCCGACCGATGCCGGGTTCCGGACCTATAATCGGGTCCCTGATTGATGTAGTCCCGCACATTCCGCGATTGCGGACCGGAGGTATTTGCATGGCCGGCACGGCTCCCCCCCGCTTGCAAATCGGCGAAACGACCTGTCACATCCTTTCCGACGGCAAGCATCGGTCGGACGGCGGGGCGTTTTTCGGGGTGGTGCCGCGCATCCTGTGGGAGCGGGTCGTACAGCCGGATGCCCGCAACATGATTCCGGTGGACGTACGCTGCCTGTTGATCGAAACCGGGGACCAGAAAATCCTGGTGGACACGGGCCACGGCGACAAGTTCGACGCCAGGCTGCGCAAGCGATACGGCCTGCCGCCGGAGCGGGATCGCCTGATCGCGGATCTGGCCCGCGCCGGGTTTGCGCCGGAGGACGTCACCACGGTTCTCATGACCCATCTGCACGCTGATCACGCGGGCGGCATGACCCGGTGGCGGGATCACGTCGAAGGCGGTCCCGTCGAGCCTGTCTTTCCCAACGCCGCGTACATCGTCCAGGGCCGGGAATACGACGCCACCACCCACCCCAACGAGCGGACCGTGGCCACCTACTATCCCGACAACTGGCAGGTGCTGACCGGCACCGGCCAGCTGCGCATGGTCATGGGGGGCCACGACTTCGGCCCCCATGTGCGCACCGAGACCGCGGCCGGACACACGGAGTCGCTGCAGGTCGTATGGGTCGAGTCCGAGGGCGAAAGTCTGCTGTTCCTGGGGGATGCCGCCAACTTTGCAGTGCATCTGGAACGACTGCCCTGGGTACCCGCCTTCGACGAGATGCCGCTTCTCAGCATGGAGGCCAAAAAGCTGCTGCGTACGCAAATCCTGGAGAAAAACCCGCTGCTGGTCTTTCAGCACGATCCCCGGGTCGTGACCGGCCGCCTGGTCCAGTCCGCAGACGAACGGTTCACGGTTGTCGAGGAGATTGTCGAGGAACCCGCCTGGGATCGGGGCCGCGACGCGGCCGTCTAAGCCGCAGACAACGTGACTTCGCCGGCCAGCAGCCTGTGGAGGCGACCGGCGGCATCCCGGACTAGGAGGGAACCGTCGTCGTCCGTTCCTTCCGCGATGCCCACCAGTGGCTGGTCCGATGTACCCGGCGCCTTGGCGCTGACCCGGTGACCCAGCGTGCGCAGGCGCGGTTCCCAGATGCGCTCCTGAACTCCCCCGGCGCGTTCCCGGTGGAGGCAAACAGACAACCTGTGGCACAGGGATACGGCCAGGCATCGTCGGCTGACCATGCGGCCGGCCACGATGCGCAGGGATGTGGGCGGCACGCGGGATTCCGGCGTCGGTGGCAACTGGGCAGGGGTGTGGTTGACGTTGATGCCGATGCCCAGAACGGCATAGGGGGAACCTTGCGGATCCCGGCTCGCCTCCAGCAGCACGCCTGCCACCTTGCGCGGACGCGAGCCCGCTGGCGCATGCACCACGTCGTTGGGCCAGTCCAGGGCCAGATCGCGCAGGCCCGGATGGGTTTCCTCGATCGCCTCCAGGACCGCCAGGCCCGAAAGCAGAGGTATGCCGTCGCCGGTCCCGTCCCACAGCCGATCCCGCAACAGGATGCTCACGGCGATCGAGCAGCCGCCGACATCCATCCACCGGCGCTGATGGCGTCCTCTTCCTTCCGTCTGCGTCTCGGCGAATACCAGCGTGCCGCCGGGATGGGTCCATGCCAGCGTGTGGACCACGTCCATGGTGGAGCGGCAACGCCGGTAGGTGTAGGTGGTGTGGCCAATCGGCTGGGTCCCAAGGTTGGCTTCGATGATGCTGTAGTCCACGGCAGTACCCTTTGCGTGCAGTCGAAGGTGCGGGGATACAGATTAATAGTTAAGGGGAACCGCATCCGGACGGCGGGAGCATTGGGACGCGCTGTAGGAGGATCTGTTCTGGGTACCCGTAGGGGAGAGGTACACGGGTGCCCGGGTTGAACGCGGCGGCGAATTCACGGCCGCGCGGAGCGTGTCTGGCAGGAGTGTTGAAGTAGACTCGCCCTGTGCCTTCGCCAGTCCGGACCATTGAATTCCCCGCCTCCGCATCCTATGAAAGCCATTCAAATTCGGGAGTTTGGACTTGATCACGACTCCTATCTCTATGCCGAGCGTGTGCCCGACCCCGTCTGCGGTCCCGACGAGGTCGTGGTCAGGATTCGCTACGGAGCCCTGAATCGCCTGGACGACTGGGTTCGGATCGGCTGGCCCGGCATCGGCCTGACGCTGCCGCACATACCCGGAAGCGATTTCTGCGGGGAGATCGTCGAGGTGGGTTCCCAGGTTGCCGGCTGGCAGTCCGGCCAGTGGGTAACGGCCAACAATGGCATCTGGTGTGGTCGCTGTGTGCACTGCCACGAAGGGCGCCACAATCTCTGCGATTCCTTTGGCATTCTGGGGGAAAGCGTTCCTGGGGTTATGGCGGAGTACGCGGCGGTGCCGGCGCGCAACCTGATCGAGATCCCCGCCGGCTTTGATTTGCAGGCTGCCGCCGCCGCATCACTGACCTATCTGACGGCTTGGCACAGCCTGATTGCAGTGGGCCGGCTGCAGCCGGGTGAACAGGTCCTGGTGGTCGGGGCCGGGGGCGGCGTCAATGTTGCCGCCCAGCAGATTGCCCGGTTCCGCGGTGCCCGCGTGCTGGTGCTGGCCAGTTCCGCCGCCAAGGCTGCCCGGGCGTTGGCGGAAGGTGCGGATTGGAGCTTGGACATCAGCGGGGAGCCGCGCTGGACGCGTGCGGTGCGCGCGGCATCCGGCCAGGGCGGCGTGGACATGGTGGTGGACAACGTGGGTTCCGCGACCTTTGCGTCGTCCGTGGGCGCGCTGGTCAAGGGAGGGCGCATTGTGACGGTGGGCGGAACCAGCGGCTACGACGCGCAGATTCCCGTCAACCGGTTGTTCATGAACCACCTTTCGTTGCGCGGCAGCACGATGGGCACCCAGGCCGACTACGAACGCGTGATGCGCCTGGTCTTCGAAGGCAGGCTGAACCCGGTGGTCGACCGGGTGTTCGGGGCCCGTGGCTACGGCGCAGCCGTTCGGCATCTGTGCTCCGGAACCGGCTACGGCAAGGTTCTCGTGGACCTGCACGACTGGCGGGAGCGGACCGATGGCTGACACTGATACCTATGCCGAGGTGGCCCGGGCGCTGTCGTCCCGCGTTGAGCAACTGAGGGCGGACGCGCTGGCGGGCGGCGGCGAGGAAAGGGTTGCACGCCACAAGGCGCGCGGCAAGTACACGGCCCGGGAACGGCTGGAAATGTTCCTCGATCGCGCATCTTTCCGCGAGACGGGTCGCTTTGTCATGGACGACGCACCGCCGAAAGAGCAGGCGGATACGCGCATTCCCGGGGACGGCGTCATCACGGGCTACGGAACCGTGGACGGGCGCCTGGTCTATGTCTACGCCCAGGACTTCACGGTCATGGGCGGCACCGTCAGCCATCGGCATGCGGCCAAGATCTGCCGCATTCTGGAGCAGGCCATGGAGAACGGCGCGCCCGTGGTCGGTTTTGTCGAGTCGGGCGGCGCCCGTATTCAGGAAGGGGTCAAGTCGCTCGCCGGCTATGCCGAGATCTTCCGGCGCAACACACTGGCCTCCGGTGTGGTACCCCAACTGTCCATCATCATGGGGCCCTGCGCCGGCGGTGCGGTCTACAGCCCGGCCCTGACGGATTTCATCTTCATGGTCGAACAGTCCAGTCAGATGTTCGTGACCGGTCCCGACGTGTTGCGCGCGGTGACGCAGGAGGAGGTCACACTTGAGGAACTGGGCGGCGCCGCCGTGCACACCGGCCGTTCCGGCGTGGCCCACTTCTCCGCTGCCAGCGAAGAGGATGCGCTGTTTCTGGTCCGGCAGCTGCTGGGCTATCTGCCGGACAACAACCTGAGCGATCCCGTCATCCTGCCCAGCAAGGACGACCCGTTGCGTCAGGACACCGCCTTGGACTCCCTGGTGCCGGACAACCCCAACCGGGGTTACGACATGCTGGAGGTCATTGAGAGTGTCGTCGACGGCGGCCAGTTCATGCAGGTGCACGAGAACTGGGCCGGCAACATCCTGACCGGATTCGCCCGTCTGCACGGCCGCGCGGTCGGCATCGTGGCGCAGCAGCCCCAGGTCCTGGCCGGTGTCCTGGATGTCAACTCCAGCCAGAAGGGCGCCCGTTTTGTGCGGTTCTGCGACGCGTTCAACATTCCCCTGGTCGTGTTCGAGGATGTGCCCGGTTTCCTGCCGGGGGTCGGACAGGAGCACGAGGGGGTGATCCGCCACGGGGCCAAGCTGCTGTATGCCTTTTGCGAGGCCACGGTGCCCAAGGTGACGGTGATTGTGCGCAAGGCCTACGGGGGGGCCTATTGCGTGATGAATCCCCGCCAGACCGGTGCCGATCTGGTGCTGGCCTGGCCCACCGCGGAAATCGCGGTCATGGGAGCCGAGGGCGCCGTCAATGTCATTTTCCGGCGCGAGATCCAGGCGGCTGCCGATCCGGTGCAGCGCAAGGCGGAATTGGTGGAGGAGTACCGCGATCGCTTCACCAATCCGTTCATCGCCGCCGAAAGTGGATACCTGGACGACATCATCGAGCCCCATGAAACGCGGCCCAGGCTCATCAATGCGCTGGAGATGCTGCAGAACAAACAGGCCCAGTTGCCGCCCAAGAAACACGGCAACATCCCCCTTTGACCTGTCGGTTCGGGATCACTCGGCCGCGTCCGCCACGCATGCGTTGAACGATGTTTCGCAAGGTTCTGATTGCCAACCGCGGCGAAGTGGCGGTCCGGGTCATCCGTTCCTGCCAGGAACGCGGTATCCGTACGGTGGCCATCTATTCGGACGCGGACCGGGCCGCCCTGCATGTCCGTTATGCCGACGAGGCCTACCGCGTGGGCGGGCCGGCCAGTGCGGACAGCTATCTGCGCATGGACCGCATCGTGGACGTGGCGCGGCGGGCCGGCGTGGATGCCGTGCATCCGGGCTACGGCTTCCTGGCGGAAAACCCCGAGTTTGCCCATGCAGTGGCCGATGCCGGCATGGTGTTTGTCGGACCTTCCCCCGATGCCATTGCCACCATGGGCGACAAGGTGGCGGCGCGTACGGCGATTCAGGCCTTCGACGTTCCGATCCTGCCGGGTACGCCGGGCAGCCTGGACGACGCGGAACTGCGCGCCCGCGCCGACGGGATTGGGTTCCCGCTCATGATCAAGGCCTCGGCCGGCGGCGGGGGCAAGGGCATGCGCATCGTGGACCGCGGGGAGGGGTTTGATGCCGCCTTGGCCACCGCCCGGCGGGAGTCGGCGGCTAGTTTCGGCAACGACAACGTCTATCTGGAGAAGTATGTGGCGAACTCGCGCCACATCGAGATCCAGATCCTGGCGGACCGGTTCGGCAACACGATCCACCTGGGGGAGCGCGAGTGCAGCATCCAGCGTCGGCACCAAAAACTGATTGAGGAAGCGCCCAGCGTGGTCAGCAGTCCCGAGTTGCGGGACGCCATGGGGCGGGCCGCCATCCAGGCCGCGGAATCGGTCGGCTACCGCAATGCCGGCACCGTGGAGTTCCTGTTCGACGGCGCGAGTGGCGAGTTCTACTTCCTGGAGATGAACACCCGTCTGCAGGTGGAACACCCGGTGACGGAACTGGTGACCGGGGTCGACATCGTACGGGAGCAGTTTGCCATTGCCGACGGCCGCCACCTGCGCCATCGCCAGACCGACATCCAACCCAGCGGGTGGGCCATCGAGTGCCGCATCACGGCCGAGGATCCCTTCCGCAATTTCCTGCCCAACAGCGGGGTTGTGAGCTTTGTGCAGGAGCCTACCGGGCCCGGCGTGCGCGTCGAGAGCAGCCTCTACCGCGGCTGTCCCGTCGATCTCTACTACGACCCCATGGTCGCCAAGCTCGTCGTGTGGGGCGAAACCCGGGCCGAGGCCATCATGCGCATGCGGCGGGCCCTGAGCGAATACCGCATCGCCGGCATCAAGACGTCGATTCCCTTCCACCTTTCGGTCATGAAGAGCACCGAATTCATGATGGGACACTTCGACACCGGCTTCATTGATCGGCGCCAGCTGCAGGATGACGCGGAGGAGCGGCAGCAGAATGCCCGCGTGGCGGCGGTCACGGCCGCCATGGTGATCCACGCCGAACAGAGGCAGGCGGTGCACATGCGGTCCCGCGGGGACGACCAAAGCCGCCGCGACCGGTGGCGGCGTACCGGTCGCATGCGCGCAACGCGGGCCCTCTCGTGAGGTACTTCGTTCAGGTCGACGGCGAGTCCTGGGTGGTGGACATTGAGGAGGATGCCGTCCTGGTCAATGGCGAGCCGGTGTCCCTCGACCTGACCCAGAGCGGCATTCCCGAGCTGTACAGCGTGCTGCTGGACGGCGCCAGCCACGAGGTGCTGGTGAGCAGCGACGTGTCGGGTTGCGACGTCACCGTGGGCGGCCAGGTCCTGCGCGCCGAGGTTCAGGACGAGCCGACCAGAATCCTCATGAAGGGCCGCGGTCCCGTCGAAGCTGCGGGCGGCGACCTGCCGGTCCCGGCGCCGATTTCCGGCCTGGTCGTGTCGGTGGCCGTCGCGGACGGCGACACCGTCGAGGCCGGCCAGATCCTGGTCGTGCTTGAGGCGATGAAGATGGAGAACGACATCACCGCACCACGGGCCGGCGTGGTGGGCCAGGTCGCGGTGGCCGACGGAGACCGCGTCGAAATCAACCACGTGATGCTGGTGCTCCTGGAGGAGGAGGCCGCCGCCGGATAACCGTGCCTGCCGGTCGTTCCGGCCCGGATCC
>LXNJ01002162.1_pt1 | contig 10939 bp, 7 predicted proteins | sample 809081 | NCBI WGS metagenome assembly LXNJ01 (sample SAMN04870510, study PRJNA318959) | sponge metagenome | biome: sponge; feature: marine sponge reef; material: water | host: Petrosia ficiformis | place: Greece: Milos, Mediterranean Sea | collected 2013-05-29 | depth 5-7 m
CCCGCCATTACCGAAACCACCGTACCACCCGTCCCCAGACGGACAACGCTACTGCGCCGCATCGGCGCAACCGTCGCCGCCGTGCTCGCGGCACCGGGAGTCTTCGCCGGCGAGTCCGGCGACGCCGATTCCGGCGAGCAGGTCATCGAGCAGATAATCGTGACGGCCGAGAAACGTGAAGAGAACCTGCTCGACGTACCGGTCACCATGACGGCGTTCAGCAACCAGATGATTGAAGAACTCGGCATGACCAGTCACGATGACCTGGAGCAACTGGTTCCCGGCCTGCAGTTTCAAGACGAGGGCACGCAGACCGGTCAAGGCACGACCATACGCGGCATCGGCACGAGACTCGCGGGGGAGACCATCTCGGACCTGGCGGTCGCCACCTATGTCGATGGTGTCTACACGCTCGGGATCTACGGCGTTGCGCCCAATATGTTCGACCTGGAGCGGGTGGAAGTCGCGCGTGGTCCGCAGGGCACGTTGCACGGTCGGAACTCCATTGCCGGGGCGATCAGCTATTTCTCCAGACGACCCACCGACCACTGGGATATGCTGGTGCATACGGAATTCACCGACCAGTTTACGCAGCGATACGGCGTCGCCTGGGGTGGCCCGATCAGCGACAACCTGAGCTTCCGCATCAACGCTAGTTACTACGAGGGTGACGGCGCACAGAAGAACATGGGATTGGGCAACGACTACGACGCCCCGGACCAGGTATTCTACGCGCCGCAGCTGCGTTTCCAGACCGACAGGATGGATTTGAACCTGCGTTACACCCGGTTGAATGACGACGGTTCACCGCGAACGCAGGTCCTGTTGGAAAATCCCGACAGGACCATCCCCACCTATAGAGGGAATCCCGCCCAATCCAACAACCCGTTTTACCTGTGGAACGGTCGCGTGCCGTCCGTACCTGCAGACTGTCCGCCTCTCAGGCCCGCCTGGGAGTGCGGTGACGTCAAGAACGTGGTCAATGTGAACCGCAACTCCGTGGGTAGTAGCACTGCCGAGCAAACGACGTTCGCCTTCAGCTTCGACCTGAGCGACAACTACACACTGCGCTACAACTTCGGCGATACCGACAACCTATCGGATGTTCAGCTCGACCAGGACCAGACCAACCGGGTACCAAGCGCCGACGATCCACTCAAGGCTTCAGACGCCGACGTGCTGATAATCGACGACGCAAAGCACGTGTTGTACGACTACACCGAGCGTTCCCACGAGCTGCAGCTGGTTTCAAATCTGGATGGTCGGTTCAATTTCATCGTCGGTGCGTTCACCTACGAGAACTACAGCGCGTGGTTCGTACCCTTCTACATCCATGCCCGGCCGTGGGTAAACGTCAATGTCGACGACGCCGCTCGCGCTGCCGGCTACGCTGGTGGATGTGCAGAAGCCCTTGGCCTTCTTGGTGCGATCTTCAACGCAGCCACGTCGCCCGAACAAGCGGTTGAACGAGGCCAGCCCGGAAACTACTGGACCTGTCCAGAGGGTACCGATCACTCACTGTTCCTGGACTACCAAGTGATCGGCAGCTCGGAAACCCAAGCGGCTTTCGTCAATGCGGAATACCAGGTCAACGACCAGTGGCTGGTCTCCGGAGGTCTTCGCTACACAGCGGACGAAAAGGCTCAGGAGTTAAACGGTGGCTCAGCCATTTTCCAATTTGGGTTTCTCGGGCCCTTCCCGTTCAAGATCTATTTCGATGATCGAGAACCCGATCCGCGAACCTGGGATAAGACCATTGGCCACGTCTCCCTGGAGTACAGCCCGGAGGCGGATCGTCTGATCTACGGACGTATATCGACCGGATACCGCGCGGGCAACTTCCAGACCAAGTCCGATGCGCCTCCCAAGTTGGTTAAGGAAGAGACATTGATCAACTATGAACTCGGTGTGAAGGGACTGTTCCTGGATGGGCGGCTTCGGTTGACTTCCGGTGTTTTCTTCAACGACTTCGACGACTACCAGATTAGTGGCTCCATCGAGCCCCAGGGCGGGACCAATGAGCGAATCACCGATGGACTATTCGACCAGTACAGCTCTAGCCCCATCATTCGGTTCACCGACAACATCAAGGACACCAAGATCTGGGGCGCTGAAGTCGACTTCATCTACCATTTGAACGAAAACTGGCGTCTGAGCGGCTTCTATGCCTATCTTGACTCTGAGATCGGCCCGCATAGAGAGGTCGTTCGGGACCATCCCAATCCAGAGACGGCGTTTTGGGATCATATTGATTTCAATACCGGCGAGATGGTCACGAGCGAGTATATTCTTCCCTCGGATATGACCGGCAACCAGCTGCCCCTGCAGCCGAACCACAAATTCGCGCTGTCGGCAAGCTACGAGACACCGCTAACCGGTCCAGTCGGCGGGCACCTGCAGCTGCTCGGAACCTACAGTTGGGTTGACGAACGTGCTTCGGACCTCAGCAACTTCGACATCTCGACGATGCCGTCGTACGGACGATTCGATGCTCGCGGTACCTGGACCTCTCCGGATGAGACCATTACCGGGACGCTGTTCGTGCAGAACGTATTCGATGAAATTGGCGTGATCGAGTACCTGCATCTATCCACCCACTGGACACCGAGGCAAGGCACCCTGACGGACCCGCGGACGTTAGGTCTGGAAGTTCGCTGGAGGCCGAACTTGTAGCCAGAGGATCCAAACTAGATCCAGGAGCGCACCTGACGGACCTAATAAGGTGCGCTCTTTTTCGGGTCGGAGCTAACCAGATGAGACCAACAACAACCTTTGAAATTGATCTTACAGACGAGCAGATCACCTCTTACCGCGACAACGGGTTTCTGAGCATTGAACGCATCACCACCGACGAGGAAGTCGAGTGGCTCAAGGAGATCTACGATCAACTCTTTGCCGAGCGGGTGGGTGAGGAAAAGGGTATGTATTACGACCTGGCCGCGCCACGGGGACACTCCGGTCGTGAGTTGCTCCCGCAGGTGCTTGGCCCGGACCTGAAGATGCCCGAACTCCGGATGAGCAACTATTTCCGAAACGCCCTCAAGCTCGGCACCCAGCTGCTCGGAGTAGATGAAAAGGTCAGTGCCGGTGGGCACATGATTTTCAAACCGGCGCAATACGGTGCCGAAACGCCCTGGCATCAGGATGAAGCCTACTGGAATCCGGATGTTTACCTCAACAGCCTGAGCGTCTGGATGACTTTGGACGTTGCAACGGTGGAAAGTGGCTGCATGCAGTTCATTCCGGGCTCACACAAACAGGATCTGCGCTGGCATCGCCACATCGACAACGATCCGTTGATTCACGGACTGATGACCGACGACGTCGATCCGTCCAAGGCCGTGGCCTGTCGACTTGCACCCGGGGGTGCAACCTTTCACCACTCTCGAACCTTGCATCACACGGCCCCGAACACCACGGACAATCCTCGTCGGGCGTACATTACCGTGTGCTCCGGGCCGACGAAGAGGCGCGATGAACCTGCGCCCCGCCCGTGGACGGACGAGGAGCGGGAAGCGATGGATGCGGCCGGAATCGACGTGAAAATCTTCTGACGGGCATGATCGGACCCGCATTCGCCGGGTGGTCCTACCGGGTAGTCTTGCTATCGCATGGAAAAAGAGCGCGCCGGAAGCAAGAAGTCGACCCTGTTGCTGTTCGCCCTGTCGATGCACCCTTGGGCGCAGGTCTATGCCAACACGGAGCCACTTGAATTCCACTACGGCGTCTCGCAGATCCCCAACTACGAACTGAAATACGCCGCCGACTTCCCGCACTTCGACTATCTCAACGCCCAAGCCCCGAAGGGCGGTACGCTGGTGCTGTCCTGGCTCAACCCCTTGAATACCGTGTCGCCGATGTATCAGCCGCCGGGATTCTACCGGTCCTACGATCACCTGATGGAGCGCGCAGGTGACGAACCCTCGGGCTACTACGGCAGTCTCGCCGAGTCGATCGCCTTCAGCGCCGACCGCCGGCGAATCGTTTTCCGACTGCGCCCGCAGGCACGCTGGCACGACGGCAGGCCGATTACCGCAACCGATGTCAAGTTTTCGGTGGAGACCTTCCGCGCCGACGCCATGGCCCACGGGTGGGCAGGGGCGCTGGCCTGGGTTACCGACGTCAACGTCTTGAATCCACAAACCGTCGAGATTCGAGCCGACTCGGATGTTGCCAAGCAACTCTTCATCCTCGGGTACATGCCCATCGTGCCTGCGCACTTCTGGCTCGACCGGGATGTGCGTGAACCGATTACGACACCGCCGCCGCAGAGCGGCCCCTACCGCCTGACAGGCGTGTCTCAGGGTCGCTACGTCTCATACGAGCGGGTGCCGGACTACTGGGCCAGGGATCTTCCGGTGAATCGCGGAAAATTCAACTTCGATACCATTCGCTACGAACGCTACCTGGACGCGACGGTCGCCCGCGAAGCCCTGCGCGCGGGACTGCTTGACGTGTGGACCGAGACCGACTCGCGGCACTGGCTCAAATCCTACGACGTTCCCGCCCGCGACCAGGGCTGGCTCGTGCTGGGCACACTGGCGTCCGGCAATCAGAGCGGCTCCCGGTATCGTCTGGCGCTGAACACCCGGCGCCAGCCGTTCGACGATCCTCGCGTACGCGAGGCGCTGTTCCTTGCATTGGACTTCGAGTGGCAAATCCGGGCATTGCACGGGGGCGAATTGACCCGGGCCAACAGCTACTTCGCCGGCTCGATGTTCGCGTCCTCGGGATTGCCGGGAGAAGCGGAAAGAGCGCTTCTCGAACCGCATCGCGCGCGGTTGCCCGCCAAGGTGTTCACCGACCCCTTCACCTTCCCCAGTACCGATGGCGTGGGCGTCGATCATGACGGTTTGTCGAGGGCCAGGGCTCTCCTCGCGAAAGCGGGCCTAGGGGTCGTGGACGGCGTGATGGTCAACGATGCGGGCGAACCCTTCGTGATCGAGTTTCTGTCCTTCTCGCGGGCAGACCAGCGCATTCTCCTGCCTTACGTGCGTTCGCTGTCGATGCTCGGCATCCAGGCGAATATCCGCATGATCGACCGCGCCGGCTACTACAATCGCCGGCGCAACGCCGACTACGACGCCATCCTGGTGGGGGGCAATATCGAGGTACCGCCCTCCTGGGATCTACGACCCCTTTTTCATTCCTCATCGACCCTCTACCTCAACGCGTCCGGCCTCAACGACCCGGCGGTAGATGCGCTGGTCGAGGCAGCACTCAGTGCGACACACCTCGATGGGTTCGTGAGCGCCTGCCGGGCGCTTGATCGTGTTCTGCTATGGAACTACTACCAGTTCCCGCTGGACGCCCTCGGGGACACCCGCATCGTCTACTGGGACAGATTCGGCAGGCCCGATCTGCCAGAGGAGATGTACATAGCGCCGTTTCCCGATGGGTGGTGGTACGACGACACCAAGGCGGCGCGGATTGAGATCAAACAATAGTACCGGGCGACCAGGCGCCCTCACCTACCCCACGCCGGTCACCGCCAGCACCGCGTCACCGAACGCCGCCACGGCTGCGCTCAGGTCGGCGACCCGGTCGCGTCCGACGCGTTCCGTGAAACAGAACGACAGGCGCAACTGGTCCAAGCCCGCCTTGGGATCGCGCTGGCGGGCATCCGGTGGGTAGAAGTCGTACATGGGGATGACCACCACACCGTGCTCCGCCACCAGTCGGGCGACGAACTCGTCATCGGTGACGACATCCGGGTCGAGGAATGTGAACACGCTGAAGAAGCCCGCCTCGGGCACGGTCCAGCTGAACCGGTCCGGGTGGTCGCCGAGCTTGACGCCCAGGCCATCGAGCAGGATGGCGCGGTTCTCCCGGTAGACCGCGAGTTTGCCCTCCGCCACCGGCCACAGCGACTCGCGTCGCCTGAAGGACTCGTCGATCAGTAGCGACTCGAATGATCGGAGTGCCTGGGGGTTCTGGAACAGGATGTCCGCGCTCGCTTCGGTTAGTAGCAGGTCGGTGAGCGAGGCGTGCTCGCCGCCCTCGATTTCCGCAATGGCTTCGGTGTAGATGAAGCCGATGCGCGGCCCCGGCAGGCCGATCTTCGATCCGGTGAACAGGTGCACCGTGCGCTTCGGATCCATTGCGAAGAACGGCTGCGGCCGATCGGCGCTGTCCGAGTAGCTGATGTAGACGTACGGTGCGTCCTCGACGATCAGGATGCCCTCCTCCGCCGCGACATCGAGAATCGTCCGTCGCCGCTCGGCGCTGAACGAAAACCCCGCCGGATTGTGGCCGTCGGGGACCGTGTAGTAGAACGGAACGAAGAACCCGTCCGCGCGCGCCCGCCGGATCGCGTCGCGAAAGCGCGTCGGATCCGGACCCTCGGCATCCATGTCCACGCTGTAGATCTTCCCGTGGCGGCAAAGGTTGGCACGGGCCAGAAAACCCGCGTAGGTCGGCGCATCCGTAATGTAGGCGACCGGTTTCCCGGGCCGTTCGAACAGCGAGCAGACCAGGCTGATGCCACCAGTCGCGCCGACGGTCGGAATCAGCCGTCCGGGGTCCATGTCGACGCCCCAGTCGCTACCGTATACAGCCGCAAAGGACTCTCGCGGGCCGACCGGCCCGAGCGTGTCGGTGTACGCGTAAGCCTCGCGCAGGAACTCCGGCAATGCGACCGGGTCGTTCAATCCCTCGAGCCGGCGCAGGTGATCGAAGTACGCCTGCTCGTGGGCGATGAACCCCCGGGGATCGGTGACCTCGGGGTTCGGATAGCCGGCGCCGAGATGATGGATGGTCAGTCCGTTGGCCTCGGCGACGGCACGCAGTTCCGGCAGCGAGGCGGCCATCTTCCGGGTCACCGAGACCGGTTGCTGAGCCAGCGTCGGCGCGTGGAGTGCGTGATCGGTCATGGGGGTCTTGGAACGAAGCGACGAACGTTGCGACCGCGAGCCGATGCGGACTCGCGCCGTTTGCCCGGCGTGGTTCCTTGTCCCACGAGGGCGGCGCAGCATACCACCCCGAGCTTGACAGCGCCGGGGCTCCCTCACCACACTGACTTGGACTTGAAGTAAAGGCACATATCCATGGGAATCTTCAGCGTAGGGTGCCTACTGCAGAATCAGCAGGACCGAACTCGTTCGGTCAACGTAGCCGACGTCATGGTCGATACGGGTAGCGAACTCACGTGGATAAACGCCGAGACGCTTGAAGGCATCGGCGTGGTACCGGAGAAGCGAAACCAGCGGTTCGTCATGGCAAACGGCCAGCAGATCGTCCGCTCGATCGGTTTCGCCATCATCCGTGTCGGCAAGAACCTTACGACGGACGAAGTGGTCTTCGCCGAAGACGGCGATATGCAACTGCTTGGCGCGCGTACGTTGGAAGGTCTCAACTTGCGGGTCGACCCGCGCAGCAGGAAACTCGTCGCCGCCGGTCCCCTGATCGCTGCGGGCAATCGCCGACCCCGCTAGGCGAGAAGCGCAAGCTGCTACTTGCCATCGCCCTACTCGGCGCAGTGCCCGCGTTCGGTGCCGAAGTCGTCGGCCCGAAGCTCAATCCCGCGTGTGCGGAGAACACGAGAGCCAGGTCGCGCAGCGGCCGAAGAGATCATCGGTTCATCCCCGCGTGTGCGGAGAACACTCTTCGCACAATACGCTGATTCGAGAGTGGTTTCTGGTTGTCAAAGAACGCACCGGCCCGTGGGCAAGCAATTTCAGCTCACTTGGGATCGACCGGAGTGCTATCTGCCTTCAGATGGCGGTCCAACCGAAATCTGACTCGAACGTACTTGCTGCGTTGATCCTCAAGCAGCTCCGGTTCCGTACCATTGAACGCCATCATCTCCCGACGCATGATGAGCCAGCCTCTTCCGCGCTGCTCCATCAAGCCCATCCCCTCCATGAAATGCGCCATTGACTCGTTCCTTGATCGCGGATGGGCACCTGCAAGGACGTTTTCCACCAGCATGTGGTTCGGGAGTGCGCCGGGGCTGGTTACGTCAACTCGGTCCTCGAAGACCTCGAGCATCACTTTCGAGCCGGTGATTGCATAGTCGCGGTGGGTAACCGCGTTGACGATCGCCTCCCTGATCGCCGAGCGGGGGAGCAGGTAGCGATCTGTCCTTTGTAGTTCCTGGTACGACTCGTGTCGACCGAGCCCAAGGAACCAACCGACGGCTCGTTCGACTTGCTCGTCGAGACGGCCGTTGGCCTTTGAGACCTGCAAGACATCCGACGAGCGGTCGCATCCGGCATAGGACGCACACTCAATACGAAAGTTCCGCGTCTGCGCATAGCGTTGAGGATCTCTTCCAAAGGCGAGGACGCCGTAGAGAGTGGCGCGCAATTCACCACCGACGTGGGTGAGTACGCCGCGGTTTCGCAGGTCGTCATCACTACTCGGTTGCGGATCCATCTTCGTGTCGAAGCCCAATCGATCCAGGAACGAGCGAAAGGCTTCGAGGTCGATGTGGGTGGCGTGAGCATCCTGGATCGACCGTTCTTCCGTCAGGATGTAGCCAAACGTGTTGTAAAGCTCCTGGAGTTCCATGGGAGACGGTTCGACGGTACTGCGTTCCCGCCGAGTCCAGACCCGCCCACCGTAGCGCATGGGTTCGAATCCTCGCTGCCGCGCGACGTCGATCCAGAGAACCCGCGTTTGCGAATCCTGTTGAAGGCCCAAGTGGGCCGAGACCGGGGAACTGCAACCGGTCTGGAGAAACGATGTCAGTCGTTCGCGTGCGGTTTCGGCATCCTCCCTGACGCCAACGATCTGCCCATCGTCGGTGACGCCCAGGACGACCAAGCCACCCTCCGCGTTCGCGAAGCCGCAGATCGCCTCTCCGACCACTGACATGTCGCCCAGCCCAAGCTTGAATTCCGTCAGACTGTCTTCCCCGGCTTCGACCCGCGCAAGCACATCACTCCAGTCCATCGTCGGCTCCCAAGATCCAGCCGAAGCAGCAAATCCCGCTTCGAGGCCACCAGATCAAACCTGTCGAACAAGAAGCAAGCCGCAGCCGTAGGCCTTTGCGGCCCCGAATCCACGCCTCATGGCGGCAAGAAACCTGTCCGGATCCCGCTGTGTACCGAAGGAGTCCATTCTGTCCCGGATGGCATCGTCCCAACGCGTGAGGGGCATTTCGCCTTCGACCCATGCACACGCCTTCATGTTGTCCATATCGTAACCGAAGGCCACGAATCGAGTGGCCTCCGGCAGGGCATCGCAATCACGATCTTCGCGCCAATGCCGTACCACTCGGGCGGGCTGTGCACTTGCAGCGGGTGGACGTCGTTGGGTGTCGTCGCTCTACCCCCGGCTTTCGGATTCGAGGTGCTCGTGGCATCGAGCCACGGGAACACCCTGCGCACGGCATCCGGTTCGAGTCGCGTCCCCACGCGCTCCCCTGTTACGACATTTGGCCACAGTCTGCCCCACAAGATGTTTCCCGCCTCGGCATGGGCGGCGACGACCAACGTGGACACCGTAGGGGACGGGCTTGTCCCGTCCCGTTGGCGGGTGCCGGGCGGCGGTGATGTCAAGCCGACTGCTTCGCCGATCACCTATGCCGGCCTTGACAGTCCTGAGGGGCGTCAACACACTCGCACGATGACCTTCTTGAAGTGCGTCTGCGGTACTGCTTTGTGTGCGGCCGCGGCGTTTGGTTCCGTGTCGCTGTTCGCCGCCGAAGTCGTCGGCCCGAAGCTCAAATGGGATGTGTCGTTGTGGGGCAAGCCGCGACCGGGCACCGCGCTCGTGGATGCCCTGGCCGCCCGCGTCGAGGATGCCACCGGCGGCAACTGGCGCTTCGCGCTGCACTACGGCGAGGCGGTGTCCAAGGCCCGGGAGAACCTCGACGGCATCGCCATCGACGCCTTCCAGGCGGCGATGGTCTGCAACTTCTACCACCCCCGCAAGAACCCGGCACTCATGGTCCTCACCATGCCGTTCCTGCCGATGGAGACCTGGGAGAACAATCGGCGTGTGCGCGAAGCGGTCTACGCCCATCCCGCGGTCAAGCGGGAACTGGCGCGCTGGAACGCCATGGCCTACACGTCCACGTTCCTGCCCCAGTACGAGATTCTCGGTCGTGGCGAGCCGCCGGTGGACCTCGACGGCTGGCGCGGCCTGACCGTGCGCGCCGGCGGCGGCATCGGCCAGGCGCTTAAGCTGCTTGGTGCCACACCGACCAGTTCCACAGCGACCGAGGTCTACACCGGCGTGCAGCAGGGCACCATGGACGCCGCCTCGTTCCCGTTCACCTACGGCCACATTTCCTACCGGATCCACGAAGTCGCCGAGTGGTTCACCGGTAACCTCTCCCCCGGCACGTCGGATTGTCCGCTGGTTTTCTCGATCACGGCCTTTGATGCGTTGCCCGCGCAGTACAAGAAGCTGCTCGTGGACGTCAAGGAGGACGTCATAGCCGCACAGATCCAGGCCTACGTGGATTTCGACGCCGAAAACCTGCCCATGCTGGCCGAGAATCTTCAAGAGATCCGCTACACGGAGGCGCAGCTTGCAGAGCTCCGGGCGAAGGCCGGCGAACCCGTCATCGAGGCCTGGATCGACGACAACCAGGATCGGTTCGATGCCCGGGGACTCGTCGAGAGCGTATTCGCAGCCGTGGGTCAGAGCTATCCGGCGAAACCCGACTAGCCGGCGAACCACGCGCACGGAACCAAATCCTCGAACGCACCCGCAAGGGCGCGCATCACTGCGGCCACTCGGTAGAGTAGCTGCGGAGAACACCACTGCCACCGGGTTGGACTCGGGAGTCGTACCTCCCCGGGCAAGCGGCCACACGCCGTATCCTTGACAGCCCCCAGGGCCGCCAACACACTGGCCGCATGATTACTCTCAACCACGTCGGCGGCACCCTTCTGAGTGCTGCCGTGGCGTTTGGTTCCGTCTCGTCGCAGGCGGCGGATGTCGACGGGCCCAAGCTCCGGTGGGATGTCTCGCTGTGGGGCAAGCC
>LXNJ01002163.1_pt1 | contig 10934 bp, 7 predicted proteins | sample 809081 | NCBI WGS metagenome assembly LXNJ01 (sample SAMN04870510, study PRJNA318959) | sponge metagenome | biome: sponge; feature: marine sponge reef; material: water | host: Petrosia ficiformis | place: Greece: Milos, Mediterranean Sea | collected 2013-05-29 | depth 5-7 m
GCGATGCTGACCTGGATTTCGGCCAGACGCGAGCCCTGGTCAGCAGACCCGTCCGCGGCCTGATCTCGGCTCAGCGCCGCTTCCTCGCGTTGCAGGGCGGCGATGCGGGCCGACAGGCGTTCGATCTCCGCCGGCTCACTGCTGCGGCTGATACGCACCCGAGCCGCGGTGGTGTCCAGCACGTCAATGGCCTTGTCGGGCAGTTGTCCGCCCGTCATATAGCGCGACGATAACTGGACCGCAGCCTCAATCGCCTCATCCCGGATGAAGAGGTCGTGCGCCTCCTCAAAGCGTTCACGAAGCCCGCGCAGGATCGTGACCGCATCCGCCGGCGAGGGCGTATCCAGTTTGACTAGCTGAAAGCGGCGCGACAGGGCCGGGTCTTTTTCAAAATACTTTTTGTATTCCTTCCAGGTCGTGGCGGCGATAGCGCGAAAATTGCCGCGCGCCAGCGCGGGTTTGAGCAGGTTGGCGGCGTCGGCTCCGCCCTGCGCTCCGCCGGCGCCGATCAGCATATGCGCCTCGTCAAAAAACAGGATCACCGGATGGGCCATGTCTTCGACTGCGGCGATGACATTTTTGAGACGTTTTTCAAATTCGCCCTTCACGCTCGCCCCGGCCTGCAACAGCCCCAGGTCCAGGCTCATGATCTCGACATCGCGCAGAAATTCCGGGGCCGCGCCCTGGACGATTTTCAGGGCCAGCCCCTCAATCAGCGCGGTCTTGCCGACGCCGGGCTCGCCCACCACAATCGGATTGTTTTTGCGCCGCCGGCCCAGGATGTCGATCATCTGACGGATTTCGGCGTCGCGTCCGAGCACCGGATCAATTTTCCCGGCCCGCGCCTCAGCGCTGAAGTTAATGCAGAACTGCGCCAGGGGGCTGTCCTCAGCCGCGTGGTCCGGCCCGTCCGTGGCCGGCCCAACGCCGTTTTGAGTCGGGACCGCGGCAAATTCGTCAAACCGCTTCCGCAAGCTGGTCAGCCCGCTGTGCTTCAGGAGCCGAGCGGTGGCACTGTTCACATAGCGCTCTGCCCGCGCGGCCAGGGCCGTCCACAGCGCGGTTGAGCCGATAGTGCTGCGTCGTTTTTCAATGGAGCAGATCAGCCAGGCTTCCATCAGCCACTCAATCAGCAGCGGCGAAAAAACCGGCCGGCCGGTATGACCCTGGGCCAGCGCTTCCAGCCCTTCGTGCAGACAGTGGCGCAGCCGCGCCCGATCAAGCTCATAGGCAGCCAGAATGCCGTGCAGTTCGGCGTCGGGATGCTCGATCATGAGCAGCAGCGCGTGCTCAATCGCCATCTCGTAATGGCCGCGCGCCACGCATTCTCCAGCCGCGCCCACCATGGCATTCCGGCAGGAGGCGTCAAGATGCTCAACAAGGTCGGTCAGGTTGATATCTATCATGCATCTATTTTGAAGCTGATATTTTTTTCGGCCTGTGATTCGTCCAGCCAGGCGTCCAAGGCTAACCGGCCCTGCTCGCCCAGACGGGTCGGGGCCACCACCTCGGGGCTGGGGAGCAGCACGATGTCATAGGCCAACGGCGCCGGCAGCAGGCGTGGCAACAGCGTCTCCAGGCTGCGTCGTTTTGAGCCGCCGGGCAGGAAGTCCTCCCACAGATCGAGGCTGAGCGGCCCGAGCCACAGGCGAATTTTGTCACGGCTCTCTACTCGGTCGCCCACTATGGCGGTCTCACCCAGGAGATTGCCCTGCTGTCCGAGGCGGTTGCGCTGTTCGTCAGAGACCCGAACCGTCCGGCGCACGAACTCCTCAAGCCGTACCTCCAGGCCGGGGAACAGATCGGCCACAACCTGTTCCAGGGTTTCCGCCGGCAGATTGAAGAGTCCCAGCCGCGCGGCATTGCGCAAGCGGTGCGCCCGCCCGACGTCCGGTTGCAGGTCAAAAGGGTCAAGTTCGCCGATCAGCGCGCCGCAAAAAAGTGAAATTTCATCTGTTGCCTCGCCGTCAAAAACCCTGGCATGCCGGTAGCGCGTACTGATCCGGCACAGCAGGATCAGGAGACGGTGATTGAAAAGGTCAAGAAAATCGCGCAGCACCGTTGCAGAGTGATCGTAGGCAACGATGCGTTCATTGACATAATCGGGCAGTGGAGAGTCAGGGCCATACAGTCCGAGACAGTTTGCCTCAATGACGTAGCGCGAGGGGAGCTGATCCTCGGGTGTAGTCGTCTCCAGCGAAATCCGGGCGATGTCCGCGGCCGGAAAACCCATGCTGTCCACCCCGCGGAAACGAATGTTCTCCTTTGAGGGCGACACATACCCGCCGGCGCGCCGTCTCTGCTCCAAAGCATCAAGGCGTCGCTCAAGTGCATCAAACGGATCGCTCTCCTGGCCCAGCATGGTTTCCAGGGCGATACGGTCAATCAGGTCTACGGCCTGAAAGAGCGAGAAGTCATGCCCTTCTGACAACAACGCCAGATGAGGAGACGGACTCTCAATAGAAGTGCTGGAGGTGGCGTCTTTCCTCATGTTACAGGACTGCCTTTCGCCCGCGGCGGACCGTGCCGCGAAAGCGGCGGTTCTCTCCACGCGCAACAACGGTCAGCCGATGCACCGTGTTGACTGCCGCCCGTTCGTCCAGCAGCGCTCCCAGGGCAACCGAAAAGAGATAGGCATCCGCGATACCGCCAAACTGACTCTCGTCTACGGTGACAGTGATGTCCGAGCCGCGCACCGGCACACCGGCAATAAACCAGTCAAGCGGCTTGACCGAAATCGCTTGCATCCCTTCGGACAGTTGGGCGTGACGCTGACGTTCCCAATGATCGACGTGGATGCTGGTATTACAGGTCGCCATGAGCGCCCGAAGCGCCTCGACATCCAGTAACGAACTGAAATTACAGGCCATGCCGGCGATCAAGCGCCGCATCAGGGCCGCGTCCAGCGGAGGGGGTATCTCGGACCGAATTGGTTGAATATCACGAAAAGTGGCGAAATTTGGCGACCCGTCAACCCGCTGGTCAATATGGCCGGCCGGGATGTCCGCAGCGGTCGCCCCATTGGTGCATGCCGCCGTGATCGACACGGTTTCGGTCTCGGACAGATGAGGCAGGCCGTCGATCCGGGTAAAGGTCATATGGGTATCGACCTCGCCGCTCACGGGGTTCAGGCTGCGGTTCAGAGAAAAACAGGCTTGGTCGGCCACCTGGCCGAGCACCTCGAAGGATTCAAGCGGGGCATATTCAATGGACTCGCTGACCGTGCCTCCCTCGCTGCTTGTTTCGCCGGTGACACGCTGCACCGAGTGGATCATATAGCGGTTGCCAGCGCTGTCCCGGGCGGTCACCCGGTATGCGGCCTTGCGATGTTCAATGCGAACCGGGGCGGCGTTGGCGTCGAACAGGTTGACCACCGGTGTAGCGTTCAGGCGCAGGCGGTCGGGCGTCAAGCCCGGGCCGTCGGCCAGAGGTTCTTCCAGATCGAACAGGAGGATCAGCCGCTCGCCGCTGAATTCCGCGGTCTGTTCCAGCCCGCAGATGTCAAGGAACATGAATTTATCGGGAAAAGCAAAGTATTCCTGAAACAGCCGATACCCTGGCACGGCCTTGGAGGGATATTCCAGGACTGCCTCATCGGGCTGCAAACCGACGGGACGAACCGCGCCAGCTGGCAGAGAGAATCCGTGCCCCGCAGCATCCTGGACATGCATCCCCTGACACTGAGTACGCAAGGCGCAGTACAGCGACCGTGCTAGGGCACCGCTCCGCCACGGGGCGAGGTAGAGCCGCAGGCGGTCCAGGCCCAAAGCGGCAAACTGCGCGTCGTGTGTCAGTTGGAGTTCCAGATGGACGCGCCCCCGTCGGCCCAGCGTAGCGGCCCCGGCGTCCAGAATCCTGGCCGGTGTCAGCCTGACATCATAGCAGGTCCGAAACCGGCACCGCTGACCCTGGACCGGACGCGAAGCAATCGGGGTGCCGCGCGGGACCGTACGGCGCGCCAGCCCGGCCTCGGCAATCGGGTGGAACTCCACCACCGTCCTGGCCGGGACCGGCGCCAGCATCTGGGGCAGGATGAGCTGCGTCAGCGATTGGCTGAGCTCGGGCAGTTCGTCGTCGAGTTTTTGTCGCAACCGGCCGGTGAGGAAAGCAAAGCCTTCCAGCAGCCGTTCGACATCCGGGTCAAAACTTTCGTGGCTCAGAAAGGGAGCCAGGCTGGTGTTTCGGAGGGCGAATTCAGCGCCCAACTCCCGCAGGTAATTCAGCTCTTCCTGGTAGTAGCGGTTGAAGGTCATCGTGCTATCTGACCCGGACAGAGCCGTTGGCGTGAATGCGTGTTTCGAGCGTCAGCGGCGACCTTTCGTTCGCAAACACCAACTCGGCGTGAACGCGGAAGCTGGCCGTCATAAACCGTTCCGACGCCGGTTCGTGGTAGACGCTGACGTGGCGCAGCCGGGGCTCAAACGTCTCGATCTGGCGCTTGATTTCCTGGGCGATGCGGGGGGCGACCCGCGCCTTCCCCAGGGCAAGGTCGTGAAAGTCGGAAAGCCCCCGGTCGGGGCGCGTCTCAACGCCGCCGGCCCGACCGTTCAGGTTGAGGTGGAGATTCCGAATAATCGACGCAATGGCCGCCTCGCGATTCGGGGTGTGGAGCGGCTGTCCCTCCTGCGCGGCGATAAGCCGCTCGAACAGGGATGTGGCCGGCCGGGGCGGCGCACCCGTATTGTTGGCGCGCACCCTTCCTCCCCGCGTATGAGTAACCGCACCCCCATCGGCAGCGCGGTTGAGGGTCTGTTGACTCATCATCAGGTGGTCTCCAGACGGCTACTGAGCGACAGGGTGAAATCCGCCCCCATATATTTGAAATGGGGCTGGACCAGAATTTTGGCGCGATACCAGCCGACCTCGCCCTCAACATCCTCAACCTCAATCTGGGCCTTGCGCAGGGGCCGCCGGCTGCGGACATCCGCGGATGGGTTTTCCTGGTCCGAGACATAGGCGCGGATCCAGTTGTTGAGTTCGTCTTGCAGCTCGGTGCGACTTTTCCAGGTGCCGATATTTTCGCGCTGGAGCACTTTGATATAGTGGGCCAGACGGTTGATGATAAACATAGACGGCAGTTGGGTGCTGAGCTTATAGTTGGCCTGGGCCGCCCGGCCTTCCTCGGTATCGGCAAAGACCTTGGGCTTTTGGGTCGAATTGGCCGAAAAGAAGGCGGCATTGTCACTGTTCTTGCGTAGGGTCAGCGGAATAAAACCCTGCTCGGCCAGCTCGAACTCGCGGCGGTCCGAAATCATGACATCAATGGGCGGTTTCGCGGTAAGCTGGCCCATAGCCTCATAGTGGTGCAGAGGCAGGTCCTCAACCGCGCCACCGCCCTGCGGGCCGATGATATTCGGCGCCCAGCGGTATTTTGCAAAGCTCTCGGAGAGCCGCGTGGCCAGCGCAAAGGCCGCGTTCCCCCAGAGATAGTTCGCCGAGGAGCTGGTCGCGTTTTCCTCATAGTTAAAGGCCCGCACCGGGTTGTTTTCGGGGTGGTAGGGCGCGCGCAGCATGAAACGCGGCAGGGCCAGGCCGACATAGCGCGCGTTCTCGGATTCGCGAAACGAATTCCATTTGGTGTATTGCGGGCCTTCAAAGACCGAGGCCAGGTCCTTGAGCCCGGCCAACTCGGCCCAGTCCTCAATGTCGAACATGTTCGGCGACACCGAGGCAATCATCGGCGCGTGGGCCATACTGGCCACGCTGGCCAATTCCTGAAGCAGACCCATGTCGCGGCTTGAGGCTCCGAATTCGCAGTTGGCAATAATTGACGCGACCGGCTCCCCGCCATGCTGACCGTACTCGTCCACATAGACGTGCTTGTACAGGCCGGATTTGACGGTTTCGGGCGCGTCGTCGAAATCGTCGGCCAGTTCGTCTTTTGAGACGTTCAGCATCTCGATTTTGTTGTTTTCACGAAAATCGGTGCGATCGATGAGAAACTTCAGGCTGCGCCAGGACGATTCGAGCCGCTGAAACTCGGAGGCGTGCAAAATCTGATCGAGCTGGCCGGATATCCTTGTGTCAATATCGGCGATCATCTGGTCGATCCGCGAGGCGTGAACTTTCTCCCCCGGTTTGGCGGTTTTCACCAAGTCGGCAAAAAATGCCGCCATGCCGTCGCGGGCCGGGGCATACCACTCGTCACTCGGGATAATTTTAGTTTCACGCATGACCTGCTCAAGCAGGGTCTCGCCTCCAGTCGCCTCGGTGGCCTCGGCAGCGTGTTGTTCTGTGCTCTCGCTCATGGTTCCGTCTCTTTCCTCCGATTACTCGGATTCTTGGTCCTGTTCGTCCTGGTTGATCTCCAACTCGTCCAGAAGCTTCTTGCGCAAGTCTTCGTCGTCCAGGATATTCTGGACCGCCTTGCGAAAGGCCGGCACATTGCCCATCGGCCCTTTCAAGGCCAGCAGGGCGTTGCGCAGCTCCAGCAGTTGGCGCAACTCAGGCACGCCTCTGACCACTTGCTCGGGCTCAAAGTCCTTGAGCGTGGAGAAGCGCAGAGAGACCGGCAACGAGGAATCCTCTTCGCCCGACAGCATGTCGTCCACGCTGAAATCCAGCTTCAGATTCTGGGCGGTCATTACGCTGTTGAAATTATCCTTGTTGATGTCAATCCTGGAGCGGTCTTCCAACGGGGTCTCGTCGACGGCTGTTCCGAATTCACCAATGACGACCTGTTTGAAAGGTAGTTCAATATCTTCCGTCAGCCCGCCGGTGGCAGGGCTGAAGCGGATGTTCACCCGTTCTTTCGGCGCGACAGATGTTTCTTTGGCCATACGAAAGTCGTCTCCCTTCGTTATGCGTTTGGAGTTTTCGGATTGGTTGGGTCAGACTCAACAGACCTAGCCGACTCAAAGGACTCGATAAGACTCAACCATTGGCGCGTGGCCGGGTCGGCGAACGGCGTTCCGTCGTTGAATTTCAGTTCGACCAAGGCCGGCAGGCGGTGTAGCAGGGCAAGCGTTTCGGCCCGAACCGCTTGCGCCGCGGCCGTATGCCCCAGGGCGCTGAGCGCTTCCGCGCTGAGGCGGTGCCCATCCAGCCAGAACAGACTGTCTGATAAAGCGTCTTCACACTGGCCCACCACGGTGGCGTATGCCTGCGCGGTCAGAGCCGCCTCAATCGCGGCCTGCACATCCCGGGGCGGAGCGGGCAGTTCGGTCTCGCCATTGACCGCCGGAGGAAGGACGCGTAGCGGCAGCCAGATGGCAGCCCGCTGGAGGATATAGGCGCGCGGGTCGGCAATATCCGCAGAGCGCAGGCTGGCCGCAAAGCGCAGTAGCGACGACCGCACGGTCCCTAGCGAGCGCTCGCGCGCCGCGGGTGTGGTCAGGTTGGACGGGATGTCCAGCGTGGAGGCGGAGGGCGTGGGGTTCGGACTGCCGGCGGCCGGCGCTTCGGGCTCCGCCTGGACCTGTTCGGCTCGAGCCTGTTGTTCTGCCTGGTACGCCTTCTCCAGACGACTCTTCAGCGCGGGGAGCAGGGGCCAGGCCGCGTCGCCGGCCTCGGACGACTGGGCCGTCAGATTGGTTTGCAGCCACTCGGCCTCGGACAGCGCGGCTTTGCAATCGGCAACCGTTTCCGGGGCGTGGCCGTCGTCCTTTTCCAGCGCGGTTCGCACGTTTTCCGCCAGCCACTCCAGGGCCATGAGCCGCCCTCGCGGCCGCGGCGGCTGGAGGTCGGGCCAGAAATTGGCGACCATGTCGCCGATCAAGCCCAATCCGGTGGCCAGGCCGCGCAGGCCATTGGTCTCGTACAGGCCGTAAGCCAGGTAGGAGGCGACCCGCAGGTTCTTGCTGTGCGTGCGCAGGATGCTTCCGCTCTTGGTGACTATATTGGGCCAGTTGACGGCGCGTCTGCCGTTCAGATTGAGGTGGGCGATTTCGTCGGTAATATCAGTGTAGTCGGGCAGGTCGGTTATCGGCAGACCCGTCGACGCATTGCCGTCCACAGGTGTGGCTCCAACGGCTCTCAGCATCTCAAGCGGTGACACAGCAGACATCTTCACGCCCAGGCCCCTGAATTTCGCTCGTAAGTATTTCCGCCAGTACTTTGTCCTCACAGCGATTCACAAGACCTATCGGCAGGATGCTAAAGAGGTATGTCGGTCCGTTTACATTTGCGTGACAGCCGAACCGGCCAATCAGGAGCGGACCGGCTTGCATGCGCACATGCCGAAAATTCCGGGCATGACGCGCGTCATATCAAATCGTTACATGGTTATATTTAGACCGCTCGTTACCATTTTTGTGGCTAGAGTTTGAAGAGAGACCGATCCCGTCACCAACTTGAGCCCGTCATTAGTCAGTTGGATCGGCGTATTTTTCATCTCCGCGACAGACTGCTTTACCTCGGCTATCGAGATATTCTCCAACTTGAGGGCATATTGGTTCAGCTGAACTTCTGGCTTCTTGCTGAGTTTCGCTCCATAACCAACGGAGGCGACAAATGGCCCTTCAAGTTTGGCAAACCCGCCCACCTTGATATGCGTCGCCTGCCCTAGAGAAAGCCTCAGTCCAGTCGCTACATCCACGGCGAGGGACCCCAGAATGTTAATACTGGTCTTCAGCCCTGCGGTTATACTGACCTTTGCTCCTATGACCCCTTTAGTACAGGTCCCCAAGACCATACTGTTTTTAGCGCCACCGATGAGTGTTGTTTTCGAGCCCAGAACTCTAGAAACAAAGTCCCCGACTATCGTATCGTCTGCACTCCCCGAGACATCTAAGAAGAGATCTCCACCAATTTCCTCATGAAGATGGTGGCCCGCCTTGAGTGTCAGGTCTCGACTCGCTTCAACAAGGGCGTCGTCGTCGCCCATGCCGCTTGGGGTGGCGAAGGCGGCAGCGGTGGTCCCGGCGTGGATGACCATCCGCGTGCCCGACAAAATATGCGACTGTACCGAGCGGGCATAGGTTTTGCCGGCCAGGGACTTTTTGTCTCCCTCGGCGGTTTCGTTGATATTGTCAGGAGAATAGGTAAAGATACCGGTATCTCTGGCGGTGATGGCCCGCAAATCGGTATCGTAACCCGTCTCCAGCGTGTTGTTGGGCGACCCGAGCCGCAGGTAGCTGCCATGCGTGGCATCGCCTGAGCGGAGCGCAATCCGTGTCTGGCGCGCGGCCTCATGCGCGTCGTCGTGAATCTCGAACAACGCCCCCGAGTGCGTGACGATCTTGTTGGTCGTCTGATTGGTCTGATTGACTGGACTTTCCGCCGTTCCTTTGGGGACCGCCGCGGTAATGATGGGTTGATCCGGGTCGCCGTTGCGATAGCTCACCAGGACTTCCGTCCCCTTGTTCAGCGGAAAGTGCATTCCCACCGTCCGATCCGCGTTCGTGCCGGCATACGGCTCGGCTTTACGCACGGCGCGGGAATGCTTGCCGGCCGAGACCGTCACCCGGCTGTCATAGGTGTGGTCAATTTTATACGCCCCGGTGTCGTCCAACTCAGCACGGTGACTGCTGTCGGCGTCAATATGCGCGGTATAGACGCCCGGCAGTTTGGGAACCGGTGTGACCCGTCGCGGACGAAAGGTAGGGGCGGAAGTCGCGCTATACTCAATGCACTTGATGGTGTTGAGAAAAACCGTCTGAAGCGTGCCGCCCTCGGGGTCCACGACACCCGGTTCGGCCAACGTCATTTCAAACTGCGAGTGCGTGACCAGATATTCCTGGTAATCATCCGTAGCCAGTGTTGAGTTATCGAGCATTCTGACGATCCTGCCGGGCGCCGCAAAACTCGAGGTCGTCAGTCCGATGTAGTAGTCCTTGGCGATCCTGATTTCTTCGGCACGGATTTCGGCAAATCGGTCCCCTTCGGTCTTATTCAGGAAATGCGTGCTCTGGTCGACCCGTATTCCGCGCCCGGCAGCACTGACCGTTGCTTCCACTGCCAGGGTGTTCCCACTCGTATAATTGTAGTCAACCAGCCGCACTGTCTTGGGCATCGGCCGGCGCACTCGCTGAAAGTTCAGCAATTCTCCCGCGTAATACTTCTCCCCGCGTAATACTTCCGTTGAGCCGAGAAAGGGGGTGAGGTCCTCATCGCGTCTCAGCAGCCAGACTTTGTTGACTTCGGCCCTAGTCGGGTCGGTATCACTCGGGGCCCTGTGGGTATTGAGTTGGGCAAGGCTGCTCTTGTTATTGCTGAAGACGATGTGTTCTTTGTCGGTCTTCTTGTGGTGGTGAAAGAAGTAATAGATACCGTAATGCTCACAAAAGCGGTTCAGGAAGTCCAGGTCGCTCTCGTTATACTGTGTGATATGGGACACGTTTTGCCTGGGGAGCTGTGCCGGCGTGAGGGAGACACTGAAGGCATCATTTTTTAGTTTCTCCCACTTCGTCGTTTCATCACCGGCATAGTCGTCGCCTTCGGCCTTGAGTTTATTCGTGATCAGATCCGCCGGTGTCATAGGGCTGGCTGTGGCGTGAATCCGACTTTGACGGTTGAGCGCAAGCCGTGACAGACGCGGCACCATCACCAGGCGGTAATGATACTGCCCCATCAGTTCTCCATTGGTCAGTTCGTTGAACTCCGTGATAATGCCGTGGTATTTTCGCGACGTTACATTCGTCACCTCGATACCCTGTCGGTCATCACAGGTCAGTTCGAGTGTGGCTTCCTGGTCAACAACATCTGAGATCGCCAGTTGGGCATAGTTAGTGCCGACGAGGCGGACCAGATCGATTTCATAGCGGAACGGCTTGGACAACGCGTCCTCCCCGCGCACGCGATAGACCTTCAGCTCACTGGAAGCCAGCGAACCGATAGTCAAACTCAAGGTTGGAGTCCCGGGCACGTGCACCACATTACTGTCGTCCATATCGTCTCTCCTATTGTCATCGTCGTCCGGCGGTGGGTTCGGTGGGTTCGGCCACGGTGGTTTCGGGTCATCCGGATCCCACGGTGGTTTCGGGTCATCCGGATCC
>LXNJ01002164.1_pt1 | contig 10930 bp, 3 predicted proteins | sample 809081 | NCBI WGS metagenome assembly LXNJ01 (sample SAMN04870510, study PRJNA318959) | sponge metagenome | biome: sponge; feature: marine sponge reef; material: water | host: Petrosia ficiformis | place: Greece: Milos, Mediterranean Sea | collected 2013-05-29 | depth 5-7 m
TAATTGTCGACGAGGTAGAATTTTGAGATAACTTCTAGGAAATCCAAATGTAAACATACCAAGGCAGGTACAGCTTCCAAATGATCGGTGGGTAATTTGAAGAGTTTCGTCAGGTCGATCTAATCTAAACGTGCCAAATGAATATGGGATTTACTTCATTTTCGAAATCTACGATAGTCATGGCAAATTGATATACATCGGCCATGTCGGAACGATTCAAACCGATGGAAGCATGAAACAACAGGGTATTCGAGAGCGGCTGGGTAAGTAGGAATTAAAAATTTAAGGAAAAAATGGAAAAACCCCCTAATGGGATATCCGTTGCCTGGTTCATTACCTTCGATGAGGAATGCTCGAGTATCTTGCCATCCCTTGCTGAAGCTGAAGCGAATCAGGAGTATTACAATTCAACTGGAAAATTGCCAAAGTGGAATAAATTATTTTAGAAGTCTGTGTGGTTCGCTTATTGTGTAACCAATATTTGATAAAACTTTCTAGACCAGGACAATCCCATTCTAAAATTTTGATGTGAGTTCCCAAGCCCGACAACAGTGAAGACAAATATTTTAAAACCGTTCCGGTGCTACTATCGGACCAAGCAGTCCGGTGCGCCATCTGTCAGGCGCAACGGTTCCTATTTGAGCCGTTTTCGCATCACAATACGATCGGGTTCGTCAGCGTTGCCGGCTGCCGGGCGGTCGCAACGCTGAAGTGTTGTTCTGAGACGTTGCTTCAGAGCGAGGCACACACAGCCTTGAGCGCGTCTTCCCGGTTGAGCCGGAATGAGCTGCCGATTGCAGTCAGTGCAACGGGCAGGAAGCGAAAGACGGCGGCACCGCGCTAAAGAGGGCTGGAAGAGTCGCTCAAGGGTTCTGGACGCTTCGTCCCGGAAAGGCGATGTAGTGCCTCATTGGAAATTGGCGGCAATTAAATCAAACACTTGAATTTTAATTTGTGGGAAGTCAAGATGAAAGCAATGAGTTGCTATGGAAATTTGGATTGAGCCTATACCAATTAAATATTAATGGTTGGGTAGGAGTATAAATGTGTTTGGCTACCAGAAATAGACTTACCCTCAATTTACTAAATTTAGTGTTTCAATGGATGATTGTTGAGGTTTAAAGATCCCCAGGGGTGCTTGTCTCTGAATTGTGGAATACTTATTTCAAGAAAATCACTGTAGCCTTCATTTCCATGAGTAGAACTTTACAAGCATGAAACGCAAATTCAATACTACTAGAGCATCTCGTGATGGTCATGAGTTTCACGAAGCGTGGACTGCGCGGAAGGCGCTACAGCTCTTCTGGCCTGACAGTGACCTAATAGGTATCGCAGTCGAAGGATTGTCACCGAACGATCAGTCAAATGCGTCCAATACTACTGTGGAGATTGCGGACATTGCACTTTATTTCGGACCTTCTCCTAGCTTCGAGCACTGTACCCGCAATACAATCACGCAGTTCAAGTATTCGATTGCTAACGAGGATAAGCACTTCCGTGCGTCAAACGCCAAAAAGACCATCACCAAGTTCGCCAAAACCTATTCCGATTACAAAAATCGCTACGGTGCACAAGCCGTCTCAGAACGACTCGATTTTCAGATTATTACCAACCAACCAATCTACAAGCCACTGATAAAGGCGGTTGAGGCGATAACTAACGGGGTGTTCAGGACAGGAGATATCAAGCGACAAGCCGACCAATTCATTGCCGCAGCTGATTTAGAAGGGAAACCTCTCGCTGAGTTTGCGTCAAAAGTCAGTTTTATCGGTCGCTCCGGAAGCCTGAATGCGAACAAAGAAATTCTCGAGAACCTGCTGGTGGATTGGTCAAGTACAAACGATCCCATCGCTCACGTGAGACTGGGACACCTTAAAGACCTCGTTAGGGAAAAGGCTGGCTATGCCGGAACGAATAAAAACCTGATAACACGTACTGATATTCTTGCTGTACTCAGGGTTAGTGATGCGGACGACTTGTTGCCGTGCAAGCCACAGATTATTGATGTTGGGACAGTCCTTGAACGCGAGCAATTTTCCGAGGTGCTGGAGCAGATAAATACTGCAACGAGACCCGTACTGGTACATGCCGCTGGCGGTGTCGGCAAGACAGTCTTTTTGGCAAGTCTTGAGCGTCAGCTTAAGGAGATCGGTGAAGTTGTATTTTTTGACTGTTTTGGCGGTGGAGCCTACCGATCCCTTGAAGATGCGCGTCATCAGCCCAAGCAGGGCTTCATTCATATTGCCAACACGCTGGCCTTTCGCGGTCTGTGTGACCCAATGTTGCCGGAGACATCGGATCAGCAAATTCTCATGCGTACTTTCAGGCGACGTCTTGAACAGTGCGTCAACACAATATCTCGAGTCACACCGGGACGAATGCTCGTGATACTTATAGATGCCATTGATAATGCTGAGATCGTTGCACGCCAACGCAGTGAAGACGCATTTCCCGTTAAACTACTAGAGAGTCTCGATACTAAGTCGATTGACGGTGTCAAGATCGTGGTATCCTGCAGATCACACCGTAAGCCAACCACATACGCGAAGTGCAACGCTTATGAGTTGCGTCCTTTTGACATAGATGAGACCAGAACCTTTCTTCGAGATCGATTGAGTGGAGTAACTGAAGCGGAGGTTAATGTTGCTCAGGCTCGGTCTGGAGGCAACCCACGCGTTCTCGACTACCTGCTTCGTAGCAGTCGCAGCCTACTTGATGACTCTGAGATTAACCAATCATTCGAACTTGAAGAGCTCATTCAAAAGAGAATAGATAATGCACTCGCTACTGTAATAGAGAGGGGTAGCGAGCAGGATAAAATTAATGATTTCCTGGCCGGTCTAGCTGTGCTTCCCCCGCCGGTGCCTTTTGATGAATATGCCAGTGCTTTAGGTATTGAACTTAGCGCTGTCCAGAGTTTTGCGTCAGACTTGGTGCCATTGGTAGAGCGCACGAATCAGGGTCTGACGTTCAAGGATGAACCTACAGAAACGCTCGTCCGCGAGCGCTACGCATCATTCAAGGAATCGCTTAAACGAGTCGCCGAGAATTTACTCGGTCGGCAGAACCAATCTGTTTATGCAGCGCGCTCACTTCCGGGTCTATTGTATGAACTTGACGATGGTGAGAGCCTATTTTCCCTGGCGTTTGATGACCGCATTCCGGCTTCAGTTACAAGTACAGTGGGCAAACGAAACATCCGTTATGCGCGGCTCAAAGCCGCAACACTCCATGCTGCGATTACAATGGATAATGACCGGCTCGTGCGTCTGCTTGTAGAACTTTCCACTATCGCAGCCGTTGATCAGCGTGGTGCTCGTTACCTCCTAGAGAATCCTGACCTTGCCGTGGCGTTAAACGATGCCGATGCGATGCGCCGTCTGTTCGAAACACGCTCAGGTTGGCCAGGTGCCCGCCACGCGAGACTTTCCATTGCAAATACGCTTGCAGGCGATGTAGAAGAAGCTTATCGTAATGTACGTGCAGCTCATGAGTGGGTCGAGCATGAATTGCGCAACAAGGAAGAGAAACAGCCCGAGGATAGCTACAAACGCCTTGATATTGCCGCCTTGCCGTTCTCTATGATCATGAGTGGCCATGTTAAGAGCGCAGCTCAATATCTACGTCAATGGTACGACTGGTATGCGTTCGAAGTATGCGAGCATCTATTTGACATTTTGCACCATGCCCAATTAATAAGAGCACAATCTGAACAGCAATTCACTAGCTTTGTCAATAGCCTGACGGCACTCGGGCATATCGCCGCAGCGTTGTCATTCTCGAAACTCTCGAAACCGATAACCAAGGACCTCATCCAAAAGCTATCAAGGCGATGTCGTAGGGAAATAAAACTCCTGCGGTCAGGCGCCTTCACGCGAATTTACAATTATGAAATCGAAGACGGGTTGAGAAAATCATCTGCCCTGGCTCTGATACACGGATTAAAAAGTGAAGCAGTCACAATCTCGCTACGTGCCCGGCATGACCGACCAGGTATTAGGTCGTTCCGAGACTCGTTCCGTAGTGACGACATCTTCCGTTTCATCTTCCGGGTGGCACTCGTTGCAGCAGCAAAAGGCATCGATATTCACGAAAAGGAGCTTCTCCCCAAAGACCTTGTACCCATTTGCAAGCGCATTCCGAAACGAATTACAGGCGAAGCCTTTCGCGACAAAGCCAAGCACAGGCTTTCGAAGATTCCACGCAGGCCGTGCGCGAGCGACCCAAAGTCAACACATCAACATGTGATGACCTACGGTGAGAACCAACGCGCTGATCACTTTTTGAACTTTCGGCTGGAACCCCTACTCTCCCTGACCAAAGCGTTGTCTTCTGCACTTTCGGCCTCACCACATCAGATCAACAAAAGGTTTGTCGAGCTTGTAAAGACGTGGGAGAAATCTCGGAAAAAGAAAGACTCCTATAGCACAGACGATTACGACTCCTTCTTTCAGTTCCTCGGATTTGAGGTCGCACTATTCGTTATCTGGACGCGCGATGAACTTCAAGAAGCATCGGTACGGTGTTTTCTTACTGCTGTTCACGCCTACAATGTAGGAGCGGCTAACATTATTCGAATAATTGCGATTCTTGCACGCAGACCGGTCCTGCAAACTTTCGCCGGTGAGCAAGCAGTCAAGGCTAGCATTCTAATTCAGGACGAGGACGAAGTCACCTACCGTGCGGACTTATATGCTAGCCTTTCCCGCGCAATGCTGCCTGCAAGTCGAGAACAAGCCTCCCACTACTTTCGGGAGGGGCTTGAGCAAATGGATTCCATCGGCTCTGGCGACTATGAATTCATCAACGAACTTCTTCTATTTGCATCGACGATCAATGGTGACGAGCTGGACGAGCGTGATTTTCATACGCTCAGCAATATCGCAGAACTCAACTTAGGCGACGAACCCGAAAGATTCAACTGGGGCGCCTACGGAGGCGGCATCGCCAACATAGCTGGTCTGCGCGGTCTGGCAAAACTTAGTCGCTGGGAAGACCGTAGTCGAATTTCGCTTGACTATACCCTCCTTCCTTACCTCATTGGCTTGCTGAAACAAAGAAAAGTTACGCCGCGCGATGCCATCGCTCTCAACAGGCTGGCAAATCCAGTCGAAAATTTTTACTCGAGTACGAAGGAGTTTGCTGAGGCAGTACGGGAACAATCCGGCCCTGAACCTGAAGTAATTACTGCTCTCATTGAACAGTATCGGGACAACAATCCCGGTTTGTGGTTGGAAAGCACCACAACTCAACTCTCCGTTCTCGCCGATGAAGCACTAGGTTCTTCATCAGACCTCGTAAGCTTGCTAGCGGAGTCTTCCGCGCATCATTCACTTATACGCGATACACTCAACGAGCACCAAAATTACAGAGGACCGCCAGACACACAGACGCTTCTTACTATTAACCAGCTCGACCAAAGCAACCAGCAGGCTCTCGAACGCATCATGGCGAACACAGATCCGGTCGATGAATCCTCACTCGTTGAGGCCATAACGGATTTTAATAAGCTAGAGCAAATATTCAATCTGAAAGATGGATTTTTCGCTGATTTACGCGAGAAAGTGAGCTATTCGAAGCGAAGTGACTATCTCAGACATATTTGTGAGCTTGAGCATCTTTTCTACTACTGGAAAATTGCAGAACTCAAACAGGCTAAGGATGCCTGGACCAGCTCATCTGCAGGGCTGGAAGAAGTTTTCAAGAGCCTCGCGGTTCCCCTCATGAATATTCATGCCAGTGACTTGATAATTGACGATAGGGTCTCCAACTCTGATATCAAGGAAATTTCGGAGTTTACCGGTGTGCCTATGGCCGAACTTGTTATAGAACTCATCAAGGTGTTTGCTCGATTAGGTAGCAGCATACCCAGTGTAGCATGGCTGACCTTCGCGTCAATTATTTGCTCGCAAGCCAGTGAAGGGCAAGGGCAGCTCGCGCTGTCACGATTGCTTGCCAGCGATGCTACAAAACTTGCCAAAAATGTCCCGGACGGCGTGTGGGAGCACGGGCTTTATCCAGACTCCGACATCACACAGGTCGCTGCCGGTCTTATCTGGTGTGCACTGGGTTCCCCGGAAGCGTTACGCCGGTGGCGCGCCGCACACTGCATGCGTGATTTGGCTCGTTTTGGGAACTGGAGCGTGATTGAAGCGATCGTTGAGAAATTCAGCACAACCACCGCCGGCCCGTTCCAAGCAGCTGAGCTCAAGTTCTACTACATGCATGCACGGCTCTGGCTCCTAATAGCACTTGCACGCCTGGCGTTGGACTATCCTAATCGGATCACTGAATACAAGGACAATCTGCTCGCCATTATCTTTGATAGTAAGCAACCACATGTTCTTATGCGACACTTTGCTGCTCGAGCACTCCTCGACTGTGTTGATGCTGGGGAGCTAAAGCTGCCCGATAAAACTCTTAGGAATATTCGCTGCGTTAACGGTTCGCCGAATTTCAGTTCGCATCAAAGTGCTAAGCAGTGTAGCGGCTTCTACGACGGGCGCCCAAAGGGTGTTCCGGAACCACCATTCCGATTTTATCTGGAATATAACTTTGAGAAATACATAGTAACTAAGCTGAGCCAAATTTTTGGGAAAAGGTGTTGGGAGGTCACTGACAAGATTTCCGAGATCGTACATGCTATCGAGCCAGATATCAAGAGCATGGATGAATTAGGGGGGCGCGATACGCGATACGGGCTCACTTCGCCTCATGTGATGACGGCTCGCTCCCACGGTTACGGTCAACAACTAGGCTATCATGCACTCTTTCTTGTAGCAGCCCAACTCTTGGCATCTTTCCCCGTCACGGATGACTATGACTGGCGGTACGAGGACCCATGGCACGAATGGTTTCGACAATACATTCTTACCCGTAAAGATGGACTTTGGCTTTCAGATGGCACAGACAAAACCCCCCTCAATTCCCAAGAAATCCTCCTTGAACCAGGGACGAAAGGGCTCACCGTAACAGGCGATCAAGCCAAAATTCTCTCCTTGGTTGGAATCAGTGGTGACCGGCTCGGCGAAGAGTTAATTGTAGATGGTGGGTGGTATTCCGCCGATAACATTCGCGTAGAGGTCTCGTCTGCCTTAGTATCATCGAAACAATCACCGCAACTTGCACGCAAGCTGATAAGTGAAGACCCGATGACAGTCTGGCTTCCTGTATACCACGACAGCGAAGAAGACAGGGAATACCAATCAAGCGAAAAGAAGAGTTATGTGCCATGGATTGTTCGCCCGTCGCGTCAATCTCGTCTAGATGAGTACGATCCATACGGCGTGTCGGTCGCCAATGAGAGACCTCGGCTCGCCTCTAAATATACCAGGCAGTGCAATTTGAAGTGCAGTGATAAATTCGGCAGGGAATGGCACAATTACTGCGGTACCTTATGCCTTCATACCCAAGCGTGGGGTCCAGACAAGGAGGACCGTGAGGGAGGATTGAGGCTTTTTTGCCGGCGCACTATCTTGAAGAAAATCCTTGCGACGCATAGTCAGCATCTGCTCGTGCTCATAAAACTAGAGCGCTACGAGAATCAAATCCAGGGTGAAAGCTGCTATACGCACTCGGTTGGGGTTGCCTCGATTTCAGAATCACTTCAGGTAAGTTACTTCAAGGGGCAAGTGAATCATCCACACAAGTTACGTTATTGATTGAATTAACCTCTCTTATTCGGTTAGTGGTGCTACGGAAGATTCGTCAAGAAGAATTCCGGAAGTCGAATTTTCCGGCATTGAGTTATGTGGAGCGCGTCTAGCTGATGCTAAATTGAAAAGCGCGAGCATGTTCGATGCAAACCTGCTCGGTTCGGACTTGAGGAGAGTTGCCATGTCACTCACTCAACGTGACTACTGGAAGCAGTGTGTGAAATTAATCGAAAATCTGAGACGGAGTGACGTTGAATCTTAAACAACATTTTCCCGATTGCTGTCTATGTCTCATCAACGCATAATCAAAACAGTACCGTGAAAGTAGGTTAAACAGATCTTTCTGAGGAGTTATAGTTTGAATTTAAACTACGAAATTTCTTGAAACTAAGATCACTTCATGACACGATGAAAATCAATCTGAATAGGTAGTTCCGTAAAAGTTCGACTACCGTCCTGCCGGGTCCACCAAGTTTTTTAAATCTATTATCATTTCAATATTCAGCAAGAACTCAGGATTTAGGGTTACATTTCGAATTGATAATTGAGGTAGTCGAATTAACTCTTGTTTGCGTCCAAAATAATGTAATTTCCTAAGTTTGCTAAGAAATCAAACAATGAAAGATCTTGACCGCATTAACCGTTTTCTGCAAAACAAGTTACGGAAAATAAGCAGTGTTGGAGCAGTAGAAGCTGCTAGGTGGTTGGATGAAGCAGGTATTTTGCAGGATTCTGTACAGCGACCAGGACGGGAATTGAGAAGTCTCCTTCGCAAAAATCAAATTCAGGGACAGGAACAACTACCGAATGGGCGGTGGATTATCCGAAAAATTTCGTTAGAAGTTGCAATTTCTCGCTTGTCGGATAGTAGTCTAGAATCTGACCATATTGAGAAAGGAGAATTAGAAGACGACTCGTGTGCGATTGTTGATTCTATCCTCAATCCAGATAGAATAGCGAGTCGGGAGGAAGCAATTCGTCCGAATTCACCCATTCCCCGTGGCAATGGAGTCTATGCTTGGTATTTCCGCAATATATCTAATGTGGTGCCAATAGACGGCTGTGCAAAATTGGATGACTATTTTCTTCTGTACGTTGGTATTTCACCTAGAAACCGTGACAGTACTGGGAATCTCAGAAAACGAATTCATACACATTTCGGCAAGAATCTTTCGCATAACGCATCACGGTCAACTCTTAGATTGTCTCTAGGCTGCTTACTTTCTGAGAAACTTAATATTACTCTCCAAAATGTCAATTGTCGTATTCATTTTAATGACGGTGAAAAGGCGCTCAGTGAGTGGATGTCGAAAAATGCTAAAGTTTCATGGCATACCTTCAAACGCCCTTGGGAAATTGAAAAAGAAGTCATTGAGCAACTGTCCCCACCGTTAAATCTTACCCACAATACGCAACATCAGTTTTACGATGATCTCCACAAATTGCGAACAAGAAAGAAGAACGAAGCTAAATAATTGATTTATATCGTAATATTGTGAAACTCAGTGTCGCAGCGATTCAATTTGCTCAGTCGATCAGTACTAACCTCATAACCGAAAACGTATCACCGCTGTCTGCTCCTACAGGGAAACTAGTTAAAGTAGCCTCACACAAGAATTGGCCGCGACACCAGCACTATTCCATCTTTATGCCCATCCTACGCACCGTTTCTTGTTGTTCCCAGAGTAAGTTCTGAGCGCAGGGAATACACACCCATAGACTGGCTTGAACCGCCTTTAATACCGAGTGACGCAACGTTAGTGCTTCAAAATGCTACGCTGTGTGATTTTGCACTGTTTACATCTGCCATGCACATGGCTTGGTTACGCCATGTTGGAGGGCGACTGGAAAGTCGCTACCGGTATTCGATTGGTCTTTTCTATAACACATTTCCGTTTCTGCAACAAACCGATCTATCGAAGCTAGAGACGCTAGCGCAAGATGTGCTAAATGCCAGATCGGCCTATCCAGATTCCATGCTGGATAATCTTTACGATCCAGACCCAATACCCCCGAAACTCCGAAAAATGCATCTAGCGCTAGACCGAGTCATCGATAGGCTATACAAACTCACCGGATTTGCTCGGAGCGTGATCGAATTGAGCATTTATTCATACAAATATGAAAAAAATACAGGCCCCGCTACATGCCGAGATCAACTCAAGAAAAAAACGAAGGAGAAACCGAACTCAGAGAACCCCGATGATTGGACGCATCGTCATTATCAAGAATTAAATTTGCCTGATTTAATTCGTTGTTCTATAGCAATTCGAGTACTCGAGTTTGGCACATTGCATCAATGCGGATAGGAAGTTGTTTCTGAATTCGTTGTTCGGAGTTAACGATAACGAAATATACTCTTTTTCTTGGAATTGCGAAGTTCGACGGTGATTAGTTTAATGCAATAGAAAGTCTTCATGAGTTGCGCCACGAATGCGATGATCTTTGCACCGATTTGGAATAGGACATAGTAAATGAGTTTTGGTGGTTACAGGGCCGCACGACTTGGGCAAGGTGGAATTGCAGTAAGTTCCCAACAGGGAAAATACCCTGATCGAGTCATACTATAGACTCGACTTGAAGGGCCCGCCGCTCCCGAGAAATGAGGGAGGCGGAAATACGCTTGAATTGCTGTACAACTATTTTGTTGCACACAATTATGCTTTCACCCGATCGATTGTACCGGGCCGTAGAAATGGTAAAGGTGACGTTCAAGTGGTCGCGGATGCCAGCGTCGACTATATGGGTTTACCGCTGCAAATCCCGTAATCTTAAGACAGAGGTCTGGGACGGCGCGAATCGAACTAGACTTGAAGGGCGATCGCGGTCACAGTGTGTGGACATCTCGATGAGGCTACCTCAAGCATTGTCGACTCCTCGACTTTTACGGTAGTCTCTATATGGCCTACGGGCAGGTCGGCTTCGTCAAGGTTTTTCCCAGCGATTCTAATTATGGGATTTGATTCATATCAAAGCACTCCGGGCAGTGAGTAAAACAAATTGACAGATTGGAATGGGAAAACGCAACCTGTTGTTCAGGCTGGTGGCTTTACGGCGGTGAGCGGGGACGACAGGGATGAATGATATTTTCAAGCAGGTCGTGCCAACCGGTGTAGTAGTGGTAGTCGTTGAGCACCGACAGGGTGTTGAAGAAACGAAATCGTGTGGAGATGCGCTCGCGGGCGTGTCGCCAAAGCTCGCAGACCTGATCGCACACGGTATGGAAGCCGAACGCGATCAGGTTCATGGTCAACAGCAGGTTGGACAGTCCATCG
>LXNJ01002165.1_pt1 | contig 10928 bp, 11 predicted proteins | sample 809081 | NCBI WGS metagenome assembly LXNJ01 (sample SAMN04870510, study PRJNA318959) | sponge metagenome | biome: sponge; feature: marine sponge reef; material: water | host: Petrosia ficiformis | place: Greece: Milos, Mediterranean Sea | collected 2013-05-29 | depth 5-7 m
CGGCCCGAGAGGGCCGCGGAACGGATCACGCCAATCACGTTCAAGAGCGTCCACGCTGCGAACGCCAGGGTGACGCGGAGTATGAGAAGTCCGGGCTAACCAAGGGCTAACCATCGCCGATGACATACACCACGAGTTGAAACGGATCGCCCGTGTCAGAAACGTCTCGCTAACGCGCGTCGCAAACGACATCCTGCGACTTGGCCTCGCCCACGAGGCTCGCTGCGATGCTCCGCGACGCTACCGGCAGCGGGTCTTTGAACTCGGTAAACCGCTGGTGAATCCAGACCATTCGCTGCGGATCGCCGCAGCCCTCGAGGACCGAGAGACCGCTCGCGAACTCAAGGCAGGCAAGTGAAGTCGTCGATCTGAGCGTCCTCGTCCCGCACGGGGCTCAGGGTCAAGACCGGCCGGATTCACTCGGCCAGATAGCGCTCGATCTGCCGGAGACGGCCGGTGACGGCGCCGAAGATGGCGTCCTCCATCGCCGGCGGGAAGTCGTCCGGCAGGCTCGCGCGGACGGTCTCGAAGGCCCCGGCACGGATATCGACCAGCTCCGCGAACAGACCCCGAACGGCGCGCGCCGGAACACCGGCGGCCCTTCCGCTCTCGACGAAATGCTCCGGCCCGATCTGAGCCACCGCCCGGAGCTCCCTGTTCCCTACGGCCAGGGACATCATGGCTTCGTCTTGGGGCAGTCCCCCGGCGGTGAGCGCGGGTTGTACGGACACCACGTCGTAGAACGGCGCCAGCCGGAATCGGCCTCCCGGGAGCAGGCGGAGGCTGTAGTTCTTGGCGTGGCCGTCGATCGCCGCGAGCAGCCAGAACACGATCTGCGCCCGGAGGAAACTCCGACGGTCCGCTTCGGAGGAGGCCGAGCCTTCGAGCAAACCGAGTAGCCGCCTCATTCCCGGTCCCCCGTCCATCTCGTATTTCCTCCCCGCCGGGACGGCGAGCGCCTGGGCGAAGTCCTCGTGGGGGATCCGCAGGAGCCGGCCATCGTCCGTCCAGCGCCGGTCGAAGCGTTCGACCACCAGCACCCGAACATCCTGGAAGTCTCGAACGCGGGCGGGCGCCACCTCCAACCCGAACGCCGACGCCACCCGCAGACAGAGGAACTCGTTCTCGACGCTCCGGCTGAAATCAACTCCCAGCAACGCACCGATCTGGGGTTTCAGAACGTGGGTCGTCGGCGTGAATCCGAGCGGGAGCTGCCAGATTCCATCCGCGAACAGCAAGGCCGTCTTGCGCTGCGCCCCGGCCAGCGAGATACGAAAGCGCGGGCCGACACCGAGTGGACGCCGATCCAGCTCCGAGACAAGTCTCGCCACTTCTTCATCCGAAATCGACGTTCCCGGGACCGCGCCGGGCGGGCCGGGATCCTCTCCATCCGGAACGAAAGTCAGGGCGCCAGCCGAACAGCGGCCCAGACACGCGAGCAAGGTGTACGGGTGCGTGTCGGGAGCGTCCACCCGCACGGCCAGCCGGGCGCGCATCCCCTCGGAGTCGGGCAGCAGGTTGTCGAGGAAGCGGAGCACCCGCTCGCCCCGGTGCCCGGCCGGTTCCAGCGGCAAGGAGAGCGAGACGGGCGTGGCGCCCTCCCAGGCGAGCCAGTCCGGATCGTATTGGAGCGCGAGCCCGGACGCCGTCCGGGTAAGCATCCCAAGACGCCTTCCGTTCTCGAAGAGATGGAGCGGCCGGACCGAAGACCTCATGCCCTGCACCTCGGGCTCATTCGAGACGATCCGGTTCAGCGAGCACTCGTTCGCGGTCCCGAAGCACGACTTCGCGGCCGAGCACCGCGAGCAGTCGGAACACCGTGTCCAGCCGAGTTCCCGGCGCGCCGTTCTCTGCGGCGGAGATGGTCGCCTGCCGCAGGACGCACGCTTCCGCCAACGCCGCCTGGGTCATGCCCCGCCGCCGCCGGAGGGAGCGAATCGCCTGACCGAGGGCGCGCGGACTCGTTGCGATGGGATCCATGATGGTCTGTGGGAAATACGCCAGAGCGTATGATGCACAAATATACGCTAGAGCGCAACTGGGGCCTCCCTTCCGCCCCAGGCCAGCCGCGGGGTGGATGCTGTCACTTGGTGCTAGCATCGTGGTCGCGCTGTCGCGCGGGAGTCTCATGAGCCAGACCATCACGGTTCGCGGTTTGAACGAGAGGGAGAAGACCTGGTTGAAGGCGGAGGCAAGGAACGCCGGAATCTCCATGGAGGAGTTCGTCCGCCGGATGATCCGGCGCCAGTCGGAACAACGCATCCGGCGGGAGTGCGTTTCGGGGTGGTTTCTGCGCCACTTCGGACCGGAACACGGGGTCGAGCTACCGCCGCGGGCGCGGTACGGCTACCGGCCCATCGAGTTTCGCGAGGATGAAGACCCGGTAGAAAGCAAGCGGGGTTGAAAGTGGCGGCCGCGTGGATTCTCGACGCGAACGTCGTCTCGGAGATGATGCGCCCCAGGCCCGACAGGCGGGTGATCCGTTTCCTGAACACCATTCCGCTCCCCGGTGTCGCGCTCGCCAGCATCACCGTCTGGGAAATTCTGAACGGCATCGGGTGCCTGGAACCGGCCCGTCGCCGGACGGAACTCCGGGAACGGTTTGGGGCCGTTCTTCAGGGTTTCGAAGATCGCGTCCTGGCTTGGACCGTTGAAGACGCCAGAGCGTGCGCCGCACTCCTGGAGACGCGGCGGCGTCTGGGACGACCCCTCGACGAACAGCTTCCCGACGCCTTCCTCGCGGCGGCCGCCGTCTCCCGGAACCTCACGATCGTCACTCGGAACACCCCCGACTTCGAAGATACCGGCGCCCGCACCGTGAACCCCTGGGAAGAGAGCGCCTGAGCCCGCGGCGCGGTTGGACCAGGAAAGGTCCCGGGGGCGCCCGCCGCCCTACGCCGCCCGAACCCCGGGCGCCCCGATGCTGGTGAGGACCGCTCTCAGCTCCTCCCGCTCCGACTCGTGGAGGCGGCGCGTCGGGAGCCGGCTCGGGCCGCCCTTCCGGCCCGTCAGTTCGAGCGCGGCGTTGACGACCGGGCTCTCCGCACCCGTGCGATGCCACATCCGCACCCGGAACGCGTACCAGGGCCCATTGACCCGGGTCAGCAACTCCTGGGCCCGGGCGTAGTCACCCGCTTCCAGCAGCCGGAAGACCTCGAGGTCGTGCTCCGGCCAGACCGTGCACAGGTGGGTGATGTATCCCCGGCCCCCGAGCATGTGGGTCAGACTCTGGAGCCCGTAGTTGTCGATCACGGAGAGGCGGTCCCGGAAACGGTCGACCCCGCGCTGGTAGTCGCCCACCCCGCGTGCGGTAGACCACTTGAGGGCGGCGCAACGGGGTAGTGCGGCAAGCCGCTCGACGTCGTCGAGCGACATGTCGTAACCCTCCCAGTAGGTGTTGTAGATCATGATGCCGAGCGTGCTCGTGGCCTCGTGCACCGCTTCGAACAGCCGGTAGCAGTCCTCGGGGGAGGACTCGTAGTAGAAGCCGGGCGCGAGCTGGATGCCCCAGGCGCCGATGTCCTCCGCGAACCGCGCAAGTTCCACGGATACGTTCGGGTTCGTGTCCTGGGCGCCGACGAGCACCGGCGTCCGGCCGCCGGCCGCCCGCACGATGGTCTCGCTCACCGCCTTCCGCTCGTCGAGCGTCAGCATCGGGAAGTCACCCCCGGCGCCGGCGGCGAGCAGCACCCCGCTTCCGGTCTCGACGCCACGGTCCACGACGTAGCGGACGTTCTCCCGGATGGCGTCGTGATCGACGCTCAGGTCATCGCGGTAGTGCGTGATGACCGGGATCAACGGTCCACAGATGGTTCGCTTGGCTTCCGCCGGATTCATGGGGCGAATCTCCTTCTGTTAGCAGCCTTTGGACAAAGTGACGTGAGCACCGAGAACGGTGAGGCGCCCGGCTGACAAGGCGCGTGAGGGCGGAATACCGAGTGTATTCCGCCCGAAACGCAACGACGAGGGTCGCACAGCGACCCGGTTCAGCCGGGATGGATCACCGTTCAAATGCCGCGTGACTTTGTTCACAGGCTGCTCAGGCTGTGTTATACCCGAGCGCCGATGAACCAAGGCCTGGCCGCCATCGACTGGCTCGTGCTCGCGGCCTACGCCGGCCTCACCCTCTGGCTCGGCTGGTACTACGGACGACGTCAGTCGTCGACGAAGGAGTACTTCATCGGGGGCGGCCGGCTCCACCCCGTCGCGGTCGGGATCTCGCTGTTCGCGACGCTCGTGAGCACGGTGTCCTACCTGTCCGTGCCGGGCGAAACGCTCGGACGGGGCCCCGTGCTACTGGTCCAGCTCCTGGGACTCCCCCTCGTCTATTGCGTCGTCTGCTACGGGCTGCTTCCCGTTTACATGAAGCACCGGGTGACGAGCGCCTACGAACTCCTCGAAGTGCGCCTCGGCGTCGGGGCCCGTCTTCTGGGCGCTTCCATGTTCATCGTCCTGCGGCTCGCGTGGATGTCGCTCGTGGTCTATGCGGCGGCGGTGGCGCTGACGGTGATGATCGGCGCCGGCCCCTCCGCGGTACCCCTCGTCGTCCTCTCCACGGCAACCGTGGCGGTCATCTACACGTCGCTCGGAGGCCTCCGGGCCGTCGTCGTCACCGACTGCATCCAGTCCCTGCTTCTCTTCGGAGGCGCTCTCCTGGTGCTCGGCATCGTGACCGTGGAGCTCGGCGGCTTCGGGTGGTTCCCGACGACCTGGCAAGCCAACTGGGATACGCAGCCATTGTTCAGCTTCGACCCGGCCACGCGGGTGACCGCGTTCGGGACGGTGGTTTCCACGATGGTCTGGTACGCGGCCACCGCGGGCGGCGACCAGGTCTCGGTGCAGAGATTCATGGCGACCACCGACCTGCGCGCGGCCCGGCGGGCCTATGGGACCCAGCTCCTGGCCATCGCCGTGGTCACCATCGTGCTCGCGCTCGTCGGCGCGGCGCTGCTCGGTTACTTCGAGGCCTTCCCCGGGCAACTCGGCGAGGGGATGTCGCTTCGCAGCGACGCGGACCACATCTTCCCCTTCTTCATCGCCAACCGGCTCCCGGCCGGCGTTGCCGGGCTCGTCGTCGCCGCCATGTTCGCCGCCGCCATGTCCAGCGTGGACTCCGGCGTGAACTCGATCTCCGCGGTGGTGCTGACCGACTTCGTGGGACGCTTCCGGAAGCGCCGGCGCGACGACCGGACCCAGCTCCGGCAGGCCCGCTGGCTCGCCGCGGCGGCCGGCGGGCTCATCGTGCTCGGCAGCTTCGTCATGGATCTCGTGCCCGGCAACATCACCGAGGTGACCTCCAAGACGTCGAACCTCCTGACCGGGCCGATCTTCGGGCTCTTCCTCTTCGCGCTGTTCCTGCCCCGGGTGCGGGCCGTCGGAGCCACCGTCGGCACCCTCGCGGGGATCGTCGCGGCCGCGCTCGTCGCGTTCTCGGGCCCCATCTTCGGGTTCGATCCCGAAACCGGCGGCGACCCGGTGAGCTTCCAGTGGGTTGCTTCGGCGTCACTCCTGGTCCAGGTCGCCGTCGGCTGGACGGTGAGTGCGGTGTTCGAAAACAACAAGCCGCGAGCGGGTACGCTCGGATCCTGACGGATCACGAAGGCCACCTGATGCGCACCCTTGCCGCCATCGCCCTCCTTGCCTTCCAGCTCGCCATGATCGGCTACGCGCGCTTCGTTCCGTCGCGCTACTTCTGCTGGGCGCCCATGGACTCGCAGAACCTCTACTCGATCTCGGTCGTCATCGACGGACGCGAACTCGGCCCCGAAGAGATCGGGGAGCGCTACCGGCAACCGGCAGAGGGCGGCAACTGGCAGGCGGTCCAGCACGTGTTCGACAAGGTGCAGCAGTACGAAGAGACCTACGGCCGCGACGACGACGCCCGGGTGGTCGTCACCTACTCCGTCAACGGGCATCCCGAGGAGACCTGGACCTGGCCACCCCGGTGAAACGGCGATGAACCCGTCGTGGAATCCGCTGCGGCTCGGCGGCACGGCGCTCCCGGTGCCGCTCCTGCTCGCGGCCAAGCTCCTCGTGGTGACGATGCTGGCGACGGGCCACTTCCTGACGCTCCCGGACCCGTTCCTTCCCTTCCTCCCGGTGTTCGACCGGATCGGCAATCCCGAATTCTTCCGGACCGCGTTGCAGGTGCTCTTCCTCCTGGGCTCCGTCGCTCTGCTCTTCAACCGCGGGGTACGGCTGGCCTCCTTCGTAGTGGGGATGACGATCCTGATTGGGATCGCCTCCTCGAGGATCTACTGGGCCAACAACACCTTCTTCATGGGGGCCGCGCTGACGCTGATCGGACTCTACGCGTCGAAGCGCTCGGTCTGGCTGCTGCGGATCCAGGTCGCGATGATCTATTTCGGGGCCGGTTTCAACAAGGTGCTCGACCCCGATTGGGTCTCCGGACAGTTCTTCGAGAACTGGGCGGCCGCCAACCTCCAGCACGAGGTCTACATCCGCGTCGCGGCGCTGCTGCCAGAGATGGCCCTGGCCAAGCTCATGTGCTGGGGGACGATCGCGACCGAACTGAGCCTCTTCGCCGGCTTTACGTGGCGGCGGTTCTGGCCCTTCGCGATCTGGCTCGGGATCCTCTTTCACGCGGCGATGACGCTCTTCACCGGCATCACGTTCGTCCTGTTCCTCTACGTCGCGCCCGCCGCCTACTTCGCGTTCGCCCGTTGGCCGAGAACGACGACGGAGGTCATCTACGACGGCGACTGCGGCATCTGCGCGAAGACCAGGCGGTGGTGCGAGGCCCTCGATTTCGAAGGCGCCTTCCGCTGGACGGCTTTCCAGAGCGGTATCGGCGACCGCTTCGGCATCTCGCGGGACGCGCTCGTGGACCGTCTGCACATCGTGGTGGACGGCGAGCGCATCGCGGGCGGCTTCCGGGCGTTCAAGTTGATGTTGCTCTACAACCCGGTCACCCACCTGGCCATGCTCGGCGTGCTCCTGAGCCTGCACTGGGGACCGGCGTGGGCGCGCAGCGTGGTGATCGTCGCCATGATCGCGTTCTTCTTCCCCGCCTTCGACCGCGTCGGCCAGGCGGCGTACGACCTCGTCGCGCGCAACCGGCACCGTATCGGCGCCGAGCCGACCTGCGCCGTGGAGTAAGGCGCCGGGAAGAGATCCTCCTGCCCGTCCCAGCGGCGGCAGCCCCAACAAGGGCTCCGGCGGAAGGACGTATTACGGCAGACGGAATGACACCGTGTCGCGTGCGCCGCAGCGAATGCTCCCGGTGGAGGCTTCGAAGCGCAGCACTTACCAGAGCGTCCTCACGCGCGGATGCCCGCGGAGCTGCGCGTCCCGCGTATCAAGAACGATCGGTATCCCATCTCTCGCCGGTGCCGTACGGGTCGCCCACTTCACGCACCACGCTGCCTGCCAAGCACCGTTTGGGTTCCGCGAAGGAATACGGCATCAACTGTGCGACCGGTCGGCCGCGCTTCGTGATGATGATGGGAGTCCGGGTGCGGGCAACCTCGTCGAGCAGCTTCAGGCAGACGTCCTTGAATTTGTCCGCCCCGATGGTCGTCATGGTTCCGATTATCGCCATAGCCGAATGGTCATGGCCATAGCACCGCGGGAACGAACGCGCTGTTGCCAGCGGCGTCTTCCCACGGCGCCGGTCCGGACGTCCCCACCGCCGAGACGGCCAGGCGGCACGGAGCGGCCCGCCGTCTCTTCCGGACCGGTCCTCCCTACCCGCGTGCGTGGCGGAGCGGGATGCGGATCAGGAACCAGCCGAGCACGACGAACACCAGGAATCCCGGCACGCCGGAGGGCATGGACACGAGCGTCGGGAACTGGAAGGCCGCGACCGCGAGCCCGGATAGCGCCACTCCCATGAGGGCCTCGCCCGCGATCAATCCGGACGCGATCAGCGTCCCGGCGCTTTCGCCCAGCGAGCGGCGCTCGGCGGGCAGCTTGGCCATCTGGCGGTCGCTGACCCAGCGGAAGCAGCCGCCGACGAAGATGGCGAAGGTGGTCTGGAGCGGCAGGTACATCCCCACCGCGATCAGCATCGGGGACGGAGCCTGGATCAGGATCAGGAAGAGACAGAGCGCGATCCCGAAGACCACGAGCGGCCAACGCATGTCGCCGCCCACGATGCCCTGGGAAAGGAGCGCCATCAGACCCGCCTGGGGCGCCGGCAGTTCCTCGCCTCCTACCCCGATACCACCCGCGGCGATATCTCCCTGGTGAAGCAGCATCATCGGCAGCACCAGGAAGAAGGACGCGAAGATCACCCCGATGATCTCCGCCCATTCCATGCGGAAGGGCGTGCCCCCGAGGATCTGGCCCACTTTCAGATCCTGGAGCATGTCCCCGGCGACCGCGCAAGCGCAGCAGACCACGGCCGCAACGCCGAGCACTGCCGTCACGCCCTGCATGCCGGTGACCCCGAGGAAGGTCATCAGGAGCGCCGCCAGCAGGAGCGTCGAGATGGTCAACCCGGAAACCGGATTGGAGGAACTCCCGATCACGCCGACGAGGTAACCGGCCACCGCCGAGAAGAAGAACCCGGCGACGATCATCACGATCGCCGAGCCCAGGGCGCCGAGGGGCTGCCCCGTGTAGTAGTTGTAGAGGAAGAAGGTCGGGATGATGAGGGCGACCACCCCGGCGGTCGTCCAGCTGAAGGGAATGTCGCGATCCTTCTCGTCGGAGCCGGCCGGGTGTCCGTGCCTGAGTTCTCCGACGGACCGCTTGAGCCCCTCTCCGAGCGACTTCCGCATCCGGAGCAGCGTCCAGATCGCGCCAGCGATCATGGCCCCCACCGCGATCGGCCGCACGAGTTCGGCCCAGACCACGCTGCTGACCGCGGTCCAGTCGGCGCCCGCCGCCGCCAGCTTGCCCGCGTCCGCGAACTCCGGATTGAAGAAGAGGACCGCCGGGATCATGAACCACCAGGCGAAGACCCCGCCCGAGAAGGTGAGCGCCGCCAGCCGGAAGCCGATGATGTAACCGACCCCGAGATAGGCGGGCGACGCCGCCGGGGTCGAGAAGGGCAACACCCCCGGCTGGGCCGCCGCCCCGAAGGACTGGCCTCCGACCGCGACGGACCCCTGGAAGGACCCGTAACCGAGAGCGCCGGAAATCCGGTCGGTGAAGAGCTGGATTCCCTTCGAGTTCTTGAGAACCTCGATCAGCGCGCCGACGCCCATCATCTGGAAGAGCAGCCGGCCGCCGCTGGCGCCCTTCCCGGCGCGGTGGATCTCGGCGGCGGCAACCGATTCGGGGAACGGAAGTTCGGGGTCGGTGACCATGCTCCGCCGCAGGATGACGACGAAGAGGATGCCGAGCAGCCCGCCGACCAGCATCAGCAGGGTGCTCTCCCAGTAGTTGAACTGCTCCCAGGCGCCCGCCATCAGGAATGCCGGGAGGGTGAAGATCGCCCCCGCCGCCAGCGCCTCACCGACGGAAGCCGTGGTGCGGGCGATGTTCTCTTCGAGGAGGCTGCCCTTGAAGAGCCCGCGGATGACGACCATGGAGACGACCGCCGCCGGGAAGGTGGCCGCGACCGTCTGGCCGGCGCGGATGCCGAGGTAGGCGTTCGCCGCCCCCAGCACCACGGCCATGAAGAGGCCGAGGAGAAGAGCCCGGAGCGTGAACTCGCGGGTGCTGCCGGATGAGTTCGCCATGACGCCTCCTTGGGTGGGGGGGTGGGGCGGTTCGGCGTTATATCACCGAGCGGCGCCGAGGGAGGCGCAGGGCGTGGCGGCAACGCGAACCCCCTCGAACGCTACGTAGAATACGAAGATGACCGAAACGCAGCTCATGGAACGGAAGAAACGGACACCGGTCGCCGAGTTGGAGTTCATCGGCTGCTATCCGGTTCGCCTGAGCGCGACGGAGATCGAGAGCCCCGAGTGGGAAGGCCGCCGCATCGAGTACTGGCACGCGGCCACGGAGACGGCGTGGCTGGCACAGGAACCGGCGACCCTGTACCACGAAGTCCCGTCGCGCCGGCTTCCGGCCCTGGTGGAGCGAATCTGCCTGGTGCGCGGGTCGGCAGCCCGCTGCCTGGGTTCCTCGGACCTGCGGATCCGGGAACCGGACGGTTCGCTCGGCGACCTGATGCAGGCGGACGAAGCGGTGTACCTGCACCCCACGAGGTCCCGGATGCCGCAGGGCGTCGCATTCTTCGTGGGGGAGGACGACCCGCCCGATGTCGTGCTGGAGGTGGACAACACCACCGATGTCCGTCGCGGAAAGCTGATTGCCTATGGGGAGTGGGGGTTCCCCGAGATCTGGGTGGAGACCCCGGACGAGGGCTCGCCGAGCCGGCCCCGGTCGCTCCGGCCGCGGTTGACGATCTACCTGCTCGACGACGGGCGGTACCGGGAGGCTTTCGAGAGCCGCGCGTTCCCCGGTTGGCGCACAGAGGAGATCCACCGCGCCCTGAACGAACCGGAGCTGTCGCCGGCCACGGACCAGGCGCTCTGGCGGGTGGGGCGGGCGCTCGGAAAACGGGAGGGAACGCATCCCGAAGATGACCAGCTCGGGCGGCGTCTGGAACGGCGGGGCCGCGCCCGGGGATTGGCGGACGGCCGCGCCCGGGGAGCGCTGGAGGAACGGGCCGCCATGGCGGGGGCGATCCTGCGCCACCGCGGCGTTGAGGTCCCGCCCGATTTCCCGGCTGATCTCTCGGCGGACGATCGCGCCGTCCTGGACGCAGCGTCCTCCGATGATCTCGTGGCCGCGGGCTCCCGCGCCACCAGCCTGGCCGACTTCCTCGCCCGTCTCCGCGAACAGCCTGTGGTGAAACCCGCGTGAGCGCCGAGGCCCCCACCGGGAGAACTGGGGGCGAGGCCCAGTTCCTGTGAAAATGCGGCTTGGTTGAGTAACGGATCTCGGACCGGGCAGGACCGCAGAAGCGGCTTGGAACGCCGGCTTCAGCCGGCACCGTGGCCGCAGGC
>LXNJ01002166.1_pt1 | contig 10926 bp, 7 predicted proteins | sample 809081 | NCBI WGS metagenome assembly LXNJ01 (sample SAMN04870510, study PRJNA318959) | sponge metagenome | biome: sponge; feature: marine sponge reef; material: water | host: Petrosia ficiformis | place: Greece: Milos, Mediterranean Sea | collected 2013-05-29 | depth 5-7 m
GCCGCCCTGCGTGATCACGATGCTGGATCCGTCCGCGCTCCAGCTGTAGCCGGGCAGGATGCGCATCGTCTTGATCCCCTCGGTGTTGTCGACCGTGATCGGGTCCATCGCGACGCGCTCGCTCCCGGTCTCCAGGTCGCGGATCCACAGCGCGGTGCGGGGGCCGAAGGTGTGGCCCCGGTACGAGATCGTGCCGCCGGCGATCCGGCGGGCGAAGGCGAGGTGACGGCCGTCGGGCGAGATCTCGGCCGCGTAGGCGCTCCCGCTCGAGGCGCGCACCTGCTGCGCGGCGGTGCCGGCCGTGATGTTGACGATCTCGCCGGTGCGCAGATCCTTGCGCCGCACCTGCCAGTGCCCGGCCATCGCGTCGCGGCCCTGCAGCCCGGGCGGACCGGTGTAGACGTGGAAGTACAGGTAGCGGCCGTCGTCCGACGGCGAAGGCCACGCGGCCTGCGGCTGGTCGCCGACGACCTGGATCCCGTCACCCCCGTCGACGTGGTACATCCAGATCCCGCTGCGACCCGTCTGGCCCCGTCCCGCGGCCACGTCCTGCAGCTTGACGAAGATGTAGTCGCCGTCGGCGGACCAGGCCGGCTCGACGGCGCGGGTCGCCATGTCGCTGAACACCGAGCGCGCGTTCGAGCCGTCCGCGTCCATCAGCCACAGGTTGTTCTGACCCTCGCGGTCGCTGATGAAGGCGATCGTCGACCCATCAGACGAATAGCGCGGATGGTAATTCGTCGCGACCCCTGTTCCGCCCGTCAAAAGCTCCGCTTCACCCCCGTTGTCGGCCAAAACTCGGTAAATGTGGCCGACAAGATCGAAAACGACCCAGCGGCCGTCCGGAGAGACGTCCAGCGACATCCAGGTGCCCTCTTCGATCGTGAAGTCGATCTCGCGGGTCTCGCCGCGGGCGAGGGTGACGTCCCAGTCGTCGTCGTCCTGGGTGTCCTGGGCGGCGAGTGGAGCCGCGAAGGTGAGCGGGACGAGGAGGGCGGCGGCCGATGCGAGGGAGGCCAGCCGGGCCACGGCGTGGCGGGGTGAGGGATGGCCGGGCGAGGGGGCTGAGAAGCGCATGGGGTCCTCCCGGGGGTGCGCGGTGGGTCCAAACCCTGACGTAACGTTAGGGTTGCAGTTGGGTGTGGGATCCGACCTTGAGATTGGGGCCGGGCAGATGTCGGAGCAAGGTGCGGGGGAGGTGGCCGTGCGGGGGTTTCGCGGCTCCGCTCACAGCCGCGCAGAGGCAGAAGCCTCACGTAACGTCAGGGTTGCCGGGCGGCCTTCTTCCCGCTCAATCGATCCACTACAGATGCAGCCGTCATGTGGCCCAGGACGTTCGTGGCGCTGCGGAACATGTCGGGAATCCGGTCGATCCCGAGCAGGATGGCGAGCCCCGCCTGCGGAATGCCCACCGTGTCCAGCGTCGGGACCAGGGAGACGATGCTCGCGCTGGGGACCGGAGCGACGGTCATCGAGGCCAGGAAGGTGGCGAATACGGCCGCTGCCATCGCGGCCGCTGGCAGGGGGACGTCGTAGAGGGACGCGAGGAAGACCACCGATGCGCCCTGGAAGAGCGCGCTCCCGGCGCGGTTGAGCGACGCGGCCAGAGGCAGCACGAGGCGGGTGGTCGTCGGGGAGACGCCCAGCTTGGCTTCGGTGTCGGCGAGCATGACGGGGAACGTCGCGACCGAACTCGTCGCGCTGAAGCCGACCGTGCAGGCGCCGACGGTTCCCCGCAGGTAGGTGCGGAGCGGCAGGCGGCCGAGGAATCGTGCGGCGGGGAAGTACACGAGCGCGATGAACACGAAGAGGCCGACGATCACCGTGAGGATGAAGACGCCCAGGCTCGCCAGGAGCGACCAGCCCAGTTCGGCGGTGACGGGGGCGGTGAGGCCGAAGAGTCCGACGGGGCCGATCCACAGGATCCAGTAGACGATCGTGACCAGGGTTTCGGTGATCGTGTCGGCCAGGTCGAGAAGGCTGGCGCGCTTTTCCGCCGGAAGGGTGCCGGCGGCGGCGGCGAAGATGGCGGCGAAGACGATCAGGGGGAGGAGCGCGCCGTTGGCCGCGGCCTGGAACGGGTTGCGCGGGACGAGGGTGACGAGGAATTCGAGCAGCCCGGGGAACTCTCTGGCGGCGCTATCCTGAACGGCCGGCGGGACGACTTCAGGGCTGAAGCGAAGGGCGAACACCATAAGCCCCATCCCGATCAGAATGGCGGGGATGGTAGTGAGCCAGAAGAAGAGGATGGAGGACCCACCCAGGCGGCCTGCCTTGCGCAGACCGCCCAGCCGGGCGATCCCGACGAAGATGACGCACACGACCAGAGGAATGACCACCATCTGAATCGCGTTGACGAAGAGCGTGCCGAGCGGGCGGACACCGGTGGCAAGCGAGATCAGGAGGGGACTGCCGGTAGCGGTGGCGATGAGGCCGAAGGCGAGCCCGGCGAGCAGACCGGTGGCCAGCGCGGCGTGGTTGACCTTGCGGGTGGGGGAGGGTGGGGGTTCGGTCATTTGTGGGGCTAGCCGGGGTGCTCGCCGAGTCTCGATTTCAGGAGGTATTCTCTTCCGGCTGCGGTCGTGCGGTAGCGCTGCTTGCTGCTGCGCGGCTTGTCCGGGATGGTCATCTCGATGAGTCCGGCATCGAGGGCAGGGCGCAGGTAGGCGGTGCGGAAGTGCTTGTAGTCCTTGAGTTCTAGCGCTTCTTGAAGATCTCCCCTCGACATCTCACCCGAGATGACTTGGACGAGGATCCCGACTTGAGGGGTGACTTGAGGGGTGACTTCCGTGGTGACTTCCGTGGCGGGCCGGAAGATCGCTACGAAGAAGGGGCCGCGCATCGCGAATTCAGGCTCGGGGCAGCCGGCCTCGCTGGCCTCCTCACGGATTCGACGGATTCCGGTACCGGCCTTTTCTATGAAGCCGGTGCGGTGAAGCAGGTCGGCGATGAGGGCGTTTCGTCGGACGCTGCCGTGACCGAGGTCCGCAAGGGCCGCCTGCGTCATCGAACGTTCCCGCTCACCCTTCTCTTCGCGGCATCACCACCGCCTTGCCCGCTTTGGGCCCCAGCCCCTCCGCGTACACCTTGGCATTGAGCGCGGGCAGCCGCCCCGTGAGCAGTGCGTTCAGCTGCTCAATGACGGCGGGCAGTTCCTCCCATGATCGGTCGATCTGCCATAGCTGGTCGGCGGTGGGGGCGCTGCTGGCCCGCTCGATCGACTGCCAGGCGGAGGCGCCCGCCGCTGGTCCGCTGCCGCCTCCGAAGCCGCCTCCGCCAAGGTCGTCCTGCACCGCCTCGAGGTCCTCGCGGAAGGCGTCGAGCTCCTTGGTCAGCTCATCGGGTGCCTCCGCGGCGGCCGCGACGCGCTCGTCGATTCGGCCCAGTTGCTCGCTCATCGTGCTCATCCGTTCCCGGACGGCGCTCACCGCCCCCGACAGCCGGTACGAATCCATCATGGCCGCGTGGCGCGCCATCAGGTCGGCCTGGGAGATCTCCACGCGCGGATCGAGACGCACCTCGGCGGTGGTCTCGAACGCGTCGCCGCCGGCCGCCAGGACCACCGTGTAACTGCCGGGCAGGACGCGCGGCCCCGGGTCCATCGTCTCGCCGTCGGTGCCCTCCGCTGCCAGCCGCAGGTCCCAGATCACCTCGTTGAGGCCGGCGTCGCCGGTGCCGTCAAGCTCCCGCACGACCGTGCCGCCGCCGTCGGTGACGGTGATCTTCACGCTGTCGGTTGCCGCGCCGAGATGGTAGCGGATGCGCGCCCCATCGGGCGGATTGGGCGCCGCGTAGATGCCGGGGGTCCAGCCCTGCGGCGTGTATTGGTTGAACGAGGTCGCGCGGCGCACCGGGTAGAGGTGGGCGGACGAGGCCATCACCTCGCTGCTCAGGTGCTCGAGCGGGCCGATGTCGTCCATGATCCAGATGCCGAGGCCATGTGTGCCGATCACGAGGTCGTTGTCGCGCGGGTGCACGACGATGTCGTCGACGGGCACGGTGGGGAGGCCGTTCTTCAGGTCGTGCCAGCTCGCGCCGCCGTCAATCGAAAAATGCACGCCCACTTCACTTCCCGCGAAGAGCAGGCTATGGGCGCGGGGGTGCTGAGCGAGCGCGTTCATGGAGGTGGCGGGCAGCCCGTCGGTGATCGCGCGCCAGCTTCCGCCGTAGTCGGCGCTCGCATGGACGTACGGCGCGAAGTCGTCGCTGCGATGACCGTCGAAGACCGCGAAGACCTCGCCCTCCGCGCCCCGCGACGCCACGATGCGCGTGACATAGGTGTGGGCGGGCAGCCCGGGCACGTTGCCGGTGATGTCCATCCAGGTGGCGCCGCCGTCCCGGGTGACGTGCAGCCGCCCGTCGTCGCTTCCCGTGTACAGCACCGCGGGGTCCAGCGGCGACTCCGCCAGCGCGGTCAGGTTGCCGTAGTTGGACTGGCCGTCGTTGCGCGACATCTGGGCCTCGCCGCCCGCGACGCCCATCAGCTCCAGCGTGTCGCGGTCGATTGCGTACGTCAGGTCGCCGCTGATCTCCTCCCAGCTCTGGCCAAGGTCCGTGGAGCGGAAGAGGATGTTCGAGCCCGCATACAGGACCTGGTCGTCGTGCGCCGAAAGAAGCATGGGCGTGTCCCAGTTCCAGCGCAGCTGCCGCTCCTCATCCTCTCCTGCCGGGCGGGGCAGGGGACGGATGCGTGCGCGCTCCCCGGTCGTGAGGTCTACGCGCGTAAGGTTACCCCCCTGAGACTCCGCAAACATCAGTTCCGGGTTCGTGGGGTGCATGACGGTGAAGAAGCCGTCGCCCGAGCCCACGTTGTACCAGTCGCGCGTGCGGATCCCCTGGTTGGAGAGCGTGTTCGAGGGCGCGCACCAGGAGCCGTTGTCCTGCAGGCCGCCGCAGACGTGATAGGGGTCGCGCATGTCGACGCCGATCTCGTAGAACTGCCCGATCGGCAGGTTGCGGAGCTGATACCAGTTGTTTGAGCGGTCCCAACTGACCGAGACGCCGCCGTCACCCCCCAAAATGAGGTGGTCGGAGTCGGCGGGATCGATCCACAGCGCGTGGTGGTCGAGGTGCACGCCGGCTGCGGCGTCGGGGGTGAAGTTGCGCCCGCCGTCGGAGGAGCGGAAGAGGCTGGAGCCGCCGAGATAGATCCGCTCGGGGTCGTTGGGATCGACGCGGATCTGGCTGTAGTACATGGGGCGGTTGTTGGTGGTGGACAGGTGCTCCCAGCTCTCGCCGCGGTCGGTCGAGCGGTAGACGCCGTTCTGTGCGTCGGCGCCGGATCCGCCGCCGAATCCCTGGCCGGGCACGCGGGCATCGGCTTCGACCAGGGCGAAGACCACGTTGCCGTCGCCGCGGTAGATGTCCAGGCCGATGCGTCCCTTGTCGCCTTCGGGCAGGCCCTCGGTGAGCTCGGTCCAGCTCTCGCCGCCATCGGTCGTGCGGTAGATGCCGCTGCCGGGCCCGCCGCCGTTGAACCCCCAGGCGCGCCGCTGACGCTGATACATGGCCGCAAAGAGGGTGCGGGGGTCGCCGGGGTCCATCACCAGGTCGGTCGCGCCGGTGTCGTCGTCGACGAAGAGGACGCGCTCCCAGCTCTGGCCGCCATCGGTCGTGCGGTAGACGCCGCGCTCGGGGTTGGGCCCCCACAGGTGGCCGACCGCGGCGACGTAGGCCACGTCGGGATCACGCGGATGCACCTGGATGCGCGCGATGTGGTGCGTGTCTTCCAGCCCCAGGTGCGTCCACGTCCGCCCGGCGTCGGTGGAACGGTACACCCCGTTGCCCCATGGCGAACTCTGCCGGTTGTTGGGCTCGCCGGTGCCCACCCAGACCACGTTCGGGTTGGAGGGCGCCACGGTGACATCGCCGACGGACGCCGTCGCTTCGTCCCTGAAGACGTGCGTGAAGGTGATGCCCGCGTTCTCGGTCTTCCACACGCCGCCCGTCGCGACGCCCACGTAGAAGATGCGCGGGTCGTCCTCGACAACCGCCAGGTCCGCGACCCGCCCGCCCATGATCGTGGGACCGACGGTCCGGAACTCGAGCGCGGCGGTGGCCTGCGCCATGGGGTCGGGCGCGGCGTCCTGGGCGTGGAGGGGGCCGGCGGATGGCAGCGTCCCAACGGCGAGGGCCAGCAGGAAGGCGGCCAGCGCCCCGGTGTCAGGCAGGGCGCACGCGGAAGGCAGCGCGAGGCTCGGGAATGGGCGGCGGCGTTCGGTGCGGTACACGGTTGTCTCCAAAGCGGGGTCTAACGGGGGACATGAATTCGTCTCAATCAATAACGACCGGCCGGTTCCCCCAACAGAAGGTGCGGAACCGCAGCCGGGAGGAGTATTGTGGGTGGAGTGCGACCCAGCCGATACGGCGACGCGAACCAGACAGGAGCAACCACTAGTGACTACACGGCGTGAATTCATCGGGCATGCGGGCATCGCGGCGGGCACCGCGGCACTTGGCCTCGGGGCGGCGCGGCAGGCAGCGGCCCGGCCCGGCCCCGGCGCGGAACCGGAGACCCCGCCCGGCCTCGGCGACCTCGCGGGCCCACCCCGCCAGGACGCCATGAGCATCCTCATCCTCGGCGGCACCGGCTTCATCGGCCCGCACGTCGTGCGCCACGCGCTCGCCCGCGGCCACCAGATCACCCTCTTCAACCGCGGCCGTACCAACACCCACCTCTTTCCCGAGGTGGAGAAGCTGGTGGGCGACCGCAACAGCGACCTCACCGCGCTGGAAGGGCGCCGCTGGGACGCCGTCCTCGACAACTCCGGCTACACGCCCCACCAGGTCGGCCTCTCGGTCGGCCTCCTCAAGGGCGCCACCGACCAGTACCTCTTCACCTCGACGCGCGCGGTCTACACCGATTTCACCGCCGATGTCATGGACGAAGACGCGCCGATCGGCCCGAGGGATCTCCCCGAGAGCGAGTGGACCGCGTACGGCCCGGCGAAGGTCCTCGCCGAGCGTGCGGTCGAGGAGGGCTTCGGCGCGCGCACCCTCATCGTGCGGCCCCCGGTCATCGTGGGTCCGGGCGACCGCAGCGACCGCTTCACCTACTGGCCGGACCGGATCGACGCCGGCGGCGAGGTCCTGGTCCAGGGCGATCGAACCGACCCCGTCCAGTTCATCGACGTGCGCGACCTGTCGGAGTTCTACATCCACCTGCTCGAGCAGCAGACGGCCGGCATCTTCAACAGCGTGGGCCCCGGCGCGCCGCTGTCGGCGGCCGAGCTGGTGTACGGCATTCGCGCGATCACCTCGACCCCGGTGTCATTCACCTGGGTGGACTGGGATTTCCTCGCCGAACGCGGCCAGATGCCCCAGCAGCAGCTGCCGTTCTGGCAGCCGCCGCGCGGCCGCTACCTCAACTATGGGCGCATCGACAGCAGCCGGGGGATCGCGGCGGGGCTCACCTTCCGGCCGCTGGCGGTGATCGCCGAGGACACGCTGGACTGGCACAAGAGCCGGGAGGCGGCGGGCGACTTCCGGCTGCGCACCGGCCTGGACCGCGCCACCGAGGCGAGGTTGCTGGCCGAGTGGCGCGAGGCGGGTGGCTGAGGAGGATTCATGATGTGCGACTTGCCGGGGACGAGAGCGTCGAATGTTCTCCTGCTTCTCTCGCTCACGCCTGTCATGGCCGGCTGCTCGAGCGACCCGGCGCCTGCCGCCGGCGATCTGACCACCACGATCGACACCATCGGCGGAGTCGTGAGGGTCGTGAATTCGGGCACGGCGCCGGAGTGGCAGCTGACCCTCCAGACCACCATCGGCCCGAAGTCCCTCGCGGTCGGCGGCGGTGGCCCGGAAGAATTCGGCCAGGTCACAACCGCCATGCTGGGACCAGGTGGCGAGGTGTACGTGGGCGATTCGCAATACCTGGAGATACGAGTCTTCGGTCTCGACGGTGAACACCGCCGCACCTTCGGCCGCGACGGCGAAGGGCCCGGCGAGTTCCCCGGGCACATCAACTCGCTGGCGTGGGTCCGGGACCGCCTGCTCGCAATCGACCTGATCGGCGGGCGCATCAACGAGTTCTCGTCCGCAGGCGAGCCACTCGGCCAACGAGTCGCTCCCGGCTATTGGGGCGGCACCGGCCCCGGGGAGGGACTCGCTCCCGTGGGTGGCGACGAGGCCTATTCCCAGAGCCTGGTCCCCGGCCCCACCGGGCTGTCGTTCGTCCATGTCGGTCAGAACAGCGCGGGCGAAACCGGCGACACGATCCACCCTCCGGAGGATCCCTGGGACCACAGCATCACATGCGAATACAACAACGGGTGGTTGTGGTTCTTCGAGAACATCTACGGCCCCAAGCTTGCACTGCACCCGGGTCCGGGCGGCACGATGTACCAGGCCAAGACCGACATCTACCGCATCGCGCTCACCCGCGGGGCGGACACGCTGCGCATCATCGAGCGAACGCTCCCGGTCGAGGAACTTTCGGACGAGGAATGGGCGGCCGTCGCCGACGAATTTGCGGCCGGTCTCCGCGAGCGACGGGGCGCTTCATGCGAACCTCCTCGCCCTGTACGGCCTGCGACAAAGCCCTTCATCAACAAGATCAGCATTGCTCCCGACGGCAGACTATGGGTCGAGGCGTTCGGCACAGCCGGAAACCGTTGGGACGTATTCGACCCCGAAGGCCGGCTGCTCGGAAGCGTGCCTCTGGTCGAGTGGAAGGAGTACTCGGTGCCCGCATTCGGGACCGACCACCTCCTCGCCATCCGCCAGGACAGCCTGGAACTGGACCATGTCGATGTGTGGCGGATCGAGCGGGATGAGCGATGACGGCCGCACCAGTGCGCCGCCGCTCGCCTCGGATGTAAACCGCACATTACATAATGTCCTGTAACCTTTACACGATGGCGTCCCATCCAAGCATCGGCGTGACGCACGTCGTTTCCGCGGGACCACCAGACCCCTGATCGGACCGCCGCGATCGACCCTTCCCTGGCCCAATCGAAGGTGGCCTACCGCGCCGCAGCCGGAATCTCCCCGAACTCCCCAGTCCGCAGAAACTCGATCACCGCCTCCGCCGTGTACCTGCTGCTCATGATGAAGGCATGCGACCGCGGCAACACGATCACCGGCACGCCCTCGACCCGCGTCTGCTCCACACTCACAATCCCGTCGTCCGGGCCCGGAATCGCCAGGTGGCCGATAGGCTGAATGGCACGGTTCCCCGCGATGATGCCCATCTCGTAGTCCGGCGGAGGCAGGGTCGCCGGGATATCGGTGCTGTCAGTCCCAAGCGAGCTGCCCACCGGCCCCAGCACTTCCGTGGCCACCGGGATCTCCTCCAGCCAATCCACGAAGAGGCTGCCCTGGTTCGGCGGCGCCAGCAGCACGACCCGCCCCAGCTGTTCGGGCGGTGTCTCGGCCAGATACCCGCGTATCACCAATCCCCCCAGCGAATGCCCCACAAAGTGAATCCGGGGCGACTCGCCGCAGCACCGCTCGACCGTCGACCTGACGGTCGCCACCTGCTCAGGAAAATCAGCACTGAGTGATCTGTAGCCCACGGTGACGACCCCATAGCCGGCCCACTCCAGCCGCTGGGCCAGAACCATCATGGATGTCCGCGAGCGCCCCAGACCGTGAACCAGCACCACGGCTTCTTCGTCTGGCGCAGGATTGCCTTCGCACCCTGGCAGTGCGAGCAAAAGTGCCAGAAACAGTAACCATGCTTTCTTCATGACACCCGCCCAGAGAGTCGAGGACTTCTGTCACACGCTCCCTCTTACACCGGCTGTGGCCACAAAGTTACGGCCGGTCCGTCTTCACCCTCCCCACGCCGCTCGGAGCACGCGGACGAAGTTCCCGCCCATCACCTGACCGCTTTCGGAGGAGCCAAGACCTCGATCTTCCAACGCCTCTCGCACATTGTCGAGATCCGCGGTTCCTGACAAGTCCCGCGGGAAGGTGTACGGCGGGTCGGGGAGCGGATCGAACCCGTACCGCTTCCGGGGCCGGTCGTCGAAGTCCAGTCCAAGGCCGATGTGGTCCGGTCCGACCCGATCGAGCAGGTAATCGAGGTGGGCGAGGAAATCTTCCAGGAGAGGTTCCGGGCGGTCTGCGACCAGCGCGGGGAATGCGCTCAGACCGATCACCCCACCGCGCGCCGCGCAGGCATCAATCTGTTCATCGGTCAGGTTGCAGGGGTGAGCGTACACGGCCCGAGCGTTCGAATGCGTGAAGACAACCGCGGCCTGCGATTCGTCGATAGCGGTTAGGCTCGTCCGCACGCCGGCACCGCTTAGATCGACAAGAACGCCCGCCGCGTTCATCTCGCGCGCTGCCAGCCGCCCGAGTCCAGTGAGCGGGAGATCGGTGCGCTCGAGGCAACCGTCTCCGTTCCAGTTCTTCCAGTTGTGCGTGATCGCCATGACCCCGACGCCGAGTTCCCGGAAGCCGCGGATCAGCCCGATGTCCTGTTCGACCATCTGAAGGCCCTGGAACGTCGGTACGACGCCGATTCGGCCGGTCGCCAGCGCAGACAGTTGCGTCGGCGCATCCACGAGGTGCCAGTTGGCCCCGTCCGCAGCGTCAGCCCCGCCGCTCATACCATGCAGTGCCAGCAGATTGTGCAGCGCCGCGTCGAAATGCTCCACCGTGGCGACAGGCACGAACGCGCACGACACCCCCGTTGCAGCGATGGATGCCAGATGGGCGCCGACGGCCGCAACGCCGCGATCCGGCGAGGCCAACGGCACGGAAGCGTCGATCACCGGAGCCGCCCCCTGGCGATGCACCCCGCCGTCGCCGCCGACGTCGTTCTCTCCTCCCGCTCCATCCACACCACACGCCGACACTCCGAGTGCCGATGCCAGTGCCCCCGATCCGCTCAGTTCCAGAAATCCTCGCCGAGAGATCGTCACGTCACGCTCCCCAGACCTCTTCCCACACGCGCAGCCAGTTCAGGCCCATGAT
>LXNJ01002167.1_pt1 | contig 10916 bp, 9 predicted proteins | sample 809081 | NCBI WGS metagenome assembly LXNJ01 (sample SAMN04870510, study PRJNA318959) | sponge metagenome | biome: sponge; feature: marine sponge reef; material: water | host: Petrosia ficiformis | place: Greece: Milos, Mediterranean Sea | collected 2013-05-29 | depth 5-7 m
AGGACATGAGCCACACCCGCGCCTTTGCCGAGATCAACGGGAAGCTGGAAAATGGCGCGGAATATCACGTGGAGGCCCTGTGGGCGCAGGCCAAAATCCCCGATTGGTACACGACGCCGTCGTATCCGCCGTTCCCCCTCACGGATACGAGCATTATGGAAGTCGCGCCGGAGCACCCCGGCCGCGGTGCTTTCTGCGAGGACTACGGCGCAGACCCGAACGATCCATACTACGAGGCATGCCAGGGAGGCGAAAACTGGTATTTCAACGGTCGTCCCTTTGGAAACTCGGGCCCGGGCCGCACGCTGGACCGCGACGCCCGCACGTGGCGCGCGGCGGCTTCCCTGAATGGCGATTTTGTGGGATTCGGCGACCGGGAGAACCATTTCGATCTGGGCCTCTCTTACTCCCGCACCGAGGGCAACTACAACCTGCCGGGTGTGTACATCGAGCGGCTTTTCCTCGGATTCCGCGGCTTCGGGGGGCCGCGTTGCGGCGTTGGCGTGGTTGCGGACCGCACGACCCTTGCCGGGATGCGCCTCGGCCCGCTGGGCGGCAAGGCGGCGGGTCAGGGCGACTGCCATTACTACAATCCGTTCGGCAACGCCATCGAGTACGCGGACCAGTATGGCGCGCCATTCGCATCGCGGGCGAATCCGGATTACCGGGCCGCGCTGGCCAACAGCGCCGAATTGCGGCAGTGGCTCAATCAGGAAGTGGACATGCACAGCGGTGCCGACATGCTGGTGGCGGACGCGACGCTGACCGGGACCTGGATCGAGGACGTCGCCAGTTACGCGGCGGGCTACCAGTTCCGTCTGTTCAATGCCAGCGGGGACCCCAACGACGAGGGCGACGTCACCATCAATCCCTGTCCGGTTGTGGGGGACAGGAACTGCTCGGCGGAGGACCGGTTCGGTCCCTATGCGTTCACGAATGTGCATCGGCCTTATGATGAATCCCAGACCGTGCATCGTTTCTTTGCGGAAACGCCCCTGAGCCTGGGGGAGTCGTTTGACGTCCAACTCGCGGCCAATTACGAGTTTCACGACGTGGCGAGCAGTTTCGATCCCAAATTCGGGTGGCGCTATCAACTGATGGAATCATCGGACCAAACCCTGTTCCTGCGCGGCTCGGTGCAAACGACGTTCCGCACGCCGTCCCTGGACGATGTCAATGAAAGTCCGCTCTCGACGCTTGAGTGGATCAACGAGACGGGGGCGTATCAGACGGTGGACAGAATCGGGAGCAGGGACCTCAAACCCGAACGGGCGTTTACCTTCAACGCGGGCATCGCCCTGGTCACCGAGAAAGGATTTGAGGCGACGCTGGACTACTGGAGTTACGATTTCAGCGACGTGATCGGTCCCATGCCCCACGGCGCCATTACCGCCCTGTACGCAGACGAAGCGAACAAGGAGGCTTTGAAGCAGTTCATCGTGTGTCCGGACGGGATAGGCACCGGTACGTGCGCGGCCTCGGAACTCGAGCGGGTCCAGGTGGACGTCGTCAACTGGCCGGGGCTGAAGACCTCGGGAATCGATCTGCATCTGGGTACGCGGGTCCCGCAGGGAGCGGGACTGTTCACAGCCAGCCTGGAAGGCACCTATACGCTGGCGTACGAGACAAAGGCCCTCATGTTGGGCAGCCTGACGCTCCAGGAAGAGGCGGACGCCGCCGGCTACCTGAATTTCGGCAATCCCATCGCGACGTCGCTTCCCAAGTTCAAGGGCCGGATTTCGGGAAGCTATTACTGGCAGGACTACAGTCTCGCAACCTATCTGAACTACATTTCGTCCTATGAGGACCGCGGGTCGATGGGCTCCGATAATTCGGATATCAAGCGCATTTTCGGTACCATCGAATCGTATGTAACGTGGGACATGACGTTCCTGTGGAACATGCCAAACGGGTTGAACATCGCGCTATCCGGGATGAATCTGCTGGACACAATGCCTCCTCTTGTGAATATCGAGCAGGCGTATGACGGCTTCACGCATGACCCCAAGGGCCGGCGGCTGAAGCTGGCCGTAACCTATCAACTCGGGCGATAACCTCCCATTTTTCTGTACGAATATGCAAAGGGCATCCGCCAGTCGGTCGGATGCCCTTTGCTTGGTTATTTCACTGCAATGGGAGCCATACCGGTACGGCCGAGGAAAGCGTTGCAATCTCAATTATCGAACGGCATATTATTACGGGGAGCAACCTGCGGTTCACACCCTCCTTAATAGCAGAGGAAGAAACCGTCAATTGTTTTCAACTCCGGGTATTGACGACGTTCGCGAGATGCCGCGCAACCATGTGAGTACCGGGACTCCAGATGCTCTCCGCCCCCGGAACAGGCGGTCCGCCCCCGCGCGACCCGCGTTTCTGCATCACCTGGAATTGACATGAACAAACGCAAAGACTATCTCTCCTGGGACGAATATTTCATGGGCGTTGCACTGCTATCCGCCCTGAGGAGCAAGGATCCCAACACCCGCGTGGGCGCATGCATCATCAACGGGAAGAAGAAAATCGTGGGCATCGGCTACAATGGCCTGCCCATCGGCTGTTCCGACGACGAATACCCGTGGGCACGAGAAGGCGACTTTCTCAACACCAAGTACCCGTATATCTGCCACGCCGAGCTCAACGCGATCCTGAACAAGATCGACATGAACCTCTACGACTGTACCATCTACGTCACCCACTTTCCCTGCAACGAATGCGCGAAAGTCATCATTCAATCCGGCATCCGGGAAGTGATCTACCTGGCGGACAAATACGCGGAGACGGAGTCCGTGCGAGCCTCGAAACGCATGTTCAATAGCGCCGGCGTCGACTACCGTCAACTCACCGGGCATAGAGAACACCTGCACATCGAATTCAGGGACCTGGCCTGATAAGGAAGCCAATATGCCCAGCGCCGACTCCTGGTTGCCGGTTGGATCGGACCTGCAGACCGTTACCGCGAGGTACGGAAATCCGCTCCAGGCCCTGTCATCGGCCGAGATACCGGCCATCCTTCTGAGGCAGGCCTATAACCCGGACCACTGTGCGGGGCTTATCGGCCGTTTCATCGATCGGGGCCTGATGCGGGATCCGGCGGACGCGGAATCCGACGACGCCCGCACACGAATCGACGTCGGCACGAGCCTGGGAAATATGGGTAACGACCGGGAGGGGTTCCTCAAACACGCCGTCCGGACCCACGACCTGTTTGAACACCTCTTCGACGGCTTCGACAACCCGGTTGACGTTATCTACAACAACCTCACCGCCCTCGCCGCGGGCAAACGGGTGGTGACGGCGCGCGAACCCGACGGCCGCCTCTACGGTCCCGCCATCTTCCGAATCCATTACACCCACCACGCCTACCAGCCGCACATCGACCACGTCACGCTGCGCGAAAAACGCTTCAATTACGAGGTCTCCCGTTTCGAGCACCAGTTCGCGGGCGTACTCTGCTTCCAAAACGCGGCCCAGGCAGGCCCTGCATCCCAGGCCATCCTGCATCGCTGCCTGTGGACGGAAGACGTTGAGTCCCACATTGCTGCAAATGCTTTTCACGAATACGCCAGGTTGAACAACGTCGAACACTGCCGCGTTGACCTCGAACCTGGTGATCTCTACTTCTTCAATACCCGATGCATCCACGAGGTTCCCGCAGTGGCGGGCAGCGATCCCAGAATTGTCCTGGCCGTCTTCATCGGCTATTCAGACGACGACGGCGAGATCTACGTCTGGTCGTAGCATTGTCAGGGAGCGCGTTGGGTTCTGTCGCGTTCACTCGCTGTTACTTGAAAAGAAACCGGGGCCGGATTCCGGGAGGCGCAACGATGCCAGAAGCCTTGTACCGGGGAATTCTCCTGACTGAACGTCCTGTCCTCGATGACGTCCGGTCCGTACTTTTCGACTACCGCGCCATGCTGCTCGCGGCGATGGCCGCCATCGCGGATCGATACGAACGCACGCCCGACTATCCCTTCATTGACACCAAACTGGACCTCATCACGGGAGAGGACTTCGCCGAGGACGATCCACTGAAGGGTCCGAACGCGGTCTATGGCTGGATACAGGGGCGCGGTCTCGAGTCCCTGGCGGGACACTGCCGGTGGATGCGTCGCCACAATCTGGCGCCGGAACTGCGGCAACGCCTCGAGCATATCGCGGCGGACGTACTCCAGGTGCTGATCGATATCCGTGCCCGGAACGCCGGTCACCTGTCCTTTTTCATGACTCGCGAGGGAGACCCGTTTACGCCGGACGAGAAAGGCGGGATCCGGACGCTGACGCTCACGGAGGAATCGAGCTACGGGTTCAGCGACCTCTTCAGCGCCAAGGGCATGGTTGCCGCGGCGAGATACCTCGGATTGCGTGACGCCGAAGCGGAAGCCATGGAATATTGCCGCCGCGTGGACGATGCCATTCGCAAGGGCCGGTTCACCACCGACCAGATATCGCTGGATCCCGGGAACCCAACGGCACCCCGACCGGGCCGCCACCCCCACGGCGCATTCATGATTCAGATCGGCGCCGCTGCCCTGTTGGCCGAACACCGCATTCCCGGCAGCGTGGCAATGGGCCTGCGCCTCATCGGTCACGAAATGCAGACCTACGTAAATCTGAACGGGCGGGTTCCGCGTCTCCGTGAGTACGACTTCTGGGAAGCCGTGGACGACGATGGCGGGCCCTACGAGGAGGACGGGAAAATCCTCTCCGATCCGGGCCATGTCCTCGAATTTATCGGTCTCACGCTGAAGTTCACCTCGGCCGTCAGAGAAAACGCGCTGGCGGATGCCGGACAACTGAAGGAAATCTCCGGCGTCGAAGCCCATATGCCTGCTCTGCTCGCGCATACATTTGCAGGGGGTTTCCAACCCGGCCCCGGCGGCATCTGCAAGATATTTGACCTGGTTTCCCGCACACCCGCCAATACCGACATGCCGTGGTGGAACCTGCCCGAAACGCTGCGCGCAGCCGCGTACTGCTTTTCGATTGCCCGATCCACGGCACAGCGACAGAACGCCCTCGGCATATTCAGCGCCTGCCACAACGCCTTCACAAGGCACTTCGTTCGTCCGGACCTCCATCTTATGTCCTATCAGACCCGCAACGAAGCCGGCCGGGTCGTACCGGTGATTCCCGCAACAGCGGATGCGGACCCGGGATACCACACGGGGCTGAGCATCATCGACGTGCTGGAAATCTTCGAGAACGCTAAACCTTGATTCGTAAGTCTTCGGGGACGTAAAACCGAATATATGCAAGTCGATAAAGGTGATTTAACCTCTGATTGCCAGGATACACCGGGTCACCGGACGTGAACTGAAAAAACGTCCTCTTTGACGCCCGTTACGCCCCGTTTCAGGGGGTTTCGTCGCGTCGCCGAGTTGCTGTTTTCCTCGAATTGGGGTTAACCATTTGCGCTTTTGAGCCAGGCATGCGCCTCGAGATCAGGAACCTGTCGCTTCGATACGGCACAAAAAAACCGCTGTTTCAACGAGTGGAACTCACCGTCGACAGCGGGGATTTCGTACTCATCCATGGCCCGTCGGGAAGCGGTAAATCCAGCTTCCTCAGACTGCCCAACCGGCTGCAGGAACCTTCCTCGGGCAACATCCTGCTTGACGGCGAACCCGTGACTCGCCACAACGTCACGGAACTGCGGCGAATGGTCGGTTACGTCCAGCAGACGCCCGCAATGGCCGGCGGCAACGTGCGTACCAACCTGACCATGTCGTTCACCTTCAAATCCGGACGCGAAAGACCGTTCCCGGACGATGACCGGCTCAGAGTCCTTCTGAACGATTTTCTGCTTCAGGACGTGAACCTCGACGACGACGCGGAAACGCTTTCCGTAGGCCAGAAACAGCGGATAGCCCTGATCCGTACGCTGCTGTCCGAACCCCGCTTTCTCCTCTGTGACGAACCCACTTCCGCCCTTGACCCCGAGTCCAGATCCGTGGTCGAAGCGTGGCTGGAACGACTCGCGCTGGAACAGAACATCGGCATTGTCCAGGTTACGCACCTGGACTTCACGCCCGTTCGGGTCAGCGCCCGGCGTTACCGGCTCGACGGCGGTCTTCAGGAGGTCTCCGCGTGAACCTGATCGAGATCTCTCCCTTCCAACTGCTTCTGTGTCTCGTATTCGTCCTGATCGCGGGTACCGGCTCGGTTATCTTCAGGCTCAACCTGGAAAAGGACCTCGCGTGGGGCACGGTGCGCACCTTCGCGCAGCTCTTTCTCGTCGGCTACGTTCTCAAATACATCTTCCAGATCAACAACCCTTACCTGATTCTCATCGTCTTCGTCTGGATGGTCTTCTGGGCGGCCCACGCCATCCGCGGACGGGTAAAGGAAAAGGAAGTGGCCTACTTCGTGCCCACTTTCATTTCGATGGTCGCCAGCTACACCACCGTGTCCATCCTGGTAACGGCCGCTATCGTCCAGGTCAAGCCCTGGTACACGCCACAGTACTTCATCCCCCTGGGCGGGATGATTATCGGCAACTCCATGAACGCGGTCACGATCGCACTGGAACGCCTCTTCTCCGACCTGCGCAAACAGCGGGACCAGATCGAACTCGCCCTCTGCCTGGGCGCCACCTACCAGGAAGCCACGGCCACCCTACTGCGCGACGTGGTAAAGGCCGGCATGATTCCCTCCATCAACGCCCTGATGACGGTAGGCCTGGTATCTCTGCCCGGGATGATGACAGGTCAGATCCTGGCCGGATCGGATCCGATGACCGCCATCAAATATCAGATCATCGTGATGCTGATGATTGTTGCCGCCACGGCCATCGGCTCAGTCTTTGTGGTACACGTCGTCCGCCGCCGCTGCTTCACCAGGGCGCATCAACTGGTTGTGTAATCCGCCTAGACCGTCTCCCCCGACCCGCCATCGAAATTGATCGCGGCGCCGGTAATGAACGCGCCCCGTTCGGACACAAGAAACGCGATCAGATCGGCCACCTCACCGGGTTCCCCCATCCGCCCCAGCGGCACGTCCTTTCCCAGTTCTTCACACCAGGCATCGAAATCCAGGTCGCTGCCGGACGCCGTCCACGCCCGCTGTGCCTGAGCAGACCTGATGTTCGTCAGACATACCGTGTTCACCCGGATCAGATGTTGCGCCAGGTCTTTGGACATGGCTTTGGTCAAAGCGATACCGGCGGCCCGGCTCACCGACGTGGGCACGGAGCCCGGTCCGGGCGCCTTGCCTCCCGGATGCGTGATATTCACGATGCTGCCCCCGCCGCGGGCCTTCATATGCGGAACCGCCAGCATTGAACCGCGGACCGCAGCCCAGAATTTCAAGTCGAAGTCCCCCTGCCAGACGGGCTCGGTTGCGTCCTCGAAGTGATGGCCTTCCGAACGACCCGCGTTGTTCACGAGAATATCGATACCGCCGAATTCGGACACCGCCGCGTTCACCAACCGCTCCAGATCCGAGGTTTGCGTCACGTCCGCCCTCACCGAGAGCACCTCGGCGCCGGTTTCCGATCTGATGGCCTCTGCCGCGCTCGCCAAAACGTCCTGCCGCCGCGCGCACATCGCAACCCGGCACCCCTCACCGGCCAACTTCAGGGCAATCCCTCTTCCGATGCCCTCGCTGGCCCCTGTTACCAGCGCCACCTTACCCGACAGATTCAACTCCAGCATCTCGGTCCCTCCTTGAGTCGACACCCGTGCCGCTTAAGTAAACGAACGATGTCTCATTCCGGCTGCGCCACGCGCGACGGGATTTCAGCCTCCCGACGTCTTGTATACAGTCTTTGACGTTCAACCCGCGGCCCAGCGCACGCCCTGGCAGAGCATGGCCTGTACCGGAGGCCGCGCGAACGTGCCCGGGCCGTGGCCGAGCGCCGTGTAGAAGACCCGGCCCGATCCGTACGCTTTCACCCACGCAACCGGAAACGTCCCGCCATGCCATTGCGCGGACGCGAGAATCCGCAGCTGAGGTTCATACGCCGAAATGTAGATTTCGTCGTCCACCTCGAAATCCTCGATACCCTCCATCACGGGATGATCCGGGTCTTCCACCTGTACGGTAAACGTCAACCCGGGCGGGTGCCAGTTGGCATGTCCGCCCAGGAGGTCGGCCGCCCGCCCGTCGATCCACCATCCCGATCCGTGAATCCCCACCAGACCCTTGCCGCCGGCGACGAACCCGAAAAGGCCATCCTCCTGCGCGGGCGTCAGATCCGGTTCGCGGGCGATCGAACCGTCCTCACGCTTAACGGTGCGCGTGAACCCCGTTCCGAACACGCAGACATCGTAAGGGTCCAACCCGCTCGCCAGCAGGTCCTTGTCCGCGCTCAGTTCCACGGACAGGTCGGTCTGGTCGTTCAGAAACCCATGGATCATCCCGGCGCTCTGATCGAAGCCGTGATTCGCTCCCGACAGAATCAATACGTTCATTGCAATGCCTCCTCTGGAAAACCGATGCCCTTCGAATTTCGCGGCGGCGCCCCGGACGGTCGTTAATGCAGGGGGGCCACGCCATCGCGAACGGGCGCCCGAACTGTATGCCGAAAGGCGTCAGCAGAACCTGATGAATTCCTTATCTAATTGATTTTATTCATCTTCTATCCAGTAACCACACGTCGTACAAAACATGCATTGCGAGAATTCCGATGTCAATGGTTTTTCGCGGCGTCGGCATTGCAGAAACGCGCCCCTTGATTCGGATTCTCATATCCCCTAAATTCAACGGGGCGGCGATTCTGCACCCGGGTGCGGGAATCCGAACCGCCCCTGATTGAAATTCACTTTATCCGCGTCAATCGACGATTTCAGGATTGCGACGAAATGTACGAAGGTGAACTCAGGGATTGGTACGCTCGTTCCCCCGTGGAGCGTTTCGTCGAGTCACAGAAACTCTGGGATATATTCCTGCTTTTTGGAGGAGACTTTGAACCGAAGCCCGATACCCAAAGCCCTTTCCACGATATTCAATTCCAGAGTCCGAGCGCTGCTGATGGGCGGTCAAGCCTGTATCCTTTACGGAGCGGCGGAGTTCAGTCGGGACATCGATCTGGCGATACTGGCATCGGCCGATAATCTGAATCACCTGCAGACTGTTCTTGATCGGTTGCAGGCCGAAACAATGTACGTGCCTGATCTGAGCCGAGAAGTACTCGAACGGGGACATGCCTGCCACTTCAGGTGCGGTGCTCCTGGTGTCGAGGGGCTTCGAATCGATGTAATGGGTAAGCTGAGAGGTTTGCCGAACTTCGAAGTGTTGTGGAATCGGCGGCTGGAGATCGTACTTCCCGAGGTCTGTGCCGTACCGGTGATGGCCTTGGAAGATCTGGTTCGCGCGAAGAAAACGCAGCGTGACAAAGACTGGCCGATGATCCGTCGCCTGATCGAGGCCGACTACTATCAGCGTCATACCACGGCTTCTGAAGAAAACGTGCGCTTCTGGCTCGCAGAGTGCAGGACGCCGGACATCCTTCAGGAGATCGTGGGGAAATACCCTGGTTTAACCCGTGACATGGTCGAGAGCCGACCGCTTTTGGGAAGTGTTCTGGCGGGACGGCGTACGGACGTCGAGGGTCTCCTTTACGACGAGGAAGATCGAGAACGCAGGCTGGACCGTAGCTACTGGGCGCCCCTTAGAGAAGAATTGGCTGCATGGCGCCGCCGGCGAGGATGAATTCGACAAAGGGATTCTGCCACTCGGAGCTGTGTCATGGCTGCCAGGCCGTTGAGCGAAGCCATCCTGAATTACATGGTCTCCTGGACAAAGATGGACTGGCCGCCGGATTGGGAGAAGGTCTTCGGCCGTCCGGGCCCGCTGGTTGTGGAAATCGGCTTCGGCACCGGCGAGTTTCTGGTGGACCGGGCCCTTGTGCATCCTGAGATGAATTTCGTAGGAATCGAACGATCCTGGGTGTCGGTTCAGCGGCTGTTCAAGCGGCTGGAGCGAAGTCAGCCGGAGAACGTGCGGGTGGTCCATGGAGGAGCGGATTTTGTGCTGGAACACCTCATTTCGGCGGAGAGTGTCTCACATTTTTATATCAACTTCCCGGATCCCTGGCCAAAGGAGCGCCATCACGGCAGGCGCCTGATCCAGCCCGCATTTGTCCAGGCGCTTTCGGAGCGGCTGGCGCCGGGCGGGACGGTGACCGTGGCGACCGACCACCAGGGATACGCATCGTGGATTTCGGAGATTCTGGAAGCGCAGCCGTTTTTACGGTCCGGCTTCCAGTCCCCGTCGGTGCTCAGGTTGCGCGGCAGGAAGCCCACCAAGTATGAACGAAAGGCCCTGGATGCCGGCGTTCCCGTTCGTTATTTCGTCTGGCGGCGCGAAGCCGGCGGCGTCCTGGCGAAAACCGTTGAAAAGGTTGGACCGATGCCGAATATGCTTCTGAAAGGGAAGTACGACCGCGCCCGGTTGCCGGCGGATTTTGAGGCCTGTTCATGGCGGACGGACCATCGCGGCGTGACGGTGGTGATCAAGCTGCCGGCCGTCTACACGGACCGGAACGGGGACTGTCTGGTCGAGGCGATGGTCAGGGAAGGCTCATTCTCCCAGCACTTCGGCGTGCTGGTCCTGGCGCGTCCCGGAGACCGGGTGTTGATCAAACTGTCGCCAATCGGGCAGCCACGGCCCACCTGGGGGGTGAAGCAGGCAGTTGGCAGGGTGGGAGAGATGGTGCTGGCGCTCTGTTCCGGGCTGAGTGTGGTGGAAAGCGCAGTGGGCCGTTAGTGGTCTGTCCCGGAAATAGATAGCTTGAATTCAGCCGTCGAGTCGCCCGGCTCGCATCCTTCGACAAGCTCAGCACAAGCAACGTAGCGAGACGGGATGAATCGGCGGCCTAACAGCCCGTTGAAAAAGTCCATCCGGGCTACCTGCCTGTGCGGTGCACGCAGACAGGCGGCCGGCCCTTGCGGCCGAACACCTGCGTTGCGCTCCCT
>LXNJ01002168.1_pt1 | contig 10912 bp, 7 predicted proteins | sample 809081 | NCBI WGS metagenome assembly LXNJ01 (sample SAMN04870510, study PRJNA318959) | sponge metagenome | biome: sponge; feature: marine sponge reef; material: water | host: Petrosia ficiformis | place: Greece: Milos, Mediterranean Sea | collected 2013-05-29 | depth 5-7 m
GGCCGCCGCCCTCGGGATCGGGGGTATCGCAGCGGGTGCGGCGGTATTGGGCTTCCTTGCCGGCGGAGCAGCGGTCGGCTGGCTGACGGCGCTGGGCTGGCGCGGGTTGTATCGATACGCGTTGCGCCGCGGGGAGAAGGCGATCGGGAATCTGATCGGATCGATCGTCGTCGACATCGAGACCGGTGGAGGTTTTTCAAGCCCGAAGCCTCTTCCGAAGCTCCTTTAAGGGCACACACCTTCAGGCTCCGCATCGGTTGAGCCGGGGCAAAGCCGCCAAGCGCCACCGGACGATCATCGGCCTGCAAACCGCCCAACCTGTTCGAAAACGGAACGTGCGGTCCCATTACCGGCCATGACCGTCTTGGCGCTCGTCCTTCGCAGTAGCTTACAAATCATTGCCATGCATTGTGATAAGCACGTCTCACAGCTCCCTGGCACGAACCTTCCCTAAGCTCACGAACAAGCGCGATGGGGAGCACGACGGCGGTCGCGCTGACAAGTGGGGAGAACCCGAAGGAGCCAGGCTTGGACATCATTCGCGATACCCGCCCCGAAAAGCGGAAGAAGAAGCTGGCCTGGACCGCCACGGGCATCGGCACGCTGGCGATTGCCGTCTTCGGATGGCAACTGCTTCCGTCGGGCGCCCCGACCATGGATACCGCCATGGTCTGGAGCGACACGGTCGCGCACGGGACGTTGATCCGGCAGGTACGCGGCCCGGGCACGCTCGTACCGGAGCAGATGCGCTGGATCACCGCGCTGACCGCCGGGCGCATCGAGCAGATCCTCTCGCTGCCCGGCACCGAGGTCTCAGCCGGCGATCTCGTGATGCGCCTCAGTAACCCGGATGTGGACATGCAATTGTTGCAGGCGCAGCAGCAGCTGTCGCAGGCGAACGCGAGCCTCGTTCAGTTGCGTACCAGCCTCAGGGTGCAGGAACTGCAGCAGCGCGCCACGACAGCCACCGTGCGCGCGGAGTACCTGGAGGCGGAGCGAATCCATCGGATCAATCAGCAGCTCTTCGACGAGAACCCGGACCTCGTCGCGCGGGCCGACGTCGACCGGTCACGCGAGTCCGCGGAAGCCCTTCGACTTCGCCTTGAGACCGAAGAGGAGCGCCTGGACGTGATCTCGGGAACGTCACAGGAGCAGGTCAGCGCCCAGGAGGAACAGATCACGCGCCTCGCCGACCTGGTTCAGTTCAGCCAGGACCGCATCCAGTCAATGCACGTGTCCGCGCCTGTGAGCGGGGTGTTGGCGCAACTCGATATTCCGCTTCAGGAGGGCCAGTGGGTGCAGTCGGGGCAGGCGCTGTCGCGAGTCGTCGTTCCGGGCCGCCTGAAAGCGGAAATCCGCATACCGCAGACGCAGGCGCAGGATATCGCCGTGGGACAGCTCGCGATGATCGACACGCGGACGGACACGATACAGGGGCGGGTCGTGCGCATCGATCCTGCGGTTCGCAGCGGAACCGTGACCATCGACGTCGCACTTCCGCCGAACCTGCCGCCGTCGGCACGGCCCGATCTCAGCGTCGACGGAAACGTCATCGTCGAGCGCCTCGAAGATGTGATCCACATGGGCCGTCCAACGTTCGGGCAGGCCAATCAGCAGATGAGCCTCTTCAGGATGGTCGAAGGCGGGCGGTTCGCGGAGCGCGTCACCGTGCGCCTCGGTGCGAGTTCGGTCAACGATGTCGAGGTGCGCGAGGGACTGCGTCCGGGCGACGTCGTGATTCTGTCGGACATGTCGCAATGGGATGGATTCAACCGGGTCAGGCTGAGGAGTCGCTGAGTAGCATGATGATGACCGATCGAGCGCTGATCCGACTGGACGGCGTGGGCAAGGTCTTTCTGGCCGAAGAGGTGGAGACCCACGCGCTGTCGAACATCAATCTGTCGATACGGAGCGGCGAGTACGTATCGATTGCGGGTCCGTCGGGCTGCGGCAAGACGACGCTCCTGTCGATCCTGGGACTGCTGGACAGCCCCACGAGCGGGCAATACCTGCTCGACGGCACGTCGGCCGAGAACCTGGATGCGGGGCTGCGGGCCCGGGTTCGCAACCAGGCGATCGGCTTCATCTTTCAGGCGTTCAACCTCATTGGCGACCTAACGGTGTACGAGAATGTGGAGTTGCCGCTCACGTATCGCGGGACGGGAGCCGCGGAACGAAAGGAGCGCGTGCAGGAATCACTCGAGCGCGTGGGGCTTGCGCACCGCACGCGGCACTACCCGAATCAGTTATCCGGCGGCCAGCAGCAGCGTGTCGCGGTCGCGCGCGCGATCGTCGGCAAGCCGCTCATCCTGCTGGCGGACGAGCCGACGGGGAACCTCGACTCCCGGAACGGAAGCGCGGTGATGGGGCTGCTCAAGGAGTTGCACGACGATGGCGCCACGATCTGCATGGTGACGCACGATCCGCGGTATTCGCACCTGGCCGACAGGACCGTCCACCTCTTTGACGGGCAGATCGTCAGTGAAGACCAGGCGCAGCGGCACGCGCTCGATTAGGTCGGTCCCGACCTGAGACAAGGCAACCTATGCCAGCACGCATCCTGATCGCGGATGATCAGACCGATATACTCGAGGCGCTCCGCCTTCTGCTGAAGGGCGAGGGCTTTGAGACCACGGCTGTCACTTCCCCCGATGCGGTCCGGCGCGCGGTCGAGAGGGGCGATTACGACGTGGTCCTGCTCGACTTGAACTATACCCGCGACACCACCTCCGGAAGGGAAGGACTCGGCCTGCTCGGGGATCTGCGCGAACTGGACGAGACTCTGCCCGTGGTCACGATGACCGCGTGGGCAAGCGTGGGCGGAGCCGTGGAGGCGATGCGCGAAGGAGCCCGCGACTACATCGAGAAGCCCTGGGACAATGAGCGGTTGCTCGCCACGATTCAAACGCAGGTGGACCTCTCGCGCGCGTTGCGGCGGGCCCAGCGGCTCGAGACCGAAAACACCCGGCTCAGAGGGGAGCGGGCACCAAGGCTGATCGCCGAATCCGAGGCGATGCGGCCGGTGCTGCAGATCATGGAACGAGTCGGCCCCTCGGATGCAAACGTGCTGATTACCGGGGAGCATGGAACGGGGAAGGAGGTGGTTGCCCGACGGCTGCATGCAGTGTCGAATCGAGCCGAGTACGACCTCATCGCCGTAAACGCCGGAGGGTTTGGCGAAGGAATCTTCGAGAGCGAGATCTTCGGGCACGTCAAAGGGGCCTTCACCGACGCCAGGAGCGACCGGGTCGGCTGCTTCGAACTCGCCCATCAGGGCACCCTGTTTCTTGATGAGATCGCCAATGTCCCATTGCAGCAGCAGACCAGGTTCCTGCGCGTGCTCGAGACCGGGGAGATTCAGCGCGTCGGCTCTTCGAAGGTGCGGCACGTGGACGTGCGCGTCATCTCCGCGACCAACGCCAGCATTGGCGAGGCGGTGGCGAGAGGTGACTTCCGCGAGGACCTGCTCTACCGGCTGAACACGGTCGAGATCGAGCTTCCGCCACTTCGAGACCGTCGCAAGGACATCCCGTTGCTGGCTCGGCACTTTCTTGGAAGGCAGGCAGCCCGGTACGGACGAGCCATAGTCGGTTTTTCGGCGGAGGCCGAGGCGGCTCTCTCGGCGCACGCCTGGCCAGGCAACGTGCGCGAACTGCAGCATTCGGTGGAGCGCGCGGTGCTGATGGCACGCGGCTCGCGCATCGGGGCGGCCGACCTGATGCTCCGCGGACGCGAAGGCGATTCGGTGGCGCTCACCGACGTTACGCTGGAGGAAGCCGAGCGGATCCTCGTTCGCAAGGCACTGGACCGCCACAATGGCAACGTGACCAGGGCGGCGCGTGCGCTTGGGCTCACTCGTAGTGCTCTCTACCGCCGGCTGCAGCGTATGAAGGCTCGAGACGATGACCAGGGATCCGGCTCGTAGCCGGACGTCAGGTCGCGTGGATGGCGTCCTGTGGCGGGCAGAATGAGTCGCAAATCGCCGGTTCCGCGGCACGACCGGCGGGTTCTCCTCCTCACCACCCTGGTGGGCCTGCCCGGGGTCGTCGCGGCACTCTGGTTGCTCTGGCTGACCGACCTCGACCCTCAAATCCGATGGCTGTTGACGGTGCTGTTGGTCGTCGGATGGCTCGGGGTAAGTGCCGCCGCGAAGAACCATGCCCTCCGTCCGTTCGAAATCATCGCGAACATGGTCGCGGCTCTGCGCGAGGGCGATTTCTCGATCAGGGCCCGAGTGGGCGATGCCCGAGACCCGCTCTCGCTGGCCTATCTGGAGATAAACTCCCTGGAGGAGATCCTGAGGGAGCAGCGGCTCGGAGCCGTCGAGGCTACCGAGACACTGCGCAAGGTCCTGGAGGAGATCGACATCGTGGTGCTGGCCTTCGACCCGCAAGGCGTGCTGCGCATCGTCAATCGCGCCGGTGAGAGACTGCTCGGCCAGCCGGCGCATCGACTCAGGGGCAGGACGGCGGAGGAATTGCGTCTATCCGGCCAGCTCACGGGCACTACGCCGCGCACGGTGGAGCTTTCATTTCCGGGTGGGTCGGGTCGGTGGGAGCTCCGGCGCAGTGTCGTCCGCCAGGAGGGGTATCCTCTCAGGTTGATCGCGCTCTCGGATCTGAGTCGGGCACTGCACGAAGAGGAGCGCAAGGCCTGGAAGCGCATCATCCGGGTGCTTTCCCACGAGATCAACAATTCGCTCGCTCCGATCAAGTCGATCTCGGGCAGCCTCCACAGCCTGCTGACGCGCAGTCGGCTTCCCGCGGAGACCCGGGACGATGTGGAGCGAGGCCTGGGAGTGATCTCGTCACGGGCCGAGACTCTGGGGCGGTTCATGGCTTCCTATGCAAAGCTAGCCCGACTGCCGGCACCCAGGCTGGCTCCAGTCTCCGTCGGCAGTCTCGTACGGATGGTTGCCGACCTGGAGACGAGGGTGCCGGTGGAGGTGGTGCCTGGCCCCGCGGCTACTTGTCCCGCGGATGCCGATCAGCTCCAGCAGGCCCTTATCAACCTCGTAAGGAACGCGGTCGACGCCACCCTCGAAGCGGAAGGCGAACGGGTCCGGCTCGGGTGGGAGGTCGATGCCGGCAGGGTCGTGGTGCTGGTGGAAGACGAGGGGCCCGGGCTCAGCGATACCGGCAACCTCTTCGTGCCCTTCTTCACGACGAAGTCCGGGGGCTCGGGGATCGGCCTCGTATTGTCACGGCAGATTGCCGAGAGCCACGGCGGCACTCTCCTGCTGGAGAACCGGGAAGATCGCCGGGGCGCGCGGGCACGGATCGCGATCCCCATGGATTCGGACGGTTGAGGATTGCATCGCGAGTCGCGGCAACCGTTCGTAGTCGCACACCCGAATCCCACAAACGGGCGCATGCGCATCCCCAACGTGGGTTTGTGAAATTCTGCAACATGTTGTTATAAAACCGTTTAAACACGCTCCTACCCCTCTGGCACGCTTCTTACAATGCCATCACATCGGAAGGACGGGTGGTGCCAGCCGGGCGTGCAAGAGGGCCGTGGTGAAGCAGGCAACGTGTGATCGCGCCAGCGCCGCCGTCCGTCAGCGGAAACACTTGCTTCCGGCGTGGAGCGATAATCATGGTTGGAAGAGCCGCGATCCGTGGGGCGCTCGTCCTGATGGCTGCGGCAGGCACCGCCTCGGCCCAGGAGCGGGCATCGGGCCAGGCAGGGAGCAGCCTGTCCCTGGAAGAGGCGATCCTGATCGCGAAGGGCAGCAACCCGGCCTTCCTGGCGGCGGCCAACGATCTGGATCCGGCCACATGGCAGGTCCGCGAGGCCTACGGTCAGTTCCTGCCTGAGGTGACGGTGGGCGGAGGAGCCCAGTACGAGTACGCGGGGGTGCAGCGTTTCGGCATCTTCTCGTCGGCCGACATCGCGGTGGGCACCACCGACTACCTGCTCTCCAACTACTTCCTTGCCCTTGGCTGGTCCATTGACGGCAACACCATCTTCCAGGCCAAGTCGGCGCGAGCGAACCAGCGCGCTACCGCAGCCAGGGTCGCGGCGGACGAGTTCACCCTGGAGTCCGCCGTCACGCTGCAATACCTCGCCGCGTTGAGGGCAAGGGACGCGGTAGAAGTGGCGGAGGGCCAAGTGGCCCGCTGGGAGCAGAACTTCGAGCTGGTCAGCGCGCGGGTCGACGCGGGGGCGGTCCCCGCGACCGACGGGAAGCAGTCCGAGGTTGACCTGGGGAGAGCCCGGGTGGTCCTTCTCCGCGCGGAAAACCTCTACCGCACCGAGATCGCGCGCCTCATGGGGCGGCTCGGCACGCATCCGGGAGCCCCTCTGGAGCTGGCATCGGACTTCGCCGTGTTCGAACCGGAGTGGGATCGGGCAGGGTTGATCGAGATCGCCACATCGGGGCATCCGAGCCTGCGGGCGGCCGTGGCTTCGGAAGCGTCGGCCCGGGCGCAGGTAAACCGGACCCGCAGCAGCTATTTTCCCACGGTTTCCGCGGCGGCAGTCTGGTCGGGGTTCTCCCGGCAGGTTGGGAACCAGGAATATCTCATTCAACAGGCCCAGGGCAGCGTCGACCGCCAGCGTCGAGGCTGCGAGTTCGACAACGCTCTCCTCGCACAGCTCCCGGACCTTCCGGAGCTCACGGCGGACGATTGCTCGAACTACGTGCTCACCGACCAGATGCGCCGGCAGGTTCTGGCGGCGAACGAGACCTTCCCGCTCGACTTTACGAAGCAGCCGCTGAGCCTTCGCCTGAACGTCAGCTTCCCCATCTTTCAGGGCTTCACCAGGCAACGCAGCATCGCCCAGGCCCATGCCGACAGCCGAGACGCCATGCACGCTCGCAGGGCGGAGGAACTCAGGCTCCGCGTGGCTGTTACGCAGTCCTACGACGATCTGGTAACCGCATTCCGGGCCCTGCGGATCCAGGAGCGCAATCTTGAGGTCGCGGCGGAGCAGTCGGAGCTCGCGCGCCGGCGCTATACGCTCGGGGCGGCCCCGTTCCTGGAGCTGCTCGATGCCGAGGACTCGATGGAGCAGTCGGAGCGAGACCACCTGGCTGCGGTGTACGACTTCCATGCCGCCATCTGGTCGCTGGAAGCCGCGGTCGGGCGACGTCTTCGTCCCGAGGATGGTTGAAGGGGGCTTGGCATGGGGAAGGGGTCGGGCAGGGATCGCTGGAGGGAGTTGTGAACGCCATACTTGAAGATGTCCGGGACTCGGTGAGGGCTCTCCGGCGGGCGCCCGCATTCACCGTCGTCGTCGCGTCGGTCCTTGCTCTCGGGATCGGGGCCACCACCGCGATCTTCAGCGTGTTGAGCGCCGTGTTGCTGCGGCCCCTGCCGTTTCCGGACGGCCATCGGGTCGTGAATCTGGCGTGGAACCACGGTGACTACGTTTCCCCCAGCCTGACGTCAGCCAGGTTCTCGTACTGGCAGGAGCGCACACGCTCCTTCGCTGCGTTCGCCGGCTGGCGGCCGTTTTTCGGGCGCGTAGGCGAAGTCGGCGAGATCACAGGCGCTCAGGGCCTCCGAGTAACGGCCGACTTCTTCGGCGTCCTCGGTCTGTCGCCCAGGGTGGGCCGTGCCTTCGCCGAGGACGAGTACCGAACCGGCGGGCCCAGGGTCGCGCTGGTGTCTCCCGGCTTCTGGCGCGAGCACTTCGGCGAGCAGGTGGATGTGTCCGGTCGCGTCCTGATCAGGCTGGAGGAAGAGCCATACGCGATCATCGGGCTGCTTCCGGACGACTTCGCGTTCCCCTACGTCTCGGAACCCGTGGAGATGATCGTCCCCACCGAGGTACGGGTCGACCCTGACGACCAGCGCGCGAACTGGACGACCATCGCAAGGGTTGGCGATGACTACACGATGAGTGACGCCCGGACCGAGGTAGGGTCGCTCAATGCCGGGTTCAGGGGGACGTACCCGCAGCAGGCCGACGCCTCGGAACCCGGAATGATGCTCGACTCCTTCGCGGAGCTGTACGTCGGCCGAACGGCGAATGCGATCTGGATCCTGATGGCTGCGGTCGCGGGCGTCCTGCTGATCACCTGCGCCAACGTGGGCAACCTGTTCCTCGTCAGAGCTCTGCGGCGGCGCGGAGAGATGGCGCTTCGCACTGCTCTCGGAGCAACGGACAGCCGGATCATGCGACTGGGCGTGGCGGAGGCCATCATGGTCGCTGCCGTGGCGAGCGTCGCAGGAATCGTGCTCGCGATCTGGGGCGCCAACCTGCTTGTCGCCCTGGCCCCGGTCCGGCTGCCGCTCGCAGGGGCGATCGCGGTAGACTGGAGAGTTGTAGCGTTTACGATGGGCATCTCGCTGATCGCTTCGGTCGTGGTGAGCCTGGTGGCCGCGCGGCCTGCGGTGCGTGGAGGATTGTGGCGGGCGCTGGGACAGGGTTCCCGGACCACGACCGGGCAACGTCGATTGCAGGAGGCGCTGCTATCGGGGCAGACGGCGCTCTCGACCATCCTGCTCGTGGCAGCCGGTCTGCTCTTCAGTACCTGGTCGAACCTCAGGCAGGCCGACCCTGGATTCGACCCCGATGCCCTCGTAGCCGTCAAGTTGCCGATCAGGCCGCCCAGCTATGACACCTCGGAGCGGCTCGACCAGTTCGCCCAGGGAGTGATCGAAGGCGTCCGCACCTCCGCAGGCGTCGATCTGGTCGCCGGAGCGAGCAGTCTCCCCTTCGAGCGGGGTCTGAACTTCCCGATCTCAATCGCGGGGCGCGATGAGTTCGGGGGCTCGGTCGAGCTGCGAACCGTCACCCGGGGCTACTTCCGGACCCTGGCCATCCCACTGGTCCGCGGGCGATCGTTCACTGCGGTGGATGTTCAGGGCGCAACGCGGGTCGCCATCGTCAATGAGACGTTTGCGCGCACCTACTTTCCCGACGGCGACGCAATCGGACAGCGCATCGATCTCGCGCGAATAGGCGGCGATTTCCGATACCCTTCCCTGGAAGGGCCCGGAGCCCTGATCGTCGGTGTGGTCGCGGATGTGCAGGACGTCTCGTTCCGGACCTCGGTCCGTCGAACCATGTACCTGCCGCAAACCCAGGCCGGCGACATCATCGCCAACATCCGCCCCGCGATGCCGGTGTTCGTCGTTCGGAGCATCCTGCCTGTGGAGCGGCTTGAACGTGATTTCACGCAAGCGATACGTGCCGTGGATCCCGCGCTTCCCGGCCCGGAGGTCTTTGCGTTGAGCGAAACGGTCGCGGAGACGATGGCCCGCGAACGATTCGGCACCATTCTCGTGTCGCTCTTCGGCGCACTCGCGCTTATCCTGACTGCCGTCGGCGTCTACAGCGTGGTTGCCCAGACCGTGAGGAACCGTCATCGGGAAATCGGGATCCGCATGGCCGTGGGGGCGAACGGCGACCAGGTACTGCGCTCGGTGATCCTGCGAGGATTGCTCCCGATCGGGATCGGGATCGGCATTGGGCTGGTGGGTGCCGCGGCCGTGTCCGGTCTGCTGGAGGCGTACCTCTGGGGCGTAACGGGCACCGACCCCGAAACGCTCGCGGTCGCCGCGGCCGGAATCCTCGCTGTGGCGCTCATCGCCTGTTGGATTCCCGCACGGGAAGCGGCGGAGGTCGATCCCGTCACGGCGCTGGCTTCGTAGAAGGTGAAAGCCTCGCGGGGGAGCTGGCACAACATGTCGACGCGCTGTTGCACGGAAGTGGTGTGGCCTGCGATCTGCCTCGTGATCGCCCTTGGGGGTTGTGGTACCGAGGACTCAGCTTCCTCTGCGGCCGCACTGCCTCAGCGTGACCTGCCCCCCGGCGTTGCTGTTCGGGAGCTTCAGGTTCGCCGCGCACGGACGATCGACCTGGGCCAGGACGGCGCCGGATTCGTCAACGCGATCACAGACGTTGCGCGAACGGACTCCCTGCTGTTCGTGCTTGATGGGATGGCGCGGACCACAATGGTCTACCGCGAGTCGAACGGGGCGTTCGTGCACAGCTTCGGGGGACAGGGTCGTGGACCGGGGGAGTTCGGCGATCCGATGGCTCTGGCTGTCTTCGATGACACCGTCTATGTAGTGGACCCGACGCTTGGGCGAGCAGTTTCAGTGTTCAAGCACGACGGGACTTTCATTGAGCTTCGAGACCTGGAGGTGTCGGGCAGTCCGACAGGCATCGTCGCAGATGCGGTGGGGCTTGTGGTCATCACACCTTTCCTGCCCGAGCAGGAGTCCGGCCCATGGCATATCGCTCATCGGCTCACCCACGGGGGTGAGTGGGTGTCAAGCTCATGCTCCCGCGACGGCCGTTTCGCCATCAGCGAGGCGGAGGGCGGCCTGCTTGCTCGGATGCAGTACTCCGCGCTGACTGCAACGACGGATGCCATCAGCTGTACCCAGCCGATCTCGCCGACCTCTCAGGTGATCGAGGGTGAGGTGCCCGGCCTCAGCTACGCGCCGCCGTTCTACAGGGCACCCGAGGATCGGTCGATCGCGCGTATGTCGCAGTCTGATATTCTGGCCTTTCTGTCGACCTGGACGCAGCACGCCGAGGCATATGTCTGGCACGACCGCTTCCTGTCGGTCTACTCGAGCTATGATGAGGAGTTGGCCACGGTCGCCCATAGCGTCTTCACCTGCGTTCTTGACCGTGGTGGCGTGCAGGAGTGCGGCACGGTTGAAGGGCTTGGCAGGATCGTGGATGTACCGTACCCGGATACTCTCTATGTCGAGGAGATATCCGACGCGGCTGCACCGACGGTCATCGCGGTCCTCGCGATCGAATGGTAGTTCCTGGAGACTGAGCCAGGTGGTCGCTTGGACGGAACCCGCAACGGGGAAATGGGCCTGGGTAGATTCGAACTACCGACCTCACGCTTATCAGGCGTGCGCTCTAACCAACTGAGCTACAGGCCCGGCTGGCCTCTCCGCCAACCTGCGAACGGGGAGGCATCGGGCGTGTA
>LXNJ01002169.1_pt1 | contig 10911 bp, 7 predicted proteins | sample 809081 | NCBI WGS metagenome assembly LXNJ01 (sample SAMN04870510, study PRJNA318959) | sponge metagenome | biome: sponge; feature: marine sponge reef; material: water | host: Petrosia ficiformis | place: Greece: Milos, Mediterranean Sea | collected 2013-05-29 | depth 5-7 m
TCATCGTCAATCATCGACACGCGGAAGCCGCCCGCATCATGGTCTCGCGAATCGAGAAGTTCGACTACGACCCGAGGCTGTTCGCGTTCGCGTGAGGGGGTCGAGCCCACCGGCTCCGACGACTTCGCCGCCTTCGTCCTTCAATCCCCCGGGCTCCCGGGGCGATGAGACGGGAGACGGTCGTCTGCTGGGCAGGATCAAGGTCGCGGACGCGCGCGTCGAGGAACCGGAGCCTCGGCTTCAGGTCGCGACGTCGCTCGGGAAGCACCTCGTCGAAACCGAGATCCGGCAGGAGCTCGCTCGCCTTCCCGCGGTCCGCGCGAGAGCGAGGGTTCGCCGAGCGGCGGACGCGGCTCGTGCCGCCTACGCTGGCCCCCCTTCGCGGCGCAACAGGATCTGGTTCGACGTGTAGGTGGCGACCAGATCGCCGCGCTGATTGCGGGTATCGAAGCGCATCGTCACGTAGCCACGGTCGGCGCGGGTGCGCGAGAGTCGTTTGTCGAGCACCTCGATGCCGGTGTGCAGCGTGTCTCCGGGCCTGGCCGGGCTGACCCATCGCACGTCGTGGATGCCGGGAGAGCCCTGACCGCCGCCCTCGAAGATGCCGGTGCGCGCAATCGCGCCGAACGCCATCGAGAAGATGTGGAAGCCGCTCGCGATGAGGCCGCCGTAGATGGATTCGCGTGCCGCTTCGGGGTCGAGATGAAAGGGCTGGGGGTCGTACCGGCGGGCGTACTCGACGATGTCTTCGGCGGTCACCGCGACGTCCTCGGTCACGAAGGTGTCGCCGACATTGAAGTCCTCGAAGTGCATGGCGGAATTATAGGTGGGGGAGGGTGCGCCGAACGTGCTCCCCCGGCCGGGAGATGTCGCGATATCCGGCTCCCGCCTCCGACCGTCCAGCCGGGGGAGCCGCGGTTGCCTGCCTGGCGCACCGCGACATCCACGGGAGACGGCCCGGCGTGTGGCGCCTCCCGAAACGAAAGAGGTGGATCGATGCCGAGGACCCGGGATGACGCGACCCACGCACCGGAAGGTGACAATGGTGGTCGGGAAACCACGAAGGAGAACGGGATGCGGCTCGGCATCAGCCTGAACATGCACGGTCCGCGGACCGCGACCGCCCGATCTTTCATCGACGGCATGTGCAACGCCGAAGCGGTCGGATTCCACGGGATCTGGTTCTTCGACACGGTCGGGCGCGGGACGTTTCGGGTCGACCCGCTGAGCGCCATGGCCGCGGCGGCCGCGGTGACGGAGCGGGTCGAGCTCGGCACCTGCATCCTTCAGGTTCCGCTTCGCCGGCCCGTGGAGCTCGCCCACCGGGTGCTCGGGGTTCACTACCTGTCCGGAGGGCGCGTCCGGCTCGGCGTCGGGGCCGGGTCGACGGAGGCCGACTTCCGGGCGACGGGGAACGACTACGGCACGCGCTTCCGGGCCCTCGGCGAGGATCTGCCGATCATGCGCTCCCTCTGGCGAGGCGAAACGGTCGGTGAGGCCAACCTGGCCCCGCTTGACTCCACGAAGGGCGGTCCGCCGGTCCTCATCGGAAGCTGGTCGGGGAGCCGCTGGATCCCGATCGGGGCAAGGGAATATGACGGATGGATCGCCTCCGCCCATTTCTCGGACATTGCGACCCTTGAGGAGGGATTCGCCCGTTTCAAGGGCGAGGGGGGCGGCCGGGCGGTGGCGACGAACATCCCGGTCGACTTCGCGGCCGACGGCGGGACGCTCGCGGGCCACGATCACCTCGACCTTCGATGCGGTCCGGAGGAAGCGCGGGAGCGCCTCGGCCTGCTCGCGGAAATCGGCTTCGACGACGCCGTCCTCACCGTCACCGATTTTTCCGCGGACCACCTGGCGGCGGTGCGCGCGCTGCTCCCCTGAACCTGGTGCCTCCGTCGGCTCGCGGGAGCGTACCGTGGGTCCATGCAGGTCCTTGCGCTACAGTGCGCTTCAATCCCGTGCCAGAGTCAGCGCCAGCTTGCCTTCCACGCCGAGTACTCCGCTGGCAAAAGGCGCGCGCGGGCGAGATTGCCCTCGTGCAGGTTCATCAGGTCCGTCTCGACCAGCTCGATGAATCGACCTCTCTCCTCGGCCGCAAATTCCTCCGTCGCCCGCCGGCGGATGTGCGCGACTTGGCACAATGAAGTCTATTGCGCCATCTGAAGTGGCGCGAGGCGTCCCTTGATGCGTCAACTCAATGAAGTGAGGCCAGACCCCGGGTGGGACCGGAGTGGCTTGGAGCGCGGCTTCGGCGGTCTCGCGATGCCGATCGTGTGAAGGGAATCGAACGCACTGATCAAGAAAACTTTGTTATCTCTAGTGTAATATCTCCAATTCTATGACATGTCCCTTCCATCCGAGTCCGCTGGCCAGAGCGTCGGCGGCGTATTGAGATCCATGACTGGCAGCGAGCGCTTTGGCGTCGAATTTGCGGCGCTGACGACCGAAGGACATGACCGGTCCCCGCCGTTTCGCTGGCAGACGCGGCTCTTTCGGCGCTTCGTCGTTGGCGACCTCCCCGAAGCGGTAGATGTACCGACCGGGCTCGGCAAGACCTCCGTGATGGCCTTGTGGCTGATTGCCTTGGCGTTCGGGGCGAATCTGCCCAGGCGACTGGTGTACGTGGTGGACCGGCGGGCCGTTGTGGATCAGGCAACGAGATTTGCGGAGCGGCTTCGGCTCAACATGCCCGCCGAGCTCGCGGGCCGGCTGGAGCTCAAGGACGGCCGCCTTCCAATCTCGATCCTGCGAGGCGGCTTCGCCGACAACCGCGACTGGCTCGAGGACCCCTCAAGACCCGCAATCGTCGTCGGGACAATCGACATGATCGGCTCGCGGCTCCTGTTCGAAGGTTACGGCGTATCGCGAGGCATGCGGCCGTACCACGCCGGCTTCCTTGGCGTCGACACGCTTGTTCTGCTGGACGAAGCCCACCTTTGTCCGCCGTTCGAAGCGCTTCTTCGTCAGATCGCGTCCCATCGCGATGGGAAGCTCGGTCCAGGATCTGGGTCTGAGCCGATCGCGCCGCCGTTCCATCTGATGTCCCTGTCCGCAACCGGGCGTGAGCTGGTGGAGGTGCATGCGGCCTCCGTGTTCAGGCTGGAGAAGGAAGACAGGGAGGAACCCACGGTCCACCAGCGCCTGACGGCGCGGAAGCGACTCAGCGTCACCGAGCTTGAGGATGCACGGCAGTTGGTCGAGTGCATCGCCCGTCGCGCAATTGAACTCGGTTACGCCGATCCTCCGTCTCGCGTGCTCGTCTACTGCCACCGCCGGACTGACGCGGTAGCGGTGGAAGAGTTGATCGACAAGGAGGGCAAGAGGAGGAAGAAGGACGGGGATCTGGAGGACGACCACGAATCAGAGCTTCTTGTCGGTGAACGCAGGGTGTACGAGCGCACGGGTTTGGAGGCGTGGCTCGACAACAATGGATTTCTCGGTGGCTCAAGGACCCCGCCGCAAGCGCCCACGTTTCTCGTCGCGACCTCTGCGGGCGAAGTCGGCGTGGACCTCGACGCGGACCACATGGTCTGCGATCTGGTAGCCCATGAGCGCATGGTGCAGCGGATCGGACGGGTCAACCGGCGAGGCGGTGAGGGTCGCTCGGCCCGGGTGGATGTATTCGCGGTCCGCCCCGCGCGGAAGTCCAACGATCGGGACACCGGAAAGGGAGGATTCGACAAGGGTATCGCGACGTACGAACAGCGACTGGCGCCCTTGCTCCGGTTGCTTCGCGGCGAGGACGGGTGCCGCGACGCGAGTCCGTCAGCGACGGTCGAGTTGAAACTTGGCCACCCGGATGTCGTCGAGGCGGCCACGACGCCAGCTCCTCTCTATCCTGAGCTGACGCGCCCGCTCGTGGATGCGTGGTCAATGACCTCGCTCAGGCGGCACGAGGGCCGCCCGGAGGTCGCGCCGTGGCTGCGTGGCTGGGAAGACGAGGAGGAGGCTCAGACCGACGTAGTCTGGCGCAAGTACCTGCCCAGCGTCCGTGCGGATGCGGATACCTCCGTTCCACCCGCGATGGTTGCGGACTTCTTCCGGGTCGCACCGATTCACGCCACGGAGAGACTGGAAGCGGCTTCGGGCCGGGTGCTTGACTGGTTGCTCAGGCGGACGAGCCAAGTGGCCAAACGAGGCCCGGACCACGACATGGCCATCACGGACGATGAGGTTGTTGCGATTCTGTTGGACCGGACGGGGGAGCACGTGTCAAGCGCGAAGTTCAGCGAGCTTCGGCACCTTGCCGCCCCGGCAAAGGGCATGAGCCGGAGCGAGAAACGGGTTCGTGACCGACGCAAGCAAGACTGGAGGAATCGGTTCCTCCCCGGCGCGCTCTTGGTCGTGGACGCGAGGATGGGCGGGCTCCGCGATGGAACGCTGGACGAGAAGTCCGAGTTCGGGGTTGCTGCAGCGGATGCGGACGAGAGTTGGAGGGCAGAGAAGGAAGATCCGTCTGCGGAACGGTCCCGGCCCCTCATCAGGTTCCGGGTCGCGGAGGTCACTGGCGCCGGGGAGGAAGAAGGGCTGGAGGCTGCCGCGGAGCATGAAGATTGGCGGCGCGTGAGGACCTTCGAGACCCGCTTCGATGGCGGCGGCGTGGCTCGGCATGGACTGGCGGTCTACAAGTGGCCGGACGAGGTGGCGGACGAGGACTCCCGGTCCATATTGTCCGCCCCGCAGACATTGGACGCCCACGCCGAAGAGGCCGCCGCTCGTGCGCGGGAAATGGCAGCGCGGTTGGGCTTGCCGGACGAAGAGATCGACGCGATTTCCATCGCAGCACGGTTGCATGACGAGGGAAAGGCCGCGGCGCGCTGGCAGGATGCGATGAATGCGCCGAAAAACGGCCGCCCGTATGCCAAGACGTCCGGCGGCGGGAATTGGCGACTGCTGGAAGGGTATCGCCACGAGTTCGGGTCGCTTCTGATGGCCGAGCGGTCCGAGCTGCCGGAGTGCACCCGCGATCTGATCCTGCACTTGATCGCGGCCCACCATGGAAACGCCCGCCCGCTCGTCAGCTCCGCGGGTTGCGAGGACGGGCCGCCCTCGTTGCTCGAATCCCGGGCAGGAGACGCTGCTCTTCGCTTCGCACGCCTGCAGAGGCTGTACGGCCCGTGGGGGCTCGCATGGCGGGAGGCAATTCTCCGGGCGGCGGATCAAAGCGTGTCCCGCGAGTGGTCCATGCGACACAGGAAGCCTGCGGGTGGCTGAATCCTCCATACCGGTCGATCTGCTGAATCCGGGGCAGGTGTTCGCATGCCTGGGTGTTCTGGAGATGGCGGAGGTGCTGCAGGGCGACGCGCTTGGTGCCTTCGATTGGAACGGCGACCGTGAGACGACATTCCGGTTTTCGGCTGCCGGCACGGAGTCGCCCGTCGAGCGCGTCATGCGGTTCCTGGAGGAGGCTCGGATAGTTACGCGTGCGCCGGCAGGTTCGACAAACCCCGACGGATGGAAGGCGAGCTGGGGAGAGCCGCCGGAAGTTGATGGCCCTGGAGAACCATTCCCGTTTCCTGATCCGAATTCGCCCGCGACGCTTCCGGTCGTACTGCGTGATGGCGCCGGCAACGAAGTTGCGCTCGACTACTGGGGCGATGCGACTCGTCGCGACAACGTCAAGTTCTGGGCGGGGGCGGCAGGATATCCGGGCGCGGCAATCGTGCGCGATGGCATCAAGATTGTGCGCGGAAAGATGCGTCAGCATGCCAACGATCCCTTTGTCCTGTCCGGCGCCCAGTCGAACAGCTTTCGCTTCGATTGGCGCCGTGACTACATTCCGACCCAGGACGGGTTCTCGCCAAACAAGCACGGCAAGAACATCCAAATGGTCGGATTTCCGCTGGTCGAGATTCTCGCGGCCATCGGTGTGAACCATGCCCGTCCAAGCCGAAAGACCAAGCTCGAATACCGGTATGGAGTGCTGGGCTACGACCGGGGTCCGTTAGTGGAGCCCTTATTCCACCGTGTGGCCTTGGGGGCGGAGAGTGCGCCCATTCCAGGCCGTTCGTTTCGTCGGTTCGTCATGTACCTCGACTGGCCGGGCCAGGAAGACCAAGCGCGCTGCATAGCTCAAGTCGTGGAAGAGGAGGATATTCAATGATGGAGCAAAATGCTGACGATCGGTTCAACGCGTTCGCCGATGATCGGGAAGGGCCAGTCGTGCTACACCTCCGGCAAGCGTTGACGCCGGTCGAAGGGCCCGGCTCGGTGATCTTTCCGCCGACCTATGCGGACAGTCCGCAGAATCAGCGGGACTTCGGTTACAACATTGACGAGCTGTCCGACGGGACCAAGTTCGCCACCATCGACAGTGTCGGCTCGCAAGCCAACCGGATGGAGGCCGTGTTCCTGCCAGCCGCAGCGGGCGAACCGGAGAACCCCCGTTCCGGTCTCGTTCCGGAGGTCGAAATCACCTACGGCGACGAGAAGTCCGTGTCGATTCTGGAGGCGGGTCACCGTCTTGGGGATGCCGTGATCCGTTCAACGGCATTGAAGGATAGGGCCCGCGAGGCGTTCGAGGCGTTTCTCGATCATGATGATGTCGCACCGTTGGCCAAGCTGGCACCGACTTCGCTGGTGTTCGGTGCTTGGGATTCACGGGGTACCCAGGCAAAGTTGCCGCGCATAGTTCAATCCACGATTCGGGCCGAGGACGTTGACGTCCTGACTCGCTCGGCCCAATACAATCCTCCGCTCGACTACGCAGAGCTCGAAGTCTTCTCCGAGGAGGACAAGGAAAGGCAGCAGGGAGACCCCAAGAGTCCGCTTGCCAAGCGCGGATTCGTCCACGTCCCGGCCGTCAAGACCCATGGGGGGATCATCGCCCGAGGGCCGATACTCCGCAATATAACCGTCAACCTGATTGCTCTTCGCCGCCTGGAAGGAGAGAACGGTCAGGCACTGCGTCGCTACGTCCTCGGATTGGCCCTCGTCGCTGCGACGGCACCCATGGATGGATTCCTGCGTGCAGGATGTCTGCTCACCCTGGACCCGGGCGAGGACGCGATTTGGCACTCGGTGGCCCGGACGGGCGCCCGTACCCCCGTTAGTCTGAACGAAGAAGCGGCGCTGAACTACGCGCGTACTGCTGCCGACGCCTTCGGAGTGGGAGAAAGCTGCCGAGTGGCCTTCGACAAGAGGCTGGCCGTGCAGGATACGAGAGCGTAGACCAAGGAGTAGTGGTGCCTCAATCGCTCCTGATCGCGGTTCGGTTCTCGGAGGGCCGGTATCACGGCCAGAACGATGGCTTCAATGGTGCGGACGGCTGGCCGCCGGCGCCGGGCCGGCTGTTCCAGGCGCTCGTCGCAGCCGCCGCCCGCGGAGCCAACCTCTTTCCCGAGGACGTGCGCGCGCTCGAGTGGCTGGAAGGTTTGGAGCCGCCGACGATTGCGGCCCCGGCGACCCGGCGCGGTCGGGCGGTGAAGCTGTTTGTGCCCAACAACGACCTGGACTCGGTCGGCGGCAACCCGGCGCGCGTGAGCGAAATCCGCGTCGGTAAACACTGGCGGCCCTGTTTCTTCAATCCGGACGAGCCGGTTCTATACGTGTGGGACTTCGAGTCAGGGTTGGCGGAAGCCGATCGAATCTGCGCGACTGCTGAACGGATGTATCAGCTTGGACGAGGCATCGACATGGCATGGGCCTGCGGTCGGGTTCTGGATCCGAGGGAGGCGGAGGCCCTTCTTGAGTCTCATCCGGGAGTTGTCCGAACGTCCGCGGGTGCAGGCGAGATAGCAACACCGCGTCCGGGGACGCTCAACAGTCTTGTCAACCGGTATCGGCTCAAGCGCAGGCGACTGACGATCGTGCACGCCGGTCGCAAGGCCCAACAGTTGTTCCGCCGGCCTCCCAAGGCGTCGTTCGCCCGCACGGGATACGATGCCCCGGCCCGCCGCCTCCACTTCGAGTTACGCCTCTCGGAGGGTGGCTTCGCTCCGCGTCCCCTCGCGTCAGTCGCTCCCGTGATAGCGGGACTGAGAGATGCGGCGGCGGCTCGGCTCCAAGAATCCTTGCCCGAGAATTTCGCGCTATACGAGAGGCTGGTCATCGGTCGGGGTGCTGGCCCCGCCGATCTCACCCAGCGTATTCGATTGATTCCCATTCCGTCGATTGGAGCGCCGCATACGGATCCCTCCATCCGGCGCATTACGGTCGAGATTCCCCCGGACTGTCCGATTCGAGCCGGTGATCTGAAGTGGGCGTTTGCCGGCCTTCGGCCTTGCGACCCGCACACCGGAGAGATCTGGCCGGGAATTCTGGTATCCACCGACAATTCACAGATGGCGGACCGGTTCGGGCGTTCGGGACGCGTCTTCCGAAGCATTACGCCGGTTGCGCTGCCCACCGCGCCCCGCCGCAGAATCGACGGCGCGGCAGAGAGGAAGGACGCGCATGAACGAGGTCGAGAGGAGCGGCGTGCTGCGGGCGCCGTCGTGCAGGCGCTTCGCCACACCGGAATTCAAGCCCGACCTTCGGACATCAGCGTCCAACGGGAGCCGTTCCACAGGAGAGGAGTGCGAGCCGAGCTCTTCGCTGACGGATCTCGGTTCTCCAAACATGCGTTGTGGCACGTGGAGCTTCGATTCCGCGAAGCGCTTCGTGGCCCGCTGGTAATCGGAGACGGCAGATTCTGCGGCCTTGGCTTGATGGGGCCGGGTACGCATCGCACCGACGTCTTTTCCTTCGAATTGAACGAAGAGCATCGAGTTGCCATGGAAGACTGGCCCATGCTCATTCGTCACTTGCGCCGTGCTCTGATGGCGCTCGCACGCGACGATTCGGGCCAGGTTGGCCGATTGTTCTCGGGGCACGAAGCGGATGGACGCGGGGACCGGGCGGGCCATCATGCCCACGTGTTCCTGGCCGCCGACAGCGGGCCGAATGACGAAGATGCGATCACGAGACTCGTAGTTGCGGCGCCGTGGGCGGCGGACCGGGGAGCGAGGCGCCAGCGCGGCGACCAGCGTCAATTCGAGGAGGTGATCCAACAGCTCGAGGTGCTGATGGCCGGTCGACTGGGCCGATTCGAGCGTCTTTCCGCCTTGCCTGTCGAGGATGGCGACTCCTTGCTTGGCCCCGCGACCACGTGGGTCGGCAGGACGCCGTATGTTGCGACCCGCAACCTGAAGAAACGAGACGATCCGGCTTCCGTCGTCAAGGAGGACGTGGTCGCTGAGTGCGCCCGCCGTGGTCTTCCGGCGCCCATCGACATCGACCTCCTGAAGGTCAGCGTCGGGCCACGCGGTGGACGCCCCGCCGCGAACCTGAAGCTCCGATTCGCCGTCGCTGTTCGCGGCCCGCTTCTCCTCGGGCGCGACAGCCATGCCGGAGGAGGACTCTTCCATGCGGATTCATCGTGATGTCGGACGAGTCCGTCCGACGGGGTCAGAGAGCCGCGTTGCAAATGCACACCCGTATCCGGTTTCACCGGCGAAACTGTTCGATCCCCGCGCACTTCATCCGAGGCAGATGCTCGTGAACTCGTGCAGAAGCACGGGTGGAATTCCCACGAACTTCGTTGAGCTTGGCCGTGGGCGCGGCGCGATGGTTCTTCTTTGAACATAGCGGAACATCTTGGAATCCACCGTCGAAAAACGCCCCTCGCAGGAACACGTGTTGCTTACCGTGCTCGGCGTGAATTCGAGATCGGCGCGTTATGTCCTGGAAGATCGCGAGGTCGAAGCCCGACTCGCGCCCGTAGCGCTGCTCGACCTGATGCCGGAGAAGTGCCGTCCCGGCCGGGTGCTGGCGCTCTGTCCGCCGGAGGCGAAGCGGGAGAGCTTGCCCCTGCTGGTGGAGGCGCTCCGTGGCCGGCTCCCAATCGAGGCGGTCTCGATACCCGGCGGCGAGACGCAGGAGGACGTCAGCCGCTTCCTGGCCACCGTCGTCGGTGAGATCGACCCGGGGGTCGAGTTGACCGTCGATGTAACGCACGGGTTTCGTCACTTCTCGTTCCTGACGTACATCGCCCTTCTCTATCTGGCCTCGCTGCATGGGGTGAGGGTTCGCGCCGCGTACTACGGCATGCTGACTCCAGAGGGGCCAAGTCCCTTCCTCGATCTGCGTCCGCTGCTGGATCTCCCTCGCTGGATCTACGCGCTGGAAGTGTTGCGGGATACGGGAAGCGCCTTGCCAATTGCGAGGAACCTCCTCGAGGGTCCGAGGGGGCAGCCGGCTCGCGACAATGCGCGCGACCTCCTGCGACTCTCGGAGGCATATCTCTCTGGCCTTCCCCTGGAACTCGGCTGGCAGGCGCGAAACGTCCTCACTAACCGAGAAAAACCGTTACGCAGGTTGCTCGGTGAGCGGGGGCACCGTCTGCCCCTCGCCGACGAGCTGGTCGGGCGACTCTCTGATTTGCTCGAACCGCTCGCCCTCGACGAGTCGTTTTCCGGCGACGGGTGGAAGGGGCACCTTCGGCTGACCGAAAGTGAACTGGGACGCCAAGCGAAAATCATCGACGATTTGCTGGAGAGGGAGAGCTACGCGACGGCACTCGGCTTGATGCGCGAATGGCTCGTCTCGTGGGTCGTATTCCAGCAAACCGGCGAAGGTAACTGGTTGCGTCGCGATGTGCGGCAGAAGGCGGAAGGCTTTCTCCATGCAGTCAGGTCGATTGCCGGTGACCCCGAGCTCCGCGGCACGCTGACTGACGAGCAGCGGGCGCTTGGCAGATTCTGGAATGACTTGGCCGAGGTCCGGAACGCATACGCCCATCACGGGATGCGTGGCGACGATCTGGCCCGGGACGGAAAGTTAGCAGCGGCCCGAACCCGCGTACTGACTCGCTGGAAAGAAAGTATTCGCTCGGGTCTTGCCTGTTCCATGTCCATTGGCGAGGCGCCGGGCGGAAGGGTTCTGATCAGCCCCATCGGGAAGCGACCCGGGGTCCTCTTCAGCGCT
>LXNJ01002170.1_pt1 | contig 10910 bp, 8 predicted proteins | sample 809081 | NCBI WGS metagenome assembly LXNJ01 (sample SAMN04870510, study PRJNA318959) | sponge metagenome | biome: sponge; feature: marine sponge reef; material: water | host: Petrosia ficiformis | place: Greece: Milos, Mediterranean Sea | collected 2013-05-29 | depth 5-7 m
ACCAGATCGAGCTGCGCTGCATCGCCCATCTGGCCGAGGACCCGGGCCTGATCGCCGCCTTCGAGGCCGGCGACGACATCCACACCGCCACCGCAGCCCGGGTGTTCGCCATCGACGTGTCCGAGGTGGGGGTGAAGGAGCGGTCGACAGCCAAGATGGTGTCCTACGGGCTGGCCTACGGGATGGAGGCCTACGGCCTGGCCCAGCGCCTGAACATCGCGACCGGAGAGGCGGCCGAGATCCTCGACGCCTATTTCGAGGCCTTCCCCGCGGTGCGCCAGTACATGGACCGCACCGTGGCCGAGGCTCGCAGCCGGGGCTACACCGAGACCCTGTTCGGCCGGCGCCGGCAGATCCCGGAGCTGGCCAGCCCCAATGTCCGGCTGCGCCAGGCCGGGGAGCGCCAGGCCATGAACGCGGGGATTCAGGGGCTGGCCGCCGACATATTCAAGGTGGCGCTGGTGCGCCTCGACCGGGCCCTGGAGGACAGGGGCCTGGCGTCGCGCATCGTGCTCCAAGTCCACGACGAGATCATCCTGGAGTCGCCCGACGCAGAGGTCGCACCCGCGTCGGAGCTGACCCGCGAGGTGATGCGGGGGGCGTTCGAGTTGCGAGTGCCCCTCGAGGTCGATCTCCAGGTGGCCGACACCTGGGCGGGCGCCAAGGGCTAGGCCCGGTCCGGCTTTGGGGCCGGTAGCCTCTCGCGGTCCCTACAACCCGACTCACCAGCCCGGAAAGACACCGTGACCGACACCGCCACCTCCGTCCTCGAACCGCCTGCGCCGCCCGAGATGGGCACGTTCGCGGAGGACGGCTCCTACATCCCACGCCAGATCGTCGAGGACGACCTCGGCGACATCAGCATCGACGACGCCTACGCCTCCACCATGGTGGTCGTCGAGGACGGCCAGATCGTGGAGGGCACGATCGTCCGGATCGACAAGGAAGAGGTCCTGCTCGACATCGGCTACAAGTCCGAGGGCGTGATACCGAACCGCGAGCTGAGCATCCGCCACGATGTCGACCCCGGCGATGTTGTCGCGATGGGCGAGCGGATCGAGGCCCTGGTCATCACCCGCGAGGACAAGGAAGGCCGGCTGATCCTGTCCAAGAAGCGGGCCCAGTACGAGCGGGCCTGGGGACGGATCGAGGAGCAGCGGGAGGCCAACGCCGCGGTTAAGGGCATGGTCATCGAGGTGGTCAAGGGCGGGTTGATCGTCGACATCGGCCTGCGAGGCTTCCTGCCGGCGTCGCTGGTGGAGCTCCGCCGGGTGCGCGACCTCCAGCCGTACGTCGGCCGCGAACTCGACGCCAAGATCATCGAACTCGACAAGAACCGCAACAACGTGGTGCTGAGCAGGCGGGCGTGGCTGGAGGAGACCCAGCGCGAGCAGCGCGAGGCGTTCCTCGACAACCTCAGGCCGGGCGAGATCCGCACCGGCGTGGTGTCGTCGGTCGTGAACTTCGGCGCGTTCGTAGACCTGGGCGGGATGGACGGCCTGGTGCACGTCTCGGAGCTGTCCTGGAAGCACGTCGACCACCCCAGCGCGGTGGTGTCGGCCGGCGACCGCATCGACGTGCAGGTTCTGGAGGTCGACCTGGAGCGGGAGCGCATCAGCCTGTCGCTCAAAGCCACCCAGCAGGACCCGTGGCAGGAGTTCGCGGCCAGCCACCGGGTGGGGGAGTTGGTGTACGGACGCATCACCAAGCTGGTGCCGTTCGGGTCGTTCGTGCAGGTCGGCGACGGCATCGAGGGTCTGGTGCACATCTCGGAGATGTCCGCTCACCACGTGGAGCTGCCCGAGCAGGTCGTGACCCCCGGCGAGGAGCTGTGGGTGAAGATCATCGACCTCGACCTTCAGCGCCGCCGCATCAGCCTGTCGATCAAGCAGGCCGCCGAGGGCGGGGTGGTCGCAGCCGAGTACCAGGAGCACTTCGGCGACCATGCCTACGACGAAGAGGGCAACTACATCGGCACCACCGACTCCGAGGGCCAGCAGGCCTGGGAGGACTATTTCTCCAGCGAGTCCGACACCGAGTATGCCTCAGAGGGTGAGCCTGTCGAGGCGGTTGATGCCGCCGACGACAGCGAGATTGCCGATCCCGACGCCTCCAGCGACGAAGTCGCCGGCGAGGCCGACGAGACCTGAGTCCTGCCCGAGATAGCACTGACAGGGGGGATCGGCGCCGGCAAGTCGACCGTGGGCGCCGGCCTGGTCGAGCGGGGCGCGATCCTCATCGACGCCGACCAGATCGTCCGTGACCTCCAGCGGCCGGGTGAGCCCGTGTTCGAGGCCATGGTGCAGCGTTGGGGACAGGCAGTTGTGTCGGCCGACGGCACCCTGGACCGGGCTGCGGTCGCCGAGGTGGTGTTCAACGACGCCGACGAGTTGGCCGCGCTCAACGACATCGTCCATCCGGCGGTGGGCACGGAGATGGTCAAGCGCAGGGCTGAGGCGGCCGAGGAGTCGCCCGACGCCATCGTGGTGCTCGACATCCCATTGCTGGTCCGCCCCGACGGCGAGCCCATCGCCGAGCGCTACCGCGGCCTGGTGGGCATTGTGGTGGTTGACGCCGACCCCGAGATAGCGGTGCAGCGGCTGGTGGCCCAGCGGGGTCTGTCCGAGGAGGACGCCCGGGCCCGCATCTCACGCCAGGCCGACCGCGAGTCTCGTCTGGCCGTCGCCGATTTCGTCATCCACAACGACGGCACCCTCGCCGATCTGGAGCCCCAGATCGACGCCTGCCACCGCTGGGCGTCGTCCCTGGCCTGAGTCAGGCCCGGTCCGCGCCCGGACAGACCAGTTCGCTCCACTCCTGAGGGTCGACCTCCAGCATCGCGTCGATCGCCGACGCATCGGGAAGGGGTCCCACGTCCAACTCGGAGGTCATCGCGCTCATGGCCACCACATGACCCAGCCGCTGGCAGCGCTGGAGGTCGGTGGGGTGGGTTAGGTAGCCGCACAGGAATCCGGCCGCGAACGCGTCGCCGGCGCCTCTCGGACCCGCGATCGGCCCGCGCAAGGCAGGCTCGAAGTGCTCGCCTTCCGGCGTGAAGGTGTGGACGCCGACAGCGCCATCCTTCACGACCACGATCCGAGGCCGCGGCAGCGCAGACCGCACCTGCGACGGTTCCGAGAACCCCCACACTGCGGCGGCTTCGTCCAACCCGACGAAGACGATGTCGGCCAAGTTGGCCGCCTCTTCGAACAGCTCACCCGGAGGCCCGTCGGGCCAGAGCGCGGGGCGCCAGTTGACATCGAACGACCGCAGGGCGCTGGCCGGCTCGGACAGCAGCGCCCTGACCAGGTCCCTGCACCCGTCCGAGAGGGCCAACGTGATCCCCGTGAGGTGGACGGCCCGGGCATCGAGGCACGTTTCGATCGGGACAGTCTCGGGGGACATCAGCGAAGCCGCAGAGTCCCGCCGGTAGTACTGGACCCGCTGGTTCCGCTCCGGCGTGTCCCTCAGCATCAGGCCGGTGGGGGCGTCCTCGCACAGCTCGACGAGCGACGTGTCCACTCCGCCAGCGGCGACGGCGTCATGGACCAGCGACCCGGCCATACCGGCGTCGAGGCGGCTGACCCAAGCGCTGCTGAGCCTGAGCGCGGCGCAGTAGAGCGCCACGTTCGACTCGGCCCCGCACACGTCCCAGGCAAAGTTATCGGCCGCCGGGTCGGGATCACGATAGAGGGTGAGCATCGACGCGAGTATGTGCGGCGCTGCGAATTGCAGATCGCAGAGTGGGACGACCTGCGGGCCAGCCTCGAGGATCCCGACAGCCCTGTCGAAGTGCCTAGGGCCGCCATCGCCCTGTCGAGGGCCCCGGCGACCGGAGCCCCCGAGCCGAGCAGCCGCCCACGGCGTCGGTACGATCGGGAGCCAGTGGCCTGAGCGGCCCGTGAGCGAAGCGAGCAGGAGCGGATGACATGCCGCCGGTGACCGTGCCCAGCGATCGGCGGGCCTTCGAGGTGGTGGCCCCGTTCGAGCCCGCCGGCGACCAGCCCAAGGCCATCGAGGCTCTGGTCGCGGGAGTGGCCGACGGGCACCGCTTCCAGACGCTGTTGGGCATCACCGGCTCGGGCAAGAGCGCCACCATCGCCTGGACCATCGAGCGGGCCCAGCGGCCCACGCTGGTGCTGGCCCCCAACAAGTCGCTGGCTGCCCAGCTGGCCAACGAGCTGCGGGAGCTGTTCCCGCACAACCGGGTGGAGTACTTCGTGAGCTACTACGACTACTACCAGCCCGAGGCCTACATGCCGGCCAGCGACACCTACATCGAGAAGGACTCGTCGGTGAACGACGAGATCGACCGGCTGCGCCATTCGGCCACCTCGGCGCTGCTCACCCGCCGCGACACCATCGTGGTGGCGTCGGTGTCGGCCATCTACGGGCTCGGCTCGCCCGAGGAGTACGAGACCCAGCTGCTGGTGCTTAACCGGGGCGGCACCTACGACCAGCGGTCGATACTGCGCCGGCTGGTGGACATTCAGTACGAGCGCAACGACATGAACCTGACCCGGGGCAAGTTCCGGGTGCGGGGCGACACCATCGAGATCCACCGGGCCTACGACGAGACCGCGGTTCGGATCGAGTTGTTCGGCGACGAGGTGGACCGCATGACCGTGGTCGACCCGCTCACCGGCGAGCGGCTGGAGGACCTGGATGACCTGGTGGTGTTCCCGGCCACCCACTACGCCACCAGCGCCGAGCGTATGGAGAAGGCCATCGAGCGGATCGAGGTCGAGCTGGCCGAGCGGCTGGCCTACTTCGAGGCCGAGGGCAAGTTGCTGGAGGCCCAGCGCCTCCAGATGCGCACCAGCTACGACCTCGAGATGATGGCCGAGTTGGGCTACTGCAACGGCATCGAGAACTACTCGGCGCCCATCGACGGCCGGGGCCCGGGCGAGTCGCCGTACACGCTGCTCGACTACTTCCCCGGGGACTTCCTGATGGTGATCGACGAGTCGCACGTGGCCGTGCCCCAGCTGCACGGCCAGTACGAGGGCGACCGCAGCCGCAAGGAGACCCTGATCGACCACGGCTTCCGGCTGCCGTCGGCGGCCGACAACCGGCCTCTGCGGTTCGACGAGGTGATGACCCGGCTCAACCAGGTGATCTTCATGTCGGCCACCCCCGGCGCCTACGAGCTGGAGGTTTCCGATCAGGTGGTGGAACAGATCGTGCGGCCGACGGGGCTGGTCGACCCCGAGGTGGTGGTCAAGCCGACCAAGGGCCAGATCGACGACCTTCACGAGCTGATCGGCCAGCGGGTGGAGCAGAGTCAGCGGGTGCTGGTGACCACCCTCACCAAGAAGATGGCCGAGGACCTCACCGACTACCTGCTGGAGCTGGGGCTGCGGGTGCGGTACCTCCACAGCGAAGTGGACACGGTTCGCCGCATCGAGATCCTGCGGGATCTGCGGCTGGGGGAGTTCGACGTGCTGGTGGGGATCAACCTGCTGCGCGAGGGGCTGGACCTGCCCGAGGTGTCGCTGGTGGCCATCCTTGACGCCGACAAGGAGGGCTTCCTGCGCAGCGAGACGTCGCTGATACAGACCATCGGGCGGGCGGCCCGCAACGTGGACGGTCAGGTGGTGATGTACGCCGACGTGGTGACCGACTCGATGCGGCGGGCCATCTCGGAGACGATGCGGCGCCGGGGCCTCCAGGAGGCCCACAACGAGGTCCACGGGATCGACCCGACCACCATCCGCAAGGCGGTCACCGACATCCTGGCCATGATCCGCCCTGATCGTGACGGTGCGCCGGTGCCGGACGGCGATGTGGGCGGCGAGGCCGGTGGGGGACTTGCCGCGGCCCGGCGCCGCCGCGACGGCCCCGACCTGGGCGAGCTGCCCGACGCCGAGCTGGAGCGCCTGATCCGTACCCTCGACGAGGAGATGCGGGAGGCCGCCGGCGACCTGCGCTTCGAGTACGCCGCGAGGTTGCGCGACGAGATCAAGGACCTGCGGAGGGAACTGGCCGAGATCCGCGGCTGAGCGGGGTTGTCAGGTCAGGTTGCTTCGAAGATCTCGGTACCTGACCAGCAGGTGACCGTGTCGGGGTCTACGGCGATGCCTCCGCCGCAGGTGCATCTCGGGCGCTGGTCGTCGAGGAGCCGGCCCTCGGCGTCCCAGAGTTGCAGGGTGTGCTCGCGCACGGGCTCGCGCACGACTCTCAACCAGCGTCCGCGGCCCCTGGCGGTCAGTGCCTCGACCAGGGCTGAGACCATGTCCGGCGGCGCGGGCTCGTTGGTCTTGATGCAGTAGAACGTGCCGCCGATACAGAGTTCGTGGGGGCCGTACTCGTACTTGTCAAGGTAGTTCACAGTGCGCTGGGGGTCGTAGTCCGGTGGCGGCTCGCCGTCGAGGGTCAGGGTCTGGCGTCCGTCCGTGCGCATCGCGTACAGGTTGACTGCGACCCACGACTTGCGAGTGAAGGGGATCGTGCCCGTCATCGGGATCCTCCTCAGATTTTGAAGATATTCCTGGAAAAAGCTTTAAACAGCATAACAATGCTTGACAAGTGTCACACCCCTATGGCATGATTTGACTATGGCGTTGGAAGCTGCTCATCGGGTGCAGGACGGTCTGGCGGAGTTGATCCGTCTGGTCAACTCCGGGAGCGCGTCGACGACTGACGCGCAGCGGGTTCTGTCAGCGTCGAGGGGATTCGCGGCGCAGGTGGCGGTGTTGCAGGCCGACGCGGCTGCTCTAGTGGCGGCGGGGGAGCGGCATGGCGACGGGGGCGCCGGAGTGCTGGCCCGGACGGCGGGACTGTCCAAGCGAGACGCCCTCGGGCAGGTCGAGGTGATGGGACAGTTGCAGTCGATGCCCGACGTGAGAGACGCCCTGACGGACGGGGAGATCCCGCTGGCCAACGCCAAGACCCTCGCGCGGGCCAGCGCAAGGACCAGCGCCGCCGAGGTTGAACGGGACGACGGTCTCCTGGAGAAGGCCGCCTCATTGTCGCCGGACCAGTTCGTTCGGGAAGCGGGCCGCTGGGTGGTGCAGCGTCAGCATGACGGCGGCGAGGGCGAGTACCGGCGCCAGCGGGCTCGCCGGCGGCTGAGCGTCTGGAAGGACGATTCCGACGGCATGGTGCACTTGCGGGGCGAGCTTGATCCGGTAGCTGGAGCCAAGCTGCGCACACGGCTGCTCAAGGAGGCTGAGCGGCTGCGGCGATGCGATCTCGGCAAGCCCGTTGGGGAGCAGCGCAGCCTCTCTCAGCGCTTCGCCGACGCGCTGGAAACACTGACCGAGCCCGACCGCTCGGGCAACAGTCGCCGAAGCGGGTCACCGGCCGACATCACCATTGTCCAGCACCTGTCCCCTGATGGCGACAAGGCGTTCGCGGAGGTCGTCGATGGCGGCGTGATCCCCGAGAGCGTGCTCGAGGAGCACTTCTGCAACGCCAGGATCGTGGGAGTCGTATTCGACAGCGAGGGCCAGCCGCTGTGGCGGGGCACCGCGTCGCCGCGGCCCAGCAAGGCCCAGATGGACGCGCTGATCGCCCGCTACGGCGGATGCGCGGGATGCGGCCAGCACTCCGTCATGAACCAGGCCCATCACATCCGGCCCAGGTCGCAGGGAGGCCCCACCGATATCGACAACTTGATGCCGCTGTGTTGGGGATGCCACGACAACGTCCACATCCACGGGTGGCGGGTGGTGCCCGACGGGCGGAGCCTGCACACCATCGCGCCGCCCGATCGGATCCGCTACGGCCCGGCCCGCGCGCCCGACCCTCCGCCGATCCACGACCCGCCCAGCCGGCGGCGCCGGGCCGGCACGTCCAGTCGCCAGTCCCGGGTGCCCGACGTCGAGCCCGAACCGCTCCTCACGGTCACCTAGGGCCGAGATGCACTGGAAGGACCGGGCTGAGCGGGTTGAAGCCGGGCTCGCGACGATGCTGGCGTGGGCGGCGGGCGACCTTGTGACTTCCTCCGAGATGCTGAGAGCGTGCGACCTGGTCTCAGCCAGCGCAGTGAAGATGGCGAGTCTCGCCAGGATCGAGGGCACCTCGATCGAGGAGCTTCAGGACATCGTGCAGGCTTGCCGGACCATCTCAGCGAAGGTGGCCTTGTTCGACATGCGAGTGCGGGCGCTGCTGGCGGTGACGCCAGGTCTGGCCGCCATCCAAGATGCGACTGCGATTCCAAGTGTGGCCGCGATCCGAGCTGTGGCCGCGATCCAGAATGGAGCCGTGATGCGAAATGAGGCCGTGACACAAGATGTGGCCGTGAAGCGAAATGAAGGTATAGGCAACAGCGCGGTGGCATGATCGGGGTGTGGGCAGGTCGGATGATCGGTCGGATAGAGGCGCCTCCGTAGCAGCTGTGAGTGACGTCGGGCCGCGGCAGGTGAACGAGGACCGGGCGCTTGCCGTGGTCTCCGAGGACGATGGCAGCTGGGTGATCGCCGTCGCCGACGGGCTGGGCGGGCACACCCGGGGCGACGAGGCCGCTCAGGCCGCGGTGGAGGGGCTGCCCCTTCGGATCGCCAGCGCTGAAGACATGGCGACCGCCTTCGGGGAGGCCAACGAGCGTGTGCTGGCACTAACCGGGCCTGAGGTGTGGTCGCGGGCCTTGCCCCTGCACATGTTCCCGATGAGCACCCTTTGCGTGGCCGCCTGGACGCCCGAGGGCGGTCTGCTGATCGGCTGGATGGGCGACACGTTGCCCTTCATCGCCACGGCCAGCCGGGGCGGCTTCAGCGGCTTCCTGTGCGGCCGCCCCCACCGGATCCCCGGCGGCAGCATCGAGATCTGCCTGGGAATGCCGCCTGCTGGCGGATCAGCAGACCCAGGTCCTGTCGAGGTGGAGATCGTCGGCGAATCCGGCGCCGGATCGCGGCCAGATGCCGTGATCCTGCTGAGCGACGGCGCCTGGGAGCCCTTCGTGTACGAACACGGCGTCGAGTGGCTGTCGGACGATTCCGTGGCCGGCGGCATCGGTGCAGCGTGCGGCCCCAATGCCGAGACCGCCGACGAGATTGCCGAGCGGATGCTGGCCGAAGCCTGCCGCCTAGGGCTCAACGACAACGCCACGATCGCCGTCGCCCTCTGGCGCTGACCTGCCGGCGGGGCGACCGGCGACGCTAGCCCGTCACGGGCTCGAGGCGGGCGGGAACGTGCTTGTGCCACGGCGTGAGAGCTATCTCATCCTCCCAGCCGAGCGACGTGAGCTCATTGGGGGCGACGCCGGACCGGAAGTGCTCGCCGTCCTCATCGGGGAAGTCGAGGCCCAAGCCGTTGGGAAGGCTGATATGGCCGGGCTGCATGGCGTCGTCGACACACACGGTCGGCTCCGCGGTTCCGGCCGCGGTGCGCAGGCGTACGCGGTCGCCGTCGACCAGTCCGTGAGCGGCCGCGTCGGCTGTGCTTACAGCCAGTGCGCCGTCGCGATCGGCCTTGCGCCAGCCGGGATCGCGGAAGATCGTGTTCGCAGTGGACGAGCGGCGCTCTCCCGCCGACAGGACGAGCGGGAACTCAGCGGTGGTATGGCTGGCCGGCGCGTCGGGCAGAGCACGCAGCAGGTCCACCAGCTGCGGGATGTTGGCGTGGATCTTGTGATCGGTCGAGCCGAGCAAGTCCCAGGCCTGCTCATGCAGGTGGCTGGTGAACACGACCCCGTCGTCGCTCTCGATGACCTTGTCGAAAAGGGCATCGCCCAATCCCGTGTCGCCCGGCTCGATTCCGGCGCGCCGAACCGCTTCCGGGTAGGCGCCCGCGCACCTCTGAGCCACGAACCACAGCGCCGCCCCCTCAGCGCAGCCCCCGGGCAGGGTCGGACCGAGCGTGCGGTACAGCACCGCGGCGCCGACTCTGGCGAGAACCGGCTTGGCCTCTACCGCGGCGAAGAACGCGGCTGCGAACTCGGCCCGGCCCTTCGCGGCCGCGGCCCGCACGGGGGCGAGGTCGTCGGAGGTGTACACCCCCAGCGCCTCCACGAGGCGCGTGTGGATCTCCGGCTCCGAGAGCGTTCCCGGCAGCGGGGGCAGCACCGGCTTGCGCAGGTAGAAGACGTTGTCGGGGAACTCGAAGTTGAAGAACACCGCCTCGGGCTTCTCGTACTGGCTGGAGGCCGGGAGCACGTAGTCGGCTCGCCGGGCCGTCTCGGTCATGGCCACATCGATCACCACGGAGAACTCCAGGGCGTCCATTGCCTCACGGAACCGGGGTGAGTCGGCCAGCGAGTGCAGCGGGTTCGCACTCTCGATGATCATGGCCCGGAAACGGTCGGGATGATCGGCGAGGACCTCCTCTGCGATGGAGTTGCAGGGAATGAGGCCGGCGATGATCGGTGCTCCGGTCACGGGGGTGACCTTGGGTCGGGTGCGCTTGCCGCCCATGTCGCCGCTGCTCAGCAGGGGCGCGAAGGCGCTGTGAGGGTGGATCGAGCCCGGCTTGGCGAAGCTGCCCCGCAGGATCCAGATCAGCCGCTGGAGGTACGAGACCAGCGTGGAGTGCGGACCCTGCTGCACGCCCAGATCCTCGAAGATCGCCACCGATGAAGCCCGCCCGATGCGATGGGCGACCGCCTCCAGCTCGGAGACCGCGATCCCGCAGCGGGCCGCGAAGTCGGCGACCGGCACCTCGCGCACCGCAGCCAGCACAGGCTCGATCTCCTCGACGTGGTCGGCCACGAAGCCGCGGTCGACCAGGTCGTCGCGCACGATGATCGCCAGGATCGCGGCCACGCAGAACGCGTCGGTCCCGGGCCGCACCGCCAGATGATGGTCGGCCAGCTCGGCGGTCCTGGTGCGGCGCGGGTCGATCACGATCATGGCGCGCTCGGGATCGTTGGCGACGGCCCGCAGAATGCGGCGGGCCTCCGGGAAGCCGTGGCTCTGCCAGGGGTTCTTCCCCAGGAACACTGCCACTTCCGCGTGCTCGAAGTCTGCTCG
>LXNJ01002171.1_pt1 | contig 10909 bp, 10 predicted proteins | sample 809081 | NCBI WGS metagenome assembly LXNJ01 (sample SAMN04870510, study PRJNA318959) | sponge metagenome | biome: sponge; feature: marine sponge reef; material: water | host: Petrosia ficiformis | place: Greece: Milos, Mediterranean Sea | collected 2013-05-29 | depth 5-7 m
TCATAGGCTTCCTTGAATCCGATGCGGCCTTCCATCGCTGCGCGCAACACTTGGTTTGTAAACAGTTCGCCGACACGAGTGTTCTGGTTGTTGTAGAAGTCGCCGCTTCCGGCCGTCTGACCACCTCTGTGTTCTCGATTGACGTAGTCATCGTAGAAACTAAAGAAGGTGCTTTGGTCAACGAGATTCAGGTCGAGGGCTCGGCGGGAGGCGACTATAGGGCTCACCTTGAATGTCCGGGCTAGTGCCTCGAAGGGACTCTTCGTCCGCCTGACTTTCCCCCAACGCGCTCTGAGCTCCCGTGCAGGTGCGAGGAGTTCTGCTGCCGCTCGGTTGCACCACTCCTCTACATCGGTGCCACCGGGGAGTAGCGACTCGAAACCGGAGAGCCCCTCCGTGCCGAGCCAAATGTGTGCCAACTCGTGAGCAAGCGTGAACATCTGCGCCGACTTCGCATCCGCACCGTTTACGAAGATCAGCGGCGCGTGGGAGTCGGGGAGTGCGAACCCGCGAAACTCCTCCACGCTCAACCGGCGATGGGTGTTGTTTCCCACCACACTATTGATCACTGCCATCACACCAAGCTGCTCGATCACGCGGCGCAATTCGCTCACGGCGTCCTGCCAAGTGCGGACTCCCGCGGCCCATCCATCATTGAGATTGAGCACTCGTCGCATCTCACGACCTACAACCTCCGGCTCATCGGCAAGACGGGCACTGGCCACGAATGCCAATGGTTCCGCGTCATTCTCGACGAGCGATTCCCGCAGCCACGCCTGCCGGCGCTGCATCGTATAGAGCGTATCAAGCAAGTCGGGACTGGGCCTGCCTCGTGCAGTCCCTGTCACGGTGCGATAGTCGGGAATCGGTAGGCGTTCGTTGGGAGGTTCGGGCAGGAACAGGTAGCCGAGCGGTGTATGCGTAAGCTTGGCAAGTTTTTCCAACTGCTTCAGAGTCGGCTGTCTCTCGCGCCGGATCCAGGCCGGGAACTGTGGTATGCGCGCCGCAACGTGCTCCATGTCGTAGCCTGCACGCTCACAGGCCCAGCGAAGCATCTCGGGGGGAACAGGAACGCGCGTCATGGTCTTTTCCCCGCGACAATATCCCGGCTACGTTGGACGAGGGGTGCATGTTCCTCTACGCGACGGTCCAGCACCCTGTTTGCACGCAGCTTATCCTTGTCGTCGAACAGCCATGCCACAACCACCGACGCGTAGACCACTAGACTGCTCATGCGATGACCCTCATGGCGCGCAGCAAGCATCTCTTTGGTAGAGAATTTCACAAGCTGCCAGCCGGCGCGGTGCTGCGGAACTGCTCCACCGCCCTTTCGCGACTGGCGCGATCCTCTGCAAGAGCGGGAACCGGATGTGCAACCTCCTTGGCATGTCGGGTTATGACAACGGTCTCGCTGTGCTCTACCGACGGAAGGAGTTGGGATAATCTTGTCTGGGTTGCTGTGGACCGATTCTCGCGCATGCCGCTCTATTCCAATCGGTTGTCGTGACCATACTACAAGAGCTATGGACGGTGGCGGCGACCGGGCAAAACCTCGGAGATGGCTGTCCGCACATCACGCAGTCAAGACGGCTTCGTACTTGGGATGCCGGTCCCGGCAATTCCTTATTGATGGAATGTTCCCACGAAATAGGTTGTCTTGAAGCAGTTTGAATCTGACTGGGCTGCACAGATCTTGCGGTGTGCTGCACTCCAGCCATCCGCGGACAGCTTGGATTGACACCCGGAACCGCTGTGGCCTCTCGATGCGGGGATCAGGAGTTGCCTACAATGCGGGTTGAACGGTGTTGGTCATCGTCTGCCTCTGTCGTGCCCCGTGCCACTGGTACGGGCCATCGCAAGCTGGGCCCGCTGGCACCGGTCCGCGGCGTATCGGCATCTTTGACCGGAGTGACATCGAAACTGGCGTGAGTGCAGCAGCTGAAAGTCTGGCGGCGGACCGGCCGCTGGGGGAAGGCGATTCCGGGACAACCGTGCCGCAGTCCGCGTTTCGGTTCATGTTGACCCTGATTCAGGGTCGGCGGCTCGTGTACATCCTGCTGTGCGTGTTCGCCGGCGGGATGTTCACCGTGTCCACCATCGTCGGGCCGCTCCTGATTCGACGGGTGATCCAGTTCATCGAGGCCGGCACCGGCACCGTGGACCAGTTGCTGCCCATCGTGCTGGTGCTCGTCGGGATGTACGTGCTACGCGGACTGGGCCGGTACCTGTACGGCTATCTCTCCCATGTCGTGGCCTATCAGGTCCTGCACGACCTGTTGACCCGGACCTACGAGCACCTGCAAACCTTCAGCCACAGGTACCTGAACCGCCAACGAACCGGAGCGCTGATCGCCCGATCCATCAGCGACGTGGAGGCAGTCGAGGACTTTGTGGCCCACGGCATTCCCGAACTCACCCTGGCCGTGGTCGGACCGTTGGCCATGACGGCCATCCTCCTGGCCATCGATCCGTGGGTGACCGTGCTGGCCCTGTTGCCGCTGCCGATCGCCTCCTTCATCGTGTACCGCAAGTCCCGGCAAATCCGGTATTTCTGGCGGCAGGTGCGCTCCGGCCTCGCCGAACTGGTCGCCCAGGTGCAGGACAACCTGAGCGGCCTTACGGAAATCAAGCTGTTCAATCTTGAGCAAATCCAGGCCGGGCGGGTGCACGAACGGAGCAGTCGGTTCCGGGATGCGTCCGTCAGTGCCATGGGGGTGTCGATGATCCCGGGCAGCGTGGTCGAGATTGCGGGCGGACTGGGGTTCATCCTGGTGGCGTGGTCGGGCGGTGCCCGCGCCCTGCAGGGAACCCTGTCCGTGGCGGACTTCGTGCTGTTCGTGTCCTACATCTCGTTCATCTACATGCCGTTCATGAAGCTTGCGGACATGGGCGACACCCTGTCCCGGGCCTACGTCAGCCTGGAGCGCATCCGGGAGACGTGGCAGATCCAGGCGGAGATCCGGAGCCCCGTCGACGGACTCGATCCGTCGTCCGACAACCGGGACTTGCCCTGGACCGTGGAATTCAGGGGCGTTGGGTTTGCCTACCGACCCGACATCAATGCCCTGTCGGAGGTGTCCTTCTCCATACAGCCCGGCCAGACCGTTGCGCTGGTGGGGCCGACCGGCGCCGGCAAGACCACGGTGTCGCGACTTATCCCGCGCCTGTACGACGTGGACGGCGGGCAGGTGCTGGTGGCGGGCACCGATGTGAAGGATTGGCAGCTGGATCCCCTGCGGCGTCACGTGTCGTTCGTGTTGCAGGAGGTGTTCCTGTTTCACGGCACCATCCGCGACAACCTGCTTCTGGGTCGGCCGGATGCCTCGGAGGCGGATTTGCACGAGGCCATCCGGATGGCCCACGCGACCGAGTTCATTGAGGAAATGCCCAACGGGCTGGAAACGGTGATCGGGGAACGCGGCGTGCGCCTGTCGGGCGGGCAAAGGCAGCGCATCTCCATTGCCCGCGCCCTGCTCAAGAACGCTCCCATCCTGGTCCTGGACGAAGCCACCTCCAACGTGGACGTGCTCACGGAACTGGCCATCCAGGAAGCGTTGCAGACCCTGATGGAGGGACGCACCACCCTGGTTATCGCGCACCGCCTTTCGACGATCCGCAACGCCCACAAGGTGCTGTATATGGAAGACGGCCGGATTCTCGAGTCCGGAACCTTCGATCAACTGGTGGCACAGGGAGGCGGCTTCGCCCGCATGGTGGAGGCCCAAAGCCTGCTGCAGACGGTTTGAGGCGGGTCTGCGGCCACGACCATCCGCACGCCACCCGAACTTTGGAGATGTTGCCGGTCCCGCCGCGGACCGGGGTGGTCGGCGGGTGCCTGTTGCTACTTCTGAAGTTCCGCCTGCACGTGCTTGACCACGTTGGTCAGGCCCTGCTGCAGGTCCACGCGGTTGGACCATCCCCAGCTGGAACGGGCCAGGGACGTGTTGAGGTAGGCCAGGTCCACTTCACCCACCGGACGTTCAATGTTGACCGGGGCCCGGTGGTAGTGGGTCAGCGATGCCAGCTTCTGGAAGATCTCGTTGATCGTGGTCGGCTGGCCCGAGCCCACGTTGAAGACGCCCCGGGCGCGGTGTTTCAGGGCGGAGAGGCAGGAGTCGACGGCATCGGACACATAGAGGAAGTCCCGGGCCTGTGTGCCGTCCCCGTGGATCCGGATCTCCTGATTCTTGAGCATGTCCTCGGTGAAGATGGCCACCACACCGGCCTCCCCCTTGGGGTTTTGGCGCGGTCCGTAGATGTTGGCGAAGCGCAGGATGGCGCTGGGAAAGTCGTAGGCCTCCCGGTACAGGGTCAGATGCTGTTCAATGGCCAGCTTGTTGGCCGCGTAGTTGTCCTTCGGGTTGATCGGATCCTCTTCGGTGAAGGCCTTGTGGCTGCCGTCGGCCTGAATGCCTTCGCCGTACACGGCGCCGCCGGAACTGATGAAGACGAACTGTTCGACGCCCGCGGCCCGCGACAGCTCCATGAGCGCCAGGCTGGCCGAGACGTTGACCGCGGCATAGCCCACGGGATCCTGCATGCTTTCACGCACGTTGACGCGGGCACCCAAGTGGAAGACGGCTTGGATTTCGTTGCGCGTGAACACCTGCCCCATGGCCGCGTGGTCCGTCAGGTCCATGCGGTAGAACATGGCCTTGGTGTTCACATTGGCCTGACTGCCGGTGTGCAGGTTGTCAATCAGGAGGACGTCGTGGCCGGTGTCGACCAGGGCATCCACCAGATGGCTGCCGATGAACCCGGCGCCGCCGGTGACCAGAATCTGCACGTTGCCTGCCTTCTTGATGTCAGTCCCGATCCGACGCGTCCGCCCGCACCCGGCGGACCGCGTCCAGGTACCGCTGCTCGGATTCGAGCATGTGGGCGAGCACCGTGCGCACGGACCAGGAGCCCGGTGCGGGCGACGCATCCAGGTCGTCGTCCTCCAGGCCCGTTGTGGCCGCGAGCACCTGACCCCAGGCCCGCTCGGCCTCGGCCAGCATGTGCTGGGGCATGGTGCGGCTGCGCTGCAAGTCCTCGCGCGCCTTCTCGAGCTGGTTGGCGTGTTCCCGCATGTGTTCCCCGAAGCGCAGCAGGACGCGCCGCACCTCGTTCCATCGGGGCAGGTCCACCGGCACGGCGAAGTCGGACTCCGGAATGTCGGACAGTTCCGCCATGGTCCGGTCCCGTACGCCGCGGATTTCGGCGAGGAGTGAATTCAGTTCATCGCGTTGCATATTTGCCGCCTGGCCCGCAAGGAGCCGAAGGTCATTGTAGAAACCGCCGGGCCGGGCCGCCAAAATTCCGGCTTCGGCTTCGGGCACGGACGGCTCCGCGGCGGGTGCTTAGGCTAGACTCGCCCCACTGCATTCATGTCTGAGGACAAACAGTCACATGGCACGCGAGAGACTCGAAAGCAAGCTGGCCGAGATTCGGGCCGCCCGGGACGAGGTGGTCGAACTCCTGCAGAATCGGCAGGACGACATTCACTCCATCGAGTTCCCGGAGAACTACTGGAAGACCATGGCCCATCTCATGTGGCGCTACGGCGACCACATGCGCGAACACACCAACCAGATCGCCAACACGCGCCGCGGGACCGACCTGGTCCACACCGAGGTCCAGCGCAAGCTGGCGGACGCCGAGCGCTCGTGGGGCGAACTCCTGGGCGAACTGGTCGGCCTGGACGATGCGGATCTCGACAAGACCACCGGCGATGAGGACTGGTCGGTGAGCGAGACGCTGGATCACATCCTCAGCGCCGAAATCCACTACCTGAACGCGGCCAAGAAAGGGTTGCAGGGACGCGACTGATTTCCGAGCCCGGTCCTCAGGCGGGTACGGAAGCACTCCCCAGCTGTTCGCGCATCCAGGCGCGCAGCGGCACGTCCTCCTCCTGGGGCGAGGAGTATCCGTGCCCGCCCGACAGGCTGATCCCCAACAGCTGTTTCTGGATGGGATCGGCACCGTCCAGCCACTCCTCGATTCGCATGTCATCCCGAGGCCGGAGCCACCGGTAGCTGTAGCCGTAGAAGAGCACCTTGCGCGTCACGTCGGAGGTGTTGGGGCTGGAGGCGTGGAAGATCCGGCGGTCGAAGAACACGGCCGTGCCCGGCTTGGCCAGCACCGGCATGCCGCCGCGCGGCTGCCCGTCCACAATGTCCTCCATCTTGTTGGTCAGGTGACTGCCGGGCACCACGTACAGGTTGGCCCGCCCCGGCACGGACGTGTCCGTGAGGAAGTAGGCCACCTTCAGTGAGATGCGGGGCTGGGGATCCGTCTCCAGTTCCTGGTTGAGCCGGCCGCTGTCCTTGTGCCAGTTGTAGCCGGGGTCGGGCTCGCCCGGCTGCAGGGGCGGGGTCCAGATCAGGTGGGAGTGGTAGAGCTGGATGTTCCAGCCCAGGATGTTCCACACCTTGGGAAAGGTGGTGGGGCAGTCCAGCAGGTCCATGAACTCCCTGTCGCGCCCGATGAAGTCGAGGTAGTTGATGCGGGCGTTCTCGGCCAGCCCTTCCTGGTCGCGGTAGGCTGCAATCAGGCGGTCCGCGGCGGCGTTGGCCCGTTCCACCGTTTCCTCCGAAATGGCGTTCTCGACCAGGAAGTAGCCGTCGCGGTCGAACGCCTCCCGTTCCTGGTCGGTCAACTGGTGATTGAGCCATTCGGACTGCATGGTGGTGCTCCCGGCCGCCCGTCCGCCGGACGGGGAGGCCAATGGTTGGTTGGTGGCGTCGGGAATCTTACCTGTGTCGCGCGTTCGCCGGAATCCGGATTGGGCTTGGCTGCGGCGAGTGGGTTGCACATCGCCGGCAGACAGTCAAGTGCCGCGGCGCAATGCGGTTTTGATCCTCACGTGCCAGCTGCCGCGCCGCCGCAGGCGAGGCTACGACACCAGGTCCAGTGGCACCCAGTTCGGCGACTTCTTGGGGAGGGGGAGGTCCGTTCGCCGATAGTTGGGCAGAACCGGATTGGGCACCAGGTCCATCACCAGGGCGTACTCGTCGCAGCATTCGTATTTCGGGCAGTGCTGGCAGTCCACCCAGACCTTGGGGCTGATGTCCGCCACTTCCACCGGCCGGAAATCCATGCCTAGGAAGAACTCCGGGACCAGCGTCAGGGCGCACAGTTGCTGATAGCCGCGCGTACGGGCCATTTCGACAACCTTGGCAACCAGTCGACGCCCAATCCCCTTGCCCTGCCAGTCGGGGTCCACCACCAGCGAACGGACCTCGGCCAGTTCCGGTGCCAGGGTGGTTAGGCAGACGCCCCCAATTACCTGCCGGGCCGGGGCCTCGGCCGCGGCCACGACCCAGTCCGGCAAGGTTTGGATGATCGACTCGACGGTGCGCGGCAACATGACATCTTGCGCCGCGTGCGGTGCCACGAGGGCCTGAAGGCGCGGGGCGTCCTCAACCCGCGCCTTCTCCAGCCGGTACATGCCGTCGCGGGCCGCGCTGCTAAAGGCCTTGCAGGATGTCGCCCGTGATCTTGGCCGCCCGTTCCAGTTCCTCCTCCGTGATGATGAAGGGAGGCACGTAGCGCAGGATGTTGGTGCCCGCGGACACGGTCAGCAGGCCCTGTTCATAGCCCTGGTCCACTATGGGCGAGACATCAATGTCCATCTCCACACCGGTGATCAGGCCGCGGCCCCGAATCTCGGTGATGTGGGGCGAATTCAGTTCCGCCAGCAGATCGCGCAGGTGATCGCCCTTGGACCGGACCGAAGCCAGGAACTCGGGCTGGGCAATGCGATCCAGGACGGTGCAGGCCACGTTGGTGGTCAACGGGCTGCCGGCGAAGGTGGAGGCGTGGTCGCCGGGGTGGATCATGTCGGCCACCTTTTGGTTCATGCAGATGGCGCCGATGGGCAGGCCGCCCGCCAGCGACTTGGCCAGGGTCATGATGTCGGGGGCAACCTCGTCGCCCACAATCGACTGGTAGCCCCACAGCGAGCCCGTGCGGCCCATGCCGCACTGCACCTCGTCGAAGATCAGCATGGCGTCGTACTCGTCGGCCAGTTCCCGCAGGCCCTTGAGGAACTCGGGCGTGGCCACGTTGACGCCGCCCTCGCCCTGGATCGGCTCCACGATGATGGCGCACACGCGCTCGTCCACCAGTTCGCGGGCGCTGTCCAGGTCGTTGTAGAGGGCGAAGCGGACGCCGGGCATCAGCGGCTTGAAGGGATCCTGGTACTTGGGCCGCGGCGTGGCCGCCAGACTGCCGAACAGGCGCCCGTGAAAGCCGTCGGAGAAGGCCAGGATGTTGTACTTCTCCTCGTAGTCCTTGTCGTAGGCGTAGCGCCGGGCGAACTTGAAGGCGCCTTCGTTGGCATCCGCGCCGGTCAGGCAGTAGTGGACCTTGTCGGCAAAGCTGTGTTCGCACAGCTTCTGCGCCAGCCGGGCATGGGGCGCCGTGTGGTACAGATTGCTCACGTGGTAGACCCCGCTCTCCACCACCTCCATGATGGCGGCCTTCATGTCCGGATCGCCGTAGCCGAGGGCGTTGACGGCAATGCCGGAGACACAGTCCAGGTAGCTCTTGCCGTCGGTGTCGGTCAGCGTGGCGCCCTCGCCGGAGGCGAAGACCATGGGCGGGCGGCCATAGACGCCCAGCACGTACTGCTGTTCCAGGTCAATGATCTGCTGTGTGTTCAAGACGGTTTCCCCCTTGTGGTCGGAACGGTGTGGATCGAAAGGTTCGAAGAAGTCAGTTGTCGCGCCGCATCAGGCTGTAGCTTTGCGCGGTCGGGCCGCCGGCGGGCTGGCCGGCCATGAAGAGGGCCAGGGGTACCACGTCCTCCGGCTGCTTGAACCACTCCGTGGCCCAGTTGGCCGGCCGCTCTCCCTGGGTGGCGGACCAGCGGGTCATGTCCGTGTCCACCGGTCCCGGTATGAGTTCGTTGACGGCGATGCCCAAGTCCACCACCTCCTGGGCGAAGACCCGGGTCAGCATCCACAGGCCGGCCTTGGAGACACAGTAGGCCGAGGAGCCGGCGGCCCCCTTGTGGCCCATGCCGGAGCCGACCACGATGACGCGGCCGTCGCCGGATGCCTGCAGGAAGGGCGTTGCCGCCCGCAGGCAGTGGTAGGCACCGATCAGGTTCGTGTTCAGGACCGCGGCCCACTTGGCCGGATCGCTGTCGGCCACGGCGGCCTTCTCCAGTTCGATGCCCGCATTGACCACCAGGATGTCCAGGCCGCCGAGCCGCTCCGCCAGGGATGCCATGGCCGCGTCGACCGGTTTCGCTGCGGAGACGTCGCAGACTTGCCGGCACGCGGTGCCGCCGCCGGCTTGGATGGCGGCTTCCACCTCGGCCAGGCGTGCCTCATTGCGGGCCAGGCAGCCCACGGCCGCCCCGGCGCCCGCGAAGCCTTCGGCAATGGCCCGTCCGATGCCCCGGCTGGCTCCGGTGACGACGGCGCGGCGGCCGGCCAGGACTTTGTTCATGGCCGAGTTACCGTTGGACGTTGTCTGCATGCAGCACTCCCGTTCCCGTTCCCGACCGGATGCCTGCCAGGTCCGTGATGACGGCCTGGAGCACCCCGTGCCCGATTGCCTCCAGGGCGCTTTGCACCTTGACGACCATGCCGTCCCGGATGTGTCCCTCCTCGATCCAGGTCCGGGCCTGTGCGGCCGTCATGGCGCGCACGGGCCGTCCGGCGATTTGCACGCCCGGCACATTCGTGAGGAAGACCAGCCGGTTGGCCGGCAGCGCGGCGGCCACCGCCATGGCGACATGATCGGCGTTCACGTTGTAGTGGAGACCGTCCTCCGGGCACACCGAGATGGGGCTGATGACCGGGATGCGGCCGTCTCCCAGCAGCAGCGAGATCAGGGACAGGTCCACGCCGGTCACGTCGCCCACGCGGCCCAGATCCCCCTTGGGGCTTTGAAGCGGAGTCACCTGGACGGTGGCGCTGTCCACGCCGCTGATGCCGACCGCCGCCAGGCCGCGGTTCCCCAGCGTTCGGACCAGCCGCTTGTTCAGGGTTCCGCTCAGGACCATCTCGGCCACGGTCAGGCTTGCCTCCGTTGTGACCCGCAACCCTTCGATGAACTCCGGCTGCAGGCCGACGGCAGTCTGCCATTCGGCGATGGTCTTGCCGCCTCCGTGCACCACCACGATCGCTTCGCCGGCTTCCTGCAGGGCGGCGACCGTGTCGGCCAGTTCGGTCATGAACTCCGGGCTGTCCAGTTCGCCTCCGCCGATTTTGAGGACGACGGGACGGACCTGGTCCTGATCCTGTGACATGGCAGTCTTGCGTTGCCGGGTTGGAAGGATCCGCGGGGCCTACAGCAGGCCGGCGGTTTCGGGGAGATCCAGGGCAATGTTCATGTTCTGCACCGCCTGTCCGCTGGCCCCCTTGATTAGATTGTCGATGCTGGAGACGATGACGAGGTCGGTGCAGTCCGGATCGTCGGGTTCGACGGCCGTCACGCTGATGGCACAGCGGTTGGTGTGGCTGGTATGCCGCACGGAGGCGAACGCACCGGGCGGCAGCAGTTGAACAAAGGGTTCGCCGCCCCAGCAGGCTTCCAATTGCGCGCGCACCGCGGCCTCCGTGCAGCCCGGCTCCAGCGACACGTGGATCGTACTGAGAATGCCTTGGCTGAGGGGTGTCAGATGGGGCACGAACGTAATGTGGCTGGGCGGAAACCGGCCTGTGGCCTCGCCCAGCACCTGTTCCATCTCCGCCAGATGGCGGTGGCGCCGGCCCGCGTTGTAGGGGGTTAGGTTCTCGTTGGCTTCCACGTAATGGTAGGGCAGCTTGGGGGTGCGCCCGGCGCCGCTGACCCCGCTCATGCTGTCCACGATCACGCGCGGCGGCAGCCAGCCGGCGCGGGCCAGGGGCAGGAGTGCCAGGTTCACGGAGGTCGGATAGCAACCGGGGTTGGCGATCAGGGTCGCGCCCCT
>LXNJ01002172.1_pt1 | contig 10909 bp, 10 predicted proteins | sample 809081 | NCBI WGS metagenome assembly LXNJ01 (sample SAMN04870510, study PRJNA318959) | sponge metagenome | biome: sponge; feature: marine sponge reef; material: water | host: Petrosia ficiformis | place: Greece: Milos, Mediterranean Sea | collected 2013-05-29 | depth 5-7 m
CCGTGGGCACCGACGCGGCGGGCTCGGTCAGAACCCCCGCCTCGATGTGCGGCATCGTCGGCCTCAAGCCCACCTACGGGCGGGTCAGCGTTCACGGCGGCGTGCCGGGCACCGGCGGCTACTCCACCAACCACTTCGGCCCGCTGACCCGGTCCGTGGCCGACTGCGCGGCCATGATGCAGGTCATCGCCGGGCACGATCCCCAGGACCCGCTGAGCTCGCGCGAGCCGGTGCCGGACTACGCCGCGAGCCTCGGGTCCTCGGTCGAAGGCATGCGGGCGGGCATCGTCAAGGGGTACTTCGAGAGGTTCGCGTCGAAAGAGGTCATGCAGGCGCTCTCCGACGCCCTGGAGCTTCTCCGTTCCCTGGGGATGGCGGTGGAGGAAGTCACGGTCCCGCACATGGACCTGGTCCCGGCGGTGCAGCTCTGCGCCAGCCGGGTCGAGAGCACCGCCGATGCGGAGTACTACCTTCGGAACCACGCCAGGGACTACAGCCCGAGCATGCTGTCCACCCAGATCCAGGCACTGACGGTCTCCGGCGGGATGTACAACCAGTCCCAGCGCATCCGCCGGCTCATCTGCGACGGCTTCGACGAGGCGCTGGACCGGGTGGACGTCATCCTCTCTCCCACCTCGCCGGTCCCGGCGCTGTCCATCGACGAGTCCATGGGCGGTTCGGTGATGGTGGACGGCCGCAAGCAGCCGCTCCAGGGTCCGGACGGGAATTTCTTGACACTGTGCACCATCCCTCATAACGTCAGCGGGCTGCCGTCGCTGAGCATCAACTGCGGCTTCTCGGCCAGCGGGTTGCCCATCGGCATGCAGATCGCGGCGGGCGCGTTCCGCGAGGATACCGTGCTCAAGGTGGCTCATGCCTACGAGCAGGCGTCGCCCTGGACCGGGAAGGCGCCGCCGCTGCCCTGACCGCCACGACAACTCAAGGCGGAACCGTGCCAGTTTGAAAGGAGACGGACATGAACGGCTTCATCGACGCGGATACTCACATCGTCGAATCGGCGGATATCTGGGAATACATGGACAAGGACATGTACGAGCGCCGGCCGATCCTGTTGCAGGCGCCCACCGACACCGAGTACCAGAGCTCCAACGCCTTCTGGCTCATCGACGGGCAGATCTTTCCCAAGTCCGTGGGCAAGGGCAGCGCCCGGCTCAGCACCCCGGCCGAACAGGAGCGGCAGTGGACCCGCCAGGACATCGACCTGGCGATCCGCCAGTTGACCGATCCGCGGGCCCGGGTGGAGGCTCTGGACAAGCGCGGCGCGGACGCCGAGGTGATCTACTCGACGCTGTGGGGCGTCCGTCTCACCGAGGACGTGGACCTGGACGTGGCGCTGTGCGCCGCCTACAACCGCTGGATGGGCGAGGTCTGGGCCCATGGGGACAACCGGCTCCGCTGGACCGCGGTGTTCCCGCTGACCTCCATCGAGGAATCCATCAAGCAGTTGCACTACGCCAAGGAGCACGGCGCCGTGGGCGTGAACATGCGCGGCATCGAAGGCGACCGTTCATTGGCCGAGCCCTACTTCTTTCCGCTCTACGAGGAGGCAGCCCGCCTGGACTTCCCCATCTGCATCCACATCGGCGCGGGCTCGCCGGCCATCACCAGCGTGTTCGATGTGAGGGTGAGCCATACGCTGCCGCATCTGCGCATGCTGCCGCTCATCGCCTTCCGGGACCTGGTGGCCAACCACATCCCCGAGCAGTTCCCCGGCCTCCGGTTCGGCTTCGTCGAAGCCAGCGCCTCCTGGGTGCCGTACCTGCTGCACCAGCTCCGGCGCACCATCAAGACCGGCGACGTCCCCATCGGCCCCGAGCTGTTCGAGAAGTGCCGCCTGTGGGTGGTGTGCGAGGTGGACGAAGACCTGCCCATGCTGCTCAACTATATCCACGAGGACCACATCATGATCGGCTCGGACTACGGCCACCTCGACCAGTCCTTCGAGGACAACGTGGCCGCCAAGCTGCGCGCCCGCGACGACATCCCGGCCCGTGTGGTGGAGAAGATCCTCGACGACAACGCGCGAGCGTTCTACGGTATGTAGCGCGGCGGCCGCTGGCTACGTATCCAGCACCGTGGGGTGGAACATGTCCTCGGGACGGAACCGGTCCCGGGTGAGACCCTGCCGTTGCGCGTACTCCAGCATCTTGTCGACCTCGGCCCGTGTCTCCCTGAATCCCCAACGGTAGGGGTCCTCGCCGGCCGCGGCCCGCTCCTCCTCCCAAAGGGCTCGGTACCAGAGGCCCGTCTGGTGCACGCGCTGCCACTCCAGCCACTGGTAGCAGAGCTGTTTCGACTCCTGCCAGGCGTCGAACAGGCTCCGGGCCACCCAGGGATGACGGTCCAGCACCGAGTTTCGGATCAGCAGCGTGTGCTGGATCGGGAAGAAGCCGGTCCGACGATAGTACTCGCGTTCCCGTTGCGCGTAGTCCGGAAACAGGAAATCCACTCGCGGACGGTCCTCGGGGGCCAGGGTGGCGGTGGTGATCATGGCGTCGAGCTCGCCGGCGAGAAGCAGCTTCCGCACCTTCCCGTATCCTTCCACCACCTCCAGCTTGAGCCAGTCCGGCTGCGCCCACTCGTGGGGGTTCTCCGGAGGCCGTCCGGCCACCCAGTTGATGGATCTCAGGTCGACGCCGTGCTCCTCCTCCAGGATTCCCCGGGCCCACAGGGCGGTGGTGGTGAACCAGCTCTGGATGCCCACGCGTTTGCCGTTCAGGTCGGCGGGCTCGGCGATGCCGGCGCCGGTGTTCACGTAGATGTAGGAGTGCCGGAACATGCGTTTCACGAAGACCGGGACGGCGGTGAAGCCCAGGGTCTTGAAGGGCAGGTCGACGATGTAGCGGCCGGTGAAGAACTCGGCCACGTCGAAGCGGCCCTCGTGGCCGCCGAAGTGCCGGCTTACGTCGTCGTCGTCCACGTGGACCCGGAGGTCGATGCCCTCCGGTTTCACCGTCCCCTCGATCAGCGCGCGGGCGCGGTCGTAGGGGGCACAGATCATGGTCAGCTCCAGTGGCATGCCCGTCGTCCTCCGATCATGAGTGCTGGCGTCGGAGGATTCCTAGCATATGCCGTGGACCCTCCACCACGTCTCACGACGCCCCCGCCGGCCGGTTGATTCCACCGGGCGGTTGATCCACACTTCCGCCGGAAGGGAGGACCACGGTATGGATCACCCTGGACTCAGGATCAAGGCCACCGGCATCGACCACGTGGTCGTGCACGTGGAGGACGTGCCGCGGGCGAGAGGTTTCTACGTGGATCTGCTGGGCATGGAGGTGGCCCGCGAGCGCCCCGGCCAGATCTTTCTCCGTTGCGGGCAGCAGCGGCTGGCGCTGTTCGAGGGGCGCAAGGCGGCGGCGGGTACCGGCCGCGACCTCAACCACATCGCGTTCCAGGTGGAGTCCGGCAGCTACGAAGAGGTGAAGGAATCTCTCGAGGCCGCGGGAATCGCGGTCACCGGGCGCAAGGGAGATCCGCGGTGCATCTACGTCAGGGATCCGGACGGCCATCAGCTTCAGATCCTGGCGCCACGGATTTGACCCGACGTATCATGAGAAACCCACGGGAGCGGCGATGATGCAGTACCGGATGCTTGGCAAGACGGGCCTTCGAGTCTCCGAGATCGGCTTCGGGTGCGGCAACGTCGGCGGCCTGATGACCCGCGACGGCCATGAGGAGCAGGTCGTCGCGGTTCGGCGCGCCCTGGACCTGGGCATCAACTACTTCGACACCGCCAGAGCGTACGGGGAGGGCAGGTCGGAGACGAACCTGGGGCGTGTGCTGGAAGAGGTCGGGAAAGAGGTGGTCCTGTCCACCAAGGTCCGCCTGGAATCCGACGCCCTCCCGGACATCGCCGCGGCCGCCGTTTCCCACGCGGAGCGGGGGCTCGCGCGACTGGGCCGCGACTCGGTGGACCTGATGCAGCTCCACACCCGGCTCGTCGACAGGCGGGAGGCCGGGCGCTTCGGCATGACCCCCGACGAGGTGCTGGGGCCGGGGGGCGTCATCGAGGGGTTCAGACGGCTGCGCGACCAGGGCCGGGCGGGGTTCTTCGGGTTCACCGGCCTGGGCGACGTCGAGGCCATCGACACGCTGGTGGACAGCGGCGAGTTCGATTCCTTTCAGGCCTACTACAACCTCCTCAACCCCAGCGCGGGCCAGGCCGTGCCCCAGGGTTTCAGCGCCCTGGACTACGGACGCGTCATCGACCGGGCCGCGGCCAAGGGCATGGGGGTCGTGGTGATCCGGGTGCTGGCCGCCGGGGTGCTGAGCCCGACGCCGGAATCCGGCGGCGGCACCAGCCGGGAGCCGCTATCCGCGGGTTCCGACTACGAGCGCGACGTCACCCGCGCTCACAAGCTCGCCTTCCTCAAGGACCACGGGCTGGAGTCCCTTCCCCGGGCTGCGATCCGCTTCGCGCTCATGAAGCCGGAGGTCAGCACAGTCCTCGTAGGGTTTTCCAACAACGCGCAGATCGACGAGGCCGCGGCGTGCACCGGCGCCGGCCCCCTGCCGGAGACCGCCATGGCGGCGCTGCGTGGGACCTGGGACAGCGACTTCGGCAGCCACCGACCCGGAAACGCTCCGTCATCACGGGTCTGATCCGGAAGCCCCCGTCGCCCCAGGCCTGACCCGGAAGCGCACTCCCGCTTCTCGGTCACTCCGGCCCATCACTCCGTCACTCCGGCCCATCACTCCGTTACGTCGGCCCACGACGCCGTCAAACCCGGCCACCACACCGTCACCCCGGGCTTGACCCGGGGTCCAGGCGTTGTACCGCCGGCGCTCATTTCCATGGGTGACCGTAATGGGCGAGGCGTGTTTGGCGCGGTCCCTGCCGCGCCCTTCCCCTCCTGGACCCCGGGTCAAGCCCGGGGTGACGGGTGCCCGATCTCGTCACTTGGCCGCGATTCGAAGACTGGGCGGCCCTCGCTGCGTCAGCGGCCCTGGGCGATCTGCTGCACGTGCTCCCGCACCACCTCCTTCGGGCACAGGGCGATGAACCCCTTCGCCCCCAGGAAGATCAACAACAGATCGTCGAAGTGTCCCAGGGCGGGGAGGAGGTCGGGCAGGAGGTCCGCGGGAAGGATCAGGTAGGCGAAAACGCTCAACGCCAGCAGCTTGGGCTTGAACCCGACGCGCGGGTCCTTGAACAGGCGCCAGAACAGCCTGAGGAAGCTGGGCAGGTGCTGCACCAGCCCCAGCAGCCGGCGCGGACCGAGGCGCAGGAGGTAGAAGAGTGAGCTGAACCGGATCATGGTGCCTCGGATGAGCGGCCGGTTTCCGCTGCCCGTGCCGCCCCGGCGCGGCGGAACAGGGTGCCGCGATCGCCTCCCAGCAGCGCCGTCCCCTCCGCGATGGCCACCGCCGTCAGCCTCTCGGTGGTTCCCAGACGCGTCCTTCGCCAGCGCGCACCGTCCCAGCCGAAAACGGCACCGGCCTCTCCCACGGCCCAGCACTCGGTGCGGGAAGCGCACGCCACCGATCTCAGGCGGAAGAGGGACCCCGGCACGTCGACCCGCTTCCAGGCGGCGCCGTCATAGGCGAACAGGGCGCCGTGGTCTCCCACGGCCCAGCCCCAGTCATTGCCCATGAGCGCCAGGTCGTACATGCGCGGGACGTCGGCCACCTCGGCCTTCCCCCACTCCCTGCCGTCCCAGCGGGCGAAGAAGCCGTCTCCCACCATCCAGCCGGAGTCCCGCGACGAGAACCCCATGGCGTGGATGCGTTCCTGGTCCACCGGGCTCCGGGCGGTGCGCCACTTCCTGCCGTCCCACTCGATCAGCCGTCCGTCCCGGGTGCCGGCGAAGCAGCGGTCCGGCGCCGCGCAGCCGGCGCCCCACAACCGTCCCTCCGCGGGCTTGCGCCGGGACAGGGGGTTTTCCACCCGGGTCCACGCCTTGCCGTCGTAGTGCAGCGACAGGGCGTCGTCGCCGAACACCCAGACGTCGTCGTCGGCGTTCACCACGAACTTCCTCGGACTCACCTTGGCCGGGTGGTCCACGGGTTCGAGGCGCTCGCCGTCCCAGTGGAGCAGGCGCCCGTCACCGGCGCCGAGGTAGGCGTTGTTGCGGCCGAGGAGGGCGATGGCGTTGACGCCCGGGGGCGGCTTTCGCTTGGCGGCGGGAGCGCTCCAGGGAACCTGTTCCCAGCCGGCGCCCCATGCGGTGGTGGTGAGACACCCGGCGAGCAGCAGCGCGGCGCTGAATGTCGACGCCAGCATGCTTTCAGCCGGAGCCGGCGCCCCAGATCTCGAGCAGCGCCCGGGAGTCCACCACGTCCGCGAACCGCTCCATGCGCTTCAGCGCCTCGTGGTGCGCACCCTCCCGGTTGGTGCCCACGCAGTCCCGGACCACGACCATGGAACAGCCCCGGTAGTATCCGTCCCGGACGCTGCCCTCCACGCCCGCGTCCGTGCGGCAGCCCACCACGACCACGGTGTCGCGGTTCCAGTTGCCCAGCAACTGCTCGAACTCGGTTCCAAGGAAGATGGTGGGGCGGTGCTTTTCGATGAGGACGTCGTCGTCGGCCGGCTTGAAGGGCTCGATGAGTTGCCAGCCGAAGCTGCCTCGGGTACGGCGCGGTCCGAGCAGGCTCGGATGGTCGACCCCCTGGTCCTTCATGGCGCGGCGGATCATGGCCGGTGCCTCGTCCCGCCAGGGGTAGGGCGTGGCGAATGCGTAGACCACCCGGACGCCGGCGCCCTTGGCGGCGGCGATGAGGGGAGGCGTCGTGCGCAGGAACTCGTCCTTGTTGAACGAGCTGCCGGCCTGATCGTTCTGCATGTCCCACACCAGCAGCACGGTCCTTCGGGGGTCGGCGACCTCCGCGAGGGTCATGGGGATGCTTCTGCCCTCGAATTCGATCATGGCGTGAATGACGTTACGTAAAGGGGTCCGGCCGGGACATTGGCAGAGGATAGCTTCGGGCCGGTTCGGTGTCAACGACACCCGCCGCGCCATTCCCCGCGGGACCGGACGGGAAGGCCGGCGGGACCCTTTGCAGGGCAAGTGTTTCCGCGTTTTTGACAACCTTCGGGGTTCGCGCTACTTGTACGTTTCGACGTCTTTGTCTCTTTGGGGGAGAACGATGGATTATGGCGACGGCGTGCAGGCTTCGGTGCGTATCAGCGGCGGCAAGGGCTCCGACCGGGCGGACAGCTCGTTTCGCGCCAGGGATCCGTTGACGGTGGTCATCTTCGGCGCCTCGGGCGACCTGAGCAAGCGCAAGCTGATCCCCGCCCTGTACCACCTCGAGCAGGAAGGCTATCTGCCGGAGCGCTACGCCGTCGTGGGCTTCTCCCGCACCGAGTTGACCGACGAGGCCTACCGGGAACGCATGGTGGGCGAGATGCGCGAGGACTTCACGGACGTCGACGCCGACAGCCCCTTGTTCAGCGCGCTGCACTACCAGCCGGGCAACAACACCGACATCGAGTCCTTCCAGAAGCTCAAGGCCAGACTGGACGCGCTGGACGTCGAGCGGGACCTTCCCGGGAACCGGCTCTTCTACCTTTCGGTGGCCCCGGAATTCTTCACGCCCATCATCCGGAACCTCGACGCCGCGGGACTGATCCGGAGCCCCGACGAGGAGCAATGGTCCCACGTGATCATCGAGAAGCCGTTCGGGCACGACCTCGAGAGTGCCCGGGCGATGAACGAAGAGGTGACCGGCATCCTCGACGAGAGCCAGATCTATCGCATCGACCATTACCTGGGGAAGGAAACGGTCCAGAACATCCTGAGCTTCCGCTTCGGCAATGCCATCTTCGAGCCCCTGTTCAACCAGAAGTACGTGGAGAACGTGCAGATCACGGTGGCCGAGACCCTGGGCATGGAGGGCCGCCGGGGGGCCTTCTACGACAAGGCCGGGGCGCTGCGGGACATCGTGCAGAACCACATGCTCCAGTTGTTGTGCCTCATCGCCATGGAGCCGCCGGCCGCGGTGGAGCCGGTGTCCATCCGCGACGAGAAGGTCAAGCTGCTGCGGGCGCTGGAGCCCTACGCCACGCCGGAGGAGGTGGCTGCGAACACGGTGCGCGGCCAGTACGGCTTCGGCGAGCTCAAGGGCGAGGTGGTGAAGGGCTTCCGGCAGGAGGAAGGGGTGGAGGAGTTGTCGGTCACGGAGAGTTACGTGGCGCTGCGGGCCAGGATCGACAACTGGCGCTGGGCCGGGGTCCCGTTCCTGCTGCGCACGGGCAAGCGCCTGCGCAACCGGCTGTCGGAGATCGCGGTGCAGTTCCGGCATCCGCCGTTGCGCCTGTTCCACGACTCGGGGACGGCGGACGGGCTCGCCATGGCCGCCGCCAGCGCCAACGTGCTGATCCTGCGGATCCAGCCCAAGGAGGGCATCAGCCTGTCCTTCGCCTGCAAGCGTCCCGGGATGCAGATCAACCTGGCGAAAGTGAACATGGATTTCGAGTACGAGGCCTTCGAGCAGCGCTCCCCGGAAGCCTACGAGCGCCTGCTGCTGGACGCCATGCGCGGCGACGCCTCGCTGTTCACCCGCTCGGACGAGGTGGACTACGCGTGGCGCTTCACCGACTCGATCCTGTCGGGTTGGGACAAGCTGCCGGCGCCCCGGTTCCCCAACTACTATCCCTTCACCGACGGCCCCGACGAGGCGGACCGGCTGCTCACGGACAGCAGCACGGGCTGGCGCCAGTTGAGCCAGATGGGCATCGCCGAGGTCGGCCGGTGAGGGGCGGTCACCGCTGATGTCGACGCCAGGACTGACGGACGTGCTGTCGCGGTTCCGTGACGGCACCTTCGAGGTCGAAGGCTCCAGGGTCCACTACCTGGAGTACGGCGACCCGAGCCAAGAGACCTATGTCTTCATCCACGGCAACCGCGACCATTGCCACAGTTGGGACTTCCTGCTGGAGTCCTTCGACAAGGCGGGTTTCACCATGCCGCACGTGGTGTCCCTCGACCTCCGCGGTCACGGCGACAGCGGCTGGGTCGGCCGGGTGCGGGGTTACCGGCACGAGGACTTCGTGCTGGACGTGGTGGGTTTGCTCCGGCACCTGAAGAAGGATGCCGTGACGCTGGTGGCCCATTCCCTGGGCGGCAGCATGGCGGTGGTGTTCGCCGGCGCCCTGCCGGAGAAGGTCAAGCGGCTGGCCATCATCGAGGCCGCCGGCCCCTACGGCCGGACCGAACAGGAGGCCCCCGAGCTGTTCGGGCGCTGGACCAGGGACGACGGTTCCGACACGATCCTTACCTACTATGCCACCGTCGGTCAGGCCGCCGACGCCATCGTGAGGCGTTTCCCGCTGGTCCCCAACCGGGCGGCCGTGCACATGGCGCGCCACGGCACCCGGATGACGCCCCACGGACTGGTGTGGAAATACGATCCGCGGGCTCGCAACCCGTCGTATTCGTCGTTCTCCGAGACCCAGGTCAAGGCCTTTATCGAACGCATCGACTGCCCGACGCTGCTGGTCTTCGGGTCGGACTCGGGCTACAAGGAGTCGCCCCGCTACAACCGGGTCGAACACTTCAGGAACAAGACGCTGGTGGAGATGCCCGGCACCGGGCATCACATACAGCAGGAAAAGCCCGACGAGCTGGCCGCGGTGCTGATCCCGTTCCTGAGCAACCATAGCTGACTGCCGACCGGAGGAACCATCCATGGATTTCGCACTACCCGAAGAACTGCAGATACTTCAGGACACGGTCCGGAAGTTCGTCGACCAGGAGCTCATTCCGGTGGAGATGGAGTGCCGGGACGGCGTCACGCTCAAGCCCGAGTACCGCGAGAAATTCGAGGCCAAGACCCGGGAGATGGGGCTTTGGATGCTCGACGTGCCGGAGGAGTTCGGCGGCGCCAGCCTGAGCCTGATGGCGCAGGTCATCATCTGGGCCGAGGTGGCCCGCTCGGTGGCCATTCCTTCCCGCGGCCGCAGCATCTTCGGCCCGGAAGTGCGGCCGGTGCTCTACGCCATGAACGAAGAGCAGAAGGACCGCTATCTCTACCCGCTGCTCCGGGACGAGAAGCGCGCCTGCTTCGCCCAGACCGAGCCGGACGCCGGCTCCGACCCCGGCTCCATGCGCACCCGGGCCGTGCGCGACGGCGACGAATACGTGATCAACGGCGTCAAACGCTTCATCACCGAGGCGGACGAGGCCGACTTCGCCCAGGTGATGGTGGCCACCGATCCCAGCAAGGGCTCCCACGGCGGCATCTCCTGCATCCTGGTGGACATGGACAACCCGGGGGTCAAGATCACCGCCAAGTACAAGACCATGATGGGTTACGAGCCGTGCGAGATCGTGTTCGACAACTGCCGGGTTCCGGCGGCGAACATGATCGGCGAGGAAGGCGAGGGTTTCAAGCTGGGACAGAAATGGCTCGGCATCGGCCGGCTCAAGCACGGAGGGCGCGCCATCGGGGTGGCCCGCCGCGCCATCGAGATGGGCGCCGCGTACGCCAAGCAGCGGGTCACCTTCGGCAAGCCGCTGGCCGATCGGCAGGCCATCTCGTTCAAGCTGGCGGACTCCTACACCGAGCTGCACGCGGCCACGCTCATGGTCTACCACGCGGCCTGGAAGTACGACCAGGGCGAGGACATGCGCAACGAAGGGTACATGGTCAAGGTGTTCGCCGACGAGATGTCCTTCCGGGTGGTGGACCGGGTGCTGCAGATCCACGGCGGCGTCGGGCTGACCACGGATCTCCCCATCGAGCTGTGGTTCCGCGACCAGCGCAGCCGGCTCATCACCGAGGGCGCCTCCGAGGTCATGCGCATGGTCATCGCGCGCCACGTGCTGCGGGAGTTCGGCAACTAGTGTCGTGTCCCACGTAAATGTTGACAAATCTGCTGGTCTTTTTCGTCGTCGGCTGCGTTGGTCACCCCGGGCCCCGGGTCAGGCCCGGGGCAAGC
>LXNJ01002173.1_pt1 | contig 10906 bp, 12 predicted proteins | sample 809081 | NCBI WGS metagenome assembly LXNJ01 (sample SAMN04870510, study PRJNA318959) | sponge metagenome | biome: sponge; feature: marine sponge reef; material: water | host: Petrosia ficiformis | place: Greece: Milos, Mediterranean Sea | collected 2013-05-29 | depth 5-7 m
CGCTCCGCCTCGACCACCTACACGTACGACCCGCGCAATACGGTCTCCAGCAACGGCCGCTGCATCGTGGCCTACGGTCCGGCGCTCGAGTTCGGGTTCCAGGGGATGGGCCCGCGCGACCAGGTCGAGATGGAGACGCTGCCCGGCCACGGGATCCCCGGCATGCCGATCGCCTCCCGCCCGGACGTGCTCGTGTTCCACACCGCGCCGCTCCCCGAAGATCTGACGATCGCCGGAGACATCACGGCGGTCCTCTTCATCTCATCCGACGCACCGGACACCGACTTCTACGTGAAGCTCCTCGACGTCCACCCGACGAGCCCGGACTACCCGAGCGGGTACGCGTTCCCGGTCTCCGAGGGGATCCTCCGCGCGCGCTACCGGGACGGGTTCGAGCAGTCGGTGCTCATGGAGGAGGGCGAGGTCTACCGGCTCGAGTTCCCGCTCGAACCTGCCGCCAACCTCTTCAAGGCGGGACACCGGATCCGGGTCGATGTCTACAGCAGCAGCTTCCCCAACTTCGACATCAACCGGAACACGGGGAATCCGCGCGATCGCACGTGGCGGGTCGCGAACAACACGGTCTACCACGAGGCCGCAAACGCCTCGCACGTGCTGCTGCCCCTGATGCCCTGACGCGGATAGCCCGGCGCGACGCTACTTCTCCGGCGTGCCGGCGGCCCAGTCCAGCGCGATCGGGTTCGTGGGGAGCGCGTCGATGTCTACGATCCGGCCGCCCATTATCACCAGCCCGAGGCGCCGGATGTTCGCGATGTCGGCGAGCGGATCCGCGTCGAGGACGACGATGTCCGCCGCCTTCCCCGCCTCGAGCGTGCCGTATTCGTCGAGCGCCTTGCTCGCGATGGCGCCGTTCTTCGTGGCGGCAACGATCGCCTCCATGGGCGTCATGCCGAGTTCGACCATCCCCTCGATCGCGAAGATCGTGCCCAGGCCCGGCAGCTGGTGCTCCATGTTCTCGGGTTCCTCGCGCAGGAAGTCCGCGGCCACGCCGCCGCGCCCGAACAGCGTGTTGTCGGTGCCGACCGTCACGATGCAGCCGGCCTCGATGAGCTTCTTCGCGTTCGTGCGCTTCGTCGTGTAGCGCCCCTCCATCACGGATCCCGGCTGCGGCAGGCCGGTGTCCTGGACGCGGCGGCGGATCTCCGCGGTCGTCGAGGGGATGCGCCGCTGGCGCTCCCGGGCCTGGGCCTCGGCGAGGTCCTCCCGCGCGCGCTCCATGTTGCGGACGTGGAACTGCCAGCTGGGGCCCGTGAACTGGTTGATGAGCATCGAGCACACGATGTCGCGCTCGACGATCATGTCGACGAGTTCATCGGTAATCGTGCGGTTCCCGACGTTGTCCGGGTGCTGGATGAGGTCGATGCCCGCGAGGATCGAGAGGCGCAGGCCTTCGAGGCTCGTCGCGTGGGTCTCGGCCACGAGTCCGCGCTTGTGCGTCTCCTCGACGATCACCCGCTGAGCACGCGGCGAGAACGAGATCCCCGCCGGATAGTTGAAGTGGTGCGTGGCGCCGTACTTGATGAAATCGGGCCCGTGGTCGAGGTAGGCGTTGATCGCGACGCGCAGCTCGTCGGGCGTCATGTGCATCATCTCTTCGCCGCTCCCGAGCGTGACCTCGTCGTTCATCCGCTCGGCGAAGAAGCTGATCTCCGACTCCGGGAGGCCGGCGAAAGTCTCCGAGGCGGGGCCGCCCCAGCCCACGATGTTGCCGGCGAGGTAGGTGCGCGGGCCGATCTCCTCGCCCGAGTCGATCTTCTCCTTGACCCGCTGCATGGGACGGAGGACGCCGTAGCTGTCCCGGACGGTCGTCACTCCGTGTTTCAGATGGAGCTGGAGCCCCTGGAGAATGAGCTGCTCGTGGTGCGCCCAATACGCCGCGTGCTCCTCGACGCGCCCTCCGCGCCCGAAGGCGAGCGACATGTGGACGTTCGTGTCCACGAAGCCCGGCGTGACGAACTTGCCGCTCCCGTCGATGACCTCCGCGCCGCCGGGAACGGTGACTTCGGCGCTCGGACCCACCCCAGCGATACGGTCGCCCTCGATGACGAGGGTCCCTTCGGCGATGGGGGCGCCTCCGTTTCCGTCGATGATCGTCGCCCCGATGATCGCGAGCGCTGAGGGATTCTCTTGCGCGGCCGCAGATACCGATGAGACAATAGAGGGAGCCCCAACCGTCATACTGACGCTGGCGAGTCCAATCGCCTTGCCTCGCCACGCGTTACGCCAACCGCGCCGTAAGTTCATTGGTGGCACACCCTTCGCCAGTTACTTGTAACGTCCTCTAGTTTCCGCATCCCTAGCGCGAACCGGGCTGCGGGCTGGAGCCTAAGCCACGCGGCAGACACCGCGCTCGTGAGCTCCGCTCCGATGCCGTAGGTCCCCACGTCCTCCAGACCATTCACCCAGCGCCTCCCTCTGACAACGGGCATCACGAAGAGCTCCGCTCACCCTCAGGCCGACCACCCCCTATGCTAGCTGAAGCCGAGCACGCCTAATCCCCCACTCGGCGCGGAGTTCATCTGGGTGCTGGAGGAGCAATTTACTTAAATCGTCGACTGAGTATCCGAGTTGCCCTGTGTGGTATTCTATGATGTTCTGAATCAAGGTCGGACGCTCGGGGTCGATTTCTATCGGCTCGTGCTTGGCCCCTCCACGTCGCAGTTGCATCCAAAGTTGTCTCTCACGCCGGGGAGCGACGTACCCCAGCTTCTTCGCTCGCATCAGAATAGCAGCCATCGCAACGCGCCAATGAACCTTCAGCTGTGCCAGACGGCGAATGCTCAACTGCCGCAACTGCCCTTGAATCTGCTGTCTCGGCATGAGTAGTTCCGCAGCAAACTCAAATGCCTCCTCCTCCAGCTGCTGCTCGCTCGGCGGAATCCTTAGATGATGGTGCAGCACGATATGACCCAGTTCGTGCGCCAAGCTCAGCCGCCATCTATCTGGCGAGACGTTGGGATTCAAGAAGATAAGTGGCGGTAGCGGCTCTCGATGCTTATAGAGACTCAGACCGTCGACGGCATCAGTTCCGAAGTCCATCGGTACCACAACGACTCCGTACGATTCGACGAGGGCCGTCAGATCGTCAATTGGCCCTGGGGGCACGTTCCAATACACTCGAAGCGCTTGCGCGACGTCTGAGGCGGAAGGGCCGGTAGCAGTATCCTCAAGAAGTAACTTCTCTTCGGCCAACTCAAAAGATCGGAGGAGGATACCGAGGCGGAGTCGGCAAAGGTTCACACGGGCTCGGATTGCCTTCGTCTCCTTGGCACCCACTCGTGAAGTCTTGCGAAAGAACGTGATGGGCAGGTGCTCGTAACTGATCGGTGTCCGAAGAAGTGACACCGGACAACGGAGTGCGTCCGCGAGCTTGTCGATCACCGTGTCGGACGGCGCTGTAATCCCCGCCTCGTACTTTGAAATGGCAGCTTGGGTGACGTCACACGCTGCGGCTAAGGCCGTTTGAGATAGCTTTCGAGACTCTCGCACCGTGCTCAGCGTAAGCGGAGTGAGCGACCCGCGGTTCACGTGCTCCCTTCCTTCTCCACCTTCCATTGCTCCCAAGCAGTGTACTGTCTTTCCAGTTCGGCCACGCTGGGGCCGCTCGGCTGTGGAAACTGGAGGAGCCCGCTGTGTTCGCCGGTCCGCAGATCGTGGTGCCATATGCACTCATCCCCAATCAGGAAGACCAGATAGACGACGCTGAGTTTCGTGTCGAATGCACCCAGGCGGTATCCCGCCGTGAGTCGCGGGTACGGTGGCAATCCGAGATCCAACTCCTGTTGATCAAAGGTGAGGGAGGTTCTGGTAGGATTATTCCGGGTCCGGAGGTCGGCGGTCAGTTTCTTGAATTGAACGATGACCTTGCGATCCTGGCCGTCGATTTCGAGCAGGAATCGATCTGCCGCATCGGGTTCCACGAGGGCAACCTGGGGATCTCCGCCGAACCGATCCCGTGCTTCTTGGATGATCAACTCGTGCAGGATCGTCGGCATCGCCCGTGCACTACAGGTCGGCAACTCGGGGCGAAACACTCTCAAGTACGTCGCGAACGCTGCCTCGTGGCATTCCATGAGAAGTTCGAGGCGTCTCGGACCGAGCTGCTGAATCCCCTCGTCATGTTCAATCCATAACTTCATTGCTTACACCTTAGCAGTTGTTGTTCATGAGGGTGATGGGCGACCTGCAGTCGCGTATCGGCGACGAAATATTCCCCAAATTATAACCGCGATCGAGTTTGGCAACCCCTCTGGCGGTGGGCGAGCGTACGTAAGGGAGAACGCGGTCGACGCAGCCGACCTCGATACGTCATCGGGTGCGGTTTCGCGGGATGATGAGGGGAACGAAATCGGCTATCCCGTGCGCCGTCTCCGTGACGGTTCAGGTGTCTCCCACCAGGTCCAGCCGCGGCCGAAATGGCCGAAGTCGAAGTGGTCCGGGTGCAGGAATTCGGCGAGGATCTCGGCCGACTCCACCAGCCGCGGGCCGGGCCGGTTGAAGTACTGGTTCCCGTCCGTGATCACGACGCGTCCGTTGCGCACGGCGGACAACTGTTCCCACTCGGGGCGTGTGACGAGAGCCGTCATCTCGCGGCGCGCTCGTTCGATGTCGAAGCCGCACGGCATGATCGCGACCACGTCCGGTTCGACCTCGACGAGCCGTTCGATCTCGACGTAGCCGGAGTGTTTCCCGGCTTCACCGAGTGGGTCCGTGCCGCCGGCGATCTCCACCAGTTCGGGGACCCAGTTCCCCGCCATCATCAGCGGGTCCGTCCACTCGATGCAGGCGACCGTGGGGCGGGACGGGATAGCTCGCGTCCGGGTGTGAAGGTCGTCCAGTCGGCCCCGGAGCCGAGCCGTGAGGGCGTCGCCGCGGGCCGGCTCCCCGAGCGCGGAGGCGACGGAGCGAATGTCCTTCCACACATCCCCCAGCGCCATCGGCTCGAGCGACACGATGGCCGGGTTCGACGTGACGAGTTCGCACACGGCGCGCTCGACGTCCTGCAGGCTGGCGGCGCACACCTCGCATTGCGTCTGCGTGACGATGACGGTCGGGGCAAGCCGGTTCAGCAGATCCGGATCGACCCGGTACACCGAGAGTCCGTCGCCGACGAGCGACCGGACCTGGTCGTCGATCTCCCGGCTGCTCGCCTCCACCTTCACCTTCGAGGAGCAGCAGGCGGGGAGGCGCTCGACCCCGGGCGGGTAGTCGCATTCGTGGGAGCGGCCCACGAGTTCGTCCTCGAAACCGAGCGCGCACACGATCTCCGTGGCGCTGGCGATGAGAGAGACGACGCGGTGCGTCATCGCGACATCCCCTCTACGTGCGGCTGGCTGCGAGCCCGTATTGCGGGGCGGACATCGGCCTCGTGAGCGTGACGCGGCTGAACAGGAGCGGCAGGAAGATCGCCATGCTGACCAGCGTGTTCCGCAAGTACGGAATCGCCATCACGTAGCACTCGACGAGGCCGGCGAAGTTGAGCGGATAGATCGCGCCGCCGCCGAACGCCCACACGCCGAAGTTGCTGAGCACGAAGAATGCGAGCGCCGACCCGAGCCCCGCGCCGGCGACGCGCTTCCACGACCGCCCGCGCCGGAGGGAAAAGCCGATGAACGCGACGAGCGCGACAGAGAGAAAAATCACCGGCTGGTGCGCGTAGAACGCCCAGTCGGCACGGCCGGTGAGGGCCCAGACCCCGAGGTCTCCCAGCAGCCAGGCCGCGAACGGGACCAGGTACGCCATGCGGGCCCGCGCGAACATGGCGCCGCCGAACAGGCAGATGGGCAGGAACGGCGAGAAGTTCCACGGATATACGGTGTTGCCGGGCTCGAGCGTCATCCCGAACTGCGCCAGCACGTAGGGGACCAGCCGCACGGCGACGCTCACGGCGAGCAGGGCGAAGATGACGGAGAGCCGAGGTTTCACGTCGCATTCCTTCGTGTTCGTGGGTGGCAAGAAAATCGGGGCGGCGAGATTTGAACTCGCGACCTCCTGAACCCCATTCAGGCGCGCTACCGGGCTGCGCCACGCCCCGATGTGGACCGTGAAGCTAGCCGATCCCGCGATCCGGTCAAGCACGTTGACGCACGCTTGAGGGGCGTCCGTATCCATTCTTTGCGCCTTCGATGCGTACGGAATTAGTATATACTCATAGGAGTAACTGATGTTTCACAGGAGCGTGGCGGTGGCAAGCTACCGGTTGCAGGTGCTGATTCCGGGATCCCTCGAGAACCGCCTCCGGAAGGCGGCGAAGCGGGCGCAAACCTCCCGGGGCGCCTGGGTGCGCCGGGCGATAGAAGAGCGGCTCGAGCGCGAGTCTGGAGGCTTGCCGCGCGACCCACTCGCAGCGCTGCAGGAACTCAACGCCCCCACCGCGGACATCGACGTGATGATCGCCGAGATCGAAGCCGGCCGATCGTGAAGGTCTTCGTCGACTCCAACATCCCGATGTACGTCGCGGGGGCGGATCACCCCCATCGGGCCCCCTCCATCCAGTTCCTGAAGAACGCGGAGGCCGATGGACTCGAACTCTGCACGAGCACCGAGGTTCTGCAGGAGATTCTCTACCGCTTCTCCGGGATGGGCAGACGCGATGTGGGTGCCAGATTGTACGACTTGTTCGTCGCTCTCATGCCCGAAGTGTTCGATGTCACGCTGGCCGACACCGACCTGGCGAAGACTCTTCTTCTTTCCCACGAGGGGATATCGGCGCGGGACGCCGTACACGCAGGCGTCATGATCAATCGTGACGTCCGGGTCATGGCGACCTTCGACCGCGGCTTCGACGACCTCGAGGGGATCACGCGGCTCGAGCCCGGGCGCCTCTGACAAGCCGCTGATCCAACCGCAACGGGCAAGCTTCTGCTGGCGCCCCCATCGTCATATCCATATATTTGGATTTATGGATACGATGATCAGCCAAGTGCCGGCGCCGACACGGGACCTTCTCTCCCGCTTCGAATCCCTCGGGGATGAGAACCGGCTCCGGATTCTCACCCTGCTGGACCGTAACGAGTTCACGGTGTCGGAACTCGTCTCCGTCCTGCAGCTGCCGCAGTCCACGGTTTCGCGTCACCTCCGGGTCCTCGCCGATGATGGCTGGGTGCGCCGGCGGCAGGAGGGGAAGACCCGGTACTACCGGATGGAGGGCGAACTCGAGTCGGGAGCCCGAGATCTCTGGCGGCTGGCGGAAGGGAGCCTCACGGGCGCGCGCTGGGTCGCAGGCGACGCGGAGCGGGCGGAGAGAGTACTCGCCGAGCGCCGTGAGCGGGCTGCGACCTTTTTTTCGGAGTCCGCGACGAGGTGGGACACGCTGAGGGACGAGTTGTTCGGGCGGGACGCACGGTTCGCGGCGCTGTTTGGTCTGCTCGATCCGGAGTGGGTCGTGGGAGACCTCGGCACGGGGACGGGGACGCTCGCAAACATGATCGCGCCCTTCGTGAAGCGCGTGATCGCGGTCGACCGGTCGCCCGAGATGTTGGCGGCTGCGACCGTGCGCCTCGGTGAGTGTGACACGGTCGATGTCCGCGAGGGAGAACTGGAATCGCTCCCCGTTGACGACGGGGAACTCGACCTCGCCGTGCTGATGCTCGTCCTCCATTTCACGGTCGAGCCCCGCCGGGTGCTGGCGGAAGCGGCGAGGGCACTGGCCCCAGGCGGAAAACTCGTCGTGCTCGACATGCGCGCGCATGAGAGAGAGGAGTATCGCGAGACCATGGGCCACCTGTGGCCCGGCTTCACGGAGGACCAGATGCGGGACTGGACGCGTCTCACAGGCCTCGAAGCGTACCATCACATTCCGCTCGCCCCGGAGCCCGGGGCGTCGGGGCCGGCGCTCTTCGCGGCCACCGCCCGGAAAGCTGTCTGAGAGCTGTCTGAACCTGCCTGAACACCGAAGGAGATAGACGATGGAAAGCGCCGCGCTTCACGACATGACCGAGACCGCCGCCGGCCGGCTTCCCTTCAAGGTGGCCGACCTGAGCCTTGCGGAGTGGGGCCGCAAGGAGATTCGACTCGCCGAGCACGAGATGCCCGGACTGATGTCCGTGCGGGCGGAATACCGGGATGCCCAGCCGCTGGCGGGGCGGAAGGTGATGGGTTCTCTACACATGACCGTGCAGACGGCCGTCCTCATCGAGACGCTCGCCGATCTCGGCGCGGACGTGCGCTGGGTCTCCTGCAACATCTTCTCGACCCAGGATCATGCGGCAGCCGCTGCCGCCGTGGGCCCCGACGGCACGCCGGAGGACCCGCGCGGGATCCCGGTCTTTGCCTGGAAGGGGGAGACGCTCGAGGAGTACTGGTGGTGCACGGAGCAGGCACTCCTGTGGCCGGACGGCTCGGGCCCCGACCTCATCGTCGATGACGGGGGCGACGCGACGCTTCTCCTCCACCGCGGTCTCGAGTTCGAGCGCGCGGGGCGGATTCCGGACTTCGATCCGGAGACGGAGCCGGAGGAGTGGGGCGTGATCCTTGAGACGCTGCGCCGGATCGCGGCGAGGGACCCCGGACGCTGGGAACGCACGGCGCCCGCCATTCAGGGGGTATCGGAGGAGACGACGACCGGCGTCCACCGCCTGTACGAGATGGCGTCGGAGGGGACGCTGCTCTTCCCCGCCATCAACGTGAACGACTCGGTGACGAAGTCGAAGTTCGACAACATCTACGGGTGCCGCCACTCGGTCATCGATGGCTTGAACCGCGCTTCCGACGTCATGATCTCGGGCAAGACCGCGGTGGTGTGCGGCTACGGCGAGGTCGGCAAGGGGTGCGCGCAGGCGCTCAAGGGGCAGGGAGCGCACGTCGTCGTGACGGAGATCGACCCGATCTGCGCGCTCCAGGCCGCGATGGAGGGCTTTCAGGTGCGCACGCTCGAGGACGTGGTGGAGACGGCGGACATCTTCATCACGGCGACGGGCAACCGCGACGTGATCACCTACGCGCACATGGCGCGCATGAAGGACAAGGCGATCGTCGGGAACATCGGCCACTTCGACAACGAGATCGACATGGCCGGACTCGGGAAGGCCGGCGTGACCCGGAACAACATCAAGCCGCAGTACGACGAGTTCGTGTTCGAGGACGGGCACTCGGTGCTGATCCTGTCCGAGGGGCGCCTGCTGAACCTCGGGAATGCGACGGGGCATCCGAGCTTCGTGATGAGCGCGAGCTTCACCAACCAGGTGCTCGCGCAGATCGAACTCGCGCGGAACCCCGAAGCCTACGAGCGGCAGGTCTACATGCTCCCGAAGCACCTGGACGAGAAGGTGGCGCGCCTGCACCTGGCTCACCTGGGGGCGCGGCTCACGGAGCTGACGGAGACGCAGGCGGACTACATCGGCGTCCCCAAGGACGGCCCGTTCAAGCCCGACCACTACCGGTATTAGGGTTCGAGGAACACATGGCCAGTGCCGCATGAAGGAGGATTCCGTGAGTAGGAGCGCCGACCGATTGAAGCGTACCATTCGCTGGTTGCAGGTCTATTCTGCGTTGATGACTGTCGCGCTCGGCGTGCTGTTCATCAGGAGCGGGACGGCTTCGGATGATGTGATCAGAACACGCGGGCTGATCATCGAGGACGCGGCCGGGCGCGAGAGAATCCTCATCGGCGCGCCGGTCCCGGAGGCCGTCAACCGTGTTCGCACCGATGAAGCCCGGGTGCGCGAGGTATGGGGACCCCGGTTTCCGGACGCCTACATGGGCTACTACCAGGACTACATCCACGAGACCACCGGGATGCTCATCCTCAGTGAGGACGGATTCGATCGCCTGGTCGTCGGGGATCCGGTGCCCGATCCCAACATCGGCAAGCGTCTCGCGCCGAGCACGGGCATGGTGATCAACGACCACGAGGGGTTCGAGCGGACGGGGTACGGTCTGTTGCCGGTGGACGGCCGCTATCGCGTCAGTCTGGGCCTCGACACGGATCGTATCCAGGAAGGTCTCTTGCTGACCCTGGACGACGACGGCCTGAACGGCGTCACGGTGGGCACCGGGGCGAACAGGATCTTTCTTGGCAGCGCGCCCGCCGGACACAGGCGGACGGGCCTTGCGGAGGAGTTTCAGGGACTGCTGGTGCGGAGAGACGGCGAGATCGTGCACAAGATCAATCTCGCCGACGGCAACTGACGCAGTCAGCATCCGCCGATGCGATCGTCAGGCGGGCGCCTCGATGCCGATCTCGCGTGCCACCGAGGCGAAATGGCGCACGTTCCAGGTGATAATCGTCGAGGCGCGAGCCTTCAGCGCACTAGCCGCGATGAGCATGTCGTTCGTCTGTCCGCCGATCACTCCGCTTCGCTGTGCTCTGCGCAGCGCGCGCCAGGTCTCGGCCGCCGTGAGGTGCACGACCGGGGTGTCGCCCCAGTTGGCCTCCAGCAGCGCGAGGGCGTCCCCGGATCGCAGGCGATTCGGTCCGGGTAGCCGGGTGAGGACCGCGTACGTTTCCGCCAGCGAATGAGCGGCAAGAACAAGCTCTTCGCCTCCCCGCTCGCGTCGCTCGATCGCGGCGCGGGTTCGCGCGTGGTGTTCATGCCATGAGCAAACGGTCGCGACGAGGGCGCTTGTGTCGCAGAGGTAACGGGTCACCCGGCCCCTTGGGTCCCGCCCGACGAGGGTGCGCCGGAGCGGAGGCCGGCGGTCGTCTCCTCGACCTCCGCCGCCGTCAGGACGGGCCGTCCCTCTCGCGGCACCGCGACGACGGCGGAACCATGCCGTTCAAGCGAGACGTCCAGCGGGACGGGTTCGATCTCGACGCGGCCGTCCCGGACCCGGAATCGGACGCGGGTTCCGGGGCGTAACCGGCTCGCCTCCCGAACCGCCTTGGGCACAACCAGGCGGCCAGCTTTATCGATGGTAGTTTCCATGGTAATAATAGTGCCATTTT
>LXNJ01002174.1_pt1 | contig 10900 bp, 6 predicted proteins | sample 809081 | NCBI WGS metagenome assembly LXNJ01 (sample SAMN04870510, study PRJNA318959) | sponge metagenome | biome: sponge; feature: marine sponge reef; material: water | host: Petrosia ficiformis | place: Greece: Milos, Mediterranean Sea | collected 2013-05-29 | depth 5-7 m
AGCAGCAGGTTCGCGATGGTGGTCTTGCCCGAGCCGCTGGGACCGACCAGCGCCGTGACCCGGCCGGCGGGCACGGTGAAGCTCACGTCATGGATCACCGGCGCGCCGCTTTCGTACGCGGCGCTGACGCGTTCGAAGGCCAGCTCGCCACGCATCATCGGCAGATGCCGTTCCGCGCCGAGCCTCACCGGCTCGGCGGGCGCGTCGAGGAAAGCGAACAGCCGTCCCGCGGCGCCCAGCGCGTGCTGGGTCTCAGCGTAAGCGCCCATCAACACGAAGCCCGGACGCACGAAGTACGACATGTACATCGCCAGCGCGAACACCACGCCAAATTTGACCTGACCGTCGAAGATGGCGCCCGCGAGCACCGCAAAGATCGCCACCCAAATCAGCTCATGGATGATGTTGAAGAAGTGCGGCGTGTGCAGCAACGCCGCCACACGCAGGCGAGCACTGAACAACCGGCGCAGGTCGCTCGCCAGGCGGCGCGCCGCCCAGCCCTGCCGGTTGAAGGCCTTGATTTCGCGGGCGCCGGCGACCATCTCGGTGGACAGTCCGCCAAGGGAGGCCATGGCCGATTGCTCCCGCTCACCCGCCCGGCGCTGCGGGCGGCCGAGCAGCGCGGGCAGCATCATCTGGATCGGAATGACGCCAATTGACACGAGGACGAAGCGCCAGTCTATGAGCCCGACAACCAGCAGCATGATGGCCAGCTCGATCACGGCGGCCGGAGCGGCGCCGAAAGCCGCGCGATAGACGCCCGTAACCGCGACGGAGTCGGTGGTGAAGTGAGCCACGACCTCGCCGGTCCGTTGACGCCGGAAATAGGCGAGCGGCAGCCGCAGTGTGTGGTTCATGAGCCGCGTGCGGAGGTCGTTGATCGCCTGCTCGCCGGCGGTGGTGAAGAGATAGTCGGACGCCAGACTGAAGACGGCCATGACCACGGCCGCCGCGGCGATGCCCGCGGCCACGGGACCGACCAGATCCAGGTTTCCTGCCCCGACGACGTCGTCGATGAAGATCTTGGTGATCCAGGGGAAGGGCAGCGTGGCAGCCACCAAGACGACGGTCGACATGACCGCCGCCGCCTGCCAGCGCCAGTGCGGCCGTAGGTAGGCTGCCAGGCGGCGGAGGAGCCAAACGGCGTTGGGCGATTGGGCCGGCGCTGCCTCGCTCATCGGGCCTCCTCTAGCCGAGGGTGCCATGGCCGCCGCAGCGGCGCATACGGTGAGCGCTCGCTTAGGCCTGTAGACCGTTCATGGCGACCGGGAAGGCGTCGGCGTTGCGCAGCGTGGCGGCCCGGGCCGCCACGTTGGGGCTAAGCGGTCGGTTCGATGCGAAGGGCACGGTCACTTCGTACAGACCGCCGTGGGAGCGGAGGCGGGAGGCGCTCAGGACCGACAGATCGTGTGCGCCCGGCGCTCGGCCCAGGACGGAGCCGCGGTCGCTGAGCACGACGATGTCGCCGATGCGGTCGGCGGGCAGCTCGTAGGTGGCGGCGGCTTCGCTGCGGGGCAGCGCGTCGTCGATGCGCGGGTCTTCGCGCAGACGCTGGATCGCCGCATCCACCTGATCGGACGGGAGGTAGACCGTGGCAAACGACCCCAGGCCGGCGTGGTGCGTGACGTGCGGATCGGTCACCGGCAGCACCACCCGAAACGGTCCGGGCACCGACCCGTCCAGCAGCGTTTCCAGGTAGATGATGTTGGGCACGCCGTCGGGATGGCACTTGTCGTTCATGCCGTGGTCGGCGGTCAGCAGGATTGCGGCGCCCAGAGCGTCGAGTTCCGCGAGGCGGCCATCAAGCGACGTGTAGAAGGCGTCGGCTTCGGGCGAGCCGGGCGCGTAGGTGTGCTGGACGAAGTCGGTAAGGGAAAGGTAAAGCAGGTCAGCCAGGCGCTCTCGCACCAGGTAGACGCCGCAGGCCATGACGAAGTCGCTCATCTGGCCCGAGTAGATACCAGGGTTGGCCCGACCCATGCGCCGGGTGACCTCGGCGATGCCGTGCTCGCGCTCGGTGGTCTTGTGCGCCAGCTCGCCGGAGAAGCAGATGCCGCGCCAGCCGGTGGCCAGCATGGTGCGCAGCTTGTCCTTGGCGGTGATGGCCGCCACGCGGTGGCCCTCGCGGCTATAGCGGGTGAAGAGCGACTCGCAGCGCAGGAAACGCGGGTGATCCATCATCACTTCCACCTCGCGCTGGTCGTCGTAGAAGTAGTTGCCGGAAATGCCGTGCGCGGCGGGCGGGCGGGCGGTGACGATGGTCATGTTGTTGGGGTTGGTGAACGACGGAATGGCCGCCGGGACGAGGTGATAGGCGCCCTCGCGCTGAAAGCGTGCGAGCGTGGGCATGCACCCGTGGTCGATTGCCGCGTCGACATATGCCGGGTCGGCGCCGTCGGCGCAGATCACAACCACGGGCGTCTTGGTATCCGACATCGGCAGCCTCGCGTTCAGCCCAGGGATTCTCAGTCAGTCTACGGGCGGCAGCGGATCCGGAAGTCCTGTGGCCTGGCGGAGCCAAGTCAAGGGCGCTTCGCGAAGCGCCCCTACGGCGTGGTGATGCCGGAGTTTTTTGCGTGTTCGGGTTTAACTTCAAGTCCGACACATTCCGACGGCCGGGCCGCCGGACCGGCGCTATTCTCATGGTGCCGGTGGTGTGAACCGTTCTCGGCGGAGTGCAGCAGTGGAACCAGTGCCCGAGGTCCACGCCATGGCGCTACACCTCAAGCGACTGGAATTCACCGGATTCACGCTCGTGCCCCGAGCCCTTACTCCCGGACGACTGAATCGCGTTCGCGATTGCCTGGACCGGCTCTTTCACGATCACGCCAACGTGCCAACGGCCGTGGCGGACTTTCGGCGGACTTCGCTTCCGGGGTCGGGATCTATCGATATCAACCGGCTGTTCGAGCTGAACCCGGTCTTCGAGGATCTCATGGACCTGCCAACCGTGCTCCCGATCGTCCAAGCCGCGCTGGGACACGACGCGACGCTGTGCTGCGATGCGACGGGGAACTATCGGGCGCCACGTTCACGGGCGGCGACGCTCTGGCATCGCGACGGTGGCCCCTACCTGCGTCTGACCTTTTTCCTGGACGACATCACCGAGCACAACGGCGCGACCGCGTTCCTGCCCGGGAGTCACCTGAGCGCAGAGCCACCGCCGCCGTGGGCCAACCACGATGGTCAGCCCCGCGTGCTTCCCGGAATGGTGCACGCGACCGGACCCGCGGGCGCCTGTCTGCTGAACAACACGAACCTCTGGCACACGAACACGCCGAACGAATCAGACCAGCTGCGCCGGGTGATCTGGCTGCTCTATAAGCCGTCGCAGGTCGAGTTCGCATCGCACGACGAGATGAAGTCCACCGACGCCTACATCGCCGGACAAACCGATCCGCGGCGACGCGCCTTGATGGGTCTCGTGGACTAGCTCAACGTGGCGCACGGTGCCGGCAACTCCGGCCAGCCCCTGACCGAAACTCTTGAATCAAGAGGAAAGGGCGGTTCGCGAACCGCCCAGCTTGCGGCCCAACAGGCTCAGCGGCCGCTAGATTCCCGCCGTTGCGGGAATGACGGATGGGTTCCGCAAGGGTCTCCTGACCGTCGGACGACCGCCGCTGGCTAAGTGGCGAGCACGAAGGTGTTGCTGAGAACGCCGTTGCCTTCGACTTCGACCTCGACGACGTCGCCGTCGTTGAGCGGCGTGCTCTCGCCCGAGGTGCCGGTGAAGAAGACATCGCCCGGCTCGAGCGTCATGTACCGCGAGACGTAGCTGACCAGCTCGTCGACGCCGTAGAACATCTTGGTCGTGCGGGTGTCCTCGACCACCTCGCCGTTGACGCGCGTGATGAGCTGAAGGTCGCGGTAGTCGAGGCCGGGGGCGACCCAAGGCCCGAAGGGCGAAAACGTGTCGGTGCCCTTGCCGCGGAACCAATCGCTGTCGGCGCCGACCCACTCGTAGGCGCTGACGTCGTTGGCGCAGCACACGCCGAGAATGTAATCCGAGACCTCGTCCTCCGCGATGTGTCGGCCGCGCTTGCCGATGACGACGGCCATTTCGCCTTCGTACGACACCGGCGTTTCGCGCGGCATGACGACGTTTGCGCCGGGGTCCGTGACGGACGTGCTGGGCGCCAGGAACGGCTTGGGACGGGGCGGCTTGGGCGCGCCGGCCATGTGGCTCTCGTAGTTGCCGGCGGCGTTGACGACCTTTGAGGGCGTGGTCGGCGCCTTGAGCGTGACCGCGTCGAGCGCCACCACCGCGCCGGTGCGCTGGCGGTCGCCGAAGAAGTCACCGTCGATCTCGGCGATCGAGCCGTCTTCCAAGATGCCGTGCCGGATGCTGCCGTCGAGTTCGTAGCGCACCAAGTGCATATCGCCAGGTTCCTTCATCGCGCCGCGCCGCCAACCGGTGCGGGAAACAGTGCCGCGATTATCCATGATGCCGGTGGTCGAGGCGGCAATCCGGAGCGCGCCACAATCGCCGGGATATCCCGGAGGCCCCGAAACGCCGAAGCGCCGGCGGTCTTGCGACCGCCGGCGCTTCGCTGTCCACGAGTGCCGCTGCTCAGGGCAGGGACATCGCGGTGAGCGCTACCGCTCTTCCCAGTACGGGTCGATCCACACCAGGTTGATCGGCGACCGCACGGGAATGGCGTAGTTCTGCATCCAGAAGGCGCCCTGCACCCGGCGGTGATACAGGTTCAGCAGCGACCCGCGCGAGAACTGGCCGTAGACCATCTCACCGCGCGCGTGCAACCGCGCCGCCATCTCCAGCCACACCTCGCGCCGCTCTTCGGCGTTTGCCGCGCCGAGGACGTTGGCGTACGCCTCGTCGATCCACGGCCGGTTGATGTTCGAGTGGTTCCAGCCACCCAGCTCATACAGCCGGTCGCTGCAGATTCGCAGGCACGCGTCCACGGGGTTCTGGTCGCCGCCCATGTTGGCGAACACCAGATCGTGCACTCGCTCCTGGTATAGCTTTTCGATTACGGCGGAGCCATCGATGAGCAAGAACTCGGTCTGGATGCCGACCTCGTCCCAGTAGGACTTGATGGCCAAATCACGCGGCTGCGGCGCACTCCACCGCATCCACTTGATCACCTTGTTCGTGTCCCAGTTCGCCTCCGCCAGCAGTTCACGTGCCGCATCCGGGTTGTAGGACAGGTCGCGGAAGGTGCCCTCCGGCGGGTCCGACAGCAGCGCCACGTGCTCGAAGATGTAGTCCGAAATGAACCGCGTGCCGCCGTGGAGCTCGTTGTTCAACTGCTCGCGGTCCACCGCCAGCACCATGGCCTCGATCAGCATCGACTGCTGCTCGAGGGTCATGTCCTCGAAGATCTCCGCCGTCTGGTTGAGGAACACGCCGGACGCGAACGGTGAGCGCTGCGGGAAGGGACGCAGGTGCGCCTGCGCCGCCAACCGGGCGAAGGATTCAATGCCGCCCGCCGCCCGGTGGAAGTCGATCGGGTTCGGCTGCTCGTTGGCCTCGGTGGCCGCGTCCAGCGCCGCGCCGTCGCCGTAGCGCACGATGTAGTCGTCCACATACGGCGCGCCGTACGCCCAGTCCTTGTTCGCCGTGAGGTCGGCGAACTGCTGCGTGACGTAGCGCTCGAAGATCATCGGGCCGTTGCCCAGGAGGTCCACGGCTCGGGCTTCGGTCGCGATTGCCTTGTCCAGACCCGCGAAGTGGTGCCGCGGCATCGCAAAGACCTTGCTGCCGGACGCCCACCAATTGTTGTCGGGCCGCTCGATCGTGACCTGGACCGTCATCTCGTCGATCTTGCTCACACCCGAGGCGTCCGTGATGCTCTCGGTTGGGTTCTCCGCCCAAGCCTTGACACCCTCGATGTCACCCCAGGCCGTCTTGTGCTTGTTGTTGTTGTAGGCGGGGTCGAACGCCATCTCCATGCCGAACAGGATGTCGTCGGCGTCGACCACCCGCGTCCGGTCGTGCCACCAGATGTCCGGGTTGAGATGGAAAATGTAAGACCGATCCTGCTCAACTTCCTCCCAGCTGTTGGCCAGCGCATGGTCCCATTGGCCGGTCATCTGCGGCGTCTCGCCCATGCCCCAGGTGTCGCCAATCCACAGCGGCTCATAGACGTAGCCAAACACGAAGCCCTGGGTGCTGCTGACGGCCCGCAGCGGCGTGAAGATGTCCTGGGTGTTCGCGCGGCTGGCACTCAGCGTCAGCGTGCCGCCGGTGAGCGGACCCTCCGGAATCATCATCTCGGCCGTGACTTCCTTGATGACCTCGACTTCCTTCGTCACGACCTTCTCGACGACGACTTCCTTCGGGACCTCCTTGATGACTTCGACTTCCTTGACGACTTCCTTCGGCACTTCCTTGACGACTTCGACTTCCTTGATGACTTCCTTGATGACTTCCTGCGTCACGACCTTCTCGACCGCGACCTCCCTGACGACTTCCTTCGTGACCACGGACTCGACCGGGACCTCCTTCACCACTTCTCGGGTGACGACGGTCTCAACCGGGACCTCTCTGATCACTTCCTGCGTGACGATCTTCTCGACGACCTGCGCCTCGCCACACGCCGCCAGCACCGCCGCGCCTGCCGCGCCGAATAGGCCGGCGGACGCGCCGCGCAACAGGTTCCGACGGGTCATGACCCGTCCCGCAACATGCTTCATGCCAACCTCCCCTTGCCGCCGAATTGGCGGCGGCGCACCGCTAGGTGAACGATCCGCGGCGACGGTGTCGGGGCGGCGCGCCTAGCATCATCCCGGCCACGCCACGGGGCGCGAGCTTAGCCGAAATAAATGCTCACAGGCGAATGGTCCGCTACTCCTCGGCCGGGCGGCCTGGACCACAGGGGCTCAAACGGCATGCGGGCTGAGAATTTGCTTCCGCTGCCGGGGACGCTGGTCTAGCTCCGACAGGCGATGAATGTTCCGGAGCAATCCGGAGCGCTTCCAGATTCGGTGTGGGCTGGAACGCCTGCCCCGGACTTGATCCGGGGCAGGCGTTCCGCCGGAATGGCGGAGGGGTTTGAACGCCGAAGAGCCGGCAGTCGTTTGACCGCCGGCTCTTCGCTGTTCGCGGGCGCCGCTGCCTAGGGCAGGGCATCGCGGTGAGCGCTACCGCTCTTCCCAGTACGGGTCGATCCACACCTGGTTGATCGGGGACCGAACGGGAATTGCGTAGTGCTGCATCCAGAAGGCGCCGTTGACTCGGCGGTGGTACAGGTTCAGCAAGGAACCGCGCCACAGCAGGCCGGCCACCATGCTGCCTCTTGCGTGCAGCCGGGCGGTCAGCTCGAGCCAGACCTCGCGCTTCTCTTCCTGCGACTCCGCCGCGAAGACCGCCGCGTACCCCTCGTCAATCCACGGGCGATTGATGTTCGAGTGGTTCCAGCCACCCAGCTCGTAGACCCGGTCGCTGCACACGCGCAGGCATGCGTCCAGGGCGTTCTGGGCGCCGCCCATGTTGGCGAGAACCAGGTCGTGTACGCGCTCCTGGTACAGCTTCTCGATCACGGCTGAACCGTCCACCAGGAGGAATTCGGTGTTGATGCCGACCTCTTCCCAGTAGGCCTTGAGCGCAAGGTCCGTGGGCGACGGCGGGCCCCACTTGATCCACTGGATAGTCTTGCTGGAGTCCCACTCGGCCTCGGCGACCAAGGCGCGAGCCTCGTCCGGGTCGTAGGAAATGTCGCGGAAGGTGCCCTCCGGCGGGTTCTGCAGCAACGCGATGTGCTCGAAGATGTAGTTCGAGATGAACAGCGTGCCGCCGTGGAGCTCGTTGTTGATGGTCTCGCGGTCAACCGCCCACACCATCGCCTCGATCAGCAGGGACTGCTGCTCGAGCGTCATGTCCTCGAAGACCTCGGCGGTCTGATTGAAGAACACGTGCCCGCCGAACGGCGAGCGCTGCGGGAACGGCCGCAGGTGCGGCTGCGCCGCCAGTCGCGCGAAGGCCTCGACGCCACCCGCCGCGCGGTGGAAGTCGATCGGATTCGGCTGCTCGTTGGCCTCGGTGGCCGCGTTGAGCGCCTCGCCGTCGCCGTAGCGCACGATGTAGTCATCCACATACGGCGCGCCGTAGGCGTAGCTCTTGTTCGCCGTCATGTCGGCGAACTGCTGGGTGACGTAGCGCTCCCAGATCATCGGGCCGTTCCCGAGCAAGCTCGTGGCCCGCGCCTCGGTCGCGATCGCCTTGTCCAGCCCCGCGTAGTGGTGGCGCGCCATCGGGAACACCTTGCTCCCCGCGGCCCACCAGTCCGGATCCGGCGACCCGAGCGCGATCTGGACCGTCATCTCGTCGATGACGCTGACGCCCTCGATGTCCTCGGCGCTGTCCGTCGGGTTGTCGCCCCAGGCCTGGGCGCCGGCGATGTCGCCCCAGTCCGTCTTGTGCTTGTTGTTGTTGTAGTTCGTGTCGAACGCCATCTCGATGCCGAACAGCACGTCGCTGACGGTCAACGGCGCGCCGTCGTGCCAGCCCACATCCGGGTTGAGGTGGAAGTTATAGACGCGGTTGGCCTCGACCTCTTCCCAGCTGCTCGCCACGCCGGGCGCCCACTGGCCCGTCAGCGCCGGGGTCTCACCCATGCCCCACGTGTCGCCATACCACAGGGGCATGAAGACATAGTCGGTCACGAAGGCCTGCGTGCTGCTGACCTGCCGCAACTGGGTGAAGATGTCCTGGGTGTTCGCGCGGCTGGCGCTCAGCGTCAGCACTTCACCGCTGAGCGGACCATCCGGGATCATCATCTCGGCCGTGACTTCCTTGATGACCTCGACTTCCTTCGTCACGATCTTCTCAACCTCGACCGGGACTTCGACTTCCTTGATGACCTCGACTTCCTTGACGACTTCCTTCGGAACTTCCTTGACGACTTCGACTTCCTTGATGACTTCCTTGATGACTTCCTGCGTCACGACCTTCTCGACCGCGACTTCCCTGACGACTTCCTTCGTGACCACGGACTCGACCGGGACCTCCTTCACCACTTCTCGGGTGACGACGGTCTCAACCGGGACCTCTTTGATCACTTCCTGCGTGACGATCTTCTCGACGACTTGCGCCTCGCCACACGCCGCCAGCACCGCCGCGCCTGCCGCGCCGAATAGGCCGGCGGACGCACCGCGCAACAGATTGCGGCGAGTCATGACTCGCCCCGCAACTTGCTTCATACAAACCTCCCCTTGCCGCCGACGTGGCGGTACCACCGCTCCGCGGACCACCCGCGACGGCAGCTTTCCAGCGGCGCATTATCCATGATTCGGGCAACGCCGCGAGTCACAAGGATACCCAAAGTCACGGCAGCCCTTCTACATCAAGGCCTCCGCGCCGGAAAACGCGATGCGGAAGACCACCGGTCGCCCCACGGTGCCCGGCGTCGTGCCGCCCGCTAGAACCGGCCGTCGTGGATGCGTTTGAGACCGTCCCAGAAGGCGTCGTCGCCGGTGACGCACGCGTCGGTGTAGATGCCGAAACTGTCGGATCCCGACGCGACCATGGCCCGAGCGGCGGCGACGACGCGCTCGACGAGGGCCGACACGGGCTCGGTGGCGGGCGCATTCGAGGCGATCGCCGTGGCGCAGATCCGGCATCGATTGCCAACCACTCGGCGCACGGTTGCCACCTCGCGCTCGATGCGATCGGCGTCGGCGAGCCAGGAGCCCGTCTCACTCGACGGGTCGCTCGGCGGATAGAGCGGGTCGTTGAGAAAGAAGCGCGGATAGATTGCGTCGATCAAGCCCTCCTCGACCCACGCCGGCCAGTCCAGGCCGAGCTTGTAGGCCTCGTCGGGTCGGGCCCAAATGCCCTCCGTCGCTGCCGCGACCTCCACCGGCCGTCCCAAGTCGTCCAGGTCGCGGCGCAGCTCCCGAAAGAACTGCGTCACGTAACCGGCCCGCAGACGCGCCCAGGCCGGGTCGTCCGCAGGCCGCGAACGCGGATCGACGCCGAAGCGCCGGCGGTACTCGGCGAGCGCCGGCTCGTCGTATCCCAAGGGCCACACCGTCTCGCCGGCGGCCAGCACGGGCAGGAACTCCAGTTGCACTCCGTCGGCCCCGAAGTCGCGGGCGAAGGCCACCAACTCCCGGCGCGCATAGGCCCGGACGTCGGGGTGCGCCAGCGCCAGATAGCCCACGTCGTAGCCCAGCACCGGCTCTCCGACGTCCCAGTCGAGCCAGCTTCGCCCGTCGCGGGCCCTGGACATGAATTCGGGGTGCTCGACGGCAAACCGGGGGATTCGCCCAACAGGCTCAATGACGCGCGGTACCTGGTGACGCGATCCCTCCCAGACTCCGGCAAGGCCGAGGATGCTGTAGGCATCGACTCGAAGGCCGGCCGCATGGGCCTCCTCGATGTGGCGCTTCAGTTGCGACGCGGCGGCTTCGGTCGGCTTCGGCGCACCGAACTCGATGCGGTCGGAACCCGGCGGACGCTCACAGCCGACCCACGCGTGACTTTCAAGCACGCCCTGGGCGTAGTGCACGACCTTGCCGACACCGGACGCGGCGCAAGCGGCGGCCGCAGCGCCTGGGTCCACGAACTCGATGTCGACCATGGGCGCGCACGCTAGCACGGCGCGCCCATGGTCGACATGGTCGATGCGCCGAGTTGCCCCAAACACCATGCGCGGAAGTTTCCGCCAAACAGCTTGCGCGGGACGGCTCCATGGAATGGTTGGGGAATGGCCGACGAATTGATACACCCACCCATCGGCGCGGCGCCGCGCGCGATGCGGGCGACGCTTCGGCCATCGCTGCCGGCTGAACCCGTGGGACGTGCCCTCCCTAGTCGTGCACATTGTTGCATGAATGTCTCAATTAGTATCGCACGAACGTCTCAATTGGTATCGCGTGATCGTCTCAATTGGTATCCTGCGCCCACGCGATGCGACGGACGCATCTCAACGAGGAG
>LXNJ01002175.1_pt1 | contig 10900 bp, 5 predicted proteins | sample 809081 | NCBI WGS metagenome assembly LXNJ01 (sample SAMN04870510, study PRJNA318959) | sponge metagenome | biome: sponge; feature: marine sponge reef; material: water | host: Petrosia ficiformis | place: Greece: Milos, Mediterranean Sea | collected 2013-05-29 | depth 5-7 m
CTTCCAACGCGCCCGCCAGGGCGCGCTGGGGCTCTCCTAGTATCGGCCTGCGCTGACGTATAGCTCTAGCAACGCGTCCTTGTCGTATTCGGACAGCGTGTCGAACTTCATCTTCATCTTGTCGGCCATCCGCCGTTCGCCGCTCGTGAAGTTCTGCAACTCGCCGGCTAGGTAGTCGCGCCACTGCCCGGCGAGTAGTGCGTGGTCGGCGTCCGGTACGCTGCCACCCTTGGGGTGGCACTTGCCGCATTTCCGGGAATGGATCGCCGCGCCTCGGCGCGCAAGTTCGGCATCGAACGGCTGTTCGTGGGGTCGCCATTCCTGCTCCGAGTAGTAGACCGCCACCGCTTCGATCTCGACGTCCGACAATGAGTCGACGATCTGCTGCATGTCGTTCTCGGACCCGTCGTCGAGGGTGATGGTGCGGGCCTTGCGGAACCCGAATCGATAGCTCTCCAGCAGGTCCATGATGGCGAACTCCGAAAAGCCGCCGATGGAGGGAATGTCCTTGGTTTCGCTGCGGCCGAACTCGCCATGGCAGTCGACGCATAGCCGATCGGCGATTTCCTCGCCGGTTTCGGCGGCGAGATCTGGCGCGAGGCAACAGGCGATAAAGAGCGTGAAGCCGACGCAACACCGTCGCGCCATGCGAGCGCCCCATTGCCGGGTCGGTGCTTCGCCCGCGAAGTACACCTCGCGCCCGCTGTGCGCCGCCTCCGGCCCGGCCACCCCGACCTCCCATGAAGCAAACGCGTCGTTTGTTGCCTGGCGGTTGGCGACGCCTCGCCGCCGGGAGATTTCGCGCAGCGAGATCTCGGGGCGACCGCGAAGCGGTCGCGTCTCGTATGGAACAAATCCACAACCCGTTGAATCGCATTGTGAAACCGGCCGTAGGGGCGACCCTTGTGGTCGCCCGTGCCGACCACCCCGATTGCCTCGGCAACGGGACGGGACAAACCCGTCCCCTACGGCGTCTTCCCCATTGCTCGCATTCGACCGTCTTGTTCCCCGCACGTGCGCGGCCCGTCGCCGGGGTGGAAACTCGCAGGAAACAACCGCGTCCGGTCGCGATGCTCCCATTCGCGTTGGTTCCATCCGGGGATGCCCTAGGTGAAGAACGGGAAGTCTTCGGTGGTGTTGAACGGGAAGCGCAACGCGCCGGGGGTGTGCTCGATCCCGAGGTAGCGGCGCAGTGCCTTGTGGACGTGTTTTGGGTAGATGATCGTGCCTTCCCGGTCGTCCCGTTCGAGGGTGGCGGGGTTGATCCGCTGGGCGAAGTGACGCTCGTCCGTTTCGCCGATGACGCGGTTCGTCCACGACTGGTTCTTCTCCATGACGACGTAGCTGCCGATGGGCCAGTGGTCCTTGCCGTATTTCGCGTTGTAGGCATTGGTGCGCCCGAAGTCGGAACCCATCACCACCACCAGGCGGTCGGCGACGCCGTGCTCCTCGGCGTAGTCCCAGAGAAAGTCCACGGAGTCGGTCAAGTTGCCAAGCAGCCAGTTGTGGTCACGGTCGTGGTAGGCATGGGTGTCGAAGCCGCCTAGCCAGAGATCCGCGCTGACGGCGACGCCGGTCTTGAAGGCGAGAACCGTGAGCTGTGCTTGGCGTCGCAGGTCGCTGTAGTAGTTGTAGTTGGCGCCGGCGTAGGTCTCGGGTTGCTCGAGTTGGTCGTTGGGCGGCAGTGCCGCCGCGTACGCCGCCAAACCGTCGGCGGCGTTGAATGCCGACCGGTAATACTCGCGGTTGCGCGCTTGGGTCGGCAGCAGGTCGCTGCGGTTGGCGAGCCTTTGCGCCGTCATGGCTCGACGGGATTCCAGCGCAGCCCAATCCGCTTCGCTGAAATAGCGTAGGTCGGCGTTCCAATGAGGAATTTGCGGGGTCGCGACGTTGCGCAGCAAGTTGGGATTGTTCATCCGCGTGAACCGGGCGACCCCACCGGTTTCGGAATAACCACCAAAGCTCAGATAGGGAACCGACAGATCAGGGGCGTAGTGGGCCGCGAGGAGGGCGGTGGCGGTGGGATAGCCCTCGGACGTGCGTCCGCTCCAGTTGTGAACGACGCCCACGGTGTGTGAATTCGTTTGCGCGTCGACGCCGTTGATGACCAGCATGCGTTCGAAGTACTTCTCGAAGAACGCCTCGTTGTTGGCGAATGGCGCGTAGGGGATGTTGCCCGCTTCCTGGATCTCCCCCTGTCGCGCCCAGCTGTTGATAACGGGTTCCCCTGGGACGTTCGCCTTCGGGTCGCAGAAGCTCGTGGGGTCCCAGCCCCCGTTGGCCTGGACGAATACGTAGAATCTGCCCTCGTGGTGCGCGGCGTTCGCCAATGGCAATCGGAAGCCCATCGCTGACGCACCTGTCGCCCCGAGCATGCCTTTCAGGATAGATCTTCGGTTCATCGGTTAGGGCGTCCTCTCACAGGTACAGGTACCGGTAGTCCATCAAGAGGTATGCCAGCACGACGCTCCAACTGCGCACCACTGCGGCGCTGTCGTACGGGGCGGCTTCGACGTTCAGGATTTGGTTCACACGGGGCCAGTTCCAAGCGTAATAGCTCCCCCAGTCCCGGTCGTGCCTCACGAGCACGTCGTCGGCAATGCCATCGAAGTAGCGGATGTCCGAACCCCAGTTGCAGGCGGTGTCGAAGAACCAGTTGTTGTCCGTCGCGCGGCGTCGTTCCCAGACGTCGACGAACAGTCGGTACGCAGCTTCAACGTCTTGCGATTCGGCGCTGACATCGACACCGAGAAGCTTGTCGTAGAGCTCGACGAGCTTGGTGCGGATGGCGCGTGAACCCGCGGACGTCTCCGTGTTCGATTCGACAGCGACGTCGAGGAACGGCAATTGGCCACCGGCCCGGTCCGCCCAGGCGACGACCTTCACGTCATGCAAGCCGCTTGACGGGATCTCCAATGGGATTCGCAATTCGCAGGGCTGCCATAGCGCGCGGTGGTCCGCTTCCTCCGATCCGTCGCTGCTCTCGCTGGAGCCGCAGCCATCCTCGAGATCCTCGAACTCGACTCGAGCGACGGTGGCGCCGTTCGAGTCGACGACCTCCAGGGCGTCCAGGCGCACGTTGCGATCCGAACCGGTGCCTTCGTTGTAGTAGTCGTTGGGGAACGACAGCCACGCGGTACTCGTTCCTGCGGGTAGATGACCGCTCACCACGAGCGTCTCCCGTTCGTCGAAGGACTCGGCCTCGATCGAGAAGGATTCGCCGGTCTCCGCCACGGGCGAGACGTTCTTGTGGATGCCGCCGAACAAGCGCCGGTCTCCATCGGGCAACAGGTAGAACTCGCGGAACACGATGGGACAACTCGATTCCGTGGCGTGGGTTCTTGCAACGCCCGCCATAATGGACGTCAAGTCCCGGGATCGGTCGGTGATGCCGTTCGAGTCGATTCCGCCGTAGAGGAGGCGGTACGCCTGCACATCGGCGAGGGCATTGGTCTGCTGGCGGAAGGGTCGGGCGCTCGGGTGCTCCCACCGGCCCCATTGGAATCCGGTGATCGTGTCGGTCTTGTGGGCCAGTTCCTCCGGGGTAAGCAAACGGCTAGCACCGGCGTGGGCCAGTGCAGCGTGCTGGATGGCAGACGACTCCCCGTTCGTGGCCTCTGCGCGGAACCAGTCGGAGAGCGCGATCGCCACCAACAGGTCCTTCAGGTTATAGGGATCGCCGTCGTCGAAACCGTCTCGGAAGTTCTCCGCAAGGGCGCGCACGTCGGCGGCTTGGGCGCTGGCGGCGAGCAGCAGGGCATCGAAGTCGGCATCTTGCTCATCCTGCGGCGGCTCGACCACGTCGCGGCCCATGATCGCCGGCCACCAGAACTTCACGGTGGCTTCCGCGAAACGCGGATCCTCGGCGATGTGCTTGGCGAGCCACTGCAGGCCTCGGCCCGAGTCGTCCAACGACTCGCCGCCGAAGCCGGGTTCGCGCATGTCGCGATACCACGTGTCGCCGCGCCGGTAGGGCGTTGCAGCGATCCCGAGTTTGGCCAACTCGTCACCGGCTTGGTCCGCCCAGGCGGTGACCGCCGCCTCGTAGGTGCCAGCCGCCGGAATCTCGACGTCGACGCGCACGCCGCATCCGGTCAGGATGACCCAGTGGTCCGCCTCGCCGCCATCTTCCGTAGCGGCCGCTGCGCCGCAGTCTTGATCGTCCAAGGTCGCGAGGTCGGCCTCGAACACGACGCTGCCCTGAGCGTCGCGAAGTTCAAGGGTGTCGAGTCGTAGGTTGCGGTCGATATCGGTTCCGTCCTGCCAGTAGTCGTTGGTGAAGGCGATATACACCCGGCTTTCGCCGCCTAGCTGAACGGCGGCAGAGACGGTCTGCCGATCCTCGTACGACGCGGCCTCGATTTCGAACTCTTCGCCGACCGGGTTCTTGTAGAACCCGTCCAGGGAGTCCAGTCCGCCCGGTTCGTCGCGGTATAGCCCGATATCGCCGTAGTTCTGGAACGCGCCCGCCGCCGGATCGAGAACGGTATGGCATACCGTGCAGTTGGCGTTCTTCATTGTCGGGTTGTTGGTATCCGCGAGCGCGACCGGGTCCGTTGTTCGCGATGCGGCGTTCTCGATGTCGACGCCTAGGAAGTGGTAGTAGGTCCAGCGGGCTCTGGCCCGATTGCGGTTGGTGGCGGTGGTCGGGTAGCGCTTGAGGAACACCAGGGTATTGAGAACACCGGCGTGGGGGATCGCCGTTTTGCCCTCCCCCGGGGAGAGGATCCGAAGACCGATGTTGGGCTCGAACCTGGCGCGATAACCGGCTGTATGGGTGAGGTAGTCCGTGATCTCAGTCGGCCGGAAGTCGTGGACATCATCCGGATGATCCAAGGCGCCCTTGCCGGTGTACGACTCCCTGGCCAACCGGTTCGCCATGACGTAGTCCGCGGTGAGCACCTCGGTGTAGGGCAGGTCGTTCTCCGCGATGTGGGCGATCAATTCCAGCGGTGCCCGGCCTACCCCGTACTGGACGGCGTTGTGCCAGTCGTTGAATTCCCGGTGTGCCCCGTTGTGTACCGCGGCGCCGCGGAGTCGGTAGTACTTGTTGTCGAAGTGAAAGAAGTGGCCCCGGTTTTCCAATGTGTTTTCGGCTACGTACCGGTCCGTAAGCAGGCGATCGTTCGCCGCCCGGAGTAGGAACTCGTGAAATCGCGGCCCCGTCATCAGGTTTCGAATCGCCACGCGCAGCACGTCGTCCGTGCCAGGCTCGATGAACTCGTACTCGGCCGCGGTGGGTGTCCGGCCCGCGAAGAGCAACGCTGCCCGGCGCAGCACCGTGCGTGGGGAAGCCATGGCGACCGCATCGAAAAGCGACTCGGCCGACGCCGAGACCGCCGCCGCCTCGCGGCGCAGCACCTCGAGGAACCTGGTGACGTTCTCAAAGTCCTCTGAGCCGCTCGCCACCTGCTCGCCGCCGCCGTGACCGATGCCCTGGATCTTCTCGAGAAGAAGCGCGGCGCCGTCTTCCACCGTGGCGACGAAATTCTTGATGGCCTCCAAGTTCAAGGCGCGGTGGTCGGAATTCGCGGTCGGGACGAACACTAGGCGGGTGGTGCCGGATGCGCCGCCTTCAACATGGCAGTTGACGCACTTCGACTCCAGAACCGGCGCGGCGATCAAGGCCTCGAACACCTCTGTCGACGTTGCATTGGCGCCGCGTGCGGGGGCGGTGGACAGGTTGGTCAAATGACCGGTGGGGCTTGCGAGCAGGCTCATCACCATGATCGGCTGCTCGGAGCGGACATTGAGTTGCCATTTGCCCTGACCGTCGCCCAGGGCTCCTTCAAGCCACTGAGCGCCTGACTCCAGTTGCCGCGCGGTGATTGTCCGGGATTGCCCGCCCGGCACGGTTAGCCGCACATCGCCGTTTGGCGCGACGCCGTCCCCGTCGATGCCCGTAATGACGATCTCGGTCGACTGGGCGCCGACGTTGACGAGACGCAGTTGACTTACCTGGTCTTGGTTGCTGCCGGGATTGAACAGCGCGACCCGGTGTCGGACGCCGATGCTTGGTGCGACATCGTGCATCGCCGTAAGGAACCCGTCGGTCGTTCGGACGTATGCCAGCACCTCGATTTCGAGGTCGCTTGTTAGTGCCAGTCGCCAGTCGCCTTGTCCTGACCCGACTCCGCCGGAAAGGCCCTTTGAAGGATTGCCGGTCTCGAGGTCGTCGGAGTTGAAGTGCGCCACCGCGTTGGCTTCGAGTGGCAACGTGATCTCGCCGTAGTCCCAGTCGGAGTCGTCGAATGCCCGGATGCGAATATCGCCCGGCTCATCGGCGTGGTTGATGACCCGAACGAATCCCTGCCGCTCGCCTCCCGCCGCCGGGAAAAACGGCACCGTGTGGATGTCGTCGTACACGTTGGCGGGTGTCGTGGAGAGATTGGACAAGTGACGGGTCGGACTCTCGAGCAGGTTCAGCACCTCGATCGGCTGTTCCGACTCGACGGAGAGACGCCACTTGCCGGTGCCATCGCCGAGTCCATCCCAGTCGTTGGTGCCGGATTCCAATTGCCGGGCGTCGGGCGTCCGCGCGGCACGTGGCGGGATGTCGATCCGCACGACGCCGTCGGGCGAGTAGCCGAGGTCGTCGATGCCGCGAATCGTCACTGCGGCTTGCGTGGCCCCGGGGTTCACGATTCGCAGTCGGCTCACCTGGTCGTCGTTGCTCGCCGGATTGAAGGTGGGCACCCGATGCACGCCGTCCACGAACCCGACGACATCGTGCATTGCCGTCAGGAAGCCGTCGGCGGTGCGCACGTAACCCAGCACTTCGATGTCGCGGTCGCTTTCCAGCGTCAGCCGCCAATCTCCGATCCCGGCACCCGCACGGCCGGCGAGTCCCTTGGCGGCGTTGCCCTGCTCAAGGTCGCCGGAGTTGAAGTGCACCGTCGCGCGGGCGCCGATGTCGAGCGTGATCGGCCCTTGAACGTGGCCGTCGTCGTCGACCGCCATGATGCGCACTTCGCCGCCCATAGCGGAATGGTTGATGACCCGCACGAAGCCTTCACGGAAGTCGTCCGATGCGGACGGAAAGAGCGGCACGCGATGGGTCGCAATCGCATCGACCGATGTGGTCGCGCTTGCGGCGACAACGTGCCGCGGGCTCGCCTGCACCGAGGATGACAACTGGTTGGCGAATCCGGTGTCTCGAGCGCCTGCTGGCGACTGTTCCACGGAGGCGGAGGCCGACGCCAGCGACTTCGGGTTCGCATGTGACTGGACCAGCGGCCCCGAGTCGCCTTGTCGAGACCCTGACGACGGGACGGGACACATCAACACCGCGTTGGCCGAGCTCGGCGTGGAGGCAAAGAGCGTATCGCGGACACCGTGATGCGCCGGCATCGAACGTGGCCAGGGGCCAGGATCCTCTGGGGCGGTCAGCGGAAAAGGCTGGGTGACTTGCCAGGCCTTTGGCCCGTCGGCGTCGGAGGGCCAGGCGCTGCCGGTTCGTTGGTCCGGTTCCGCCGCGAGGGACACAACCAAGCCGCCGCCGGTCGCAGCCGCCACCAGCGTCCGCCACAGAATCTTATGGAACCGGTTCATGTTCCCTTCCGATCACGGACTTTAGCAGCGGCAACGCCGTCGTGCTACATCATCCGGGCGGCACTTGGCTACAATCGAGACGTGGGTGGCGGCATCGGTTTTTTCGATGGTTGAGCCGGCGAGGCTCGCGAGATACGCGGGAGTGTGTTGGATTTACCGCGCAAGCCAATTCCCGCGGAGGCTGGTGCTGAACACCGAGCCGTCGAGGCGCGCGGCCGTGTTGGGTTGGCTTTGCGTACCGCAGTGTCTCTTCGTCGCTGTGCTTGCCGGCGCTATGGAACAAGCGCACGACACCCTCCTCGACAAGCTTGCGGCGGGCGACTACTCGCGGCGGGGTGCCGACACGTGCTTAGGTTGCCACGACGAAGAAGAGCCATTCCCGACCCTCGACGTGTTCTTCACCGTGCACGGGCATCCCCAAGTCGACGGTTCACCATTCATGATGAATGAAGCTGGCGAACCGCCGGCCGGCCTGCAATGCGAGGCATGTCACGGCCCCGTCGGCGACCACGCACGGCAGATCCTCCCGGACGGTGCGGCTCGCGAGCCGATCCTGAATTTCGGTGATCGGGGCAACGCGGAGGCGTCTTTGCAGAACAACCTATGCCTGCAATGTCATCGGACCTATGAACGCACCCGTTGGGAGGGGAGCGCGCATGAACGGGCCGATATGGCGTGTGCCGACTGCCACCGTATCCACGCCGCAACCGATGCGGTCCGAACGATGTCTGGACAGAACGAAACCTGCTGGGGTTGCCACCGCTCGGTTGCGGCCGACGTGTTGAAGCGGTCGGCCCACCCTCTGCGCGATGGCCAACTCGTGTGTCGTGACTGCCACGATCCGCACGGCACGGACAACGACAAACTGAACGTCAGGGCCACCGCCAACGAGACCTGCTTCACGTGCCACGCGGAACTGCGCGGGCCGCATCTCTGGGAGCACCCGCCGGTCGTGGAGGACTGCACGATCTGTCACTCGCCGCACGGGTCCAATCAGCCCGCGCTCCTCGTGCGCAGGCCGCCTCAGCTTTGCCAGGCCTGCCACTCGTCCGTCGGGCACCGTAGCTTTGCCCAGGTTCCCGAGCAGTTGCCGCCGCGGCCCACGTCGGAGTTTCTGCTCGCCAAGGCGTGTCTCAACTGCCACGCCGAGGTCCACGGCTCCAACCATCCTTCCGGCAACCTGTTTCGACGATGAAGTGCGGGGCGATGGTTAGCGCGGCCTGGGTAACCGCAACCCTCGCCGTTGCGATGAATGGCGCCGCTGCGGAGCGCTTGTTCGAACCGAATTACGCCAAGGTGAACACCGACCGCTGGCGCTGCCGCCTGTGCCCGTTCGAGATGGCGTCGGCCAAGGAAGCGACTTGGACCGTGGGGGCTGTCCACGTCGCTGAACCCAGTGCGCGGTTCGGCCGCGACAGCGGATTGGCCGAAGCCGGGGCGCGCGCGGATATGGACCTCCGCTATCGGCGGCGGGACGACAACGGCCGGATGACCGAGGTTGTCGCGCGTCGACTGGGACTCGACTCCCGTACCGTGGTTGTCGGGGTCGAAGGCGGACGAGTCAAGGCGCGTCTCGACCGTCGCGAGATACCGCGCAACATCTCGGTAGACGGCGTGACGCCGTTCGCAGGCGTTTCGACACTGACGTTGCCGGGCGACTGGCAGGGGACGTTCGACACGGCGCGAATGACCGGACTCGGGGAGGCCACTCGCTTCAACCATGGCACGGAGCGCCGCAGGACGTCGGCCCGGGTGCGGGTGGACCCGCGCCCCGAGTGGTGGGTGCAGGCCGGCTATTCGCGGGAGACGAAGTCCGGCACCGCTGAGACCTTCGCGGACTTCCTCTACCAGTCGACCGGCCTGCCGAAGCCCGTGGCGTTGCTGACGGAAGAACTCACGACGAGTGCCGGCGTTGAACGGGCCGCCTTCACGTTGGCCGCGGAGTTGCGCAACACGAGGTTTCGCAACCGGCGCGGTGCGCTCGACTGGCAGAATCCCTGGCGGGGACCGTCCGTGCTACGGGGTCGGAAAGCGCTGGCTCCGGACAACGACGCCCGTTCGCTGTCGCTGGTCTCAAGAATGGCGCTCGGCCGCCGCGTCGCGGCCCACGCCACCCTGACCTGGGGTGAAGCCCGCCAGGACGACGTCTTCGAGCCGTACACGACGAACACGCGGCTCGCCCTCGACGCGCTCCCGGCAAACCGTCTCGACGGGCGCGTCCGGTCGTTTGCCGGCTCGTTCAAACTGCTCGCTCGGCCCACCGACCGGCTGCGTCTGATCGTTGGGCACCGGCATCGCGAGCGGGACAACCAAACCGCCACGTTGACCTTGAGGCCCGTACGCGGCGATGCATTCATGGCTGGTGCGGTAACCAGCCGGCCGTTTGACGTGGAGCGGTCGACGACGGCGCTCGGCGTGACGTACCGGGTCGCGCCCAGGGTCGGACTTGGCTTCTATGCCGACTCGAATCGCATTCGCCGTGCCCCCGCCGAGGTGGCTGCGAATGAGGAGCGTCGGCACCGGATTGAACTCGGCGTCAACGGCTGGCGTGGAATCCGAGCCAAGTTTGCGTTCGCCGAAGCGGAACGGAGGGCGTCCGAGTTCCGGTCCACGACGAGCAACAACCCACTGACGCGGCGGTACCACCACGCCGCACGCGACCAGCGGACGTGGCTCGCAAGAGTCGGCTACGAACTGGACGGAATCGGTGCGTTCGTCGAACTCGTCGCCGAGTGCCGCAGCAACGCCTACCCCGAATCCGCGTTGGGCCTGCAACGAGACGGGAACTGCACACGGGGTGTCGATGTGGCCTATGCGCCACTGCCCAATGTATCCATCGCGGCGTTCTATCTCGAGCAGGAGATCAACGCCGCGACGGCCGGTCAGGTTGGTTTCAGAGGATCCGATTGGCGGTACTCCACGGTTGACGCGGTGGACACGGCGGGAATCAGTCTCGACGTGGGGGAGCTATTCGACGGCGTCGTGGAACTGTCGGTCGACTACGTTCGATCACTGGGCGCGGGAGCCTACGCGACCGAACTGGCGGGAGAGTCGCTGCCGTTTCCGGACCTGGTTTCGAACCACACCTCCGTCGATGTCCACGCGCGATATCAATGGCGTGAGCGGAGTGCGTTGGTCTTTCGACTGCGGCACGAACGCTTCAGGGGCGAGGATTGGGCTCTTGTCGACGCGCTGGATGCGATCCGCAACGTGGTGACATTCGGCAGCGGTTCGCCACGGTACGCGAACCGTTCGATCAGTGCATCTTATGAGGCCTCCTTCTAGATGCTCGATGGGTCGACGTGGCGGGAACAGCGCCCCATAGCCGGCCCGGCACTTCGCTTTGCTA
>LXNJ01002176.1_pt1 | contig 10897 bp, 2 predicted proteins | sample 809081 | NCBI WGS metagenome assembly LXNJ01 (sample SAMN04870510, study PRJNA318959) | sponge metagenome | biome: sponge; feature: marine sponge reef; material: water | host: Petrosia ficiformis | place: Greece: Milos, Mediterranean Sea | collected 2013-05-29 | depth 5-7 m
GGCCCTGACCCGGATGCCGTCGCGCGTGGTGGGATACGGCGGCGAGCGACAGGCGCGGGACTACATCAGATTGCAGTTCGAGGCGCTGGGTCTGGAGCGCGTAACCACGGAGACGTTCGATGTGACCGTGCCGGTCGACCGGGGCGGCGTACTGAAGGTGACTGACACGGGCAAGGAGATACCCGTTTACGGCCTCTGGCCGAACGACGTCCGGACGCCGACGCTCCCGGCCGAAGGCGTCGAGGGAACGCTGATCTACGGACGTCGCGGGGATTTTTCGGATTTCAACGGGTCGGTCGTGGACGGAAGCGTTGTGTTGATGGACTTCGGTTGCGGTCAGAATTACCTGAACGCAATGACCCTCGGCGCGAAGGCCATTCTGTTCTTCGACGATGGGAACGTCACCCGCGGGGAGGCGGAGGACAAATTTCTGGAGGTGCCCGTGAACGTGCCCCGGTTCTGGGTGAACCGGGAGGATGCGCGCCGCCTTCTGAAGGACGTTGAGCGCGGGGACGTCAGGGTGCGTCTCAACTCCGGGATGGACTGGAAAACGGTGAAGTCGGCCAATGTCATCGGGTATCTGCCGGGATCGGAGGAGCGCATTCCGGGAGGAACGGGCGCCAGGTGGAAGGACCGGCTGATCGTAGTCGGCGCTTACTATGATGCCATGTCCGTGGTGCCCGCGCTCGCCCCTGGCGCCGAGAGCGCGTCGGGAGCCGCCGCTCTGCTTGAGGTGATCCGTTCGCTGAAGCGGCACGGTTCCAGGTACTCCTTCCTCTTTCTGGCGACGTCGGCGCACTTCGAGGGGCTGACGGGAATCAACGATTTTCTCTTCAGACATTCCCGCCGAAGCGATTATTTCCGTGAACGGATCCCCGACGGCGACCGGATCGATTTCAGCCTGTTCGTGGGGCTGGACCTGTCCAGCCGCAGCAGACAGGTGGGCGGATTCGCGATGGGGACCTTCTACAACGCCCGTAAGGGGACGGATGAATACCTGAAAAACCTGCTGACGCCCTATTCGCACCGGTTCCGCGAATATACCAGGGCGCTCTTTCCGGATGAAGCGCGCTACGTGGACGTGGTCGCCCCTGCCAAGCGCCCCTGGACGTCATATATGCCGGTCCCCCTGGCTCTGGAGAGCGAGGCCGCCGTCTTTGTCGGCCAGGAGGCGATGACGCTGGTGACCCTTTATGACGGTCGCGTCCGTACCGACACGCCGCTCGATCTTCCCGAAGCCATGTCCTTCGACCGCCTGACCGACCAGGTGCGGTCCGTTGCTGCAATGATGATCAGGGCGGGTAACGACCCCGGCTTCTTCCGTGAGACCCAGCTTCGGCTGATGGACCGGGGACACCGCCTGTCGGGGCGAATTCTCTGGTTCGACCGGGACGTGGACTTCGCGATACCCAGGGTGCCGGTTCCCGGCGCGCTGGTGACGTACAAGCAGCCGGGTCCGGGTAGCCTGGCCGGCGTACGGACGCTGATGGTCACGCAGACCACCAGAGGCCCGATTTACGAAGGCCCGGCGTCCGGAGGGGCGTTGTACGGATCCAGGGACGTGGTCGCACAGACCGGCCGGTTTGAGTTTGATATTGTGAGAAACCGCTTTTCAAATCAGGTTCTGGCATACGAACTCGACGCGGAGGGACGGATCGTCTCGGCGCCGGATATGGGAATAGATGGCGCCGGTTCGGATGGAAGAAACGGGAAGTATCCCCTGGTTCAGGGATACGGGTGGTGGGACAACGAGATGATGGGCGTGCTGTTCAGGTGCCGGTCGTTGAGCCTGTTCGAGATTGTGGATTCCAGCTATCTGTCCGTGCTGGACCATATGAAGGTGCTGGGAAGGGACAACAGCGAACCGATAGAATACGGATTTCGTTACGTGGCCAACCAGGGCCGGAAGGAGGGAAAAGTCACCCAGGCGTCGGTGGCATTCGCTCCGCCCGGTGAACGGATCAAGATCCTGATGAGCAGCGGGCTCTTCGGAATCAAATACCTGCTCATCAACGCGCCTGAAGACCTGTTGACCGATCCCGTTGCGCCGCGACAGGTGAACGCGGAGACGGTGAAACGGTCCATGGGCGCCGGGTACGTCCCGGACGGGAATGTGATTACCCTGCCTTCATATCGCGCGGCACGGGATATGTGGATCGTGGATGACGTCCGTATGAAGCAACTGGCCCGGTACGGCGTGGAAAACCAGAGGCTTTCCCGGCTCCACGACCGCGCACGCGCGTCTCTGCTCGAGGCGAACAGTCACCTCGAAAACCGCCGGTACGACCGGTTCATTGCGTCGGCCAGGGAGGGATGGGGGCTTGAGGCGCGCGGCTACCCCGAGGTGAAGGAGACAGCCAACGACACGGTCCGCGGCGTCATCTTCTATTTCGTCCTGCTGCTGCCGTTCTCGTTCTTCTGCGAACGGCTGTTCTTCGGGTTTCCCGACGTCCACAAGCGGATTATCGGATTCGCCGCGATTCTCATCGCCATGTTCCTGGCCCTGCGGTGGGTGCATCCCGCGTTTCAACTGTCCGGTTCTCCGTACATCATCTTTCTCGCCTTTGTAATCCTGTGTCTGGGCGGCGTGGCAATGGTGATCGTGGTGTCCAGGTTCGCCGACCAGGTAAGACGACTGAAACAGTCCGCAACGGGTGTGTACGAAGAGGACGTGGGACGGATCTCGGCGACCATCGTGGCGTTTACGCTTGGGGTTTCGAATCTGCGAAAGCGCCCGCTGCGGAGCGGGCTCACGGCGGTGACGCTGACCTTGCTGACCTTCACGGTGCTGTCGTTTACGTCGGTTCAGACGTACTTGCGTTTCTACAAGCTGCCGAGAGACAACCGGCCGCCCTACCAGGGAGCGTTGGTGAGAGACCGGAACTGGAGGGGAATGCAGCCCTCCGCGTTGACCTATATCCAGAGTCATTTCGGCGGTTTCGCCCGGGTAGCGCCCCGGGCGTTTTATATTTCCGAAAAGAGAGGCGAGAGGGCGTATATAGACTTTGAGGAACCCGAAAGCGGCAGGCGGAGTTTCGCGAACGGGCTGCTTGGCGTGACGCCGGAGGAACCCGGGGTGCTGGGGATGGACAGGCTGCTGACGGCCGGCCGCTGGTTCCGGGAGGGCGAACGGCACGCGGTCATCCTGCCGGGCGAACTGGCGGAACTCGTGGGCATTACCCGTGCGGACGTGGAAGCCGGCCGGGCGCGGGTGCGTATGTTGGGGGTGGAGGTTGCCGTCGTCGGCATTCTGGACTCGCGGGCCGTAGACAGGCTTGCGGATATGGATGACGAACGCCTGACGCCCATCGACACAACGATGGAGACCGCGGGAACGAGCGACTGGCGCAACCTGAGCCAGGACCCGAGGCTGATGGGAGCGGAGCCGATCGAGGCGTTCATACACCTGGACACGAGCAATACGGCGTTGCTCCCCTACGAATTCGTCATCGAAATAGGAGGCACCCTCAGGTCGATCGCGATCACCGATTTCAAGGACGCGCAGGGCAATCCCAGCCGGGACGTCCGCCAGCAGATCGAAGACTTCATGTCCCGGGTTGCGCTGACGATGTTCGTCGGAATCGACGACGAGGTGACGGTATACAGTTCCATCGGCACCACTTCGCTTTCCGGCATCGCGAATCTCTTCATCCCTTTGGTGATCGCCTCGCTCATCGTTTTGAATACGATGATGGGCGCCGTGTACGAAAGATTCCGCGAGATCGGTGTTTATTCTGCGGTGGGGCTGGCGCCCAGCCACATTTCCGCGCTCTTTCTGGCCGAAGCGGCCGTGTTCGCCACGCTGGGAGCGGCGTTCGGCTATCTGATCGGCCAGGCGGTGGCGATGGTCCTGTACGAGCGGGGGGCGCTGGCCGGGCTATCGTTGAACTACTCTTCCCTGTCGGCGGTTTCTTCCACGCTGCTGGTGATGCTGGCGGTGTTCCTGTCTACCCTGTATCCGGCCAGGAAGGCCGAACAGATGTCCGTGCCGGACGTGACGCGGCGGTGGCAGTTTCCGAATCCGGAAGGGGACGACTGGTTTTTTGACTTTCCGTTTACCCTGGCGGGATCGGAAGCTCTGGGGATGTATGCGTATCTCTTTCGGTGTTTCGAGTCGTTCGGCGAGGGTTCCCTGGGCCGGTTCGTTTCGCGGGACGTGCGTTTCGGGTCCGATCCGCTTCCGGCCGGCATGGGGTACAGGATCGCGTTGCGGATGTGGCTGGCGCCATACGATCTGGGCATCAGCCAGGACGTCCAGATGCATGCGATTCCCACGGGAGAACACGATATTTACCGAATAGAGGTCCGTATCCATCGCCTCAGCGGAGACGTGAACTCGTGGCAACGCGTGAACAGGGGCTTCCTGAACGACCTCCGCAGGCTCTTCCTGGTATGGAAAACAATGCCTCCGGAAACGAAGACGGACTATGCACGGCAGGGCGAGGCGGAACTGAAGACGTCACATGTCCGGGAGGTCGCGTCCTGAACCGGCCAACTGAGGAAAATGCGGTATGCCGAGTCCTGCCGGGCAACGCGAAACCGAGGTAACCGGCACAGAGTTGGCGATACGCGGGGTTTCGGCGCGCGCCCTGAGCGTAGGCCTGGGAATTGCCGCCCTGCACAATTTCTGGAGCCTGCACTCGCTCTATATCATCCGGGGATCATGGCTGAACCGGACCCATTTCCCCATGGGCGTGTTCGTGCCGTTCCTGATCCTCGTCCTGGCGACTCCGGTCCTCCGGCGGTTCGTTCCCAGACTGGCGATGTCCGGCTCTGAACTGCTGGTGGCGCTGTGCGCGGGCCTGGCGGGGGGAATGGTGCCCACATTCGGCCTGTCCACGACCTGGATCGGCATGCTGGCCATCCCGCATTATCTCGCCACGCCGGAGAATCAGTGGGGAGAGTATCTCCTGCCCCACGTGCCCGGATGGATGGTGCCGTCCAACGCGCAGGGAGCCATGAGATGGCTCTTCGAGGGTCTCCCCCCTGGTGAAGGGATCCCCTGGGAGGAATGGGGCGTTCCTCTCTTCTGGTGGACGGCGCTTCTGGGCGGGATGGCGCTGGTTTCGTTCTGTACGGTCGCGGTGCTGCACCGGCAGTGGTCGGGGCACGAACGGCTGGCGTATCCCATTCCCGCGGTGGCCTCGGACATGGCGGAGGGGGCCGCAGGCGGAGGCGAATGGGCGGGATTGCTGCGGAACCGACTGTTCATTGCGGGATTGTCTGCCGCACTGGCGATCAAGGTCTGGAACCTGGTGCCCGCCTTCGTGCACGGATTCCCGATGATCCGTTTGTTTCACCAGCAGTTGTGGGTGTACTTTACGCAGTACTCGATGGTCCACGTGAGCCTGAATTTCTATACGATCGGGTTCGCGTACCTGACGGGCCTGGACCTGCTGCTCAGTATCTGGCTGTTTCATCTGTTCTACATTCTGGAGATCGCGGCGTTCGCCAGGGTTGGGCTGGGGGTTGCGGGATTCTCGGGCGGAGACGTGTCGTGGCAGGGCGGCGGGGCGATGATGTGTTACGTGGGCCTGGCGCTGTGGACGGCCCGTGGACACCTCGGACGCGTGGTTCGCCGGGCGCTGGGTCTATCGGACGGAGCGGAGGACGCCGGGGAGATGATGCGGTACCGATGGGCCGTGTGGGGCCTGGTTCTGGGGGTGGCTTTTGTCATCTGCTGGTTGCGGATGGCCGGAATGGGACTGCTGCTGGCCACGGCGTTGACCGTGCTGCTGTTTATCAGTTACCTGGGTCTCGCGCGGATTGTGGCGCAGACCGGCCTGCTCTACGTCAACCTGCCGCAAAGCGCCCAGGGCCTCATACTGGGCACCGCGGGCGCGGCGTCCATTCCGGCGCCGGGTCTCACGGCCTTGGCGTTTACCAATGTCTTCGCCAATGACCACATGGGATTGTTCATGCCGGCCTTTGCGCAGATTGCAAAGCTGGCCGAAAGGGTGGAACGGCACCGAAGGCGGCTGGGGTGGGTTGTGGGGCTGGGGCTGCTGACGAGCATCGCGACGTCCGTGGCCCTGACACTTTATTGGGGTTATTCGGGCGGGGCGTACAATTTTGGCAGTATCGCGCTCTTCCGGAGAACCGTGCCGAGCGTGAACGGATACGTGAGCCACATGCGCAGCCCGGACCCCGTTCATGCGGCGCCGTTCATCCTTTTTGCGGCCGGCGCGGCGGGGATGGCCCTGCTGGCGTTCCTGCGATACCGGTTCAACTGGTGGCCGGTACACCCTGCCGGGCTGGCGGTGGGCTACACCGGCATGACGAGGCACGCGGCCTTCAGCATCTTTGCCGCCTGGGTTTGCAAACTGATCGTGATCAAGACCGGCGGCATGCTTCTTTACAGGCGGACGGTGCCGTTCTTTATTGGTATAATAGTCGGATACGCGTTGGCCGTTGCCCTGGGGTACGTGCTGGACGTGATCTGGTTCCAGGGGCAGGGCCACGCGGTACATGCATATTAATTCGGGCGGGAGATCAAAGACGCACGTTACGGAGGTAAGGATCCGATGCGTATTCCACCGGTGTACACGGAACTGAAGGATCTCAACCTGAACACGGAACTGGTCCGAAACGGCCGGCCGAACGCGACGATAGTGATTCCGGAAGGCCGGGTTTACGCGGGCCCGGCGAAACGCCTGCAGGCGGCGATTGAGGCGCAAACCGGCGTGCGCGTGCCCATTGACGCGGACACGTCCGCGGAAGCCGCCGTGCCTGTTACGGGCCATGTCATCTTATTGGGCAACCGGTCCAGCAACCGCACGATTGAAATACTCTACAACCAGTACTACACGCTGCTGGATCTGCGCTATCCCGGCCCGGGCGGGTACGAAGTCCGGTCGCTTCACAATCCGTTCGGCAACGGGTACAATGTTATCTTTGCGGGCGGCAGTGATGAAGACGGTGTGGCGGCGGCGTCAGACGCGCTGGCGGAGAGGGTGTCGGAAGCTGAGGGAGGGGATGGCGGGCTTTCCCTCGGCTGGCTGATGGAGATCGAACTGGGGCGGGGGATCCAGGTTCCCCGGGACATCCGTGAATTCGAGACCTGGGAGGCGTCCGCCGGGTACGGTTCGGTGGGGTATTTCGGTTGGAACAGTATCAGCAAGCGAATGGCGATGTACTACATGACCGGAGACGCCTTTCACGCGCGGGAAGCCATCCGGCTGGCCTTCCCGGACGACCGGGCGATGGCGGAGATTACGGAAATAGACGGAGAGCGGATCGAAAACAAGGACGAGCCGCTGAGCGGACCCTACCATTACAACGCGCATATGATGATCCTGTACTGGGATCTGATAGAAGAAAGCCCCGCGTTCACGGACGATGAACGCTTGCGCGTGACCAACGCTTTCGCCGCCCAGTTCGGCCACGCGCAGGACCAGGGCGCGCGGCGACAGGTGGTGGAAAATGTGCGACGCGGCACGAGCGGATTCGGAGACCCGCCACAAAGTGTGGGATCGCGGCACGGACAGTGGTCCGCGATATCGCTCTACTGCCTTGGACGATACTTTCAGACCAGCTACCCGAGCCCGCTCTGGGAGCAATCCATGGAGGCGGCCCGGTGGCATTTCGCATCGCTGCATCACCACGCCTGGGTGGACGGTGAACACGACAATCTGTTCTGGTACAATACGGGGATGGCCCCCGTTCTGAGCTATATGCTGCTCACCGGCGACCGGAAGCCGATCGAAAACGGCGTGATGGCCACCCTGCTTCGCGGACAGGAGATCCTTGCGTCTGGACGCCAACCCGACTGGGCCCTGAATTCCGCGTCCATCGGGTTACTCAACAAGGCCGCCTATCTCACGGGCGACGGCCGTTACCGCGAATATCTTCGCCGGACCGGGATGGACCTTGACGTCTTCCGGCTGGGGCAGTCCTTCTGGCCGGAAGACGATATAAAGCCCCGGTTGCCAACGGATCTGGTAAACAGGTGGTCCATCCATCCGATCCCGGAACCGATGTGGCGGGGTCGAAACAGCGGACTGCCGCTGGCAGACTCCTTCCTGTTCGGCAGTTTTCGGAGCGCGGCGGATTCAACGGGGGATTTCATCCTGGTGAAGGGGATGAACGGCGCATCCCGAAACGCGTATCACACCTTTGTCGTCCTGGAACTTCGGCTGGATGGAGAAACGCTGCTGGAAGGCTATCTGAACCAGGTGTTGACCCGCTCGGAGGGAACGGTGGAACCGGTGGTGGCGATGGATTCGGCGCTGAAGTACCGGGACGTGGTGGGGAGGACCGCCCTGATCGCGGCCGAGGCGCCGAGGGCGGCGTTCTGCGCCTGGCGCCGGACGCTCGCGCAGCGCGTGGGCAGGTACGCGCTGTTTGTGGACCACCTGGCGTTCAAAGAGGACAGCGAGGAAATGGAAGTGGAAGTGTTGTGGCAGGGCAAGGGCGCGTGGGTGACGCCGCCGGACGGGGGCGCCGTGCTTATCCGGGACGTGGCGCAGGTCCGTACGTCGGATCCGGTGGAGACCGTGGCTGTGGACGGTCAGGCGCGTATGATCTGGCGGGGACGAGTAGCGGAGGGAGACGAGAGATGCATCTTTTCACTGCTGGCAGGGGTTGGCACGACGTGCGTCCGGCTGGACGAAAACGCCGCCGCGCTGGCGCTCCCGGAGCCTGCGGTGGCCGCTGTCGGCAAATACGAGGGACTCGACGGCGACCTGGCCGTGCTGGCCGAAACCCACCTCCACGGCGTCAACCTTTCCGGGGCGTCTCTGGGCGCCACGCTGTTCCGCGCGAGCGCGCCCGTGCAGGTCGACTGGGACTTTCAAAGTGGCGCGATGGAGGTGGTCGCGGATGAAGAGACCGAAATCCTGCTGACCGTTTCCGATCCACGCGGCGTGCGCGTTGGCGGAAGCGTCCAGGAGTACGGGGGGGACGGACCGGATCCGGCGACCATCCGAATCCCCGCGGGGAGACATTCGGTTACCGGCGCGGCGCCTCACGCGGCCGCGCTTGAAAGGGTGACGGCGCGGCTCGACGGCCTTCTGGAGCAGGGCCGGGATGCCAGACGGCTTGCAGCGGCCGCGTCCTCGCCCGTTTTGCCGGATGAACCGTCCATACCGTCGGTTTTCGCGTCCCGGGTAAGTGGCGCCGTGGTGGACCTGGTCGCGGTGGATTCCGGCGGGAAAACGCTGATCTGTGCGGCCGAAGACCGGAATGTCCACGTGCTGTCACAGGAAGGCGAAAGACTCCGGTCCCTGCCGACGGACGGTCCCATCCGTCTCCTCCACTGGTGGGGGGAGCACGACCTCCTTCTGGCCGGATGCGAGGATGAAAGGGTCATCGCGTTCGATCTGCATTCCGGCAACCGGAAGTGGGTTTTCGTCTCCGAGGAAGACCCCGCCGTGTTCAGGGCCGCAAAACCGTACTGGTTCAAGTCGGCGCCGGGACACGCGGGGGTTCATGGACTCCATTCCGGCGTTTTCCTGGATGGCAGGAGCCAGGCATTCGTTGGCAGCGCATGTACGCTCGAGATACTGGATCAGGACGGGAATCTGGTGAAACGGCTCCCGGTATTCTGGGGCCCGGGTTCCCGGTTCGCCCTGATCGACGGTCCGAAGGGCAGCATCGATCTGCTGATCGCGCGGCAGCCCACGGATTCCCACGCGATGGCCGTGGTGAACAACCGGGAACTGGATCCGAAACAGCGCGCCTTCCGCGACGTGCCCGAGGGACATACGAATATCGGAGGGTGGGCGTGCATGAGCCGAAAACACATATTCTACGAAGATCTGGACGGTGATGGAAGGAAGGAAGTGGTGAGTGAGATCAACGGAACGTGGAACCGGGTGACGGTGTGGGCCGAGGACGGGCGCGTCCTGCACAACGTCCACCTGGGACCGGGGCAGCGCATTCCGGCGGACAACGTGCGGGACTTCGACGTTGCAGACCTGAGAGGAGACGGCAGGAAGACGCTCCTCGCTGCGTTGTCGGGCGGGCTGGTTCTTGCCCTGGATCACCGGTGCGAGAAGATCTGGTCGAGGCGGATGCCGTCTCCGCCGGCGGTGATGGCAGCCATCGGCGCCGGCACCGGCGCCAGGGTGGTTGTCGGCTGCGAGGACGGCGCGCTGGTTGTGCTGGATGGCCGTGGAAGCGTCGTCCGCTCGGGCCGGACGAGGGGAAGGCCCACGTGCATACAGAATGTGCGCGGAACGGTTGTCCTGGCGACGGACCAGGGGGAGATCAGCGGTTGGCGCGCGGATGACGGCTGTTAAACCGGACCGCGGGCAGGAGGAAAAATGGACTCGGATCGAGGGTCGGTCGGACTGAACATCGATACGTTGAAGGAAATGCACATTGAAACTGTGCTGGCGGCGAACGGTGAACCGGGCGGGAAGATCGTCATCGGGGATCATCCCGCGCACGAACGGCAGGCAGAACGAATCGCCGAAAAAATCGAGGCGGCCACGAGCGCCCGTCTCCCCGTCGTCCGCGCCGATGACGTGACGGCCTCCGGGCCGCTGCTCGATACACACGTTGTTGCGCTGGGGAATATGGCCGACAACCCCTTCATTCGCTGGCTCTATTACCAGTGGTGGGCCATCGAAGACCTCTGTTATCCCGGCGAGGGGGGCTACACGCTCCGGACGCTCCACAACCTGCAGGGAAACGGGAAGAATGTGGTTCTTCTTGGAGCCAGCGACGAGGACGGGCTGGACCTCGCGGCGTTCCGGTTTCTTTCACGGGCCGGTAACGGCGAGACACTCAGTCTGGGATGGCTGATGGACGTCGAACCGGGTTCCGCCTTCAATTCGCTCACCCGTCCGGCCCACGGCTGGCTCGACGAGCGGCGGGAGGACTACGTCCGGCAGGTCAGCCAGCCGCACGCCTCGAAAGCCGGGGCGGGGCACGGGATGGGTACGGAGGCCGG
>LXNJ01002177.1_pt1 | contig 10891 bp, 16 predicted proteins | sample 809081 | NCBI WGS metagenome assembly LXNJ01 (sample SAMN04870510, study PRJNA318959) | sponge metagenome | biome: sponge; feature: marine sponge reef; material: water | host: Petrosia ficiformis | place: Greece: Milos, Mediterranean Sea | collected 2013-05-29 | depth 5-7 m
GCATCGAATCTCTGCCGGGGTCTCTTCAAGTGCAACAATAGCCATGCCATCTGCGAAAACGGCAAGCCGACGGAACGTCAGGAAATACCCCGACATGGAGCGATCAAGCATACCTAATACTAAATCAAAGCCAAGGTGAAAAGCGCAGAGAACTGGATTAGAGTAGGGAGCAAGAGGCGGTTCAGGTAGTCGCCGTGAGGTGGAGGGGATGATGGGCGTGAGAGAGATTGAGCGGTCACTGGAACAGTGGGAGTTGGGGGTGAAGGACGTACAACGTCGGATGCTCTTGGCGCCCACGCCCAGGGAACGGTGGTACGCCATCCTGCTGCTGGCCCAGGGATGGACGGCGGTAGCCACGGCAGAGTTGCTGGACCGGGACCCTCATACCATAGGACGGTGGGCAACGGCCTTCGGCGAGGGAGGTGCCCGAGCATTGATCTTCGAACAGACTGGGGGGTCCCCCCCGCTCTTGAGCCAGCGCAACAGGAGGAGTTGAAGGAAGCGGTGCAACAGTCGCCCGCGGCGGCGGGCATGGAGTTGGCCAACTGGAATTGGAAGGTGGTGCGGCGGTATGTGCTGGAACGCTTTGGTAGCGGCTTGAGCCGCAGCAGTTGCCTGAACTGGCTGCACCGGTTGGGGTTTTCCCTCAAGCGGCCGAAGAAACGACTGCTGAAGGCGGATGAGGGGAAGCGGGAGGCCTTCGTGGCGGAGTACGCCGCATTGTGGGAAGAATGCCGTGGGACGGGGGCCAGGATATTCTTCGCTGATGAGGCCCACTTCCGAGCAGACGCAGAGTAGCGGGGTAAATGGACACTGAAGGGGGAGCCAGCGTTGGTGGACTCCACCAATCCCAGGTATGGAGAGAAGGCCAGCTACTACTCGGCGGTATGCCTGGAGACCGGGGAGGTGGAGTGGCTGGAACTGGAAGGCAACAGCAATTCAGCGACCTCGGTGGCCTTCCTGAAGCAGCTTAAGGAGAAGTATCCTGGGCCCCTGAAGGTGATTTGGGACAATGCGCCAGCCCATCGCGGAGAGGCGATGAGAGAATACCTGGGAACGCCAGGGCTGGGACTGCAACTGGTGAATCTGCCAGGGTATAGCCCAGATTTCAATGCCGATGAAGCCATCTGGGGATGGGCCAGGGAGGAAGCCACCGGCAACCTGTGCCTGGGGAGCAGGGCGGCGGTGCAGCAAAGGGTGGGCCTGTTCCTGGCGGGACTCAGCCATCGCAAAGCCGAGGTGAGACTGCGGTGTCGGACAGTCCTGCAAGCCAGGGCAGAGGCATTACAGCGAAACTCCCCACCTGGCCCCTCTCACCCAAATGCACATCCCACCTTGGCTTTAGAGCTTGTCTCAGAAGTATTTTGGCAGACGAATATCGTCCTGCTACAAAGTGTGGGTTAGGTAAATGAACTAACCAATATCGAATACCATGTAGTTGATAACCACTTGTTCCGATTGTCGATGTAAGCTCTGACTTCTGAGACAGGCTGTTTAGTTTAGGGAGTGTCGTCAAGAGAGTTTGCTCCAGATCAACACTGCCCGTAGCTGGCCAAGTATGATGCTGCCCTCATTGCATAACGGGTCGCCACGCCGCGCCACTGCTTGAACTCCAGGAATTCGTTCTCCACCAAGTGCCGCAACCTGTACAGCGCCTGGTCGTAGTCCCGCTTTTTTCTTCGGTTTCTTTTCGGTTGTATCACCGGAGTTATTCCCAATTCTCGGGCTGCAGCTATGATTTCATTGGTGTCGTAGCCTTTGTTCGCCAGCAGGTACTCCGCCTCTATACCTTGGATCAGAGGCCATGCCAGGGAGGAGTCGGCTACCGCACCCTCGGTAACCGCCAGGCTTACCGGCATTCCGTGGGAATCCACCGCAAAGTGCAGCTTGCTGTTCAGCCTCCTTTGTGCGGGCGATGGACTGATTTCCGCCTCGGGACCCGGCACTAAGGGGGGTGGGCTCTGATGCAGCTGGCATCAATCATCAACCATTCGATATCTGGGTCATCCATCACCGCCGCCAACAGTCCCGCCCACACTCCCCGGTCCCGCCGGCGGCGGAAGTGCCGGTGGGTGTTGTTCCAGTCTCCGTAGTCCGGCGGCATTTCCCGCCGAGTGGAACCGTTTTGCAGAATCCAGCACACGGCGTCAATGAACCGGCGGTTGTCGTGGGCTGGACTTCCCTGCCTGCCCTCTTTTCCTGGTAGATGCCGCCTCAATCGCTCCCAAACGGCATCACTCATATCGCGGCGTCGGTGCGCTGCTTTCATAGCCTCACCTCTGCTGGATGCCGGTCTAAGCACCGATACCTGATCGGCGGACGCTCCGTGGGGTGAAAGGTACTTCCACGTCGCAGACCCGGACGGGGCGAAATTAGTTTCGCCGGACCCCTTAGCGGTCACAATGCCTGACCAGGTCTTTGCTAAAATGGAGAATTCTCACTCTTCCGTACATCCTCTGACCTGTTTCGCGGTAACCTGACTGCTCGTAAAGGGAAATTGCAGGTTTGAGCGGGATGATGGTGGAGAGGCACATTGTCGTATATCCCTGTTGCAATGCAAAGGATTCAGCTTCTCCCAACAGGCACCGACCGATGCCTTGCCGCCGTCAGTTGATGTCAACGCTCATTCTTCGCAATTCCCCGACATCCGCTGAACGACGCTGCACGCCGGCCGTACCCACTATTTGCCCTTCCACTTCAGCTACCCAGAAATTGCTGCCGGGTTCCTTGAAATAATGCAGCGGTATGTCCGACAAATCGTCTTGCAAAGTCTCCTGAATGTAGGCTTCCAGCTCTTGCTCCACGCCGGCGGAAAACTGTCGCTGTCCTTCTACGAACAGCCGAACCGCTTCGTGCGCATCCCCTGTATTGAACTGCCGAATAGTGAACATAGCTCCTCCTGTCATGTCTCAGCTTTTAGAGAGCAAATACGCAGCGACCCCACCAGCAGAGTGGCCAAACGTCAAGCCGTGTGACATCCGTCATGCGGGCATGCCTGGAACAGGTTAACTCCTGTCCAGCCGGAACACGACCTTCAATATGTTTGGGTCATGACTGAGCGTGGACGGCATCGACGATTCTGTGCGCCAGTTGAAGGATATCCCCTTCGGGTTCGTGGATGACTGTATTCTCTAATTCGGGCGGAATCGTCTCACTCACCCAGCCTCTGTGTCCCGCTGCGAGGAGCATAGGAATATCACCTCTGGAGTCTCCGACAGCAGCCACATCCCTCATATCAACACCCAGCCGGTCAGCCAGACCGGTAAGCCACAGTGCCTTGTCCTGGGGCCAGAAGGGGGTCACTCGTCCATCCGGTGATAGCCCTGTGCCGACAGAATAATCGGCTCCAAGCCTGTTCGCAAACCAGTCGGCTGCGAAGTCCCACGTGAGTGAGACGATGGCTATTTTGAATTTGTTCTCGTGCAACAAGGCGAGACCCTCATCTACTCCGGGGGCAATACTGACTGACTTCAAGTGGTCGCACAGATCGCTGAGCTCGTAGGGAGTGTACCAGGTTGCCATCTCTTCTATAGATGCCCTGGCTTCCTCAATTTGGCTTGAAAGCAGTCTTGCCATCTCTCGCATTTGCTGGGCACGGCCAATGCCCTCTGCGATGGCTTCGGCGGCGGACTGGCCCCGTATCAGGGTCCCATCGAGGTCGAAGGCGGCAATCCTCATTGGAATCCCTCCTCTCAGATTAGTCAGGTCCATTTGCCCAGATAGATTGTCGAGCCTAATGCCGGCCACCGGGCTGATGTGGCCTCAGAAACTTATCGCGGATCAATACCAGACCCAAGCCAAGGTAGGATGCAAATTGGTCGGATGAAGTATCGGATTGGGAGCCTTCCAGTAGTGTCGTCGCCCTGTGTTTCTGGGCTGTTCGGATACGCAGCCTCGCTCCTCTGGCCCGTGGGCCAATCCAGCAAGGAGACGGCCGCTTTTCCACTGCACTGCTCCCCAAGCAGAGTTTCCTTTGGCTTATTCCCCTGCGCATCCCAGATGGCTTCGGCAACGCTGAAATCTAGATCGTATCCCGGCGGATTCACCAGTCGGAATCCCAGCCTCGGAGTGCCCGGGTATCTGCCCATCGCCGCCCAACGATAAGCTGGCGCGTTGTCTAAGATCAACTTCAAGGGCCCATGCTGCTTCTCCTTAAGTTGATTCGACCAGGCAACCGACCCCGGGCAACAGGACGTGGATGCGCCAGTGCTCGCAGTCTTGACGGGGTTAGCCCAGCTCCAAGGATCCGCATCCTCTGGGCAGGCTGCCCCCTACATCGTTCGGTTACCGGTGGCTTGCTGGACCAGCGCATCACTTAATCGCAACGTAAGTTACCCGATACCCATTATCTAGAAACAGCCGGTTGTCCCTGGCGGTTACCCCCACCGAATCAGCCCGACTCGGCAGGAATCCTTCAATTCGTTGCCACTGGCTATCGCTAATCTGCCGTCCCTCCATCCCCTTATCCCTCTACCACACTGGCTTTGATGACAACACTTTCTACCGGCTTTTTTCTGCTCTCCGCTTATCTAACCATCCCAGAACTTTCCCCCAATTGCCGATTAGCCCTAGCTCAGCACAAGGTCGCCCGCTCTCCGGTCTTGCTCCGGCGAAATGCTCCCAGGCATAATGCGTTGCCCTCGGGGTCGGCCATCGTTACTGCGCCGCCCGAACGACTACCGCTCACACGACTGCCTCCTATCGCCAAGACTTGGAGCACAGCCTCATCAACATCTGGAACAACGAAGCAAATATGGCAACGGTTCTTCCCTATCTTAGGCTCAGGAACTTTCTGAAGAGTGAGATACGTCGTCGAGTCCAGCGATCCGACCGTAATCCAACCACCTTCAGCGCGAAGCGGCCCCGGTTGCTCACCAAGCATTGTGCCCCAAAAGGCCGCTTCCATCTCGATGTTATCTACATCCAGGACTACCGCAGCGGCTTCCAAGACAATACCGTAGCCAGAGAGGCCAGACTTACAAACCTTTGCTCCAACCTGGCCCCGGCTGCAATCACTTGACACGTTTCCCTCCTTTTGGTTACCGGATGTGTTCCATGAGAGACCTTTTTCACTCGGCCGTCACGAGCATCCGAAAGGTAAAGTCTCCTAGAGTATTCGTCAGAAAAGCCGACATAGTTCCATTGAAATATATCGGCGCTTGTCAAAGTTGTGGCCAGAATCAGCCGCCGTCAGTCGTCGGCCAACCAAAACTGTCAAACCACGTTCCAGTGAGATAGTTTTCTATGGCACGCTGCACATAGGGTATCGTGTTTTCCGGTAAGTTGTTAAGGTCAAACCATCTGAGGTCATCGCACTGATCTGGTTCAGCGTTAACGACCTGGCCAGACCACTCCACAGCTTCAAGGAAAAAGGATATATATTCCTTGTCGGTCATTACATGCATCACCCCGACTACCGACAGGTCCGAAGCTGAGATCTCTATACCCGCTTCTTCCCTGGCCTCACGTATCATAGCTGCCTTAAGCTCTTCTCCTCCGTCTATGTGACCCGCAACGAGACTGTAGTTGCCTTCCTCGTATCCCGTATTGAATCGCCTCAACAAAAGGATCCTACCGCCCTCAACCAAGAGCAAGTGGACTGCAACCGGGGCAGTGAACACGGCTCTTCCTTTCATGTCTCAGGTTTTTGAGAATAAATACGCAGCGACCCCAGCAGCTGAGTGGCCAAACGTCAAGCTGTGTGACATCCTTCATGCGGGCATTCCTGGAACAGGTCAAGTCCTGTCCAGCCGGAACACGACCTTCAATATGTTTGGATTATGACTGACCGAGGTCCGCATCGACGATTCTGTTTGCAAGGTGAAGTATATTTGCGGCCGGTTCGTGGATGACTGTATTCTCTAGTTCGGGCGGGATCGTCTCGCCCACCCAGTACCGGCGACCAGCTACAAGGAGCATCGGAATGTCACCTCTCGAATCTCCCACGGCGGCCACATCCTTCATATCAACCCCCAGCCCTTCTGCCAGTCTGGTAAGCCACAGCGCCTTGTCCCGGGGCCAGAAGTGGGTTATAGTCCCGTCCCTCGACAGCCCCTGGCCTACGGAATAATCCGCTCCAAAGCTCTGGGCAAACCACTCGGCAGCGAAGCCCCACGTGAGCGAGACGATGGCGATCTTAAACTGGTGCTCATGAAGCAATGAGAATGCCTCGTCTACGCCGGGAGCCACGGGGGCTGTGACCAGTTGTGCGCATAGCTCTCTGGCAGTATAGGCTGAATACCAACCGGCCATTTCTTCCCTTGCTGCCTTCACCTCTTCAATTTGGTCCGAGCGAAGCTGTTCAAACTCCCGCATCCTCTTGATACGCCCGATACCCTCCGCAATGGCTTCACAGGCTGTTTTCCCACGGATCAGAGTCCCGTCCAGGTCGAAGGCCGCGATCTTCATGAGACACTCTCCAATTAGGAAAAATACTTACTCTTCTCGAGGCGATTCTTCGGGGCCAACGCCCATGTCTGAACCGCTGCCTTACTTTTCCCCTACTATCCTCAGACCCAGATACATGGTGAGCTCTTGAATTGCCTGAAGAAGCCGGAGAAGCGATTGCATTTCGTCAGATCATCTCTCTTTTGAAGCTGTACAGGACAGAAAGGCGAAATGCAGCACAGCGACTATAACTATTCCCGTCCCATGCAAAAAATGTAGCAGCTTCGGGTCCTGGATAGCTGGCCAAATGTTAACGCCCTGGGGTATTCGTAAAGAACATAGCCAGTGTCGATAAATCCAGAGCTAAACTATGGCCATTTAACAACTCACCAATTCGGCCAGGGCCGCAATTACCTGGTCGGTCTCATCGGGCAGCCCTACGCCGATCCTTACGTAGTCCCTTAGTCTCGGAGTGTCAAAATACCGCAAGAAGATTCCTCTACGGCAGAGAGATTCAAAGATCTGCTTACCTCGGCCCTCTGGAAGTTGGCACAGGATAAAGTTGGCCTGGGAAGGCCAAACATGAACACCTGGAATGTTCTCCAATAGACCACTCATGCGCTCACGCTCAGCAGTTATTGCCTGCACCCTGTCAAGCAACAGTTGCCGGTCATCCAATGAAGCTGACAGGGCGGCTAACGCTGCGGAATTTATATTGTATGGAGACTTTATGCCCATCATCCGAGAGACCAAATCGGGATGCATCACTCCAAGACCTACCCTGAGTCCGGCCAGCCCAGCCCACTTGCTGAAGGTGCGCAGCACAACCAGATTCGGGTGATTTCCAATCAGCGGCATTACAGTATGACCACAGAATTCGAAGTACGTCTCGTCAACTACAACAACGATCCCGGTCGAGAGCAAGGCTTTTACGTCCGAATCAGACGCCAGGTTTCCCGAGGGATTGTTGGGTGAGGCGAGAAAGATGACCTTGGCCTGACCGTCCACCGCGACTCTGGTTGCCCCAAGATCGATCTCAAAATCATCCGTTCTCGGAACTGACTTGACCCTGCCTCCGGACGCTTCGGCCCAAAAGGAGTACATACCGAAGGTAGGTGTAGGTATGACTATGTTATCCCCAGGCCCGACAAACATTCGCACAATCAGGTCGATCAGCTCCCCACTGCCGTTGCCCAAGACAATCTGGTTGGCTGGTGCGCCCAGGTATTCTGACAACGCTTCAGTAGCTTTCTGAACTTCATGCCCAGGATAGCGGTTATATGACTGGCTGCTGCCCAAGACTCTAATCACTTCTGGAGAGGAGCCGAACGGATTCTCATTGCCGTTCAAGCGAATGATCTTTTCCGGGGGTATACCCGCCTGCTCGGCCATGACCTCCATAGGATCAAGGCCGCTGTAGGTGTTCATCTGGCGAATGTGGGGCAGTATCAGGTCTCTCACGTCGGGTCCCATACTTTTCTCCTTGCTTTCGGATCCGGAACCATACTTCAATCTGTTGGCTATATGGAGTCGCCCGCGTGACCAAGTATGTCGGTCACTAACAACAAAGCCAGGCGCGTGACACTGGTTTTGCGAAGACGTCCATTACACCGAGGTAAGATCAATTTCACTCTAGTAGTGTTTGAATGTTTGCGAGAGCTTGATGTCCAAGAGGCCTACATTCCCAATTCAAAGAATCTATTCACTGTGGCCGACGCCTAACTTTTTTGCGGCCAAAGCTCTACCCCGGGGCCGCTCCAAAGCTTGTACTCAAGGACGATTCGCCCCTGAAGTCCCTGATGTTTCTCACAGTTCCTCGCGAGGCTCCATATTTTACACCGTCTCCAATACCCATTGACAGAATTCAGATCGTCACAGGCGAACAATTAAACACGAACTGCCTGCCCGACAATCTAGGCTGGTCTCCAGGTCCGCTGTTATTCTTCCGATGCCCTTATGCCGTCAAACAGCGCGTTCAAGAGAGCTTCGTGCGTTCGAGGCCACGCGACAATGAGCCCGTTGGGAGCACTATCCGGGTTCCATATGACATCGTCGCCCGCCTCGTCGGTTACACGGACTCCGAGTTCTCTCGCTATGACTACGCCAGCGGCTGAGTGAACGCTCAGTCCCTTCAGTCCCGCGACTCCGTGCAATCTGCCCAGCAGGACCTGGCCTATCGGGTAAGCTGCTGATTCAAAGGAGTATGTGCGGCCCGGAGCCCGCTGAAGGATCCGCTGGGAGTCCGTGAACCTCTGGTTGTTCCCTTCGATAGCTAGCCAATATCAGACAATTCACCTGGCGGCTCCTGGGGTCGAATCGGGCTACCGTTCAGGAAGGCCCCCCGGCCCTTAACGGCGCTGATTATTTCCCCAGTAGTTGGCAATGACACCACGCCGATGAGCAAGTCGGTCCCCGAACTCAGTGCGATGCATACGCCCCAGTGGGGCAGGCCAGTGCTGAACGGAAGCGTCCCGCACAAGGGGTCGACTAACCAGGTGAACCGGCCATCTCCCTGGTCCGTCCTGCTTTCCTCCGACAGGATATCGCCTGGTACGCCAGAACTGGTCAATACCTCGGCAATTGCTCTGTCGGAAGCAATGTCCGCGTCGGTAACAACGTCACTGGGACCCTTATAGTTGAGCTCCAATTGATTCGTGAACGGAGGCCGAAAACGGCTCAAGAGGGCTCGCGAAGCCGCGTCTGAAGCTTCGAGGGCGACGTCCAGCCACTCGGTTCTTAAAGTAGTTGCATCAACGTGCATTTGTTCTCCCTTCGGAGCATTCGTATCTTTTCCGTGGCATACTCGGTTCGAAAGGGACCCCCATCAGTTCACTCTTCACTGCTTCGTAATTTTTCGTTCAGATTCACCGCCTGGGATTACTTGCCGAGGCTCCAATGGAAAGGAGCACAACCACGTTGCTGTACTGTTACCTGGTCTGGACCGTCTGTATCCGGAAAGGCACAATTGATGGACCCGCTGAGTTCCAATTAGTGCCACTTAGCTCGGAATCTCAACATCCGGTCCTTGCAGGTCGATCCAAATCATTTCGGTAACTTCCTGAACCGGCCTGGTGCCGTCTATTGCCTTGAGAAGGGAGCCCATCTCCCTGTAGGTTCGCACGATGGACTCGATTCTTTCTTCCGCCTGCTCTTCGAACTGAAGGTTGCTCCCGTCGCGGTCAGCCAGGCGCCTCACCAGCTGTTCAGTGGGAACGTCCAGGAAGTAGGCCGCCTCCGGCTGCGGTATTCCCTTGTTGATCTCCACCAGGAGGTCAACGTCGACCCCTCGGTGTATGAATACGGCAAAGGTTGCATACACGTAACGGTCGCATATGACCACCGCACCGCGTTCCAATGCGGGAGCTATTACTTCCTTTACGTGGAGAAGCCTGTCTGCCGCAGCCATCAACGCCAGAATTCTGGCCTCCTCCCCGGAACCGCCCATCGCCTGAAAGGATTGAACCAGGTCATTGCTTCGATACCAGTCGGTGGGCTGGCGTGTCTCTACAACCTCGTGCCCCAGTTCCCTGAATCTCCTGCCAAGTTCTTCGACCTGAGTGGTCTTGCCCGAAGCATCGAACCCTACTATGGAAATCAGTCTGCCAGGAAATCGGTTGAAGGAGGAGAACACCCGCCCAACCTTGGAGGGGTCCAGCCGGGGGATTACCATTTCAAGAATCACCTCTCGCTATCTCAAAGCTGCTTGCCCAATACGGTCTGAGGATTACCTGACGGCAGTTGACTAACATCCGTCTAAACTAAGGGGATTTACTCGAACCTTCCCTTAGATTGCAGCAGTTCCCCCCAGCCATTCGCCCATTCCTTCGATGAAGTCATCCCGGCGCCAACTACGCGTCCCGCAGAACCTCTCAATGAGGTCTTCCTTGAACTGTTGCGGGTCCTGTCCCGGGGGCACCCGATAAGTTTCTAGGGGATTGCAGGCCAGCGTCATATCAATGCCGGGGTTGAATCGTGGTTCACCGTCATTCCCAATGGTTCAACGCTGCTGGGCCAGGTAGCATCAACAACTGTCCAGACCAGACCGGTGCGTACTTTGAGAAAGGTGTGCACATCGTAAACTGGACCGTCGGCCAACATCTCCTGCAACTCCTCCGGAAAGTGGCCAGTATTTTCTTGGTCGAATCGGTGAGGGCTCATCATCACGTCAACTTCCATTCCCATTTCCCGTAAAACCTGGGCCAGGAGATAATGCTTGCCGGAGCAGGTACCCTGCCACTCCTCGACAATGGATTCGGGCCGGCGTGAACTGGCCCTCCTGTAAGGCATGTCTCTTATCAGGGCGAAAGCTCGCTGAGGCGTAAGGTCTTCCCCATCGGGAAGTAAATTCCGCCTCCGTGCTTCTCGTTCCAGGTAGTGGGCCAGTTCTGACATCACAGTCCTCCGATAAGGTATGGGTGGCACGGATGCTCAGGCCTGCATTTGCCAGCCCTCGCCCCCATGGTTTTTCCGGCTGCCCTCTCACCTGGCACTCTTCTCACGAAGA